>Ga0307514_10002213_pt1 | contig 20767 bp, 18 predicted proteins | sample 16_EM_MG_FD_203088 | JGI IMG/M metagenome (GOLD analysis project Ga0307514, IMG submission 203088) | Populus trichocarpa ectomycorrhiza microbial communities from riparian zone in the Pacific Northwest, United States - 16_EM | ecosystem: Host-associated > Plants > Roots > Unclassified | place...
TTGATGCGGGAGCTGCGGTCGGTGGCGGCCTCGTACGACACGCAGTCGTTCGTTCCGGAGCAGCGGACGGGCGATACGCCCGAGCCGGAGCCTCGTACCGAGGAGCCGGGGCAGGGATCGGGGCAGGCATCGGCGCCCGGCCGCAAGCGACGCCTGGGCAAGCGGTCGGCAGTCGGAGCGGGCGCTCTCGGTCTGGTCACGGTCGTCTCACTGCTCTCGCTCCAGCTGCTCGGCGGTGAGACGGCGGCACCGAAGAGCGGTCCGCCTCGGACGACGGCAGCGGCGTTCCGCGCCTGGGCGGCGACACCGACGCACACGCAGGGCACGCCCCAGTGTTCCTACGGCGCGGGGAAGTTGCTCTGCGCCCAGACCGGACTGGTCTTCGCCCTCGACCCGTCCGACGGCCGGCTGGTGTGGCGGCACTCCGTCGCCGGGACACGCAGGAGCGGACCGCCGGTCGTGGCAGGTGGCCTCGTCCAGCCTTCGTTGGATCAGGGCCGGCGGCTGGAGGGGCTCGATCCGGCCTCGGGCAAGGCCCGTTGGCAGCGGGAGTTGCCCGCGTACAGCGGGCTGGAGAGCGCCGGGGGCATGCTGCTGGTCACCGGGGCCGACGGCCGGGTCACCGGGGTGGACGGTGCTTCGGGCGACACGAAGTGGAGCGGGCGGATAGCGGGGCACAAGGCGCCGTCCTTCGTCTCGTTCGGCGGGGACCCGCTGGCGTATGCGACGAGCGCCTCGGCGGACGGGGCGAGCACACGGGTCACCGCGGTGGATCCGGGCACGGGTGAGGTGCGGTGGGACGCACGGCTGCAAGGGTCGCTGAAGCCGGTGGGTACGGAGGACGGGGCGGTCTTCTTCGTTTCCGTCGACCAGGTGTACGGGAACGCGGAGGCCGTGGTCCGCTACGCGCCGGACAGCGGCGGTTCACGGCGGGTGCCGCTGTCCGTACCGGTCGAACAGGCCCACGTCACCGTGCACGGGGACGTCGTCCACCTGATGGGCACCGGTGGTTCGCTGGTGGCCGTCGACATGGACGCGCGCAAGCAGCGGTGGTCCTTGGAGACGGCGGTGTCCCGGGGCTCCGCTCCGGTGGCCGACGGCCGGCATGTCTATTTCACGGCCCCTGACGGTCGGCTGCTCGCCGTCGACGCCCGCGACGGCACGCTGCTCGGGCAGACGTCCCCGCGGCTGAGTACGACCAACTCGGACCAGGTCGCGGCCGGTCTGCCCGAACCCGTGGTCGCCGGCGACCACGTCTACGCCAGCTCCCCCGACGGCACCGTCTTCGCCGTCGACGGACGGGATCCGGCGGCCTGGTAGCAGGCGAAGGGGCCGGCTTCGGAGAATCCGAAGCCGGCCCCTTTCGCGAACCGCGAACCGCGAACCGCGAACCGGGAGCGAGGACCGGGAGGACCGGGAGGACCGGACCGCTCAGCCCAGCATGCTGACGTCTCGTACGGCGCCCTTGTCCGCGCTGGTGGCCATCGCCGCGTATGCGCGCAGCGCCGCCGAGACCTTGCGCTCGCGGTTCTTCGGGGCGTAGACGCCGCCCAGTGCCTGCTCGCGGCGGGTCAGTTCGGCCTGGTCCACCAGCAGCTCGATGGTGCGGTTCGGGATGTCGATGCGGATCGGGTCGCCGTCCTCGACCAGGGCGATCGTGCCGCCGGACGCCGCCTCCGGGGACGCGTGGCCGATGGACAGGCCGGACGTGCCGCCGGAGAAGCGGCCGTCGGTGATGAGGGCGCAGGTCTTGCCGAGGCCGCGGCCCTTGAGGAAGGACGTCGGGTAGAGCATCTCCTGCATGCCGGGGCCGCCCTTGGGGCCCTCGTAGCGGATGACGACGACGTCGCCGTGCGTGACCTGCTTGTTGAGGATCTTCTCCACGGCCTCTTCCTGCGACTCGCAGACGACCGCCGGGCCCTCGAAGGTCCAGATGGACTCGTCGACGCCGGCCGTCTTCACCACGCAGCCGTCGACCGCCAGGTTGCCCTTGAGGACCGCCAGGCCGCCGTCCTTGGAGTAGGCGTGCTCGGCGGAGCGGATGCAGCCGCCCTCGGCGTCCTCGTCCAGGGCCTCCCAGCGCTCGGACTGGGAGAAGGCCTCGGCGGAGCGCACACAGCCGGGCGCCGCGTGCCACAGTTCCAGGGCCTCGGGGGACGGCGAACCGCCGCGCACGTCCCACGTCTTCAGCCAGTCCGCCAGGGACGGGCTGTGGACCGAGTTCACGCCCTCGTTCAGCAGGCCCGCGCGGTGCAGTTCGCCGAGGAGCGCGGGGATGCCACCGGCGCGGTGCACGTCCTCCATGTAGTACGTGCGGTCCTTGGCGACGTTCGGGGCGACCTTCGCGAGGCAGGGCACGCGGCGCGAGACCTCGTTGATCTCCTCCAGGCCGAACGGGACGTCCGCCTCCTGGGCCGCCGCCAGCAGGTGCAGGATCGTGTTCGTCGAGCCGCCCATCGCGATGTCCAGGGCCATGGCGTTCTCGAACGCGGCGCTGGTGGCGATCGAGCGCGGGAGGACGGTGTCGTCGTCCTGCTCGTAGTAGCGGCGGGTGATGTCCATGACCGTGCGGGCCGCGTCGACGTACAGCTGCTTACGGGCCGTGTGCGTGGCCAGGACCGAGCCGTTGCCGGGGAGGGAGAGGCCGATGGCCTCGGTCAGGCAGTTCATCGAGTTGGCGGTGAACATGCCGGAACAGCTGCCGCAGGTCGGACAGGCGTTCTCCTCGATACGGAGGATGTCCTCGTCCGAGATCTTGTCGTTCACGGCGTCGGAGATCGCGTCGACCAGGTCGAGCGTGCGGACCGTGCCGTCGACCAGGGTGGCGCGGCCGGACTCCATCGGGCCGCCGGAGACGAAGACCGTCGGGATGTTCAGGCGCAGGGCCGCGTTCAGCATGCCCGGGGTGATCTTGTCGCAGTTGGAGATGCAGACCAGGGCGTCGGCGCAGTGGGCCTCGACCATGTACTCGACCGAGTCCGCGATGAGGTCGCGGGAGGGCAGGGAGTACAGCATGCCGCCGTGGCCCATCGCGATGCCGTCGTCCACCGCGATCGTGTTGAACTCGCGCGGGATGCCGCCGGCCTCGACGATCGCCTCGCTGACGATCCGGCCGACCGGCTGCAGGTGGGTGTGGCCCGGCACGAACTCGGTGAAGCTGTTGGCGACCGCGATGATCGGCTTGCGGCCGATGTCCGCACCGGGTACACCGGAGGCGCGCATAAGGGCGCGTGCGCCCGCCATGTTGCGGCCGTGGGTGACTGTGCGGGACCTCAGCTCGGGCATCGTCGCTCGCTCCTTCAGACAGGTATGGCTGTTATTGAGCGTACGCCGGTCATCCAGGGGTCGGGACGGGTGTCCGGAATGCGGGATGCCTGTCTCGCCGTCATCGAGATCATCGAGTTCGCCGGGCCCGGGCGGGCCGCCAGTTGGCGAGGCTCGCGAGGTGCGCGATCAGTCGCCGGTCAGATGCCCCTGCACCACCGGTGCCACCCGCGCGATGATCTGCTCCACGTCCGCCGACGCCAGCGGCTCCACCTTGATCACGTACCGCAGTATCGCCGTCCCGACCAGCTGCGCCGCCGCCAGCTCGGCACGCAGCTCGGCGTCCGGAAGATCCAGCTGGGCAGCGATGCGACGGAGCAGCTGGGAGACGACCAGTCGACGGAAGACGGCGGCCGCGGTCTCGTTGTTCACGGCCGAGCGGACGATCGCCAGCAGCGGCGTACGGGTGGTCGGGTTCTCCCAGACGCCGAGGACGAAACGGGTCAGACGCTCGCCGACCTCGTCGAGCGGGCCGTCGGCGACCGCGTCCGGAGCGTTCAGCGCGGGCGCGAAGGCGACGGTGATCGCCGCCTCGAAGACCTGTTCCTTGGTGCCGAAGTAGTGGTGGACGAGGGCGGCGTCGACCCCGGCGGCCTTGGCGATCCCGCGTACCGACGCCTTGTCGTAGCCCCGCTCCGAGAACTCCGCGCGGGCCGCGGTCAGGATGCGGTCGCGGGTGTCCGCCGATTCCGTACGAGGAGGGCGGCCCCGCTTGCGAGCGGTGACGTCGCCCGTCGCCGGGGCGTCTTCGCCGCGCGGACTCATCGCCGGGGCACCTTCACGCCGGCGGCCAGGTGCAGCCGTGCGAAGGCCAGCGCCTCGGCGAGGTCGGCCTCGCGCTCGGCGCCGGACATGGCGCGGCGGGTGTTGACCTCGATGACGACATGGCCGTCGAAGCCGGTCACAGCGAGGCGTTCCAGCAGCTCGGCGCAGGGCTGGGTGCCGCGGCCGGGGACCAGGTGCTCGTCCTTCGCCGAACCCCTGCCGTCGGCGAGGTGGACGTGGCCGAGGCGGTCGCCCATGCGGTCGACCATCTGGATCGCGTCCGTGCGGGCCGTCGAGGCGTGGCTGAGGTCGATCGTGAAGTGCCGGTAGTCGTCCTTCGTGACGTCCCAGTCGGGCGCGTAGGCGAGCATCTCGCGGTCGCGGTAGCGCCAGGGGTACATGTTCTCGACGGCGAACCGTACGTCCGTCTCGTTCGCCATGCGCCAGATCCCGGTGACGAAGTCGCGGGCGTACTGGCGCTGCCAGCGGAACGGCGGGTGCACGACGACCGTGCTCGCACCGAGCTTCTCGGCGGCGGCGCGGGCGCGCTGGAGCTTGACCCAGGGGTCGGTGGACCAGACGCGCTGCGTGATGAGCAGGCAGGGCGCGTGCACGGCGAGTATCGGGACGCCGTGGTAGTCGCTGAGTCTGCGCAGCGCCTGGATGTCCTGACTGACGGGGTCGGTCCACACCATGACCTCGACGCCGTCGTAGCCGAGGCGTGCGGCGATCTCGAAGGCCGTCGCCGTCGACTCCGGGTACACCGAGGCCGTCGAGAGGGCGACCTTCGCATCCGGGATACGGACTACGTCCCTTGGTTCAGCCACCGGGCCAGCCTAAGGGGTGCGATTGAGTGGGTGCGGGGTGCCTGTTCGCCGGTGTGGTGTTCGCCACGGCAAGGGCGGATTCTTTTGTGGTTGCCCACCACACTGCGGGGCCGCATGTCGATACGGCCCCGCGCCCTTCGGGGCGCTACAGCGAACCCATGTGGTCAAGTCGCCGCAGGATCACGCCCTCCCTGAGAGCCCATGGGCATATCTCCACGCTCTCCACGCCCAACAGGTCCATCGCGCCCTCCGCGACCAGGGCGCCCGCGAGGAGCTGGTTGGCGCGGCCCTCCGAGACGCCGGGAAGTTCGGCGCGCTGGGCGGTGGTCATGCCGGCCAGCCGTGGCACCCACGCCTCCAGGGACTCTCGCTTGAGTTCGCGCTGGACGTAGAGGCCCTCGGTGGAGCGGGCCGCGCCGGCGAGGCGGGCGAGTTGCTTGAAGGTCTTGGACGTGGCGACCACGTGGTCGGGGGTACCGAAGCGGGTGAACTCGCCGACGGTGCGGGCGATCTGGGCACGGACATGGCGCCGTAGGGCCCTGATCTCCTCGGGGTCCGGGAGGTCGTCGGGGAGCCAGCCCGCGGTGAGGCGGCCCGCGCCGAGCGGCAGCGACACCGCGGCGTCCGGTTCCTCGTCGATGCCGTACGCGACCTCGAGGGAGCCGCCGCCGATGTCCAGGACCAGCAGTTTTCCAGCCGACCAGCCGAACCAGCGGCGGGCGGCGAGGAAGGTGAGCCGGGCCTCCTCGGCGCCGGTGAGGACCTGGAGGTCGACACCGGTCTCGCTCTGCACGCGCGCGAGGACGTCATCCGCGTTGCTGGCCTCGCGCACGGCGGAGGTCGCGAACGGCAGCAGGTCCTCGACGCCCTTGTCCTCGGCGGCTTGGAGCGCCTCCTGGATGACTCCGACGAGTTTGTCGACGCCCTCGGGACCTATGGCCCCGTCCTCGTCGAGGAGTTGGGCAAGGCGCAGCTCCGCCTTGTGCGAGTGTGCGGGCAGCGGGCACGCCCCTGGGTGCGCATCCACCACCAGCAGATGCACCGTGTTCGATCCCACGTCGAGGACACCGAGTCTCATGTACGGAACGCTACTGCCCGCGAAGCCATGGGCTGCGGCCGGAGCCGTCATCACCGTCCTCGAAGCAGTCCGCGAAGCCGTCGCTAAAGCAGTCCACGCTGCTGTCTCTGGACCAGCCGCGGGCGACTTACCCTGGACGGGTGCCAAAGACGAAAAAGGCGAAGAGCGACAAGACGGCCAAAACGCCCCAGGGTTCTTCGCAGGCGAAAGCACCGAAGAAGTCGAGGAAGGCCCTGGAAGCCGATGAGAAGGGCCTCGACTTCGCGCGCGCGTGGGTGGAGTTCCCTGATCCGGCGGACGAAGAGCAGGTTTTCCGGTGCGATCTGACATGGCTGACCTCTCGCTGGAACTGCATCTTCGGCAGCGGCTGCCAGGGCATCCAGGCCGGCCGCGCGGACGACGGGTGCTGCAGCCTGGGTGCCCACTTCTCCGACGAGGACGACGAGAAACGGGTCGCCGGGCATGTGGCCAGGCTCACTCCGGACATCTGGCAGCACCACGACGAGGGCGTGGCGAACGGCTGGGTCTCGGAGGACGAGGACGGCGACCGGCAGACCCGGCCGTTCCAGGGCTCGTGCATCTTCCAGAACCGGCCCGGTTTCGCGGGCGGCGCGGGCTGCTCGCTGCACATCCTCGCCCTGAGCGAGGGCCGCGAGCCGCTGGAGACCAAGCCGGACGTCTGCTGGCAGCTGCCGGTGCGTCGGACGTACGACTGGATCGACCGGCCCGACGACACGCGGGTGCTCCAGGTGTCGATCGGTGAGTACGACCGGCGTGGCTGGGGTCCGGGCGGCCACGACCTGCACTGGTGGTGCACGTCGGCGACCTCGGCGCACGGCGCGGGCGACCCGGTGTACGTGTCCTATCGGCCGGAGCTGATCGAGCTGATGGGCAAGGCGGGCTACGACCGGCTGGTCGAGCTGTGCGAGGAGCGGCTGGCCTCGCAGCTGCCGTTGCTGGCGCCGCATCCGGCGGATCCTGTCGGCTGACGCGGGCTGAGGCTTGCGGGTCTCGCGGATCCCGCGGATCCCGCAGATCCCGCGGCTCCCTCGAATCCGGCGGATCCCGCAGGTCTCGCGGATCCAGCGGATCCAGCGGATCCAGCGGATCCAGCGGGTCTCGCGGGTCTCGCGGGTCTCGCGGATCCCTCGAATCCCGTCGGCCGGCATGCCCCGAGGCCTGTCGTGTCGGGCCTACGACGTGGACGGGCTCGGGTCGCCGTCCTCGCCGGGCGGTGGCATCGAGCTCCCCGGGTCGGACGGGGCCGGGCCGGGCGGTGTCGGCTCCGGGTCCAAGGACGAGGGCGGGTCGGTGGGGGTGGGGTCGGAGGAGGGCGGAGTCGTCGGGTCCGGGCCCGGGTCGGGCGGGGGCGGTGTGGGGGCGCCGGGGCCGGGTCCGTGATGGCCAGGACCGTGGCCGTGACCGGGTCCGTGGCCGGGGTCGGTGGGTTCGGGGGCGGAGGGGCTGGGCGCGGTGCCGTAGCCCTCGATGGAGACGACGGCGCCGACCGGTGAGATCGCCACCCGTGCGCTCCAGTGCCCGGACGGCTCGCGCAGATGGTCGACGTACACCTTGATCGTGAACGATTCGCCCGGTTCGAGCGTTCCCGAGGACTGGCTGAGGTAGAGCCAGGCCGCCGCGGTGGTCGCGGACCAGCGCACGGGGGCGGAGCCGGTCGCCGTGAGGTTGACCAGTGTGGTGTCGCCGCTGTTGCCGGCCGCCACCTCCAGGTGCCCGGCGCCCTTACGGGCGACGCCTGCGACGCTGATGACCTCCACGGAGACGTCGGGCCTGCCGCCCTTGGCGAAGCGGCCGGGCCTGGTGCTGGCGTTGCCGGCGTTCGCGTAGCCGCCGCCGGCCCGCTCGCCGTCGAGGATGCCGGGGCCGTGCGCCTCGCTGGCGCTGGCGGAACCGCCGCCCGGGCCCTCGTCGGCCGGGGTGTCCCGGTAGGCGGCCCACAGGGCCAGTACGGGGGCGGCGACGACGGTGGCGACGACGGTCGTGGTGACGGCACGCGCGCGGAGCCGGTCCCGGCGCGCGGCACGGTCCTTGGGGGCCATCGGGAAGCCGCGCCGGTCGAACCGGGGCGCGGTGCCCCGCGCGCGTGGGAGGTGCGCCATCGCACCGTGCAGGGCCGCGCGGGGCGCCGGAAGGACCGGCAGTTCGGCGGGGGTGACGACGGCGCCGGGCCAGCGGCCGGGGGCCGCGCGCTCGGCGGTGCGGCGGCAGTGCGGGCAGTCGTCGACGTGCCGGACGAGTTCGCGGCGCAGGGCGGTGCTGAGCACCAGCTGGTTGTCGCCGGTGAGCCTGGCGACGCTCGGACAGTCACCGGTCTCCACGACGGCCAGGGCCGCGCGCGTGCGCTCGACCTCGCAGGCGGCGGAGGCGAGCAGTTCGCGGGCCGCGGCGGGGTTCAGGCCGAGGACGGCGGCTAGTTCGTGGGCGGCGAGATGGTGGCGCACGGCGAGTTCGAGCGCCTCACGCTGCTCCGGGGTGGTGCCGGCGGCCTCCGGCCAGGCGAGCAGGGCCAGTTCGCGCCGGCGCTCCTCCTGGAGGTCGTCGGAGACCGGCGGGGTGGCGGGGGCGGGCCGCGCGCTCCGGCGCCGGTCGGTGCCCAAGCGGCCCGCCGCGTGGGTGCTCTGACGTTTCTGCTTGGCCTCGGCCAGCTTGCGCAGACAGGCCCAGCGGGCCAGCGCGTACAGCCAGGCCCTGAGGTCCCCGGCGGCGTCCGGGCCGCGGCGCTTCTCGGCGAGCGCGACGACGTCGCCGAGGGCCGCGGTCGCGGCGTCGTGGTCGCACAGCACGGACAGGCAGTAGGTGAACAGGCCGTCCAGGTACGGCTCGTAGCGCGCGAGCGGCCACTGCGCCAGCGTGCGCGCCGCCGCGCGGTCGCGCGCCTCCCGGTGCGCCCGGTGTGCGCTGGTGATGCGGGTCGAGGTCTCCGGACTGCTGCTCATCACCCGTGGACCGTAGGGGGCACACGTTCGTCCCTTCTTGTCCCTTGAGTTCTTTTAATCCATACGGGTGAAACGATCCCTCAATAGGGGACACCAACGGCCCCTTCCGTGGCTTGTTCACGATGCGGGTGGCCGGATCGCGCGGGGTGACAGTGAGGTGGGACCGGGCGGTCCGAGGCCCGTCACCCGGGCCCCGTCCGCGCTGTCAGTGGTGGCGGTTACGGTTCGTGCATGGCTGCCCGCACGAAGTCCACCAAGGAGCGCCCGTCCTACCGCTGCACGGAGTGCGGCTGGCAGACGGCCAAGTGGCTCGGCCGCTGCCCCGAGTGCCAGGCCTGGGGGACGGTCGAGGAGTACGGCGTGCCCGCCGTGCGGACGACGACACCGGGCCGCGTCACCACCTCCGCCGTACCCATCGGCCAGGTGGACGGCCGGCAGGCGACCGCCCGCTCCACCGGCGTGCCCGAACTGGACCGGGTGCTCGGCGGTGGCCTGGTCCCCGGCGCCGTGGCCCTGCTCGCGGGCGAGCCCGGCGTCGGCAAGTCCACCCTGCTCCTTGACGTGGCGGCCAAGTCGGCGAGCGAGGAGCACCGCACGCTCTATGTGACCGGCGAGGAGTCGGCGAGCCAGGTCCGGCTGCGCGCCGACCGGATCGGTGCGATCGACGACCACCTGTATCTCGCCGCCGAGACCGATCTGTCCGCCGTGCTGGGCCACTTGGACGCGGTGAAGCCGTCCCTGCTGATCGTCGACTCGGTGCAGACGGTGGCCTCCCCGGAGATCGACGGCGCACCCGGCGGCATGGCTCAGGTGCGGGAGGTGGCCGGGGCGCTGATCCGGGCCTCCAAGGAGCGCGGGATGGCGACGCTCCTGGTGGGCCATGTCACCAAGGACGGTGCCATCGCCGGTCCCCGCCTGCTGGAACACCTCGTGGACGTCGTACTCAGCTTCGAGGGCGACCGGCACGCCCGCCTGCGTCTCGTACGAGGCGTCAAGAACCGCTACGGCGCCACGGACGAGGTCGGCTGCTTCGAGCTGCACGACGAGGGCATCGTCGGCCTCGCCGACCCCAGCGGTCTGTTCCTGACCCGGCGTGCCGAACCGGTGCCCGGCACCTGCCTCACCGTCACCCTGGAGGGCCGCCGCCCCCTGGTCGCCGAGGTCCAGGCGCTCACCGTCGACTCGCAGATTCCCTCGCCCCGGCGCACGACGTCCGGCCTTGAGACCTCCCGGGTGTCGATGATGCTCGCCGTTCTGGAGCAGCGCGGCCGGATCAGCGCTCTGGGCAAGAGGGATATCTACTCCGCGACGGTCGGCGGTGTGAAGTTGTCGGAGCCCGCCGCGGACCTCGCCATCGCCCTGGCCCTGGCGTCGGCGGCCAGCGACACCCCCCTGCCCAAGAACCTCGTCGCGATCGGCGAAGTAGGCCTCGCGGGCGAGGTCAGACGGGTCACGGGAGTGCAGCGCCGGCTCGCCGAAGCACACCGTCTCGGCTTCACGCACGCACTCGTACCGGGCGACCCGGGCAAGGTCCCGCCGGGCATGAAGGTGCTGGAAGTCGCGGACATAGGGGACGCCCTGAGAGTCCTTCCGCGCTCCCGTCGGCGAGAGGCCCCACGGGACGACGAGGAGCGCCGGTAGACTTTGCCCTGGTCTCGCCCGTCCGTACGAACCGCTTGTGCGTAAGGGGACGGCCTCAGAACCTGCGACCGGAGGAGTGCAGTGGCAGCCAACGACCGGGCAGCAGCTCCCGGAAAGTCCGGCGGGAGTTCCGGTGCCGATGGCATGATGCGTGCCTCACTGAGCGCCGTGGCTCCCGGTACAGCCCTGCGCGACGGCCTTGAGCGGGTCCTGCGCGGCAACACCGGCGGCCTTATCCTGCTCGGCTCCGACAAGACCGTCGAATCGATGTGTACGGGCGGTTTCGTCCTGGATGTCGAGTTCACCGCGACGCGACTGCGGGAGCTGTGCAAGCTCGACGGCGGCATCGTGCTGTCCTCCGACCTGTCGAAGATCCTCCGGGCGGGAGTCCAACTGCTCCCCGACCCGACGATCCCCACCGAGGAGACGGGCACGCGGCACCGCACCGCGGACCGGGTGAGCAAGCAGGTCGGCTTCCCGGTCGTCTCGGTCTCCCAGTCGATGCGGCTGATCGCCCTGTACGTCCACGGTCAGCGCCGGGTCCTGGAGGACTCGGCGGCGATCCTGTCCCGCGCCAACCAGGCACTGGCGACCCTGGAGCGCTACAAGCTCCGCCTCGACGAGGTCGCGGGCACGCTGTCCGCGCTGGAGATCGAGGATCTGGTGACCGTCCGGGACCTCTCGGCCGTGGCCCAGCGCCTGGAGATGGTCCGCCGTATCGCCACCGAGATCGCCGAGTACGTGGTGGAGCTCGGCACGGACGGGCGGCTGCTGGCGTTGCAACTGGACGAGTTGATCGCCGGCGTGGAGCCCGAGCGTGAACTGGTCGTCCGCGACTATGTCCCCGAGCCCACCGCGAAGCGCTCCCGCACGGTCGAGGAGGCGCTGTACGAGCTGGACGCGCTCGCCCACGCCGAACTTCTCGAACTGCCCACGGTGGCACGGGCGTTGGGCTACACCGGCTCACCGGAGGCGCTGGACTCGGCGGTGTCCCCGCGGGGCTTCAGGCTGCTGGCGAAGGTGCCCAGGCTGCCGGGCGCGATCATCGACCGGCTGGTGGAGCACTTCGGCGGCCTGCAGAAGCTGCTGGCCGCGAGCGTGGACGACCTGCAGACCGTGGACGGCGTCGGCGAGGCGCGGGCGCGGAGCGTGCGGGAGGGGCTTTCCCGGCTGGCGGAGTCGTCGATCCTGGAGCGCTACGTCTAGGGCGTGCCCCCTCAGGCTCTCCGGCACGTCTCAAACACGCTCGCCGGCACGCCTCAGACGTTCGCCACTATGCCTCGGACGTCTGAGGCACGCCTCAGTCGTTCTCCAGCACGAACGACGTCTGGACGGTCCCGAAGCCGGGGGTCTTCGCCTCCACCAGGTACGTCCCGGCCCCGGCCGACCCCTTCGGCGGCGTCGCGCACTCGGGAGCGCTGGGCTTGCGGTCCCACTTCACCGTGTAGGTGATGCTGCTGTCGGCCGGCACCCGGAACACCAGGTTTCCGGAGGCCTTGGGGCAGTCCGCCGACGACCAGTAGTCGTCCTCGCCGGCCGCCTGGGCGATCGTCAACACCGCGTTCTTCGGGCCGAGATCGACCTTGCAGTCACCGCCGGACGAGTTCGTCGCGGTGAGCAGCAGGGTGGGCGTGGCACCGGGTCCGTAGGTGTTGTGGAGGCTGCGCACGGTCAACTTCATGGCGCCCGCGGCGCAGTTGGGAAGCGTGGAACTCGCCGGGAGCGCGTCGCCGGTGCTGACGCTGCCGCCCGAACCGCCACCGGCCGTCCCGCCGCCCGGACCTGCCGAGCCGTCCGCCCCGCCGGAGCCACCCGAACCGGACCCGGCGTCCGAACCCGAGCCGTCACCCGAGCCGTCGCCGGACCCCGAACCGCTGGAGTCCCCGCCGCTCGACTCCTCCCGCCCGCCGGGCGCTTGGCTGATCGCGGGCCCGGAACCCGTCGGCCCCGGAGTGATCGTCGAGGGTGAGGGATTCTTGTCGTTGGACCCGTCGGCACCGTTCTTGCCGCCTCCGCCGCCCGACAGGACGATCCAGGCGCCCAGCAGCGCCAACAGGGCCATCACGGACACCAGTACGACCCTCCGTCGCCAGTAGATGGAGGAGGGAAGCGGCCCGACCGGATTGCGCAGAGATCCCACGGCGCAAACTGTACGAGAGATCAGCGCGTGCGCTGGCCCCACCCGCCGCCGTCGATCACAACTTTTCCGGATCATCATCCCGGAACTGGCCGTCCCGCCCTGTCCTTCGTCAGGAGCGGCACGTGACGATCACGAAATGTGACGACACACCCCGGCGTCCATCACGGTCTGTGACCAGGGGTCGTGTGATGCGACCGGCCGACCGGCCGGCCGGTGACATGACGGCGCCGAACCCGCGCCGGCCCCGAGCAGGTCCCGTACAGGCCCCGAGCAGGTCCCGACCAGGTCCCGCGCGACCACCCAGTACCGGTCGGACAGCCCGGCCATGACCCCACAACCTCCCCACAACCTCCCCGCGGACCCACCGGATTCGGCCGACCGGCCGCCCCGCCACCCCATCAGCCAACCGACCTCACCAACAGGCCGACCAACGCCCCCTCACGCTCCCCGGCCACGGAACACACCAGCGCACCCCCGGGAACACACGTGCGCGCCCTTCGTCATGGCAGGATCGGAAGGCCATGACTGTGCCCACGAAGTCCCCGCACCCCGTGAACAGCCCCGTCGGCGACGCCCCCGGCGAGCCGCTCCACACCCCCGTCATCGACTGGTTCGACGGGCACGCCCGCGATCTGCCGTGGCGGCGCCCCGAAGCCGGCCCGTGGGGGGTGATGGTCAGCGAGTTCATGCTGCAGCAGACGCCGGTGAACCGCGTCCTGCCCGTATACGAGCAGTGGCTGGCCCGCTGGCCGCGCCCCGCCGACCTGGCCGAGGACGCGCCGGGCGAGGCCGTGCGCGCCTGGGGCCGGCTCGGCTACCCGCGCCGCGCCCTTCGGCTGCACGGCGCCGCCGTCGCCATAACGGAACGGCACGGCGGTGACGTACCGACGGACCACGCCCAGCTGCTGGCGCTGCCCGGCATCGGCGAGTACACGGCCGCCGCCGTCGCCTCCTTCGCGTACGGGCAGCGGCACGCGGTACTGGACACCAACGTCCGCCGGGTCTTCGCCCGGGCCGTGACCGGCGTGCGGTACCCGCCGAACGCCACCACCGCCGCCGAACGCAAGCTGGCCCGCTCGTTGTTGCCCGAGGACGAGCGGACGGCCGCGCGGTGGGCAGCCGCGTCCATGGAGCTGGGCGCACTCGTCTGCACCGCCAAGAACGAGAGCTGCCACCGCTGTCCGATCGCCGCGCAGTGCGCCTGGCGGCTGGCCGGCAAGCCGGAGCACGAGGGTCCGCCGCGCCGGGGTCAGACGTACGCCGGTACCGACCGGCAGGTCCGCGGCAGGCTGCTCGCCGTACTGCGCGAGGCGCGCGGGCCCGTCCCGCAGCCGGCCCTGGACCGGGTGTGGCATGAGCCGGTGCAGCGCGCCCGGGCACTGGACGGGCTGGTCTCGGACGGTCTGGTGGAACCTCTCCCGGGTGGTTTGTATCGGCTGCCGTTGACACGGAGCTGACGCCAAATCCCCCTATACCGGCGTCAATTGGGATGCCGTTTTACCCCGCCCCTACTTCCGTTACACAACCGACGGACAGCCGAGTGCTAGCCGCGCGCTGCTTCGCACAGCCCCGTGACAACAGCTCCGTAGCTTCAGTTGCGTACCCGGCGGACCCGGGACGACGAGTACGGACCGACGGTGATCAAGCCGGCGGACACGGGGATCAGGAGGCGGTCGACATGGCGCAGGGCGAGGTGCTCGAGTTCGAGGAGTACGTCCGCACCCGGCAGGACGCGCTGCTGCGCAGCGCACGCCGGCTGGTCCCGGACCCGGTCGACGCGCAGGACCTGCTCCAGACCGCGCTGGTGCGGACGTACGGCCGCTGGGACGGGATCGCGGACAAGCGGCTCGCGGACGCCTATCTGCGCCGAGTGATGATCAACACCCGGACCGAGTGGTGGCGGGCGCGGAAGCTGGAGGAGGTGCCGACCGAGCAGCTCCCTGACGCCTCGGTCGACGACGCCACCGAGCAGCACGCGGACCGCGCCCTGCTGATGGACATCATGAAGGTCCTCGCCCCCAAGCAGCGCAGTGTTGTCGTGCTGCGACACTGGGAGCAGATGTCCACAGAGGAGACGGCCGCCGCACTCGGCATGTCGGCCGGAACGGTCAAAAGCACGCTGCACCGGGCGCTCGCCCGGCTCCGCGAGGAGCTGGAGAGGCGCGACCTGGACGCACGCGCGCTGGAGCGTGAGGAGCGGGAGCGTTGCGCGGCCTAGACACGAGGGCCAGCGGCACCGGGCACACGGGCGGGGATCCCGAGGACGGCGACCCCCGCCCGCCGGGGCCCACACCCGCCCGGGGAACCTTGGCGGCGAACATGGCGGTGGCCGTGCTCGCCGCCCTCGCCCTTTTCGTGTCCGCGTGCGGCACCGGCGGCACCGGCGCACGCGACGAGGGCCCGGCGCACGCCGACACGGTGACGGGCGCCAAAGCCGCTCCGTCGCCCTCGCCGTCCCCTTCACGGACGACCGACCGCGCGGACGCCGTCCGGCTCGTCAAGGCCGACCCGGCGGTCTCCGCCGAGGTCAAGCGCGAGCTGAAGCCGTGCGTGGCCGACCAGTACCCGGTGGACGTGTCGTACGGCGACCTGACCGGAGGGTCCGTGGACGACGTCGTCGTCAACGTGCTGACCTGCGGGGACGCGGTCGGGATCGGCGCGTATGTGTATCGCGAGCAGGACGGTTCGTACCAGAACGTCTTCAAGGCCGAGGAGCCGCCAATCTACGCGGAGATCGACCGCGGCGATCTGGTGGTGACCAAGCAGGTGTACGAGAAGGGCGACCCGGTGTCGGCTCCGTCGGGCGAGACCGTGATCACATACCACTGGAGCGGAAGCGGTTTCGCCCAGACGTACCGCTCGCGCAACGACTACGGGAAGACGTCCGAGGACAGCCCCGCACCGGCGTCGGCCGACTGACTCGCCCGACTCGCCCGACTCGCCCGACTCGGCCGATCCGGATGACTCCGCTGACCCTGCTGACGACTCCCTGACGAGGGACATCGAAGATGGACCCATGACGGTGTGAACCGATCGGGGCCACCGATCCGTTCACCGGGCAACCGCACGACACGAGGACCGAGAGCAGAGAGCGACGGATGGCAGACCAGACCCACGTTCTGTTCGTCGAGGACGACGACGTCATCCGCGAGGCCACCCAGCTCGCCCTGGAGCGGAACGGCTTCGCGGTCACCGCCATGCCCGACGGGTTGTCGGGCCTTGACGCGTTCCGCGCGGACCGCCCCGACATCGCCCTGCTGGACGTCATGGTGCCGGGGCTCGACGGGGTGAGCCTGTGCCGTCGTATCCGGGACGAGTCGACCGTCCCGGTGATCATGCTGTCGGCGCGCGCCGACTCCATCGACGTCGTCCTGGGGTTGGAGGCGGGCGCCGACGACTACGTCACCAAGCCGTTCGACGGCGCGGTCCTGGTCGCCCGGATCCGTGCCGTGCTGCGCCGCTTCGGACACGCCGGCGGTGGCGACCGTACGGACGAGTCCGGGGCCCTGGCGGCCGGCGGTGGCCTGCTGGCCTTCGGTGACCTTGAGGTCGACACCGAGGGCATGGAGGTGCGCCGGGCCGGGCAGCCGGTGGCGCTGACGCCGACCGAGATGCGGCTGCTGCTCGAATTTTCCTCGGCGCCGGGCACGGTGCTCTCGCGCGACAAGCTCCTGGAGCGGGTGTGGGACTACGGCTGGGGTGGTGACACCCGGGTGGTGGACGTCCATGTGCAGCGGCTGCGCACGAAGATCGGCCAGGACCGGATCGAGACGGTCCGCGGTTTCGGCTACAAGTTGAAGGCCTGAGCAGGGGTATCAGAGGTATGCGAGGGAGGAACCTTCGGCGACCGGGCACAGCTGTCCCGGGCGCAGGTGTCATGGACAGGCTGGGCCTGCGTACGGGTCTGCGCTGGAAGCTGAGCGCGGCCATCGCGCTGGTCGGTGCGCTGGTGGCGATCGCACTGAGCCTCGTCGTGCACAACGCGGCGCGTGTGTCGATGCTGGACAACGCGCGTGACCTGGCGGACGAGCGCGTCCAGATCGCCCAGCGCAACTACGAGCTGTCCGACCGGCCCAACTTCCCCAGCATCAAGATCGACGACCCGGGTCTGCCCGGGGAGCTGCGGGCGAAGGTCGAGCAGGGGCGCCGGGCGACGTATGTGTCGGACCGACCGGGCGGCGTACCGGACATCTGGGCGGCCGTACCGGTCAAGGGCGGGCATGTGCTGTCCCTGCACACCGGGTTCACCGACCGCAGCACCGACATCCTCAAGGACCTCGACCAGGCCCTGGTGATCGGATCCATCGCGGTCGTCTTCGGCGGCAGCGCGCTCGGCGTGCTCATCGGCGGGCAGCTCTCGCGCCGGCTGCGCAAGGCGGCGACCGCGGCGAACCAGGTCGCCAACGGCGAGGCGGACGTGCGGGTGCGGGACGCCATCGGCGGGGTCGTACGGGACGAGACCGACGACCTCGCGAGGGCGGTGGACGCCATGGCGGACGCGTTGCAGCAGCGGCTGGAGGCGGAGCGCCGGGTCACCGCCGACATCGCGCACGAGCTGCGCACCCCGGTGACCGGTCTGCTGACCGCCGCCGAACTGCTGCCCCCGGGCCGCCCGACGGAGCTGGTCCTCGACCGGGCGAAGGCCATGCGCACCCTCGTCGAGGACGTCCTGGAGGTCGCCCGCCTCGACGGCGCCTCCGAACGGGCCGAGCTGCAGGACATCCTGCTGGGCGAGTTCATCAGCCGACGGGTGGTGGCGAAGGACCCCGCGATCGAGGTGCGGGTGGTGCACGAGTCCGAGGTCACCACCGACCCGCGCCGCCTGGAACGCGTGCTGTTCAACCTGCTCACCAACGCGGCCCGGCACGGTCGGCCGCCGATCCAGGTCACCGTCGAGGGCCGGGTGATCCGGGTCCGCGACCACGGCCCCGGGTTCCCCGAACACCTGCTCGCCGAGGGACCGAGCCGCTTCCGCACGGGCAGCACCGACCGCTCCGGCCGCGGCCACGGGCTGGGCCTGACCATCGCGGCCGGGCAGGCCAGGGTGCTGGGTGCCCGGCTGACCTTCCGCACCATACGACCGGCTGGCGCGCCCGAGGACGTACCGGCGGAGGGGGCGGTGGCCGTGCTGTGGCTGCCGGAACACGCGCCGACGAACACGGGGAGCTATCCGATGCTGCCGTAGGTTCTTCGGCGGTTCCTCCGGCGGTTCAGCGGGCGGGGTCCTTCGGGAAGTCGAGTTCCTCGCCGCGCTGGTGCAGCGGGTGCCGGTTGCCGTTGTCGTCGCGGACGATCGCCTCGATGCCGTAGCTCGATGCCGTAGGGAGTGGCCGCGCCGGACAGGACCGGTCCACCGCGGGCTCCGGACATTCCCGTGCGGACCTCCGAACATGGCGCCTTCTCGTGGCATGGCGCCTTCCCGTGCGGGCTCCGAACATGACGAAGGCCCCCGGGGCGGACACCGTCCGGGGGCCTTCGGCTCATCGAGAGGTCGGTCGCGAGCTCAGACGACCTCGACGACCGGCGAGTTCGCCGCCACGCCGTCCGTCGAACCCTCGCCCTTCGCATCCTCGTCCGCCTTCTGCGGTCCCGCTCCCTTCAGCGGAACCTCCTTGACGAACACGGCCGCCAGCAGCGCGGCCACGGCGACGCTCGCTCCCAGCAGGAACGCCGAGTGCGTACCGGCCGACACCGCGTGCTTGTACGCCAGGCTCACCGCGTCCGGAAGCTTCGCCAGGCTCGCCGCGTCCAGCTGCGCGGACTGCTCGGTCACCTTGGAGCCCAGCGCCCCGGCCCGCTCGGACATGACGTCGTTGACCCGGTTGTTGAACAGCGCGCCCATGATCGCGACACCGAAGGAGGAGCCGAGCGTACGGAACAGGGTGGTCGACGAGGACGCGACGCCCATGTCCTTCATCTCCACGCTGTTCTGCGCGACCAGCATGGTGATCTGCATCAGGCAGCCCATGCCGAGACCGACGACGGCCATGAACACCCCGGAGGTGAACCGGGTGGTCCCGGTGTCCATCGTCGAGAGCAGATACAGCCCGACGACCATCATCACGCTGCCGACGATCGGGAAGACCTTGTACTTGCCGGTGTTGGTGGTCACCCGTCCCGCGACCATCGAGGTGACCAGCATGGCGCCGAGCATCGGCAGGAGCAGCAGCCCGGAGTTGGTCGCGGACGCGCCCTGCACCGACTGCTGGTACAGCGGCAGGAAGAGGGTCGCGCCGAACATCACGAAGCCGGTGATGAAGCCGATGAGCGACATCAGGGTGAAGTTGCGGCTGCGGAAGATGTGCAGCGGCAGGACCGGCTCGGCGGCCTTGGTCTGCCAGAACACGAACCCGATGAGCGAGGCGACGCCGATGCCGATCAGTTCCATGATCCGCGCGGACGTCCAGGCGTACTCCGAGCCGCCCCAGGTGGTGACGAGCACGATGGAGGTGATGCCGACGGTCAGCAGACCGGCGCCGAGATAGTCGATCCGCGCCTGCGCCCGCTTCTTCGGCAGATGCAGTACGGCACTGATCGCGGCCAGCGCCACCACGCCGAGCGGCAGGTTGATGTAGAACGCCCAGCGCCAGCCCCAGTGGTCGGTGATGGTGCCGCCGACCAGCGGCCCGCCGATCATCGCGAGCGCCATGACGCCCGCCATCATGCCCTGGTACTTGCCGCGCTCGCGGGGCGGAATCAGGTCGCCGATGATCGCCATGACGCCGACCATCAGACCACCGGCGCCCAGGCCCTGAATCGCGCGGAAGCCGATCAGCTGTCCCATGTCCTGGGCCATGCCGCTCAGTGCCGACCCGATCAGGAACAGCACGATCGAGCTCATGAAGACGCCCTTGCGCCCGTACATGTCGCCGATCTTGCCCCACAGCGGGGTGGAGGCGGCGGTCGCGAGCGTGTAGCCGGTCACCACCCACGAAAGGTGTTCGAGCCCGCCGAGCTCACCCACGATCGTCGGCATCGCCGTGCCCACGATCATGTTGTCGAGCATCGCGAGCATCATCGTGATCATGAGCGCGAGCAGTACCACCCGCACGCTCTTGGGCTGTTTCTCCGCCCCCGCGTCGACGGGGCCGGCCGTCTCTGTGTCCGCCATCGTTTCCCACTCCCCTGATACTGCGGCCGGACTCCTACTTACTTGCCGCCCGGCTAGTTGATTACACTCAGGGAAGGTAGACGCGGAACTAGCCGGTCGTCAAGTAAGTTTCATGGAAAGGCGAGGAACGCGAGGATGGGCGGCATCATGGACGGCACCAAGCAGCAGCGCCGCGGCAACACCCGCCAGCGCATCCAGGACGTGGCACTCGGGCTCTTCGCCGAGCAGGGGTACGAGAAGACCTCCCTGCGCGAGATCGCGGAGCGCCTCGACGTCACCAAGGCGGCCCTGTACTACCACTTCAAGACCAAGGAAGAGATCCTCGTCAGCATCTTCGAGGACCTCACGCAGCCCATCCTCGACCTGATCGAGTGGGGCAGGCAGCAGCCGCACACCCTGGAGACGAAGAAGGAGATCGTACGGCGCTACAGCGAGGTCCTGGCCGGCGCGACGCCGCTGTTCCGCTTCATGCAGGAGAACCAGGCGACGATACGTGAGCTGCGGATCGGCGAGACCTTCAAGGACCGCATGCAGGGCCTGCGCGAGATCATCGTCGACCCGGACGCGGACCTGGCCGACCAGGTCCGCTGCGTCAGCGCGCTCTTCACCATGCACGCGGGGATGTTCCTGCTCCAGGACCTGGACGCCACCCCCGAGGAAAAGCGCAAGGCGGTCCTGGACGTGGCTACGGACCTGGTGACCCAGGCGCACAAGGGCGCCTGAGGGCCCGGAACGGCCCGGGGCCGGAACGGCCCGGGGCCGGAACGGCCCGGGGCCGGAACGGCCCGGGGCCGGAACGATCCAGGACCGGAGCGATCCGGCGCCGCCCCGAGGCGGCGGTCTCAGACGTGGACGCCCTTGGCGCGCAGGAACTTGACCGGGTCGATGGCCGAGCCGTAGTTGGCGGTCGTACGGATCTCGAAG
>Ga0307514_10002214_pt1 | contig 20760 bp, 12 predicted proteins | sample 16_EM_MG_FD_203088 | JGI IMG/M metagenome (GOLD analysis project Ga0307514, IMG submission 203088) | Populus trichocarpa ectomycorrhiza microbial communities from riparian zone in the Pacific Northwest, United States - 16_EM | ecosystem: Host-associated > Plants > Roots > Unclassified | place...
GTGGGGATCGAGGCAAGGACTTCGGGTGTGAGTGTAACTGTGGTGGCAGCCCCAACTGCTGCTCCAGTGACGGCGACGGCGACGGTTGCAGCTATGGGGAGGACAGGAGCAGGGGGGGATAAAGCACGTGGAGTAGGCTCAGCGAGTGGCGCAGAGGGCATGATGAGTTCTGGCTGCTGGGCAAGTGGTGACGACTGTTGCTGTACCCTAGTTGGTCTGATCGGGGGAGTGCGTTCGGAGCCATATCCACTTTCCGATGGAGCAAGCTCAGCCTCTGGTTCCAATGTCCTTCTTTGTGGGAGCGGCGGCGGGGGGAGACCCCTTTCGACAGCGGGTAAATCATAAAGCACGTGACTCTCCCCTCCCATATTCCTCTGTCTATACCTCGCTGGAGTATTCTGAGCCCTTCCAGTCGCCCTCTGTTGTGGATTCGAGATCGTTCTATGCGGCTGCAAAAACCCCTCTGCCTCCTCTTCTCTCCTCAATCTGTCATCAAAAGACTGTCTTCTGTACCCCTCATCCAATTCAGAATAACCCAAGGCGGCTTCTCTCTGCCGAGGACCGACGTGGTCAGCGATTTTATGCAACGACTGAGCGAGTTTCTCCCGTCCGCGCTCGTACAACTCGACAATTTGCTCGCGGTTATTGTAGATGACGATGCCGGTTGCAACGACGGCAGCGACGATGATGGGGATCGCTTTGGCAGGCATAGCTAGTTGCCCTGTGGGTAATTATTGGTGGTCTCTTGAAGTCGATGACACGGGTGACTGAGCACCGTAGCTGTACTTGGCTTGCAAAAATTGAGACTGCCAACTGTAGGTGTAAAAGTACTAAGTAGTTGTAGTACAAGAAGGTGGGGAAAGGTGATTAGATTATGTACGACGATACTTAAGCTCTCTACGCATGCGGCGAAGTAAGTAGAAGGCACAAGGCGAGAGTGAGGAATGAGTAATTACCAAGCATCTGCCTCCGCACTGCCAGGGGAGCTATGGTTGCCACAATGCCTGCATTCGCACTGTAAGATTGCAAGAGAGGAATCGTAGTCAGTTATCCCTATAATCTAATAGTCCGAACTGATTGCTCTGTAGCAGGAAATTAGTAGGAAATACGGAAAAAAGTGCCAACCAGACTACGGAGAAAAATGAGTTCAATCTTGCTGCACCAACGAGTTTGCTTACGTGAGTGATGTATGTACTTACTAGTCTCGAAACCGATGCATACATATATCCAGTGCTTGGACTCTTGGTCAAAGCTTGGGGTATGCATATCATTCCATGACCAAAATTCGTAGTCAATATCTCATTATGCTATCATTACAGATCATTAAAGAATTTAAAGAATCACACAACGTAGGGTAAGCAAAACAGAGGGCAGTTGAAGAAGAAAGAAACCAATGAAACCCGTAAAATGAAAATAAAAAAAGTCACTACTCCGACTCACCACCTCTTCCCTGTTGCTTCTGGACTCTCCAAACCTCCAAATCCAGCACCATGAGTCCAAAACGTTGTCAATAACTATGGCGAAGACAATGGTCTACCTAATATTTCTGGTGTATGAGTATTTTGACTCTTTGACTTCTCCCATTTTTTTCTTTTCTGTGGTATGATATGATATAAAACAGACCCCAGATCTAGATTGATATGTGTGGTGAAATGCAATAAGTATTCCGTTGGAAAAAAGAAACCACCCCTCTGTGACCCCCCTTCAATCTCCCTGTCACTACTTCGCCGGTGGAGGGCTAGTCGGGCTCTTCACATCATTTTTAATAAACGGATTATTCTTCAACGTCCCTATCCTTTTTTTCCCTCCATCGGCTCCACTCGTCGGACTCACCAAATCATTCTTCAAAAACGGGTTATCCTTCAGCCCACCTCCGATCCTTCCTGGCCCCGTCCTCGACTCCGCAACCGCAATTTTTCCCGGCGAAGGGGGAGTGGTCTCGCCGATACTGGGTGCACGAAGACCTCTGGTGGTGATGGATGCAGGGGTGATGCGAGGCTTCTCTGCAACTTGTATCGGGGCATCTTTAGTTGGCGAGGGAGTTCTAAGGCCGCGCTTAGGCAGGCCCTTGAAACCGGGTAAGGGCGGCATTGGTGGCGATGCAATCTTATTCAAAGTGAGGACACTCGGGGGGCCTTGGGCGACGGTTCCAGACCTAGAGCGGCCTCCGATTCTTCGTCCAGATTGAGATGGAGCTGTAGAGGTGGTATCTGGTGAGGGGGTCTGCGGTAGGGAACCTACCCCCGTGGTGGCGCGGGATAGCTTGGGCTTTTCCATTAGAGCATCAGCTTGCGCCAAGACAGCTGAAGTAGTTTTCCGCTTAATCAATGGGGGTGGTGGTGGTGACCCGGGTTCCGCGGGGGGTATAGTCTCCCCTTCATCCCTCTCCCTTTCTCTCTCCCTCTCCCTCTCCCTCTCCCTTTCCCTCTCCTTCTCAATCTCAACTTCCCTCTCCCTTCTCCCCTCTCTCGCCTTTTCAATTTCAATCTCCCTTTGCTTCTCCCTCTCCTTCGCCCTCCCAATCTCAGACTCCCGCTCCCTTTGTCTCTCCCTCTCTTGCTCCTTCTCCTTCTCTCTTTCTTTTTCTTTCTCCTTGAGAGAGGCTTCTAGAGAGGCATAGTCACCTCCGATTGAGCGCAAGGACTTGCGTTTCATTTGAATGGTGGCTTCTGGACTCTCCACCATATTAAAGGCATCCTCCACGGGTTTAATAGTAGACCTACGTTTAGGTACTTTCAGTGGCTCAGCGGCATCTTCGCGGGTGGGTGACTCCGCTTCTGGTGCTGGGGCGGTGGAAAATGTGGGAATAGACTTTCTCTTGAAGATCCTAAGAGATTCTTCTGAGATAATACTCTTTGATCGAGAGCGTCTGTGGTCCGGCGCTGGGCTGCCCATGGGCAGTGTAGGGGTATGTTTAACTGCTTCAGGTGCTGGCTCAGGGGTTTTTAGTGTACTTTTAATAGGCTCAGGGGTTTTTGGTGTACGTTTAATAGGCTCAGGGGTGGGTTCTGGCGTTTGCACGCGTGTAGATCTCCTTTTGAGCGATTCGACAGGTGCTTGATGTGTTTGCGGGATTGTGGGCGAGTACCTCATAGATTCGCCCTGAGATAATGTGCGGGTACGGCTCCGTTGAATTGGCCCCGGCTCATAGTGCTCAGCTGGTTCTGGCGTGGGCACAACTGCCTTCGTCCATTGTTCCAATTGAGCTCGTTGTAGCTCAGCCTCTTGCTCTGCTTCTTGCTCCTGCGCAACATACTTGCGGATCAGACCCCTAGCCTTGAATCTACTGAGCTTAGGTTCCTCGGCCTTTAGCCTCTGGGCAGGTAGCTCAACTGGTGACTTTGCACCGACCCTTGCAGTCACCAAGGTTGGCTTTGGTGATTCCGCAACCTCCGGTTGTCCTAACAGTGTCTCTTCCGCAACAAGGGGTACCTGTGATTGGCCTTCGTTCTCCTGAGCAACATATTGACGCAGCAGATTGCGGGCCTTCAAGCGAGTGGCTTTTGATTCTCTTGCTGAGCTGACTGGTGTTCCTGGAACTTGGGGAATGACAATTGACTCAACTTGACCTATGGGCTCCGAGGACATTTCCACCGACATCTCAGGATTCTCCTCTGCACCCTTCACAGATTTTTCCTCGAGCTTCACATAGGCTTTCTCCTCTACCCTCTCTTCAGCCTTCCCTCCAAGATTCTCCTCAGGCTGCTCACGGAGTTTCTCCACAGGCTTCTCATCCGCTTGTTCCTTAACGACAGTTGTAAGTTGTGCTTCATTCTCCCGAGCAACATATTGATTTATAAGGTTTCGTGCTTTAAACCGACCTGTGCGCGACTCCTTGGGAGGGCTATCAGGGGTTTTGGTCTGCTGGTGCTCCTGAGCAATGGGAGAGGTAAGGAGCATAGGCGCTGCGTGTATAGGTACTTCGGGCAGATTTTTCTTGTAAATAGGCACCTCGGAAATGACTTCAACTTCGGGCTGCTCCACCACCTGGGGTAGGACTTCAACCGCCAATTTACTTCCCGCTGGGATTTGCTGAAACTCCCTCGACAACGGTCTCGCACCTGGAACGATGGGCTGGAGGATAGACTCATCCACAGCTTCCTGAGCCACCAAAGGTCCTGGTGGTGGCCCTGGAGTGACTAGCATATCGGGAAGGAAGTCAATTTCTGATGGAGGGGGAGGTAAACTTTTGCGCAGGTTTCTCAAAAACTCCCTGTCTTCCTCACTCTTCTCTGGAATCTCTGGTAATGGTTCTTTCTCTGGAGGCGGAGGTGGAGGTAAGCTCTTTCTGATATCCACCATTTGGAATTGCTCAGCAATCACTGAGAACAATCCTTTGCTTGGTTCGGGCTCAATCCTGTCCTGTTGAATATCCACTGCTCCATTCCTCTGGGCTTGAGTATGAGTATGCATATCTAAGCTGGCTCTGTATGGAGGAGAGATGAAGCCGCTGTCTCCTTTGCCAATTCCTGTCTCTGCATCGTAGATATCCTCCGTATATGAATCCCTCCCTGCCTTCGGTACTGGCAATTTGGGCGATCCAATACTGGGGGCCGCACTTGTAGTCTCACTGTTTGAAGTGGCTTTCATAGGGGGACTGGAACTGGGAGTTTGTGCTGGCGTACCACCAAAGGCTTTGCGTTTCTTCTCACCTGCCCAGGATGCCCAGGCTGTAAAGTATCCCCCTTTGGCAGGTTGTGGTTGCTCGGCGGGCTTCTCGCCAGCTTCAGAGCTATCCACACTAGGAGTAATACTCGGTGCGGGAGACTTCGGTTCAGGGTTACTTAATTTCTTTGCTTGGGCTTCCCGTAATGATGCAACGTTGCTTGTCAGAGTAGAGAAAGCAGCCCCGAGCTTCCCACGACCCGCAACAAGTGTCTTTGCTACAGCTTCACGTCCGTTGACCATCTTCTCATCTAGCTTCAGTTCATTTAACTGCCTATATACACGGTCAGTCTGATTTCGATGCACTTAGAACACATATTTATGGACGAACTGAGAAATTCTACGGGAAACATCATCCATGGTCAGACCTCCTGCCATGACATGTTTGGGCGGAACCAAGTCGAATAACTCAGAATCTGTGATATTATTAATGATTAATGAATATACGGCGACCTTCAAGCGGTGTGAACTTTACCCGTGAATTTTTGAAATATTCGATAATTTTCCGTCTTCTTCCACATATCAATGAAGTCCATTCCAAAATCAAGGGCGGGGTCCCCCTCTGTTTATAATCAGCGATGGCACCTGCAAAGGACCAGTTGTGTGACGAACCAACATCCGGTAGTAGCTTCCCCGCTGAACCCGTATGCTTTTGCAAAAAGTCATGGCATTTAACAGAAGATACCATTGACAAAGCGTACTCCTCAAACTGTAGCCGAATATAATCCTCGCTCCCCACAAACCCCATAGTATTGGGTCGGCTTGGATCATTTTCGTCCCAAGATTCTGCTACAGCATGGACGATTGAATCTATCCATCTCCTGTCAGCCGCAGTAAGGTACAAGGCAGTGCGTAACGAAGAGGACGTGATATTAACACTGTGCTCATCCAGCTAGACAATGATCAAGTACAATCCGTCAGTTTTTTTTTGTATGAGTGTGAAGAATGCGGAGGCATACATTGATAAGTATATCTGAATATCTGTCCTTCTGCTGCAATAGTAACGAGTTCGTTGACCCAACCACATAAGATTTCGTGCCCACGTCTGCTAATATATCAAGCTGCTGCAATGGAGTATAGGGCCCAAAAAGGCTCCCCTTCCCAAAAATTTGTAATGGCATACCCATGAATGTCAACACTAGGTAACACATTAGCAAGGATGCTCTATGGCTGTACCACATGGGAAGATACATACAAGACTTGCGATCACTTGTCTTCACGGAGGTTGGCTTAAAAAGCTTCCCTTCATAATAGTTCAACTCTGGGTCTGCGCAGTCTTCAAGGGCACCCAACAGCCCGGGTACCAATGATAGAAGTGAGAACTGGGTCATGCATAGACGATCACAACGTGAACCGAAAAATAGCATCTTCGGCTGTAAGAGACAGCATTTGAATAAGACGAGAGTTTGTTGTCGGAATTCAAATACCAACTCCCGGAGAGAGAGTCCAATATATTGGTCATTTCCAACGCTCAAGCTCAGTTTCAAGCTTTCTTGGAATTTCTGCAGGGCTATTAGCTTTATCTTCATCATAAATTCATGTTGAAAACGCACCCTTATTATATCAAGATCTTCGAAATCCCTGCATCCTCAACGTTAGCTTCGATCACTTTGCCGCACCTGAGCCCCTCTATTCAGGATCTCAGCCTAAACAGCTGCCTCAACACCGCCATGACAACCCAGCGCACCCTTATACATTCTCAAACAGGAGTTACCTACCTTTGCGCAAACCAAGCCCTCGTAACCATTCCCAGCTTTTCCTTCAAGCCTCCAAAATAAACAGGACTATCAGCAATAACCACCACTGCTTTCTGTACCGTACTCCTCGTCACTTCGGGCGGCCTGTCGATAAGTGTACTCGAATCAAGCTGCCTGGTACATGATATACCAAAGAGTGAGATTGGTCTATCCTCAGCCCCGCCAGACCCCCTAAGCACATGCTTCAGGGTGAAGTAGCTAAAATCCTCAGAGGAGCTATCGAGCCTGTTGACGTTGGTAAGCGGTATTCGGCTGGCCCGTAATTTTGCCGAGAACTTACGAGTGCGCTCCATCCGAAAGGGCCATAAAGGGGAGCAACGGCCATTCAGACAGATTGCTCTCGTCCTCAACACCAATCCAGTGCTCTACTTCCGGACCCCTATTCCCCCCAATTTCTCGTCAGTCACCACTCCCGTGTACAAAACAGACGCAATGCATCCAACTTCAAGGTGTCATCTTTACCTCGCATGGTGAAATCCTACAACGGAGACAATCGGGTCGAATTTCGGCGTGGTAGTGGCCATTAGAAGTTGATTGGGGCTTCAGCTGCTGAGGTAGTTTCAACTTAAGATCCTCAAACACAGCCTCGACATCAACAAGTCGTGAAAGGTCGTAAATTCCCGTTGGAAGGGTGACTTTGATGGAGAGGCAAATGGAGCTTAAAGGAGGCTCGAAAACAACTTATTTGGGGAATGCTAAGCCGATTCTGCCACGGGAACCCGGGCAGTAGGCAAGTCTGTCCACAGTAACCCAATTAGGGGAATCTGAATTACAGCACCTAGCGCCATCCCAACCAGACTAGGTAAGGGCCATCCGGTACATATCATAGTTGGTTGCAAGACGCACAACCCCACCCAACCAACCAGCAGCCTACAAAGTAAAAATTGTCTAGAGACTAATTATCTCACCGCCTTATACGGAGTTTGTATGGAGTTTTTTTTTTTTTTTTGAGCCTATACGTCTGTGGAGCCTTATATGTACGGAGTATAGGTATCCGCCTCATTTGTTGGGGGTGCCAGGTATATGTATAGACTTCAAAAAAAAAAAAAGATATGTATTTTACTAACCTATATATGGGAAACTGTTTGCCAAGTTCTATGAGGGTAACTGTGTGTATAGAGCATTATTGGAGTTACCAGGATTAGGATTGACCAAAGTACTACCCGACCATGGCCATAAATATCAAGGAAAGCACATAAAGTACTACTGTAGTGGAGAGCGATAGTTCATGCCAAGGGGGGATTTTGCAACCAGACTGCTAACCCTCTAGATGATGAAGGCTTTTGTGAATACCCTACTTAGCTAAGTACGGAGGCAACTCCGTAGCCTTGTGCCATACCAAGTCGAAACCGACACAGAACTTATTAATTAAAAGAGGTCAAATCTTAGGAAAGTTTCCCCGCAGCGTAATTATTTCTTAGCGTAGGTAGATAAAGGAGTCTGGGCACGAGATCAGAAAGCAACCTTAGCTGGCACACACTGAAATAATTATGTGACAGATAAAAAGAGACTTGGCGCGGAGATCAGGAAAGTAATATTTTCCCAGGACACTAGCAATCCGTCGGCGTAAGAGCCCACTAGGTGCTGTACTAACACTACGACTTAATACTAATATACTTCAACCAGAGGAAAACAAACGTATATATAACAACTCCTACTAACTTCAAGAAAATCAAAAGGTGAGATGCCTTTCCCGAGCAATTTACATGAGACCCATAACGAGGTGAAATCCATGACAAATAATTGAAAATAGAAAGATACCAGTACCTTGCACTTTTATCCCAAGCAAATGTATGGGTAAGCAAAGCAATTGAAAAATTCACCAGCATACATAGATACCGATTTATGGTTAAAGGTTCTCAATTTGACCACGGATTCATTTCCTCATAAATATTCTCAAATGATAGGCGCTTCACAGCACATGGTCTCTTGCTGCTTGTGGCAGTCCACGGTCTCTCTGTATTTGTACGATCATGCAGGATATCATGGTCATGGTCTTGTTGTCTCTGTGGATTTCTGTTGTCTTCACCGTCTTCGTCATCTTCGTCATCTCCAGGATCAGGATTCGAACTGTTTGAGTCACGGTGTTGCAGGTTCGGGGCTCTCGCTGGCGGATTCGACTCAACTTGTGGGGTATTGGGGCACCCGAAATGTCCCTCCTCAATTATATCTCCGGCTTCGGACTCCGGATAATTTCGTCTAATTCCTATCGGATTAGTATACGATCTTCAAATTTACAAACCCGCCCCCACAGTATAACTCACATAAACTTTTTTGGGTTGACGTTATTCCACCCTGGTCCACCCTCCTTTCGAGCTCTAATCCTCTCTAAATCTTCCGCCTCCCTATCTTCAATCACCAGGTGGACAATCCCAGATCGATCGGACATGTGGGATGAAGCTGATGATTTATTTCGTGTCAAAAGGGGTTTCTGCTGTTCATCTGTTCCTTTTCCTTTCACATTTTTAGGTTTCCCATGTTTTATACTAGCAGTAGTGGTCAACCCTCCGGATTGGTAACCACTTGAATACCCACCCGTACGCACATTCCGTAGTGGCTCATAGGCTGTGATCACGGGGTACTTTGGAAAATGTCAGTTCCCTCCTTTGCTAATTGTTCACGAGGTCTTACATTATAATCGCCATACTCCATTTCCCTCGCATCTTCAAACAGTTTTTCGTCCTCTGTGTCTATTTCAAGTTCTTCCAGGCCATTCAGCTCGTCTCCATACCACTTCCGGTTGCTTCCTCTTTCAGCGACAGCGGGACTCATCGGCCGCGAGCTCGAGCTTAGCCCTGGGGCAGAAAGCAAACCCGTGGTAGCTGTTGGTTTGGGTATCCAATATTTTGATTTCCCACCCTTGTGGTACCGCAATCCTTCCATCATCCTGTTGACTCGTGCGCCACTATCTGGATGTTCTAGGACACTCTCCGCTGGGTCGAATAGACGGTATTCATATCCTTTCCCCTTAAATGTGATCTTTGAATCCTCGATCAGGTCTCTGATACCGAATGCGTCCCGCAGTGCGTACATCACAGGCATCCTAGCAGCGGAGATAGTAACATCGGCATAATCCTTCCACGAGAATGCGTTCCAGTGTGCGACGGCGAAACCTGGGAGTTCGAAGCATATGAGTGCATCCTGGATTGCTGCTGCCAAATTGTCTGGTGTGTAATGGCCTACATCACGGATGACACCCAGCCAGACAAGAATTGACAGGAAAAATCCTTGCCAGTACGAAGCAAAAATGATGAGTTTGACGCAGAGAAACTAGGGGTGTTAGATTATCTATCCTCCTTTGAGTAATCGCGCAGATGTATGCATACCTTGGGCACCGGCCTGAACGGCTGAAGATCCCGTGACGTGCAAACCCAAAACATTCCCAGAGAGTACAAACTGACTGTAACACTGACATTGTAGATGATACCGCTCCAGAAGTATCCAGATTTGAGACCCACATATCCCTCCTGGTAAGTTCCTGTGGCTTTCATTATTACTGCCGCCAACCCCAGGATAGGTTTCATCCAGGCGTACTGTAAAATACCACGCTTGATCGCAAGAAATGTATGCGGGTCGCTAATGTCTACTTTCGCAAGCACATAATTCATAGGCCAGAGATGCTCTTTTGGTGCTCTCCCATGTGTCATAATTATGAGAGCTCGCTCTCCCCCAAGATAATTAATGAGCAGTTGGAAGAAGGTGTAGATAGTGAATGCCTCATATACATCTCGTATTGGGTCAACATACATTGCTGCAGTAATCGACATGAGGGAAACCCAAGAACTGATGGCATAGATTGGAACCATTAGTAGGATGCGTACTACGTAGCGTTGAAGAAGGGGCTTCCGGTAATTCTTCCTGCCAAGCGGTTAGAATGCTGAACGTGTGGTCAGATGTACAACGAAGAAGCTCACAATTGAAGCCATATTGAGCTTTACTTCGCAACTTGATAGTCAGTGATGCGAATACCTCGGGCAGGACCAGAAGCCTCGGAGAACAGCTCACACGGATGCCAACAATGTTGCGATAAGAGAGCAGACCCTTTTAGGTTTCCAAAAAGTCAGCAGATGTGTCTTGAAGCTCTAACAGATCCACTGTACCCAGCGATAATGATAGCTGCATGTCCTAGTTGGGACCCCGTGCCCCCATCGAGTGCCATCAGGTAAATATGGGGGACGCCTGGTGATGCGATCTGAAGCCGTTGAAGTGGCTGGGGGGTGAGTGCTTGTAAGTGGCAGGATGCTGCGTCAAGGTAGGTAGGGATAGTCAGGGCTCTGAGTAAGCAAATGCCAAAACAATAAAGAAGCTAGTCTCGTGCCAAGACTCTAGTCTGGCGACGCCCTAAATACACGTTCCAGGCCGCAGTTTGCAATCCTGAACCGAGGCGTGCTTTTCAAATAGTCATGGATATGAACCCACAATCTCTGAACCGGCCCCCAAGTTTCAATTGGTGCTCTACATACTGTTGCTCCCATTACTCACCAGACATGCTGACATGGTGGGCTCAACAGGATTTTCCTCATTGAGCTCTTGGTTTGCAGTATCGTGTATGACTACTAGTTATCCCAGTGCCCTTTAAAACTTTACTGACCACCCGCCTAGCACCATCTTTTTCTTGTTCTACTTCAATCGGGTCTTTGCAAAGATAGTCTCTGTTGCTCTTCGAGCATATCTAAGGACCTGGGGAGGCTCCCCTGTGTACATTGATATCCAGTCTCTGCAAATATCACTACTCGCCGGCCGTATATTCTTCGGAAGAGTCAGATACCATGGGAGCAACGAAACAATTCAGATCGTCAGCGGTTACATCACCTGGAGGTATTGGTTAAGGAAGGTTCGGCATTGCCATGGAGGAAAGGCTGAGTCGCCCAAGACCAACGAACTTCCTTCGAGGATTGCGTTGAAGGTAAATGGCCTAGAATGGTTTGTATACAACAGGTCCCCTGCATACGACGCTATCTGGGCCCAAATGGAAACAGGTGTGGATACAAGTGAAGGAAATGCAACTTCTACAGTTAGGTCAGATGAGGGTGAAGAAAGCCGTACTAATGTAGTTGGTGCGATGAAGCCAGAGGGTTCCATTGAAGAAGGGTCGTTGGTAAGGGGGAAACCAAGGACTGTGTCTGCAGGGTCGGAACTTAACCTCAGTCGGAGTGACAATTCAGATGCGGAGAGTGGTGATCGCCCTAGGGAGTTCCTTATGGATTCTTTCTTTCTAAGGCTTTTACCAGTCCGTATAGACTGTCACAGGGGAGGGATCGTGATGGGCAATAACAACACTCCCACAATACTTGTAGCCAGATTCCGAGACGCAGATGGGATCGTTGATGCAACACCGGTACTGTTATGGCTCTATCAAGTATATTCTATGGATTATTCCTGACATATTGTTAAAGTCCCGGGGACCCGACCACTACAAGCAAGTGTTCAACCTGCATTTTGTCAACCCAGTTATTACAATTAAGGAGAACTTTGATTTCAAAGAGTCACAGGAGGAGCGCGGCGCTCGGATAATGACTGAACAGCCCGTACAGCCCAAGCTGTGGACGACTGTCCGAGACCTGCTTCCATCGTTTCATCTCTCACAGGAGTCATTTATTCCTACCGCTCCACCCAATGCACGCAATCCAAGGCACGACCGTTGGATGGGTCTGCCAAGATATCTCGATGGAAATGAAGAAGAGGAAAAATCTCACTTTGGGCCCACTGAATATGCGGTTGTGACTACAATTCTTGATTCCCCCGAGATGCGCATGACTATGTATTGGGATGTGCCCGGCGACGTACGGCGGCGTGCGGGTCGAAGTCAGGTGCAAAGGGAATACGCAAATGATGTCAATGGCGATATCCCTCCCGAGTGGGGAATCGATCTGGTAATTAAAGGCGGAACTGTGAACTACGGACCCTGGACTGATCGCCAGCGCGTTGGGCTGCAAAACCTTTTCTTCCCAAGATTGTATAAAGATGCTATCGCTGCAAAACCGCTTGAGCCAGGAGACACACGAACGGCTACAGCATTTCGCCTGTTTGTTGAACTGAAGGACTCCATAATGTTAAGAATTCCCGTCAGGGAAGAGTCTAAAGATTGGAAGTTTAAAAGGCGGTTGGATGAGGGGGAGCTCAGGGCCTTTGGCTGGCTGGATCTCAAACTTGATGAAGGGACAATAAGTAACGACATGGCGATGGTAGCGTCCAAGGCTGGGTATGACAACAAATTACAGCTTGATTTCAGGAATTGTGAGATCAGGACAAGCGTCAACAATGGATTGCTCCTCAAAACAGATCAGCTTGCTATGGTGGGGGATCTACCCAACCCACTCCAATGGAATGGGCCTCGTCATTGGACCTTCAATCTCACTTCTCGAAGCCCGAAGCTCTTTCTACTGCGTGAGCATGTTACTCTGTTGACAGACCTTGTTGGCGATTGGGCTAGCGGGCCACCACAAGATTACTTCACTTTCTCCCCATTCAAATATGATATGAATCTGAGATTTACAGATTTTGAGATATATCTGAATGTTAATGATGGAAATATCATAAATAATCCATCTGACCTTGATGATAATACCTTCCTAGTCCTCAAAGGCGATGAATTAAGGAGCTTCGTCCATTTACCAATGCATAGGCTGAGACCACCTTCTAACGAGATACCATTCACTGTGGATGTTGACACTCTTAGGTTGTCATTGCATACCCCACCTTGGAGCACACAAGCATCATTCCTCGAAGTAGCTGATATAGCAGCCGTGAATGACTTCATGTTGAAGGGAAAATACAAGTATCATGTAGCCACCTCTCCAGATTTGGTTGATACTCTGTTACTTGATATCCTGGGGGTGAACTTGGATTTCACTTTTTATGGTGTCCTTATTCGGTATTTCCTGATAATCCGGGAAAATTACTTCGGCGAAAATCTCCATTTCAAAACTCTGGAAGAATATAAAGGAAAGGATCAGGATAGCACCGCTGTGGTAGAGAAGCCGATTGTAGCCAATGGGCTGGATGTTATCCTGGCAGTGGAGGTGAAGGACAGTTTTGCCCTGCTACCTGCTCATATTTACTCCGCAAAACGGCTCATCAGGTTAGACTTGGCAAATCTGGGGCTGGATATGAGATTTACGAATCTTTATATGGGTGTGTGGATATGAACGAGCAGGCAATGGAGAGGCAAAATGCTGACCATTGACTTAGATTTACAGGTGAATTGTAGCCCTATATCAGCAAGTCTTCCTTCCGTCGATTTAGCTCATGCTACACCGAAAGTATTCCTGTCCCCAACACAGCTCTTCCTCGATAATCTGGTCATTTATGGGCATCGGCTTTTCGGCCTGCCTCCTACGGAGCCGACGTATGTATGCAACTGGGATCTATCATTTGGTAATTTGACAGGGGAATGCAATGTGGAGTTCCTCCGAACGCTATTGTTTGGCCTCAGAGCATGCGACTTCAGTTTGGATGACGTTGAGAATGCACTGCCTCCAACAGTACTTGAAGTGCTACACGATGTTACCTTTCTCAGGGTAATTGTCAAATCAGTTCGGATATGGTTGCGCGTTCCTCCTTCCGCTTTTTTACTTTCGACGGATGAAATCAAATTCACACTGAACGATTGGGCGAATGAGCTCTTCTCCGACCGGATCTCAGTATCAGTTCCTGGGCTGACGCTCGCCTGCGCTGACGAAGAGTCCGCTCACAGACAGCGGGGAAAGCAGTCTTCTCACTCTCTAGCCGAGCTTGCTAAATCTAAAACACAGGCATATGTTTCTACCAATCTTTCTGTCACTGTCTTTGGCCGTAAAGTTGGAGCTACAGAGAAACGGGACCATCAACAGAAGCATGTCCAGGTCCATGACTTCGGGACTAACAGGGCGGCATTTCTCTTGCAACATTCAACAGGACAACATTCTACCACGGAGGGCCAGGAGACAACTACAAGCTCTCCAATAAGTGCGCCGTCTATGCCGCCACCCCTTTATGGTACGTCCGTGAAATCTTCCTGAAAGAGTGCCCGCTTACCCTACCAGAGGTACCAGTATCCCCATATTCAGCAGGTGGAGAGTCGATATTTGAGACGTCATCACGTCACTCTAATAAATCAAGGCGCAAGAGCTCTTTCTTAACTTCCCGGTCGTACGTTCCTCCAGTACCCCAGTGACATATTTGGTGCTAATTCTAGGAGATCGTCGAGCCATTCCTCTGGGAGTGTTTTGAATCGGACAATAAGCTCAACCTCCCCAAGCTTCCACTCAGCGGTTCAGACTGTCAGTGAGACATTACTTGCAACGCCTCGGACAGGTGGACAGCGATTAGATAGTCCACTACTGTCTTCTAATTCTCAATCTCCAAGTCACAGGCCAACACCAAGCCCTGTGAAACGATTACCTCTGAAACCAGGGACCAGTTCACGCTTTTCGAGTGCGTATAGCGAGCCATATTTTCCTCTGCAAGGCGCAGAAGTAAGTAGCTACATTCGATTGTTATTAGAGATTAAGTCTGACTTCCGAAGCTTGATATAACCAATGTTCCACCCCTGGACCCTGAGATTGACCAGCCTTGGGATGAAACACAGCACTCCCAAGATGCATCGGTGATGCCAGCTGAGGAAGAAATGGCACGGAATAGTGTTGTCCTTGATTTAGGACAAGGTATCAGGGCATATTGCGATCCAGCCGCAATTCATGGTCTATTGCAAATTCTTCAAGGGCTACAACCCCAGTCAGCTGAGGATATCCTCGACGATATCCAGATTGGGGTGATTGGTCGGCTCGCTAAACTAACCAAACAAACTGGTGATGCTTTCAGGGTCCTGGAGCTCTGCTTGAGGATACCGCAGTTCAAATTCCGCTTCGCTAATCCCGTGCCTCTGAACACTCCTGAGTCTGATAACCACATCACGGATGTATTTGATTTTAATTTGATGAAGGCTTTCATAACCATCAGGTCTAAAGAGGCTGGCGGAATACGCCCTACTTCTGCGGGGAGTCCTCAGATACCACCTGACCTTTCCCTAAATTGCGTAGTTCGCACACTTCAACTCACAGTTGGTCAGAAACCATCTGATCCTGCAGCACAGTTATTAGTGGAAGATTTTATCGCATGGGCCTTGACTAGTGAGCTGTCTACTGGGTCAGTGAAAGTGAAATCCATATCGTCGCTTATAGAAAGCAAGCAAGGGGTTTTCTTGTGTGAGCTTGCGGAGCGAACAGGACAGCTGGTATCTTCATTCAGTGATGCGTTTTCACGCCTTGCCGAGCAAGGGAAGAAGCGTCCACGAGACCTTCTGTATGCACTAGCCAAAGGGCAGGAAGATCATTCAATTTCCCACGAACCCTCTTCAATCACTCGACCCTCCTATGTCCTTCGCTCTTCTCTCAACCATGTCAGAGTCCATGACTCTTGGAAGATAAATTCCCGCATAAGACATATCTACCAGTCTTTGCCGACTGTAGTGCAGCATGAGCTTGATGCACGAACCAGAGATTGCTCTGGTAGCTCCCCTGAAGATGCGCGGCGCCATGTCATAGAGGCATTCGATAGATGGCGTGGTTGGGAATTAGGGAACATTCAAGATTCTTACCTGATCGAGGGAGTATATGGCAAGAAGCGTCAGGTATCCAGACCAAAGAGCATGCCACCGGCTGTCAGTTTTGTTGTTAATCTTGACAAAATATCTCTCCGCGTGGATCCTGGACCCACTCAGCAAGAGGCCTTGGTCAACGGATTCGTGGCTGCTGTATCTATTTTCGAGCAAAAGCCTAGAATAAAAAGGGTTGCAGTACTCGAAACTGCCCAGTCCTCAACGACTGTTCAAGGGCATTGCCGTAATGCCCAAATACGGCTCACCTGGGAGATATTTGAGGCAGCAGGAAAAATACTCAGATACTTCAGTCAGAAGGAACAAGCTGTCAATCAATCCAATACTTCTCCACCAAAGCCCGCTTTATCACCGACGAAAAGGGCGAGGTTTAAACAACAGTATCATGTGGTTCTCAGTGCAGACGCGGGGTCTATTGGGGTAGACACTGTGAATCTGAAGCTGTTTTGCATAGGCCATTCACTGCGAGCATCGCTTGTAGCATCCGGAAAAAATACTGAGTTACAGGAAGGGCTTATTGGTAGTCTTCTAGTGCGAGCAGATATTACTTCCTCTGAATTGTCGTATCAGAACAAGGTTCTCAGTGTTGCGAGTCTCCGGCAACCCGTCTTCTATGCGTATCTTGATCAACACTCTGTGGCTGAGACTACATTCAACTACTGGAAAGCGACTGGTTCTTGCCGAGATCTGTCATTTGAATTACGAGAGGAAGTCCTCGGTCTCATGGAAGTTATAGACTTTGTTGTTAATGATGAGGTTTCCCACGTTAACCGGTTGATGGTAGACTTGGAGGAAAGCAAGCCAGCACTGATACCACGAAATGCCTCCCATTCACGCCGTGCTGTTAACCTGGTCGATCTAGCTCTCAAGCTGGATACCTTCACTATTTCTGCCGCTTTACTCCCGTCGCTAGTATATTTCATCCGAGGAAAGGGGATTAGAATGTCTACCAGGCCGAAGAACAAGACGGAGAGCATCATTGAGTTCGATTTGATCCATCACGAGCATGAGGTTCGCACTGGGTACCGATCACAGCCTGTAACAATATCATTGCTTCAAATACCAGCTATCAACGGAAGAGTCCGCAAACGAGACGGGGTGGAGGAAAGTCTTTTGGAACCTTTTTTCTCTGTTGAAGCAATTGAATTTGATGCGTCAGCGATCCAAAGTCTGCTCAACGCTCTAAACAAACCAGAGGTTGTTAATGTCATTGAAAGCGCGAGGAAAGAGTGGGCTATCACAGAAGCTCGATTAGACCAGATATTTGGACCGTCAAAGCCTGTTAAACAAACTGAGCCGAAGGGCCCTCAGTTGGTTTACAGAGCCCATGTCGGGATAGCTGGGGTTAAAATTGAGACACACGCCCCTTCAGCTAATTTTGAAATTAATCTAGGCGCTATCCAGGTCTATGCATCGAATAAACCTAACAAAGCTCTACAGCCCCTCGACATTCCAGAGGTGTATGTTGAGTTAAAGCACATAACTGTTGGTTTGTTCAAAAAGGTGCTAAACGGCCATCCTGAGCCTTGCGGGCATATTACCCTACATGCATCACTGCTTTGCTCATCGGAGCTGGGCTCACAAGGGAAACAGATTCGAGCATTCTATCTCAAGAGCTACTCATTCAAATTTGGTATATCTCCAGAGACAGCCTCCACCGTCGTTGATGTAACTGGACATTTACAGGACAAGTTGAAAGATTTTAACCTGTCACCCGAGGTCAAGTACCTAAGGAAACTCCGAAAGTCCAATAAGCCTGCTCTTTCCGATCCCGCTGATGTGCCACTGCCACCAGACGACGATGACCTGTTTAATTCTATTTTCTCAGTTGAACTTAATGACATACAGATATCATGGGTCACTGGAAATTCTCTTCCTGCGCCTGTCAGCAGGCCACGACAGAATCTCGTTCTAACAATCAAACGGATTGGGTTTGAGAGTGCACTGAAAAAGCATAATGAAGCGCGACTGATCATAGAGGAACTCCTTTTGCAGATGTTGGATGAGAACTCCCCACATACCAAAGTCCGAGCAGAAAACTCCGCGCTGTTACCTGAGGTTGTGTTTGTTGTCACCCACCACAATGGGCCAACTGATAGGCGATTTGCCTCGCACGCAAAAGGGCTTCCGCTAGACTTGAGAATTACCCCTAGTTGTATGTTAGGGGTTAATGATCTGGAAGCCTCCCTAGCGGTTGCAAGTGACAAGTTCCGCAAGGCATCAGTGTCGTGGAAATCTACGCCAACTATAAGTGGTGGAGAGAGGAAGAATATGTTCAGCAAAAAGCGCCTGGCTTCCGTTTTGGTTGATGCAGACTTTGCTGGAGCTGTTGTGCATTTCCGAGCCAGCACTGTAGCCCAGGATCCACAGCTTAAGCCTGCCCACCAAGGTAGATTTGGACAGTTCGCTCAGGGAGACAGTAATGCTAATACAACCCTACGGACTCCTGGCCTGGCTTTTAAGATACAATATCTGGACCCAGGCAGTGAAGACCCTTCAATCAGCGGAGAGATTAAAGTGAGCAGTTCAACAAACATCATATATCCATCAGTCGTGCCATTGCTCATGGAGATGTCTAATAACCTGAAGGGAGTGGTTCGGGAACCTGATATCGCTCTGGAGCTAAAACCTTTCAAGGTGCGCGATGAAGAAAATGTGGCAGGAGATGCGGCGGCAATCTTGGGCCGATGTAAGCTCAACCTGGGCTTGCGGATTATGAAGCAGGAGTTCTCTCTCAGTTGTCAACCCTTTGCTCGAGTGGCTGCTACGGCTACCTATAAAGACATATACGTGACTCTCAATACTTGTGAGGATGAGGAAAGTGGTCGCTTTTATTCTGTATCAACTATCACAACGGGACTGCGGTGTTCATTGCAACATATCTATTCTCGGGAATCGACCGGATATCTTGAAGTTGAAGCCCTCGCTATCTCGGTTATGAACAACAGACACTTGAGCGGCTCAGATGGCCTCTCGGTTATCATGAAACTCAGTCCATTAAAATCGCAAGTCAATGTCAAACAGATACAAGATTTCCTCCTGTTCCGTGAGATTTGGGTTCCCGAGGATTCAGTGGATAAGACTCCACCTCCTGTGGCCACTCATGAGCAACCAGCGCAGCTGATGCAAAAGTATCATAAGGTGACTGCTACTAAAGTTTTCCCTTGGAATACAACGATTGCGATCTCCACAATTGACTTACAGCTGGACCTTGGCCCCTCCCTTGGCAAAACGACATTGCAGTTATCAAATTTCTGGATAGCGTCTAGAAAAAGCTCTGACTGGGAGCAGACAATGTGCCTGGGCCTAGGTAAGGTTGTCATTAAGGCTGTTGGTCGACTGAGCGGTTTTATTGAGCTTGTTAATCTGCGAGCAAGAACGTCAATCCAGTGGCTCCCAGAACAGTTGCAGAGTACACCACTAGTGCAAGCATCACTTGGATTTGAGCAGTTTCGAGTCAAGACCGCATTCGACTACCATCCATTCCTTATCGCTGACATCGCGTCCTTCAACTTTCTCATGTATAACCTGAGGCAGGGCGATGGCGTTAGCGATAGGCTAGTTGGAATTCTCGAAGGCGACAAAGTCCAAATCTTCTGCACTAGTCAGAGCACGGCCCAGGGGCTCGCACTTTATCAAGCATTCTTGCGGCTGTGGCAGGAGAAAGTTGCTTCGTACGAAACATCACTCAAGGATATTGAGAGGTTTATGAAGCGGCGAACACAATCCATGAGCCAGTCTTCCCCAAACATGCCGCTTCTGATCACGACGCCTCTCGGCTCAAAGTCAGAGCCGGCGTCGTTAACTTTACATACAGATGTGGTTGTCAATTTGAGAGAAATCAACATAGGGGCTTTCCCAAGCACGTTTAGAGACTCCCAAGTTTTCAAGGTCGAGGCCCTCAACGTGGGGGCACGGTTTGCAGTTGACATGGAAAAAGATAAACTTCATAGCCAATTATCAATGACTCTTGGCCAATTACGAGTTGCTTTATCTGGAGTGAGAAAGTCGGAGGATATGGGGATGGCCACCGATGTTAACATTGAGGATGTCATCTCTAATGCTACTGGATCAAGGGGTGGGACAATTCTCAAAGTGCCCCAGGTCAATGCTGCTATGCACACCTGGCGGGCGCAACACTCAAACCAGATAGATTACATCTTTAAAAGTGCATTCGAGGGTAAAGTTGACGTGGGGTGGAATTATGCTAGAGTCAGCTTCATCAAGGGGTAGGTGCTTTTCACCACCGTTTAAGCAAGGAGTATCCTAACCCATCCCAGAATGTGGCAAAATCATCTTGAAGCATTGGCTTCACACGAAACGAAACTACATCCATCGTCTTCATCAAATTCCCAGGCTTCCCAAACTGAACCCGCCGCAATTACCATCAATGCTACGAACATCTCGCCGCCGCCCCCAGGCTTAGATTCTGGGCTCCAAGATAAGAAGGGTCCTGATAAGGATAAGGAGGAGAGCAAGATAACAGCTGTCGTTAATGTGCCACAGTCGCGATACTCGTACCACCCACTGGTCCCTCCAATCATTGAAACACCGCAACTAAGGGATATGGGCGAGGCAACGCCACCACTGGAGTGGATTGGATTGAACAGAGATAGGTTACCCAATTTGACACATCAGGTACGTATTGAGATTGTGAGCGAGACTACAATAGAATAAGCCGCTGCTAATTAGTACGACCAGATTGTGATAGTGAGTTTACTCGAGATCGCAAGAGAAGTGGAG
>Ga0307514_10002215_pt1 | contig 20759 bp, 21 predicted proteins | sample 16_EM_MG_FD_203088 | JGI IMG/M metagenome (GOLD analysis project Ga0307514, IMG submission 203088) | Populus trichocarpa ectomycorrhiza microbial communities from riparian zone in the Pacific Northwest, United States - 16_EM | ecosystem: Host-associated > Plants > Roots > Unclassified | place...
TTGAAGTGGGAGGCCCATGTGGAGAAAGAGAAGGACGATGCACTGGCGGTGGAAGGAGCAGTTTGGGTACTCTTTGGTGTGGAGAGACCTAATAAAAGCACCACAAAGTGGTTGCTAAAGAAAATGATGAAAGTACTGCGGGCAGAGGTTGTGGAGGAAGAGGAGGATGACTAGCTAGAAGTGTCCTCTAAAAATAAAATAAAAATAAAAATACTGGTTTTTGTCTTTGCAAAGAGTCTGCGAAGTTCTTAAAGAGGGGAGAGGTGTGAAGCAGGTGTGAGTTTTTGGGAGTTATGTCATTCATTTAGTTGGCGACAAGTCATTAGGGTGTTATCACATTATTTTTTGACATTCGGTTAGTTTTATTCCTAGAGGTTAGGTTATGCCAGAAGGTTGTTTTTTGCCAGAAGTATATATTGTTTGGATAATTAGGTTTCTTTTGTTTTGATGGGAATCGTGGTATTTATTCGCAGCGTTCATGGGAGATTTGCAGAGCATCATCTTAGATCTTGAATCAGGGATTTCAACGTTCGCATGAATTGTGGAATAACACTTTTATATTTACGGTCTTGGGATTTTTGCACCTATCGAGAGGTTTTATTTGGGTGAACGCTCTACCAGATACTCTACTTAAATCAAATCAATGCTCTTTGCACTAGGATACAGGACTTCTGGTAAATATTCGATATACCTAATAATCCTGCCAGCTCTAACGCTTCTCTGGAATTCACATAGCCAATACTAGTCTATTGACAAAAGTATCAGTCGCTTCATAGCGTGCTTGGAACCAGGTTGTCTACTCATTTCAGATTTCGATTGGATAACAACACAATGCGATAAGCTAAGAGTCACCACTCCTTATGGCCTGGAGCTAAAAAGAGCACTGGAGATAGAGGAGGTAATGGATTTTCTGAGTTTGGTGAAGTTGTGGACCAGCGTGCTTATGTCGGTCTTCTTTATGTGGGCAGGTGGGAATCTGGGCGTTCGACAACTGGTAAAGTCCACAGGATAATGCAAATTATCGTAGGCGAAGACCTAAAGACACTGGCTGAAAGATTGCCAGTCCAATATAGAGATTTCATTGAAATCTTTGGCAAGGCCACGCAAGCTTCCCTGCCTGCACATGGACCTCAAGACATGATTATAGATCTCGAACCTGGAAAGCAGCCACCTTCAGGGAAACTGTACCCTCTGTCCTCTTATGAGTTAAAACTGCTCAAAGAATAGCTTGATAAGATATTGAGAACTGGCAAAATCTGGCCAAGTAAGAGCAGTGCCGGAGCCCCAATGTTTTTTGCCAAACAAGGCAATGGCAAGCTGCATATAGTGGCAGACTGTCGTGGCCTCAATGCTATTACAATTCAATATGAGTACCCACTACCTCTGATGACTACACTAATAGAACAAGTTGAAACTTCTCAAGTGTTTTCCAAACTTGACTTGAAGTTGGGATTTCATTTGCCACGCATAGCTGAAGGAGACGAATGGAAAACAGCATTCAATGGTTTGTACGAGTATACAGTAATGCCCTTTGGGTTGACGAATGCTCCATCTGTTTTTGAAAGATATATCAATACTATTCTATATGAGAAAATTGACCACAGTATAGTCATATATATAGATAATATCTTAATATACACGCAGACTGAAGAAGAGCACGTAGAACTCATGCATTGGGTGCTTAAGAGGCTGTCAGAAAATGGCCTCTATATCAATATTGACAACTGCATTTTCTATGTCCCGGAAGTTCAATTTGTGGGTTTCAGATAGGTACCCAGGGTGTCCAAATGAGCTGGAAGAAAGTCGAACATATTCTTAACTGGCCAGTTTTTAGAAATGTGAAAGAGGTTCAAAAATTCATCGGGTTTGCTAACTTTTATCACCGATTTATCCAAGGCTTTAGCAAACTCACACTCCCTATGCAAACTCTCACACACAATGACGTTATGTGGAATTGGACACAGCAATGTCAAGAAGCCTTTGAGGAGTTAAAATACAGGTTCACGACTGCTCCTATAATATGTCACTATTACCCAGAACCGTGCACACAAATAGAGACAGATGGCTCAGATTTTGCCAAGGCTGGAATCCTGTCTCAATATGAACTAGATAAGCACTGGCACTTATTAGCATTCTACAACAAACACTTACTCCCAGCTGAACTGAACTACGATGTTCATGACAAGGTGTCACGGGGTGACACCCAGCCCTTTCCGAGGAACTTGTATCAATAAAGAACGACCCTGATAAACCTGGATAGGAATCAGGAAGACTTGAGGAAGTCTTGCATATATTATTCAAGTTAGAAATACTTAAGTACTTCTAACTAGGACAACGCAGTCACTGAACAACTGTAGTGTTTTTGGGTTGGAACAAGACTCTAATGACATGTTCAGAGAGGTACCCTCTGTTATACGTGTGAGTTTCGTCACGTTCCGACTACTGGTGGTTGAGTTACATCAAGTTGAAAATACTTACCGTCGACGACCTAGTTCTGACCAGACACGGTCATTTGACCGAGCGTAAGACATTAGCCCTTTTCGGCGATGCCGTGATACCATGCAGGCACAGTGGTGCGAAGCCATTTCAGCGAGGTTGAGAGCTATGGAAATGACAAGGCTCTACACCATGGTTGCCCTCACGTCCCACCAAAATCAACATAATACCCAATACCCCCTAGTAATATGACCCCCCTACGACCCCCCCACCCTACCCTTCTCTACCCCTACTATGCGTTCAATATCAGGCAGGTGAGCCTGTGGCTGCTGGGAGGCCTTTAGCTACCACCTATATCCATACTACATCTGCACTGTAGTGGCAGCCTGTAAGATGACGAAACGGGGTGGTCTCAATGAGAGGCACTAATATATGCAAAATTCGCAATTCTGAGAATTTGTATTGAATCAACCAAATCCTCCTCATCTATGCCTCCCTCAAACCCTCCCCTACAGAACATCCTCAATACCCATAAATAGATCTCTAGGAGCTCCAATATACACTCATACAGGGTTACCCCCTCATCTCTAACTGGCCCAGCTACCCCCTGGTATCCCTATATAAGCCGAATCTTGTACGGGTACACCTTAGATCATGTGCTGGAAAGCTCTTACCTAGCATCTATATTAGTACTACAAGATGGCGAAATAGCAAGACCTGAACAGAGAGCGCCAATGTGTGCAAAATTAGGAATTCCGAGAATGTGTATTGAATCAACCAACCCACTCTCCAATATTATGCTACCTTGAACTTCTCAACTCAATTCTTTACAACGGTGTCCCCAGGGTATCCCCACCCACAACTAAGGGGCCTCCAGTAGCTTTATGGTCTGTTTTGGACTACAATCGCGAGAGTATATGTGTCAATACTTTCCGAAGGGGTTTAACCATGTGATAGTACAAGCATAGCTGATATGGGCACAGGGTGCTAGGAGGAGGGCTCTTGGGTTAGGTATGAGGTTATATGGGATGCCATGGTGGATGCAATAGTAGATGCCGCAGTGATGGTGGGTGCTATAGTGGATGCTATGGTGGATGCTATGGTGGATGTTATGGTGGATGCTATGGTGGATGCTATGGTGAATACTAAGTAAGATGCTGGGTTGAGGTTTTGGAGATTGAGAGTAGCTAGATTGGATGCTAAATTGCACTGTAAGTGGATCATTGCCATATGAGTATTGGAGAGGGTTAAAATGCCGCCGAAGAAGCCAGCATGCTACCGTGACTAAAGTGACCCAAATGGAATGATATTGGAGGTCCTAGTACTCTTAGAAGCCTCTACATAGCGGGTGAAGGTGCTTTGGAAGATACTACAGCAAGGAATTGACGTGGGGGCTTCAGAGTAGTATAGATGAGGAGGATTTGATTGATTCAATGCAAATTCTCAAAATTCCGAATTTGGCATATATTAGTGCCTCTCATTGAGACCACCCCGTTTGGTCATCTTAGAGGCTCCCACTCCAGTGCTGATGTAGTATGGATATAGGTGGTAGCTAAAGGCCTCCCAGCAGCCACAGGCTCACCTGCCTGATATTGAACGCATAGTAGGGGTAGAGAAGAGGAGGGTGTGTGGGTTGTGAGTGGGTTATATTGCTAGGGGATATTGGGTATTATGTTGAGTTTGTTGGGACGTAACGGCAACCATATTGTAGAGCACAGTCATTTCCATAGATCTCAACCTCGCTGAAATGGCTTCTCACTACTGTGCCTGCATAATATCATGGAATTGCCAAAAAAGACTAGTGTCTTACGCTCAGTCAAATGACCGCGCCCGGTCAGAACTAAGTCATTGACAGTAGCACCAAAATTATATGGTGGCTATTACCCTGAACTTGCATAGGTTACCCTGAACTTAGTACCCTTACCCTGAAGTGTAGTCAGCCCTTACCCTGAACTCATCTTCAGAGCTTAATAACTTAACGGGTGTCCCCCGGGTTAAATTATGAAAATTAACATTGCATCAGGCTCCCTGAATACCCTTAGATTCAAACCTCAAAGTATGAATCCGAGAACATTTTTGTGGTAGCATAATTCCATAAAAATAAATAAAAAATCAACCACGTAGGGGGTAATTTAGACCTAGGTGAGTCAGGTGACACTATAAGAGAGCATGAGTTAAGTTGAGCTGAAAATCGGATGTAGCGAAAAGTTAATTGGAAAAGATTCAGTTCAAGTTCATTCCAGGACAGAATTATGGGCTGATTCCAAATCTGAACTCAGAATATTTTTATGATTTAAACTCGTGAAGTTATTGACTTGTTTTGGTGTGTGCTATAAGTCCACAAAGCGGCAAGTCAGGCTTTTGCATTTATCTCATGAAGCATGTTCCTGATTAAGATGAACTAAGATTCGATTGTGAAGTACGTATCAAGGGCTTTCCAATAAGATGATAACTAAGTCATTCAGAGTTATATCTGAGAAGTTATGAGCAGTTGAATTATAGGATCACCTATAATATCAATGGACACTAGGCGCCAATATGCGGAATTACTGAATACTTGCTTTGATATCTTATGATACTTGGCTAGCCGAGTCTAGACTCGTATCGAGGATTTGCTGATGTATCGCAATAAAATAATGTGGTATCGCGTATGACTTCCAAATTAATTCGTAACTACTTGAGGGTTGTAGAACGCTTAATGCAAGAACAGGATATTTGTTCTCAGTTAAGTCAAGTGTGTACAATGACTTCTTAGGCAGAGGTAACACCGGCGACTGAGAATTAAACAAGATGGTATGAAGTGACTATTATTGGAATTGAACGAACCGCGCAAATAAGAATACTACTCTCCAACTGTGCATTATAAATAGTTGAAAGTAGCTGAACCTTGGGATCGCGCCCACTACAAGTGTTAATCAAGTCTCGAGAAACATACCGCCTACAAAGTTCTACGTTAACGTTGGAATACAGATTTCACATAGTTAGGAAAATACTTGTTGAGTTCGACTTGTATTGAAATCGTACGGCACTTTACATCCTGAGAGACTTAACCTGAGTTGCGGGTTACTTCTATTGTGGGATTGAAGTCGGCCCCGCTATATATCTGCTGAAGTTCAAGCATAAAGGACTAATAGTGGCCACGTAACATTACTTTGTCGTCAAAGTATCTCTGTACTTGTATACACATATCATCACTATATCTGTACCTCAAACTGCTAGCGGAGCAGGGCCTAGCCAGGCCTTCCGAGCCCTTGAATTTGATGACCCTACTCTAAGAGCCGTAGTACTAGCTGTAAACCAACATGATGTGTTTTCTGGCTCTGAATCAAATAACAATGCCGACGATGATATGTCGGATAGTGACGTGCCAGTTACAGCACATTCATACTCATACCAAATGATCACATCCCCTGACAAACTATCTCGAGGTGCACGTTTCCTTAAATCATTCTGCTCCCGAACTCGACCTGCCAGTATAACTAGTAGTAGCAGATCAAACCTACGAACCGACTGGAGACCCCCACCTCCACCTGCAGTACTCGCAATTCCCCAAGAAGCAATCGACCGAGTCGTTGCTGAGATCAGCTCCCAAGGGCAGGCCGAATTTAATAAGCAATGACAAGAGCTTAACCAGTTAGCATCAAGTCTTATTGCTTAATCCAATGAGCTACGATGGCAACAAGCAGCTCAAAATGCCATATTCCTAGCAGCCAAAACTACTTATAATGACTTGAACACCTTACGAGATCAAGTCCAGGCCGAAATGGCAGCTCTTTTTGCCACTAGCTCTACCCAAACCAAGAAGGTTCATACTCTTACCGAACAAATCTCTGGAGTACTCACCAAGCAATGGGAAGACTTAACTAAAGTAATCAAGTTAGACACTACTACTATTGTTGATGGCGCAAAAGAAAGGTTTGACCAGGTCAGTCAAGAACTCATCAAGCTTTACGATTGGACTAAGAAGTCAATTGCCCAAGAAGTCCAGGACCAAATTGCTAGTGATAAGGCTGTTGGAGAAATAGCAATTGCTGCTGTTGATGCAGTCAAGTCCTTGAAGAGGAAGCAGAAGGAGTCTCCAGCTCCCTTGGGCACGGCCTCAACCAAGATACAATGACAGCATCAACCAGATATCACTCTCGACCTCAGGGAAACCTCTGAGGCTCCACCACCCCCCCAAACAAAAAAAGAACCTTGGAATATTCCTCAACCTAATAAATATGATGAGAGTTCAACCAAGCTCAGACCATTCCTTAATGATGTAGCTAATGTATTTGAACACATGCCAATTACATACGATTCGGCAAATGACAAGATCCTTTACGTAGCAGCTCTTCTAACTGGAAGTGCAAAGCAATGGTGCCTCACTAATGAGACAAGGCGCAAGCCCGACTCTCAGTCAGGTTGGTGTGTATGGGCTAGATATGAAGACTTTCAAAAAGACTTCATAGGTGTACACGAAAACAGAAACGAGGTACGAGAGGCCCAAAGGAATATCCAAATGGAATTCCAAAAAGCTGTGGAATTGTTAAAGAATTATGTGTCCAGAATGCGTACCCTCAATATAGTTGCTAATCTAACACAAGACCTGTTATGGGAATACCTTATTACAGGCTTTCAACCTGAGGTACGTGAATACATGAAGCGGACAAATAAGTATTCCTTGGATGTAGCTCCAGGCAGTCCTAACATGTGTTTTGAAGCTATAACAAGTGCGGGAATAGAAGTGGAGAATGAGAGAATACGAGAGCAATATGTGTGTAATGCTCAGAAGTTAAAAGAGGAAACGCAGGCAGCGGCTAGAAGTAAGAAGGCAGACCAGAAACTCCAAGCTGACAAGAAACCAGAGGCTCCCAAACCATCTGGTGTTCAAAAGAAAAAGAGGAAGCAGAGAGAAAAAAAGAAGTCCTCAGTCAGCTCCGAGAAGTCCAGGATCTCCGAAAAGAAAGCCAAGGAACCAGGTGAAGACAAGGTAACCTATTCTATGAGACAGGCTCGAATGAAGGAGGGGCAATGTATTAAATGTGGTAGCAAAGACCACATCAAGAAGGACTGCACAGCGGCGTGGAAGGCGATGGCTGAAGAAAAGAGCAAGGGAAAAGAGAAGGACAAGATGGACAACAAGAAGGTTGCGGTAACACAGGCAGCAGATGACTTAATTTATTCAGTTATATCTCCTGTTTCCTTTGGTCGTATCATTTCTGAGGATGAGTTGGATTACGAGTATAATTAGGGACGCGAGCTGTCTTGTACGTTGTGTCAGACAGTCTTGTAGGATTGGTTTAATATGTGTGTTATGAAAAAGGGGACCTCTCTTAGTGATTGGAAGGAGGAACATGAGGGGGAGGTTATGGATGTTGATCCGGTTTCTATTTCTTCCTGTGTTCGAAATTTATCTCCTTCTTCTTCTCTCTCTTTAATACAAAAGACAAAAACAGCAAAAAAGAGAAAAGCTGTGGAAGAGTTGGCTCCTCAACTTAGTGACTACGAAAAAAGATGACAACAGGTGGCGGTGTCGGATATCCTCTTGGTTGGAAATGTGGACGCACAGGCGCAGGTATGAAAGCATGAAGGATTGAAGTTTCTGGTTCCTGTTAAACTATCATGGTTATATGAAGGAAATAAAAGAGAACTTTCTATTAATGCTTTGGTTGATACTGGTGTGGAAGCAATGATTTTTGATACCGATTTTGTGGAACAGATGATGATGCCCTGGGTGAAGGGAGAGACTCGATTGAGATTGCAGAGCGCCGACGGCTCAATACTCAAGAGATCGGGTACAGTTCAAGTTAAGAACATGGAGATGTGTGTGCCTGATGCAAGATCAGGAAAAAACAAGACTCTCGACCTGGTTACTGAAGTGGCGTGCTTGGAACCAGGTTGTCCACTCATTTTAGGTTTCAATTGGATCACGGTGCAATACGATAAGCTAAGGGTCACCACTCCTGATAGCCTGGAGCTAAAAAGAGTGCTAGAGATACAAGAGGTGACGGATTTTTCCGAATTTGGTGAAATTCTGGAACAGAGTTCTTGTGTCGGTCCCACACATGTAGACAAGTGGGAATCTAGGCGTTTGTCAACTGGCAAAGTTCGCAGGATAATGCAAATTGTTGTGAGTGAAGAGCTAAAGACACTGGCTGAAAGATTGCTAGTCCAATATAGAGATTTTGTTGAAATCTTTAGAAAAGGCGCGCAACCTTCCCTGCCTGCATATAGACCTCAAGACATGGTTATAGATCTTGAACCTGGAAAGCAATCACATTCAGGGAAACTGTACCCTCTGTCCCCTGATGAGCTAGAACTGCTCAAAGAATACCTTGATGAGATGTTGAGAACTAGCAAAATCTGGCCAAGTAAGACCAGTGCCGGAGCCCCAATATTTTTTGCCAAACAAGCCAATGGCAAGCTGCGTATAGTGGTAGACTATCGTGGCCTCAATGCCATTACTATCAAAGACAGGTACCCTCTACCTCTGATGACTACCCTAATGGAACAAGTCGGAACTTCTCAAGTCTGTTCCAAACTAGACTTGAAGTTGGGATTTAATTTGCTACGGATAGCTAAAGGAGACGAATGGAAAACAGCATTCAAAACTCGTTACGGTTTGTACAAGTATACGGTGATACTCTTTGGGCTGCCGAATGCTTCATCCGTTTTTCAAAGGCATCTCAACAATATTCTATCTGAGAAAATTGACTGCGGTGTAGTCGTATATATAGATGATATGTTAATATATACTCAGACTGAAGAAGAGCATGTAGAACTCATGCGTTGGGTGCTTAAGAAGCTATCAGAAAATGGACTCTGTGTCAATATTGACAAGTGCATTTTCCATATCTATGAAGTCGAATTTGTTGAGTTTCAGATAGGTACTCAAGGTGTCCAAATAAGCCAGAAGAAAGTCGAAGACATTCTTAACTGGCAAGCTCCCAGAAGTGGGAAAGAGGTTCGAAAATTCATTGGGTTTGCCAGCTTTTATCGCTGATTGATCCAGGGCTTCAGCAAACTCACACTCCCCATACAAACTCTCACGCATAATAGCATTATGTGGAATTGGACACAGCAATGTCAAGAAGCCTTTCAGGAGTTAAGACACAGGTTCCTGACCGCTCCTATACCATGTCACTATTACTCAGAACGGCGCAAATAAATCGAGACAGATGCCGCAGATCTGGCCAAGGCCAGAATCATGTCTCAATATGAACCAGATAAGCGCTGGCACTCATTAGCATTTTTCAATAAATGCTTTCTCCCAGCTGAACTAAACTATGATGTTCCTGACAAGGAGATGGTAGTAATTATTAACTGTTTCCAAGAATGGAGACATTTCTTAATGGGTGCACCTGAGCAGATAGTGGTATATCTGGATCATAAGAACCTTGAGTACTTTAACACCACTAAACTCTTCAACTGAAGGGAGGCAAGATGTGCAGAGATCTTAAGTGAATTTAATTTCAAGATCATCTACCGCCCACACGAGAGAAATGGCAAGGCTAATGCCCTGTCACATTGGGTTGATCCCGAGCTTGAATGGGAGGCGAAGAAGCAAGACCTGACAATTGGCATGTTCAAACCAGGTCAACTCGGCCTAGGAACAGGTGAAGAGACCCTAGTAATACGCCAAATTATGGCAGTAAAGGCTTCACAAATAGAAGAGTCAAAATGTTTGATGGAAATCCTTGAAGCTGGTGGACAAGATAACACATGGTTAGGAATCCAGAATTCCTGAAAAATGGGCAAGGACTATGCAGGACTGGAGCACTACGGTTTAGAGGATGATGTGGTAACCTACGAGTGGCGCTTATACATCCCTAATAATAATTCCTTGATGTTGAAAGTCACTTGCCAATGTTATGTCACAAAAGTAGCAGGTCATTTTAGCCGAGACAAGACTTTGAAATTAATGAAGCGTGACTACTACTGGCCTAACATAGAGGACTGGGTGCGAAATTACGTTCTTACTTGCTATGCTTGCCAAAGAAACAAGACAATTCGACATAAGAAATATGGCAAGCTCGTCCCACTTCCAATACCCTACCAGCCATAGAAACAGATATTCATGGATTTCATTACTGATTTAGCAAACGCAAAAGGGTACAATCAATGTTGGGTAGCAGTAGATAGGTTTACCAAAATGGCACATTTCATTGCTCTCAAAAATCGGAAAGCAAAGGAACTGGCAGAAGTCTTTGTGCATGAGATATGGCGACTATATGGGTTATGGAAAGGGATAGTATCGGATAGGGACACAGTCTTCATGAGTTCGTTTTGGCAGGAAGTAATGCAGTTGTTAGAAGTGGCATTGGACAAGTTGCCAGCTTATCATCCTCAAACTGACGGTCAAACAGAATGAGTCAACAAAGTTCTTAAGCATTACTTGAGAACTTACTATACTTGGGACCAAGATAACTAGGTTGAGTTACTTCCATTTGCAGATATTACATGGCCACTATTATACCTTTTATGCTTGAACTTCAGCAGATAAATAGTGAGGCCAACCATTAATCCTACAATAGAAATAACACGCAACTCAAGTTGAGTATTGCAGGATGTAAAGTTCAGTACGATTTCAATACAAGTTGAAATCAACAAGTATTTACCTAACTAGGTGAAATCCGTATTCCAACGTTAACATAGAACTTTGCAGCCAGTGTATTTCGTGAGACTTGATTAACACTTGTGGTGGGTGCAATCCCAATCTTCAGCTACTTTCAACTATTTATAATGCGCGATTGGAGAGTAGTATTCTTATTCGCGTAGTTTGTTCAATTCCAATTATTGTCACTTTACACCATCTTGTGTAATTCTCAGTCGCTGGCGTTACCCTTGCCTAAGAAGTCATTATACATACCTGACTTAACTGAGAACTAATATCCTGTCCTTGCATTAAGCATTCCGCAATCTTTAAGTAGTTATGAATTAAATTGGAAATCGTACGAGATCCCACATTCTTATTGCAATACATCAGCAAATCCGCGATATAAGTCTAGACTCGGCTAGCCATGCATCATGAGATATCAAAGTAAGTATTCCGTAATGCAGCATACTGGCGTCTAGTGTCCATTGATATTATAGGAAATCCTATAATTCAACTGCTCATAGCTCCGCGGATATAACTCCGAATGACTTAGTTATCATCTCATTGGAAAGCTCTTGATGCGTACTTCACAATAGTATCTTAGTTTATCTTAAGCAGCAACATACTTCATGAGATAAATGTAAAAGGCTGACATGCCACTTTGGGGACCTATAGCCCACAGCAAGACAGGTCAATAACTTCACGAGTTTAAATCATAAATATATTCTGGGTTCAGATTTGGAATCAGTGCGTGATCCTGTCCTAGAATTAACTTGAAGCGAATCTTTTCCAATTAACTTTTCGCTACACCTGATTTTCACCTCAGCTTAGCTCATGCCCTCTTATAGTGTCACCAGACCCACTTAGGTCCAAATTACCCCCTATATGCTTGATTTGTTTATTTATTTTTACGAAATTATGCTTCTACAAAGATGTTCTTGGATTGATACTTTGAAGGTTGAATCTAAGGGTATTCGGTGAGCTGGACACAATGGTAATTTTCTTAATTTAATCCGGGCAACGCTTGTTGAGTTATTAAGCTCTGAAGTTGAGTTCAGGATAAGAGCTGACTAAACTTGAGGGTAAGAGTTGTAAGTTCAGGGTAACCTATGCAAGTTCAGGGTAATAGCTACCAAATAATTTTGGTGCTAAGTATTTTCAACTTGATGTAACTCAACAACCAGTAGTCGAAACCTGCCAAAACTCACACGTATAATAGAAGGTACCTCTCTAAACATGTTATTGGAGTCTCGTTCCGACCCAACAACACTACAGTTGTTCAGTGATTGCATTGTTCTAGTTAAAAGTACTTAAGTATTTCTAACTTGAGTTATGTGCGCGATACTTCCCCAAGTCTTCCTGATTCCTATCCAGTGTTATCAGGGTCGTTCTTTATTGATACAAGTTCCTTAGGAAGGGCTGGGTGTCACCCCGTGACAGTGCCCCCCTCCCTAAGGTCTTGTCCTCAAGAACCTAATTGAGCATGCAAGCATCAGGTATCAATAATTCAAACTTAGAATATTGATTGGGGCCTGGGACTAATGTCCCCTTATCATGCCGCTGAACTTAGTATATGGACGCCTCTTTTCCCTCCTGAGACAGTTGGCATATGTCAATTATATCAGAAACAAGAACAAACACATAGAACAAATATCACACAAGAGACCTCATGAACAACTATCGCCTATAATTGAAAAAAGAGTATTTCAAATGAAAACTGCCAGATCCTGCGGCTACTTAGGGTTGTCCTAATGAAACTTCAGCACTGTTCCAGCTGCACCCTCTCGTAAATTCTCATATGGCTCTCAAGTATCATCGTCCAGCCCATAACCTTTCCAAGAAACCAAATACCAAACCCGGCCTTTCCTTAACTCACTGGTCCTGATTTTTTCCACATAGTACTCCTTCTCTTCCAAATCAATAGGTGAGTGTGTTGGCGACGGCCTGCGTGGTATATTGTTCAGGTGGTAGGGTTTTAACAAACTAATATGAACAACTGAGTGTATTTTGCCAGTACTTGAGGGAAGTTCTAACTCATAGGCATTTGTAGCTATTAGTCTTTTAATTCCGAACTTTCCACCTAGTTTGTAATCCAGCTTCTTGGTCGGATGCCTTGTCTTGATGTTTTTTGCATTGACTATTACCCAATCTCCCACCTAAAATATTGGTTCGTTTTCTAGCACCTTTTGGTTAAAGTACTTGACCATTCGGCATTGCTCTGCCTCCATGTTTTCTCTCATTGTGCTTCTTATAATTTCCAGGGTTTCGACCATCTTGACTGCGTCAGGATTGTTCGATTTAGGGTCGGCCTCTTCAGGATACTAAAAGTTATTTTCTGGGTGCTATTGGTATATGACACAGAGGGGTGTTAGTTTCATAGCAGAGTGGACTGTGTTATTATAACAGAACTCTGCAAATAAGAGTAACTCGACCCAGTTGTCTTAGTCCCAAGGGCAGTAAGTTCTTAAGTAATGCTCAAGAACTTGGTTAACTTGTTCTGTTTGACTGTCAGTTTGAGGATGATAAGCTAACAACTTGTCTAGTGCTATTTCTAACAAGCACATTACCTCCTGCCAAAACGAAGTCATGAAGACCATATCCCTAGCTGAAACTATCCTTTTTGGTAACCCACTTAGTCGCCATATCTCGCACACAAAGATTCCTCCCAGTTACTTCGCTTTTCGATTTTTGAGAGGAATAAAATGTACCATTTTGGTAAACCTATCTACTACTACCCAACATTGATTGTACGCTTTTGCGTTTGGTAAATCAGTTACGAAATCCATGAATATATCTGTTCCAATAGTTAGTAGGGTATTGGAAGTAGGACGAGCTTACCATATTTCTGATGTTGAATTGTCTTGTTTCTTTAGCAGGCATTACAAGTGCGAACGTAATTTCGTACCCAGTCTTCCATATTAGGCCAGTAGTAGTCGCGCTTGATTAATTTCAAAGTCTTGTCTTGACCAAAATGTCCTGCTACTTTTGCGTCATGACATTGGTAAGTGACTTTGAACTTCAAGGAATTATTGGCAGGGATGTATAAGCATCTCTCATAAGTTATTATGTCATTCTCTAAACTATAATGCCCTAGTCCTGCATTGTCTTTGCCTATCTTTAAGCAATTCTGAATCCCTAACCATCTGTTGTCCCATAGACTAGCTTCAAGGATTTTCTTCGACCATTTTGACTCTTCTATTTGTGAAGCCTTCACTGCCATAATCTGGTGTGCTGCTAGGATCTCTTTACTTGTTCCTAGGTCGAGTTGACCTGGTTTGAACATGCGGATCGTCAGGTCCTCCTTCTCCCCCTCCCCTTCAAGTTCAGGATCAACTCGATGTGACAGGGTATCTGGTTTGCCATTTCTCTCGCCTGGGCAGCAGATGATCTTGAAATTAAATTTGCATAAGATCTCTACCCATCTTGCCTGCCTTCGGTTGAGGAGTTTAGTGCTGTTAAAGTACTCCAGGTTCTTATGATCCGTATATACTACTATCTGCTCTGGTGCACCCATTAGGAAATCTTTCTATTCTTGGAAACAGTTCACAATTACTACCATCTCCTTGTCGTGAAGATCATAGTTCAGTTCAGCTGGGAAAAAGCGTTTATTGTAGAATGCTAATGTATGCCAGTGCTTATCTGGTTCATATTGAGACAGGATTCCAGCCTTGGCCAGATCTGAGGCATCTGTCTCTATTTGTTTGCGCCATTCTGGGTGCTAGTAACATAGTATGGCAGCAGTCGTGAACCTGTATTTTAACTTGTCGAAGGCTTCTTGACATTGCCGTGTCCAATTCCACATAAGGCCATTGTGTGTGAGGGTTTGTATATGGAGTGTGAGTTTGCTAAAGCCTTGGATAAATCGGCGATAAAAGTCAGCAAACCCAATAAACTTTTGAACCTGTTTCACACTTCTTGGGGCTGGCCAGTTCAGGATGTCTTCGACTTTCTTCTGGCTCATTTGGACACCTTGGGTACCTATCTGAAACCCAACAAATTCGTCTTCTGGGATATGGAAAATGCACTTTGCAATATTGACACAAAGACCATTTTCTGATAGCTTCTTAAGCACCCAACGCATGAGTTCTACGTGCTCTTCTTCAGTCTGAGTGTATATTAAGATATCATCTATATATAGGACCACACCGCGGTCAATTTTCTCACATAGAATATTGTTAAGATGTCTTTGAAAAACAGACAGAGTATTCATCAGCCCAAAGGGCATTACCGTATACTCTTACAGACCGCAACAAGTTTTGAATACTGTTTTTCATTCATCTCCTTCAGCTATGTGTGGCGAATTAAATTCTGACTTCAAGTCAAGTTTGGAAAAGACTTGAGAAGTTCCAACTTGTTCCATTAGGGTAGTCATCAGAGATAGAGGGTACTTGGCTTTAATTATAATGGCATTGAGGCTATGATAGTATACCACTATATGTAGCTTGCCCTTGGCTTGTTTGGCAAAAAATATTGGGGCTCTGGCACTGCTCTTACTTGGCCGGATTTTGCCAGTTCTCAACATCTTATCAAGGTATTCTTTGAGCAGTTCTAGCTTATCAGGGGACAGAGAGAACAGTTTCGCAGAAGGTGGCTGCTTTCCAGGTTTAAGATCTATAACCATGTCTTCAGGTCCCTGTGCAGGCAGAGAAGCTTGTACGGCTTTTCCAAAGATTTCAACGAAATCTCTATATTGGACTGGCAATCTTTCAGCCAGTGTTCTTAGGTCTTCACCCACGATAATTTGTATTATCCTGCGGACTTTACCAGTGGACAAACGCCTAGATTCCCACTTGCCCACATGTATGAGACTGACATAAGAACTCTGTTCCAAAATTTGACCAAATTCAGAAAAATCCATCACCTCTTGTCACAAACCCTGACCCTGACCTTGAATTAACCCGCGACCTGCCAGCGCTGGTATTATATTGGCAACACACGCAATTGCCTTCATACTTCTGTATGCATCTCGACCTCGTCATGACTCAGCAGGACCTATACCTGCTTACGTTATTCCTGTGGATTCTATTCTCAGGCTAACGAACCCGTACTTGATCCCTGACCCGACTTGCATGACAACTGACCGCATCCCGGCTGTCGCGACTCGGAACTCGAACCTACTAGAATCTTCTGGGAAGTTCTCGACCTCACTTGCACTAAGAAGGTACTGCTTAGTCCTACGGTCTTCAGGCTACGCAATATTCTTCTGCCATGTTCTACTTGTTTCTATCTCGTTCTATCCTGTTCTTCTCGATATGTAATCTGGTACTTGGACTTGGGTTTGGATACGCTGGGAAAGCGTATATAAGGACGTTGGATTCCCGCTGGACTGTGTTCTCTTTCTTTCCTCTCTACGCAACAACTTGTATACACTTCTGTATCTAGTTGTTCAAGAATATACTCTACCTACTGTAGCTCAAACCTTCCCACTCGCCTGCCTTCGGACCCTTGACTCTGGTCTCGTCCAAGTCGTTTGCTTCTACCCTGACCCCGCAGGTCTCGCCCTGCCCCCTTGTACCCGCACCTCGAGGACTCGCGTATACGTGGCCCCTGGTCCATCCTCGCTCCCAACGTTCGTGCCAGTACCTGGCACAACCCTCACTCCTGATACTAAGTCTCTATATAATGTCCGGGTAAGGGTTCATAACACCTCTTCTATCTCCAGCGCTCTTTTTAGGTCCAGGCCATGAGAAGTGGTGACTCTCAGCTTATCCCATTGTGCCGTTATCCAATCGAGCCCTATAATGAGTGTACAACCTGGTTGCAAGCACGCCACTTCGGTAACCAGGTTGAGAGTCTTGCTTTTTTCTAATCTCGCATCAGGCACATATATCTCCATGTTCTTTACTTGAACTGTACCCGATCTCTTGAGTATTCAGCCGTCGGCACTGTACAATCTCAATCGAGTTCCTCTCTTTACCCAGAGCATCATCATCTGTTCTACAAAATCGGTATCAAAAATTGTTGTCTCTATACTAGTATCAACCAAAGCATTAATAGAAATTTCCCTTATATTTCCTTTGTATATCCAAGATAACTTAACATGGACTAGAAACTTCAATCCTTTATGCTTCAATACCTTTGCCCGTGCATCCACGTTTCCAATCAAGGAGATATCTGACACTGCTACCTGTTGTGGTCTTTTTCCATAGCCGCTGAGTTGAGGAGCCAACTCTTCCTCAGCTTTTCTCTTTTTTGCTGTTTTTGTCCTTTGTAATAAAGTAAGAGAAGAAGAAGGAGATAAATTTCGAACACAGGAAGAAATAGAAACTGGATCAATATCCATAACCTCCCCCTTATATTTCTTCTTGCAATTACTAACAGAGATGCCCTTCTTTACAACACAGATGTTAAACCAATCCTGGGTGACTGTTTGACCCGACGTACAAGACAGCCTACATCCCTAATCAAATTCATAATCTAACTCATCCTCCGAAATAATCCTCCCGAAAGATACTGGTGCTACCACTCAACAAATCAATGCATCTGCCACCTGCACTACTGCCACTTTCTTGTTATCCACCTTCCCTTTCCCCTTGTCCTTACTCGAGCCCTCAGCTGCTGGTTTGCAACCTGAAGTGCATTCCTTCTTGATGTGGTCTTTGGAACCACACTGTCACGGGGTGACACCCAGCCCTTCCCAAGGAACTTGTATCAATAAAGAACGACCCTGATAAACTTGGAAAGGAATCAGGAAGACTTGAGGAAGTCTAGCGTATATTAGTCAAGTTGGAAATACTTATGTATTTCTAACTAAGACAACGCAGTCGCAGAACAACCATAGTGTTTTTGGGTTGGAACAAGACTCTAATAACATGTTCAGAGAGGTACCCTCTATTATACGTGTGAGTTTTGTCAGGTTCCGACTACGCATTGTTGAGTAATATCAAGTTGAAAATACTTAGCACCAAAATTATATGGTGGCTATTACCCTGAACTTGTATAGGTTACCCTGAACTTACTACCCTTACCCTGAAGCTTAGTCAGCCCTTACCCTGAACTCAACTTCGGAGCTTAATAACTCCATGAGCGTCGCCTGAATTAAATTAAGAAAATTACCATTGCTTCTGGCTGACCGAATACCACTAGATTCAATCTTCAAAGTATGAATCTCAGAACATTTTTGCGGAAGCATAATTTCGTAAAAATAAATAAAAAAATCAACCACGTAGGGGGTAATTTAGACCTAAGTGGGTCTGGTGCCATGATAAGGGGACATGAGTTGAGCTTAGTTGAAAATCGGGTGTAGTGAAAAGTTAATTGAAAAAAATTCGGTTCAAGTTAATTCTAGGGCAGAATTAGGCGCTGATTCCAAATCTGAACTCGGAATATCTTTCTGATTTAAACTCGTGAAGTTATTGACCTGTTTTAGTGTGGGCTATAGATCCCCCAAGTGGCAAGTCAGGCTTTTACATTTATCTCATGAAGTATGCTCCTGATTAAGATGAACTAAGTTCCTATTGTGAAGCACGCATCAAGTGCTTTCCAATGCGATGATAACTAAGTCATCCAGAGTTATATTCACGGAGTTATGAGCAGTTGTATTATAGGATAACCTATAATATCAATAGACACTAGACGCCAGTATGCAGAGTTACCAAATACTTAGTTTGATATCTCATGATACTTGGCTAGCCGAGTCTAGACTCGTATTGACGATTTGCTGATGTATCGCAATAAAATAAGGTGGAATCATGTATGACTTCCAAATTACTTCGTAACTGCTTAACAGTTGCAGACTGCTTAATGCAACAACAGGATATTAGTTCTCAGTTAAGTCAAGTGTGTACAATGACTTCTTAGGCAGGGGCAATGCTGGTGACTATGACGTGGGATTTGGTCAATTTTGGACTTGTTAAAACAATACATTGCTACTTATCTATGATGTGGGATTTGGATTCGTCTGAGCATATTGGATTCGTCTGTTACGCTGACGGATCCGTTGTTGCGTTGATGGATCCGCTGTCGCATTGACGGATCCGTTGTCGCGTTGACGGATCCGTTGTCACGTTGACGGATCCGTTGTTGCGTTGACGGATCCGTCTCCCAGTTTATTGTTGCGTTGGCAGATCCGTCTCCCAGTTTATGGATCTGTTCAACCCCAAGATAATAACCTAAACCTTAATTTTGAATCATGTGGCTGTGGCCTTCAAATTTTACGCCAGATTTTACGCAGGCTCATCTGCCTATCGGCTGCGCTTGATTCATGTATGCTAAGCAATTTCTGCGCCCTAGCCGCCAATGACGCATGGTACATCATGTGACATACATTCTCTGTGGGTAGTTACATTTCCTACTGACCTCTCTATATGGCATGGTATGGGAACTAGGCTTATACTGGATCACGATACAGTTTGGTTGTATCTTGATCTTAAATCACGCTATGAGAGGACCGAGACAGGCCACTGGAGCATGCCTGGGAGCCGCATTCCATCGTCACAGTCTACGTAGGCTGAATGTAATTAATATTTAATTAAAAAAAGAAATGTCAAGCTATTTCTTGCTGATGTCTCGCCCAGCCCCTGTCGGTTTATGATTGCTTTCTAATCTATTGTCTCCTACTCTATGACACCCAAACTAATTTCACCCTCATGCTGCTTCGATCTCCACACCTTCCATGTCCACACTTGGAGTGAGGATCTCAGTGATAAGATCAACCAAACTTTGATCGTTAGCATCCAATACATTCATGGATCGAATGTATTGTTGCACTTGAGCCATATAATTGGAATCATTTTGGTCATAAGAGGGGTTATCAAGATGAACTTGGGGTACAGGCTAACGGGGGTCATATGGTAGCTCTTGTTCAAGATCTCCCTCCATGCCACATTCATCATCAGCACCATCGGGATCGACAGTAAAGGCAGATAGTGGGGTGGGAGTCATATTGCGTAGCTGCTATCCGTCATTCCACAATCTGATTGGGGCTTGAGATTCCCCGCTGATCAAGTGATCATCCCATGATTGTCGAAAGAGGTCAAGGGCTCGTTAGATAATGGGAAGGAATATCAGTATTAGAATTGTCCTCTGGAATTCCCAATCAGGGCCGTTAGGATCTATTACACTTAGTTCTTCAAGATGCTTGAAGAGGGAGCGGAATCTTTGGGTGGCAGTTCGATTGGTTTCTCTCTATAGTCTTTCGATTCAGGTATTTTGGGTAGAACGACCTAAGATAGCTGGGCATCGCGTACTTGGCCACAATTCGAACATCTGGATCACAACTTAGGTTGACAAACAATGTCAGTTTGGAAGCAGGCATGGGTTTGGCATGCAGTATTACTAAGACGTTTTCGTCCCCCTTATTACAGCGTACTTGCTGTGGGGGACTCCATATTTGTCCGTAGCCTGCATAAAACATGGATGTACAGTGGTTGATAGGTTGTTGGGTGCAACCTTGAGCCAGGTGATCCGCCAGGAGTAACTATGCATGTTTGAGCAAGATGCCCACATTATGAGGATAGATATTGGATATGGCTTACCCATCAATACAGCCATGAATAACAAAACCCCAACAAATCAATTTGTGGTTCCCATCGATATGCCAAAGAGCGTTTGGAGCTCCAACCTAGTCCAAGAGGTTTAGGATAATTAGTATAGCTTTGGGAAAAAGACGAGATTTTATGTGGATTCATCTGATATGGGATTCTAAGAGATTCTGATATTGGAGTGTGATCAATATGATGAAGTGGGTCCAGCCGTGGGAGTGCTCTCCTAACTCTTTCTTGAGTGACAAGATAACCCCTGGCTT
>Ga0307514_10002216_pt1 | contig 20757 bp, 18 predicted proteins | sample 16_EM_MG_FD_203088 | JGI IMG/M metagenome (GOLD analysis project Ga0307514, IMG submission 203088) | Populus trichocarpa ectomycorrhiza microbial communities from riparian zone in the Pacific Northwest, United States - 16_EM | ecosystem: Host-associated > Plants > Roots > Unclassified | place...
CTAAACGATTATGTTCAGATATAATGTTGATATCTGCGCCTCGATCCAGCAACAGCGACACAATTGCCTTCTCTCCGTGATATGCAGCCGCGCCCAACGCAGTCCCATAATTGCCACCCACAATGTTGATATCCGCGCCGCGATACAACAGTAATGACACAATTGCCCCATTTCCGTTAAATGCAGCCGCGCCCAACGCAGTTCCATAACCCCCACACACAACGCCGATATCCGCGCCTCGATCCAGCAACAGCGACACAATTGCCTTCTTTCCGCCGTATGCAGCCGTGCCCAACGCAGTCCCATAATTGCCACCCACAATGTTGATATCCGCACCTCGATCTAGCAACAACGACACAATTTCCTCCTTTCCGCCGTATGCAGCCGCACCCAACGCAGTCCCATAATTGCCACCCACAATATTCATATCTGCTCCTCGATCCAACAGTAATGACACAATTGCCTGATTTCCGCTAGATGCAGCCACACCCAACGCAGTCCTACCATTGCTATCCACAATGTTGATATCCGCACCTCCATTCAGCAACAGCGACACAATTGCCTTCTTTCCGCTATGTGCAGCCGCGCCCAACGCAGTCCCATAATTGCCACTCACAATGTTGATATCTGCTCCTCGATCCAGCAACAGCGACACAATTGCCATCTTTCCGCCGTATGCAGCCGCGCCCAACGCAGTCCCATCATTACCATTGATATCTGCTCCTCGATCCAACAGTAATGACGCAATTGCCTGATTTTCGCGATATGCAGCCATACCCAACGCAGTCCAACCATTGCCATCCACAATGTTGATATCCGCACCTCGATTCAGCAACAGCAACACAATTTCCTCCTTTCCGCTATATACAGCCGCGCCCAACGCAGTTCCATAATTGCCACCCACAATGTTGATATTTGCTCCTCGATCCAGCAACAGCGACACAATTTCCTCCTTTCCGCTATATGCAGCCGCGCCCAATGCACTCCCATAATTGCCACCCACAATGTTGATATCCGCACCTCGATCCAGCAACAGCGACACAATTTCCTCCTTTCCGCTATATGCAGCCGCGCCCAATGCACTCCCATAATTGCCACCCACAATGTTGATATCCGCGCCTCCATCCAGCAACAGCGACACAATTGCCTTCTTTCCGCCGTATGCAGCCTCGCTCAATGCTGTCCCAAAAGAACCCCCACGAGCATTGATCATTCCTTTTTGTCTTTCATCGCGGAGCATCCTCCGCACATCCGCTTCCATTCCACTTTCTACTGCCTCAGAGAGTGATGTTATGGACCCCCCAGGCGTTTTTTTGCGCAACCAGTCTTTCATTGTTGCTGAGTTTGCCGACTTGCTGACTAGTCTGGTTGGCACGTTGCTGACTTTGTTCGGGTTCCTTGATTGATGTATATATGTATATGGTATATATGGTTGCTGGAATACGAGGCTAGGTTGCGGGAGTTGTTCGAGCCTATTGCGGGAGTTCAGTTAACGTTCAAACCATCGGTATACTCGGATTCACCAACCAGAGTCTAGATATATCCCACCAGCTGAAGTAGTTAATTGATATATGGAGCCCAAAAGCGGGCTTCAAACAGAAAGATGTTAAGACAGCTGGCATACGTTTGCGGCTGAATATGCACAAGTGAGTACACAATTCTAAACACAACCAACCAACCTAGTCACTTGATATATAATAAATGTGAATGTACGATAAGTGGTAAGTTTTGGCCCCCCAATGATACCGGTATGCCGTAGGTACGAGGGGCTCGTACCAACCAGACTACAGCAACAACGGCACAGCGGAGGATTTCTGTGCTTTCCCCGCCAACGCTCGACAGAGATCCAGCAGGATATGCACGATTAATTAGTATTACTTCTAGGTGCAATCGAGTGGGTTCTTTTTCTATGTATATTGGTAGTCTATACAATGATAAAGCCTTGGATTGACACCCCGCAGTCAAAATGTCGGCACCAGAATTCTACGTAGCAAGCACCACTGTTCCCGTCAACATCGCCGTCTCTCCCTCCCTCCTTCCTTTCACTCATCCAACTAACTTACCTAACTCCACAGATGCTGGGCAAACGCCACACTGCCCTCAATCTCCCTACCAACTCCCCCCTTTCTGTGACTCTCTCGCAAGCTGACCTCCGCACCCTCACTACCGCCTGCTGCTCCCCCTCTTTCACCCAAAACCATCTCTGGCTCAACGGGGAGCCACAAGACATCTCCGGCCCGCGGCAAACGGCCTGCTTCACGCACCTCAAAAGCTCTGTGCATACCTCGAGGTCGCAGATCCAACCCTCCCAAAACTGTCTGAGTATTTCGTGCATGTAGTCTCTGAGAACAACTTCCCCACCGCCGCAGGTCTTGCGTCGAGTGCAGCTGGGTTCGCGGCCCTCGTTCGTGCAATTGCGGATCTATATCAGCTCCCGCAGGGCCCAGGTGATTTGAGTAAGATTGCTAGACAGGGGAGTGGGAGCGCATGTAGGAGTTTATTTGGGGATTATGTAGCTTGGGAGATTGGTACAGACGATGAAACCGGGGACGATTCATACGCAGTACAAGTCGCTCCAGCCAGTCATTGGCCAGAGATGCGTGCTGCGATATTGGTCGTCTCGGATAAGAAGAAAAGTGTCAGCAGAACTGTCGGGATGCAAACTGCAGTTAAAACTAGTACGCTATTCAAGGAACGCGCGGAGAGTATAGTTCCGTTGAGGATGGGATTGATGAAGAAGGCTATTTTAGAGCGGGATTTTGAGACATTCGCAGAGCTCACAATGAAGGACTCGAATAGCTTCCATGCGGTATGCTTGGATACCACCCCGCCGATTTTTTACTTGAATGATGTTTCGAGGAACATTATTGCCGTAGTGGAGGAGTTGAATAGGGTTGTGAGGAGGAAGGTGGCAGCGTATACGTTTGATGCGGGACCGAATGCGGTGATATATTACGAGAAGATGGAGGGGGTGGTGTTGGGTGCTTTGAAGAGGGCTGGGCTGGTGGAGGTGGATGGGCTGCAGGGAAAGATAGTGGAAGTGAGGACGCCGGAGGGGTTTAGTGAGAAGCTGGGAGGAGTGCTGGCGCAGGGCGTTAGTAGGTGATTTTGACGGGGGTGGGAGATGGTGGAAACGCATTTAGTTCGCCCAGATTCCCGCTGAAGAAGTAATGGAGCTCAGGGTAATACTAGACGGCCCATTGATCAGTGTTTGTTCTCTTCTTGAGGAATGCGGTGCAGTATGAGACTAGATATCAAACGGGGGCGTAGATAGAAACTAGATAGATGACTGAGATACAACTATGTTAATTGACTTTGGGGGCTGGACCCTGACTGAATTGATTGTCGGGGGGGGGGTGCATTTAGTAATAGAGCATGAAGCTAGTTCAGGGTAATGAATAACGCAGCATTTGTTTATTTTTGTTTGTGTTGCGTTGCGGAGATTAACAGCTACTAGGCTGATAGGTACCTGATTGACTGATCCCGATCCCGACCCCGATGGGACTGCTTTACTCAATGCTCCTAAACCCCCACTACCCGACCCGGGCAGCCAGCTAAGTATTTCAATTCAACTCGTCCGTCTCTCTTCCCCCCTTCCATCTCTCATGCCAAATATTCCCACCAGACTAGCCAACCCAAACATCAATGGATACTACTCTCTACCCTCTACCTACAGCCAGACCTCTTGTTACATCCCATCTGAGACCGTTGCAAATATTGATACTATTAGTGTTACCAAGTAAGATTTCAATTACTAATTACTGGCTCTTGAGTAGGCCTGGGCACTGGCGCACTAATTGTTGGTCTAACCTAAAATAGGAGGTGACGTCTCAGGGTGAGGAAAGGTTGATTATCCTTGTACTTCACACATGAATCATCAGAGGGCAGCTCTTGTAGGTATATACAATACACATTCCGATCTTCTCCCCACGACTGACAGTGGGTTTTGAGTCTTTACTCGGTGTGTATCTTCTTCAGCACCTTGGCCTCAACGCTGATTGGCCAAAACCTTAATGAATCATTAACTTAATGGATAAATTTTAAAGGAACTCGGAGTCCCTTAACGAGATAATGTTTATCTCGACCCCGCTTAGTCAGTACCCTCGGCAACACTCAACCCCTCAATATCAACTCATTTTCAGCATCAAATAATGGCTTCCGACCGACAGAAAACCTCTCGCAGTCGGAACTGGATCAAGAAAGATATGGAAAGGCTAGTGTGTTGGATGGAGGAGAATCAACAGAGTCTACGTGGCAAACAAGCGGTCTGGTACAAAGCCTCCCAGCACTGATTCCTCGAGCGGCAGTATACCGGCGTGCTGATACCTCCTTGTAAACCCCTAACAGCTCATCTAGCTATCATATCATCTTCAGGCAGCTTCTTCACCAGCCATATGAGGTGTTTAATCGTCTCCAAAATGTGCTCCAGCACCGTCCGCCGCTGAAACTGAAGATTTAACGGAAGATTTATATGCCGGAGACTGACCAGATTGTCAGTGTTGATCCAATGGATATCGTGATCTCAGCTGGCCGCAAAGGGCGTAACAAGAAGGCTCCTAGAGATGGTGTTCAGAAGTGTGGGAGCCTCCGGCATACAAGGTGCGCTTCATGCCACCATTAACACCAGGTGTGGGCTGGGAAGGGGTGAGGTGGGATGGGTATGTGAGGTGGGAGCACGGGGGATAATTGTATATATATAGCCCAGACGTCGCCCTAGCGGCTTGGCAGACCTTTGGTCGCCACCTTCGTGAGCCGGCACATATATAGCTATATAGTACGGAGTACATCGTTGCATAAAGGCAAGAGTCAACTATGTCCACTGTCGCACCGGAAAAGGCAATCTACAAGCCTGGCGACATGTTTTGGACATCGATCAACCCGACGAATGCCGGAAATGCGGGAGGTATGCAGAAACAGGAAGACATGTTGCCTTGGTCTGCATACATGGAGAGGAAATCGGGCGGAAGTGGGGGACGTGGGAGGATATATATGGACGACCCAGAGCGGTGGCGAAAGAGGGTGAAGGACCCGGATGGGGATTACGAGCTAGATTTGGTGGAAGAATTCTTCTCAAATCTAGACTTGAACTAGGGGAGCGGGTCATGCAACGAATTTCATTTGTACTACAGCTATAAGGAACCCTGACATACGGAAAGCCTTGGTATACGGAAGCTCCGCCACGGATTGTTTCTGCACACAGCTATTTCGCCCTCGCTATAGTGAAAAAAGGGCTATAGTGAAAGTGAAGTGCCTTGTGCGATTTATTAATTTAGCCACAGGTAAAAAATACTTGATATATATAATGAAATATGCGACAGGGTGTAGCAAGATATAAGAGTGCAACTAGACTAAGCTGAGCGCTGAAGCCAACTATCAAGCTGGGACTGCGTCTTGTGTGCATCTAGATGCTGAGTGAGAGATCGTTGAACATGGGAAAGAGGTTTTATAAGATCAGAAATATTAATCTCAGGAGAAGACCCGGGGACAGCTGGAAGTGTTCTCGTGCCCAGACCGATTTATTTTTGAGTGGGTGGCTAAATCGGCTGGAAGTGAGGAAACTGAAAGCGATTGAAAGTAAAATGTAAGGTCTTGCAGAAATGTAACAGCTGTAGAATTGGTATTAGTATATATAGATACCATGTTGCCTTCATCCGTAGACTCAAGATCATTAGCTATGCCAGTAGAAGATGTTCGGCCAGCATTAATGCATTCAGATACAGGTCTCGACATTGAAATAATACTAGGCTCAGCATGACGGTCTGGTATATCTTCATCATGATGCAGGTATTACTCTGTGATTGCCTCAATTTCCGCAGAAGTGGTATCAGGATTAAGTAGACTTGTAACGGAAATGCGTGTGGCTTCTTGAAGTGAAATTAGATATTGATCGTACTGTCCGACAGTTGATCGCTCGATTCCAGGCAAGATACCTGGATATAAGTACAAACTGACCGATAGAGAGACTGATCCGTAGATGGTGAACCGACAGAAAATTCCCACGTTCTCACCCCGCTTATTTAATCACGTGACTACTATGGCAAGGGATTTCGGTCAAAAGTCACGCGTCAAATTAGCTCCTCGTTAAACTTTTTATCACTCGTCCCAACCTCGCTAGTGACCCGTTAAGCTTTTTCTCACTCGTGAACCCCTGCGCCACACCTTTTTCCTAAAAACGAACACTCGTGAACACTCGTCAAATGAACACTCGTCAAATGAACACTCGTCAAATGAACACTCGTCAAATGAACACTCGTCAAATGAACACTCGTCAAATGAACACTCGTCAGTGTGGCTGAAAATAACCACTCGTGAGGAAATTGCACAGGCGTATAGCTTTACAGCTCACATGACACATGCTCATATACTTATAAATTACAGGCGTACAGGTCACATGACATTACTCCGTACTCCGTATCATAATACATATGCGAAATGCACGCTTTGTGTCGCGGGATATCTCGTGTAGGGTATACCTACCCATCGACCCCACCATGAGTGACGATACCCCAACGGCGTAGCTTATGATTGCCGTCAAAGTGCCAAAGGGAGTTGGGTGTCGGCACCTATATGATGAGGGTTAGCAATGCAGAGAGGGGTTGCTGGTTAGAATATAGTATAGTACCTGGTAAGGAATTCTTTTAGGAAGGTTATTTGGCAGCTTATACACAGATCTACTTGGCGATGTGATGACGTGGGAAGTGTGGGCGGGGTTCAGGGTAAGCAGGATGGTGTGGGACATTGTTAGTTATTTGATTGTTATTTGATTCTTTGGTTTTATGATTTTATATAGTTCACGATGTGATGACGCGGGGAGTATAGGCAGGATTCAGGGTAAGTGAGATGGTGTGGGACGTAGTTAGTTATTTTTGATTCTTTGTTTTTATGATTTTATATAGTTCGCGAGTATTGCAAGCTTGAAGGTCATGTTTTTTTATTATTATTCTTTACGCATGCTTTAACAAATATACAAGCTTTTCACTCTTCTGCTCCGCCGCTCGCTCACCTGCTACATGTAATATCTCGAAGAATTGAGTTTTTTCACCAGTCCTATCACTCTCTGGTATTCGACGTTTAACTCTACCTACGGGAAAGTTATTTGTTCAGTCTCAACGAGTACATACGGATGCTTTGACTCGTAGATCACCAAAGAGGAAACCAGCTAGAATATTAGTTGGTTGACGGGTGAATTAACTTGCGAATTGACTAGAATATTAATTGGTACTAGATGACACATTGTTATGGCACCCGATATTAGCCAACATGAGATATGTAAGATGCAGTAATACGATATATGGGCATGAGAGGAAGGACATGTGAAGATGGATATGTGAGAAGGGACATTTGCAGAGAGACATGTGAGAAGGATGGGCATTGTCTATCAAAGACACGTTCATATTCTCCCTATGGCTCTCCTCACGCAAGGTCTTGTATCTAAATCTATGTATAGCATTACCTACTAGTCTTCGAAGTCCCATGGCCAGTCTCTGAAGTCTTATTTCCTGAGTCTTAACCTATGTAATCACTAGAGCCTTCCCTAGTCCTAGTCTGTTACCACACATGGACTGGAATATTGACTGGAATATTCACTGGAATATTGGCTAGTAACGTTGTGGTGCCGCGGAAAGTGTGGGTGGAATTCAGGGTAACTGGGATCATGTAGGAGCGCTGCGTTGTTTGATATTTTTTAGTTCTTTATTAGTTAGTTCTTTGTTTTTGTGATTTGATATATTTCGCATGTATGTATATATATAGGTAGGCACGCTTTTTGGGATTCTTATGGCATGTTAGGAATATACGCTCTTTCGCTCTGTCGCCCGCCCGCTTGCCCGCTCGCTATATGTGATATCTCGAATAATTGAGTTTTTCTGCCAGCCCTATCGCTCTCTGGTATTTGACGTTTCATTCTACCTACGGGAAGGATATTTGTTCACTCTACAACGTCTGGTATGTGGACTGGAAAATTGACTAGTATATGAACTGGTGAATTGACAGGCAAATTAATTGTCATATGGGCTGGAGAATTAATGGCAGTATGAACTGGCCAATTGAGTGGCATATTGACTGAATAATTGACTATATATATCAAGGCTATGTTCCAGTACCAATAACACAGCCAATATCCCAATCAATATTCCAGTTCATTTGCCAGTTCATTTGCTAGTCAATTCACCAGTCAATTCGCCTATTCATATGCCAGCCGGTACTAGTTAATATTCCAGTCAATTTGCCATACATTTGCCAGCGATTACTAGCTGATATGTCAGTCAATGCACCGGTCAATACCGCAAATTCTCCAGTCCATACGCCAGCTATTTAATGATAAGTGAAGGTACTAGTCAATATACTAGCTGCTATACCACTTAATATAATACCTAGTATGTCAGCCAAATACCAGTACTTGCAAAAGTATAGGGTAAGGAGCATATAAAAGCTCATAGAAAAGCTCATAGTAGGGCCAATCCTATGTGTACCATACAACCAGACTACCAGTAGCCCACTGGCATGCACAGGCTTTTGTGCCATTTTCCGATATCAGCTAGAGTAACGCTAGAGTAATAGGCGTCCATGATACCTGTGTCCTAATTTGGACATTACAAGCTCTTGTCCTATCATGGCCTAGCTCATATTCCTATCTTGGCTTCACGTGATTTAAGGCGCTGAGGGTAATTCCCAAGTCTCAACATACTGGAACAACTCACCTTCTCAGGTAAAGTATAGTATTCAGAGTGCAGGGGTAGGGGTGAACCGACGTCTAGATGTCTGGCACTGGCTCACAAGTCACAGCACTGGATGTGGGTAAAAGCAGGCAGAGTAAGGCAGGGCTGGGTTACGGTAGTTAGCAATTTTATTTTCAGATACAATTGTTGCGCATTGCGGAATTGCATGCATGACGGCTGCGATTTGTCAGCACGGGTTGTAAAAAAGTCGGCACGGCTAGCCGTGAATCACGTGTGGGTTGATCCAAAAAGTCACGGGTAGCCGTGAATCACGTTTTACGCAAGCCGTGAAAAATGCAGAGTCGTGAAATATGATAAGGCGTGAGTGACGCATGATTGTGTCTAATCACGGCTTGATAAGCGATTTCACGAGTGAAAGTTTTAATTTGACGAGTGAAATTTTCGGTTGACGAGTGCAAAAGTTAACTTTGACGCGTGACTTATCAGGGAAAACGGACTAAATTGACGCATGACTTTTGACCGAAATCCCGTCCCATAGAGGCCATATTTGATTTGAGGAATGCTGGTAGAGTACATTCACTCGTAGTTTATTACACATGCAATTGGATACTTGGAATATTTAAGTAGGGATGAGGCATATATATATGTACTGCGTCTTGCAGAAAAATTGGAACGTCGGCGGTGAAGGGTAGGGGAGATCTAAAGGAAGATGCGCATGCGTGGTGGTGTGCCAGGCCCAAACCAAGTCTCCATCAGAGGTATGTAGTGCCACGCATTGCTCAGCCGATCCGTGTTCAGGGTAAATAGTTTATCCAAACCAAAAAAAGTCTACAATACATCACATTGCAACCCGTAACCATGGTCCACACTTCCACACAAAAAGCATGCAATGGAAGCTCATCTACTCCTCAAGAACCCCACTACCCCCGCACAGTATCCTGCCAGATTCGCAATCCTGCCTCCCTCCCTCCTCTCCTCCACCCTCCACTCCCTCAACGCCTCCCTAAACCTCCTCGCACGCCTCCCCCTCTTACCCCCCCGAGTCTCTGCGCAAGAACATATCTCGATTATCAGCTCCCCATGGACTTTGAGAAATATGGACATCCATGCGTTGACGAGCTCCCAGTCACGGTTAAGACGGAGCCGGGAGGTGAGCGCATGGATGAAGGTGGTTAATTCTTCGGTTTCAGGTTCAGGAGATTCAGAAGATTCAGAAGTTGGTGGTGGTGAGTGAGAGTCGGGGTTGGTGTGTTCATCACCGTCATCGTCATCATCAAAGGAGGTGGGGTTGACCCAATACGAAGTATCCAAGGAGCGGATTTCGAGATCCGCGCTCGCGGGAGGGAGAGACTTAAAATGCGCAACAAATTTCTCGAGTACCACCTCTGAAGGTCCAGATCTACCTGCGCAAGCTCTAAGCAGAGAGGAGGTATTCTCCACCGTCGCTGCATTCATAAGTCTACTATCCCTACTACTCGCCAACCTCATAATCCTCGATTTCTCTGCCTCTTGCACCGCCAACGACTGCGCCTCCTCCCCCTTCGCTGAGGGGTAGAGGGAGTTTATGCTCGGTACCAACTCTGTATTCCCATCTTTCAGACTCGAGAGCGCACCGAGGAAAAATGGTGCCAATTTTGGCTTTTGGGGGGCGGAGGTGGGTTTATTTCGCTGATTGACGAGGTCGAGATGGAGGAGTGTCTGCCAGCGAGTCTTAGGGACGAGGGAGAGAGTGAGGAGTTTTTCAGAGAGCTGGTCACGGGAGATGTATACACCGGATTCTTGATCCTCATCGTTTGCACCTTCGGAGGTGGAGGGGTTGTTGATTGCAGAATCGAGAAGTGAGGTCCCCCCTTCACCAGAGCACGACGGAAGGGACAGGTCGACGATATCTTCTTCCTTCAGATGGCGAGTAGGGGTCCGCGTGAATAGGGTCCTATTTGTCCACAGCGCCACACCCACTGAATCGACATGTCCCGTAACCAGGAACTCTCCTTTCCCAGACCAAGCCAACGAAGTAATAATGCTCGGAGTACGAATTCCATCAATAAGGTGCCCTGTTGGAAGATCATAAATTCTAAGTATCGAGTCCGTACTTGCGGAGAGTATCCACCTTCCGTCATTCGAGAAGCAAAAATCGCTGATTCTCCCCCCAGCACCCCATAATTCACGGACAACCTTTTTCGTTTCCGTGTCGACAACTCGGATGCAGAGGTCATCGCAGGCGAGGGCGAGGAGGTCGCTGTTGCGGTAGAGACGGGCGACGGTGATGCCAGCTGAGGAGTGAGGCCAGTCGATTTCGTGGAGGAGTTTGCCGGTTAGAAAGGCCCAGAACTTTATTTTGCCGTCTAGGCCAGTGGTGGCGATCCACCTGTTTGTGGCGTCGGTGACGATACCTGTGACTGCACCTCTATGGCCTTTCCACTGTACGGGGGGTAGTTGTGTTTGTTGTTGACTTTCCTTTTTCTTGGGCATGGGTGCTTTTCGTGGAAATGAGCCTCTGTTCAAGCCACTCTGCAGGTTCCACATATCAACAGTCCCTCTCGAGCTCCCCACGAATGCAAAGTTCCCACATGCACTGATAGCCACCGACTTCACTTCCCCACCATCGCTGGTACGGAAAACCCATCTCCCCAACCTCTTCGTTTCGTAATGCCATGTCCTTGCTGCTGTTTCCCCCCGGTGAGCAGTGATTATATTTTCCCAATCGCGTTTTGCACCGTCAGAGTCTGAAATGGCGATTGCTGTCACAGGGGGAGCTTTTGTCTCGGGCAGATGTTCTTTCAGATTCGCCTTCTTTGCTTTCCTAGATACTCCTGCTGAGCCTTGGGAGAGTTCAAAGGATTGTGCATCGTTGCGGAGGGAGATACCCCAGAGTGTACGATCCTGAGATGCAGACAGGAGGAAATGCGACTCTTGAGGGTTGTAGAAGGCAAGGGCTGTCGGTGGTGCGGAGTGACCACTCCTCTGCCGGAGGATTCGGGGGAGGATGGTATGTGGTGAGTCAAAGATCCATTCCTTCAGGCTGTTATCTCCACCGGTGGTAATCATGACTTTCTGTCCTGTGAGAAACTCACATTTGAGAATCCCCCCACTGGTGATGCTGTGTGCAGCGCGCATGACGCCCACGATGCGGCGCTTTTCAAGATCCCAGAGGGCGATGTCGCCGTCAGTGTCGCCAGCTGCGAGGATTCGACCAGAGCCGCTGGTGGTGTTTTGTTTGCTTTCGGGGGAGGTACCGGCGCCGACGGAAGGGTCGGTGCAGAAGGAGAGGGAGGTGACTCGTTTTGTGGAAGTGGAGTTGTGAGTGAGCTTGGGGCCAAGGGTGAAAAGGTTTGTGTCGGTGAGGATATTGTGGATGTGGATTTGGCCAGTGGTAGAGGAGAAGGCGATATGGTGGAGGTGTGTGGTATTGGTGACGGAGGTTATCTTTGCGCCGCCGAGGGGAGGGGTACAGGTGTATATCAGTTTCCTATAGTTACCGTCAGCTCATGAAGACTCCAGGCGGAGGAGGGAGGGACACACCCAGTCTTGACGTTCCAGATTTGCAAGTCCCCTCCTGCTCTTGCAACGACAACCTTATTCAGATATGTGCTTGGGTGGGCCACACCAACAATCCCCCCACCCTTTGTCGGTTGTATCTCGGTGTGGACCTCCTTCGTAGAAACCCTCCACACCACAATCTGTCCGTCTCCGAATGTACCAACAATCCAGTCCCCAAAGATCAGCATCTCCCCCCATCCACTTGTATTCCATCCACCCATCGGCTCCTCAAGTTCTGCAACTTTCTTTCCTCGCCTAAACACCCATGCTCCGTGTGCTGAATCGGACACCATCCCACCAAATGCTGCAAAAACGTATTCTTTCCATGCTACCACTCGACGGATCTCGGCGGGAGTGGCCGGAGAGGAGACGAAGATGAGATTGAGGCGGCGGACATCGTAGGTTTGGAGGGTCGTCCCGACGGAGGTGGTGATTTGGAAGGCTTGGGAGCCTCTGGGGATGCAGGTGAAGGGGACAGTGGGGGAGGTGATGTGGCCGAGAGACTATTGATGGAGCTGGTTAGAAAGGCCCCAAGATGGGAGTTTTTGAAAGCATTACCCTGTATGGAGCAAGAATGCGAGAATGGGTCCTGATGTGCGAAGTCGGCTTTTGAGAGAGCTCTGCGACCTCTGTCCGTTGCCGCTTGTTTGCCGATCCTGGATCTACAGAAGGCATGGATGCAGCGAGTCTACTATAGAGAGTTCCAGCGCAGCTTTCTAGCCGGGAAGTGAGCTGTCTGGGAGTGCAATTGCGGCAACTGGGTGAGTTTTGTGGGGACAGAATCACATTACTATTTTTCATGCTGTGGCGCCAAGATTTCGTCCCTCACATGCCAAAAGATTATGTAACGGTACTGCGCATAAATTATGTAGAGGCTGGCACCATCTAATCTAATCCATCTTATCAACCATGAGACCCCCACGGCACCGTCCACATGCCGACATCACGAGAAGTATTTCGAGCTCCAACTTCTAGCTTTTATTGGTGTTGCCCTGATCCGTCTAACCCCAACAAAATTGTGCTGCAGGCGGCGGTGATCCCTCGGATCCCCCAGCCTGTAGCCAGTGACAGACTGCCCCCGGGATGTCAAGCTCTGCTGCCATTGGGCTGGGCACGCGAGCGTTATTGGGCTCCACATATTCACTGCGCACCTTTCGTTGCTTTTTTCCAAAAAATACCTATCGCCCTCCAAGGTTGCTGGTTGCAATCTGAAACGGTCAAGTATACGTAGGTAAAGTAATTGCTACTATTGCCAGAGTACTGGTATTTTCCTTTTGACAGCACAGCTAGCTCGCCGGCGCAGCTTTGCCAGATGGTCGACCTGTTGAGGGTTCTGCTCACAACCAGAATTTAAATATGCCATACTCCCGTGGTAGGTAAGTACGTAGTGCAGCTTCAGTCAATTCCTGGTGTTGAGGGCCGATCACTCGAGCCTCCGCGCACCACTCCTGTTTCATTACAGTCACATATATACAGTACATATATATATATATATATATATATCGGGCCCTCGTTGTCGATACAGTATCACCATCACCGGCATCATTGAGCTCAGAGAATCCCTCCTCCTCCCCTGTCCCCCAGTTCCTGCGATCGAGTACAAGATCGTCGCAGCCTGCCCTCCAGGCCAAATTAGGAAAACGCGCACGAGAGCAGAAAAAAAGAAGCGGAGGGAAAAAGAAAAAAGAGAAAAGAAAAAAGAAAAAAACGCAAGTGCTCACTTACCCTCGTACTATTCCGCTCCCTTGCATCCCGAGATATTGCAGCGTGGGCCTGCCCGACACAGCGTAGAGCACTCGGCGACGAGTCTCGCGAGCTTAGCGGTACCGACTGGCTCCGCTACTTACATAACGAAGGCTAAGTTCTAACTTTCTGCGCGATGTCCTCGGCGGTCGAGCGGCCTTTTGCGCCGTCCTCGCCTCGGCTGGTGCCACTTCGGCCTCCTCTTCTCCATCAGGTCACCACGGAGCACATCTACCTGTCCAGGCCTCTTCACACCCCCATCACCTCTACATCCCTAACAACTACGACCATCTCTACAGAGGGTGCCCGAGCTGCCATCTTCGAACAAAGACGCCGAGGGTCGTTTATCGTTACAGGTCCTGCGAGCCACAGCAACGTTCTGCGAGCTTTTACCCAGCATCGCAATTCGTTCTCTAGCTCTTTCCAGGACTCTGCAACCACAAACTCCGGGTCCTCATCTCCGCCACATGCCTCCGAGACTAGCTCAATAATTTTAGAGATATCCTCGCCAGATACACGCCAGGCCACGGAGACATCTAGCCTAAATCCCACAGTCCCCAAACCGACATTCCGTGGGCGGTCTGTTTCGTTCACTGGTCCCGCAGGATTCGCCACGACTGCAACATCGCCATTGAATGTTTTGTCTGACCCGCTGACGAGCATTACATCAACTTCCGAACGAATGGGTTACCATGTTCAGAACCCCGCTGCGGGGGAGAATTCTGCTCAAAACCTCGCACCCCCGGCCAACAGCACAGTGGCACATGCCCGACCAAGGGGAGTATCCCGCAGTGGAACGCCTGTATCAGTGCAGGGAGTTCCAGCATCATCCAATGCCATCGCTGGAGAAGGACAATGCAAGGACGAAGCTGGCAAGAGGAACTCCGTAGCGAAGGACAAGAAGAAACCAACAATTGGCCGGATCGGTGTTTGTGCGTTGGATGTAAAAGCAAGGAGCAAGCCATGCAGGTATATATTGAATCGATTGGTGGAGTCCGGTGATTTTGAAGCTGTCATATTTGGGGACAAGGTCATCTTGGATGAACGTAGGTTTTCATGGATGGAGCCCCGGATTGGATTATTTTGCTAATCTACTGTACCAATATCTAGCGGTTGAAAGTTGGCCAACATGGTATGTGCAGTTTCTCTTGCCTAAATATCCCAGAATTTTTATTTGCCCTAGCATAAGCAAGGTGATACCAATACAACGTCCATTGCCCAAATTGTTGCCTGATATACCTACCCAATGGCAAAGAATTCTTTTCCCCTTTCTTGCAGCCTTCACAATAATCATTATTCTCGCGGCTAAAAAATCACACAACTAACATCCTACAGCGATTTCCTCATCTCCTTCTTCTCCACCGGATTCCCACTCGAGAAGGCCATTTCCTATGTCCGCCTTCGCAAGCCTTTCTGTGTCAATGATTTGCCAATGCAGCGGATCCTTTGGGACCGCCGCCTTGTTCTTCGAATTCTTGACGCTATCAGAGTACCAACACCAAAGCGATTAGAGGTATCCAGGGATGGTGGGCCGGACATTGCCCCGGAGCTACTCCTCCAACTGGAGCAGTCTATCGGGTTGAAAGTTGCAAGGTACGGGGAATGGAAGATCCCCCAAAAGGTGGAGCTGCTGGAAGATGGGGAAGTCCTCTCAGTGGATGGCCAACTGCTCCGAAAGCCTTTCGTAGAAAAGCCAGTCGATGGGGAGGATCATAACATCAACATATATTTCAAGGGTGGGGCTGGAGGCAGACGACTTTTCAGGAAGATTGGCAACAAGAGCAGTGATTATGATCCCAATATGTCACAAATTCGAATGGATGGTAGCTACATCTACGAGCAGTTTATGGATGTGGATAATGCCGAGGATGTCAAGGCATACACCGTGGGCCCAAGCTACTGCCATGCTGAGGCACGCAAGTCCCCGGTGGTTGATGGTCTTGTTAGGCGCAATACTCATGGGAAGGAAGTCCGATATGTGGCATACCTGAGCAAGGATGAGAAAGCTATGGCTTCGAGGATAGCGACAACTTTCAGGCAGGCAGTTTGCGGGTTTGATATTCTCCGGATACGTGGGGGAAGCTTCGTCATTGATGTCAATGGGTGGAGTTTTGTCAAGGATAATGACCCTTACTATGACAATTGCTCCAGAATCTTGCGGGAGATGTTTACCAAGGCTGCTGCTGACAAGGCAGCAAAGGTGAGGATCCAGTCACCACCTGGTGATGGTATTCGCCCACCAGAGAATGGAACCACCGCGCAGAGAAGGCTGAGTAGGACGATGAATACGCATCGTGCTACAATCAGGGATTTCCTGAACCGAAGCCCAAGTGTGAGTAAGCTTACAAGTCATCATCAGGCTTCCGGTCCACAGACTTCTACGGCAATCTCTCCACAGACCACTTCCCCTCCGGGAAATGATTACGCCGTCTCGATTCACTCTGTCGCTGAGAGCTCCCAGAAGGACGATAATTCACCCGAGGAACTACCCGCGGCGCCGCAGCATACTTGGAAGTTGAAGGGTATGGTGGCGGTGTTGAGGCATGCTGATAGAACGCCGAAGCAAAAATTCAAGTTTACATTCCATTCAGAGCCTTTTGTGGCATTGCTAGCTGGTCATCACGAGGAAGTTGTTATCTTGGAGGAGGGGCTGAAAGACGTCCTTCACGCGACAAACAGGGCTATCGACATACAATGCGAAGATCTTTCAAAGCTGGCGGTATTGAAGAATGCACTGGAGAGGAAGATGGGCTTTCCAGGTACAAAGGTGCAGATTAAGCCGAGCTTTGTCAAGATTGAAGATGAGAGCGTGGTAGAAGATAATGGGCGAAGTGAGTCAACTAGTGCACGCTCATCCGAAACTGAGGAACGATCAGCGGGTGGCGAGGGCTTGCTGGAATTGCCGAAGCCTAAACGTGTGAAGCGGCACTTGGAGAAGTTGCAGTTAATTATCAAGTGGGGTGGGGAACCAACCCATTCGGCGAGGTATCAGAGTCAGGATTTGGGGGGTGAGATGAGAAAGGATTTGGTCCTGATGAATAGAGATGCCTTGGAGGACGTAACTATTTTCTCCAGCAGTGAGAGAAGGGTCTACACAAGCGGTTTGTAATTCCTGTGACCGTTGGTGAAGTCTTGCTGACAATTCAGTAGCGCAAATTTGGTCTGCCTCATTTTTGGATATCAAAGAACTATCGGAAGATCATATTAATGTTAGGAAGGACCTTCTTGACGATTCTAACGCTGCAAAGGATGAAATGGATAAGGTCAAGAAGAAGCTGAAGCTACTCTTGCGGGAGGGAGCTCAAGCACCGCCTCAGTTCGCCTGGCCGAGGGATATGCCTGAGCCCCATGTAGTCATGAAGAACGTTGTCGACTTGATGATGTTCCATCGCCGTGTCATGCATGAAAACTACGCCCGCATCTTTGGGGCTACATTGTCCGAATCCCTCTCGTCACTTACCTCTGGTGGTCCTGGAAGTTACCCCACCACTGGCTTTGTCAGTAACTCTCTTGCACAGGCCGCATCTATCCAGAACCGCTGGTGCTGCGGTGAAGACCCCGAACTCTTCAAAGAGCGCTGGGAGAAGCTTTTTGTTGAGTTTTGTGATTCGGAGAAAGTGGATCCTAGCAAGATTTCAGAACTGTATGATACGATGAAGTATGATGCACTTCACAACCGGCAATTTCTGGAGGCAATTTTCATGCCATCTTCAGCCATGCTGGGCAGTGAGGACTTTGAGTTGATTGGGGATACCACGAATCAGGTAGCAAACGGGGATGGGGGGGATGATAAAAATGGGGTTGCGCCAAGCAAGAGGGACATGTTGGCATTGAGGCGAAGAAGTATATTGAACCAGAGTCCTAGGCAGAGTCTGGAGGAAGAGGCGACGAGAAGTTGGGCAGCGGGGAGTGGGAAGACGTTGGCAAAGAGTGATTTCAGGTTAGTGAAGTTGAGGGAGTTATATAGATTTGCTAAAGTGTTGTTTGAGTAAGTAACTAGTAACCCCCAATATCACGTGGAACCTCGGTTGGGTGCTAATTAGATGTCAGTTTTGTGTCTCCACAAGAATACGGAATCGACGACCACGAGAAACTCGAAATAGGTCTCCTTACTTCCCTCCCATTAATCAAGCAAATTGTCAACGATCTCGAAACAGTGCAAGCTGCTGAACACGCCAAGTCGTTCATCTACTTCACTAAGGAATCACACATCTACACCCTACTTAACTGTATCATCGAAGGTGGTATCCCGACAAAAATTGACCGAGCGAGTATCCCAGAGCTGGACTACCTAACCCAAATCTGTTTTGAGCTTTTTGAAAGTGAGAATAAGACTGAGGATGGAGGGGAGAAGAGCAGTTATAGTATTAGGATTAGTATTAGCCCAGGCTGCCACAGTAATGACCCATTAGATATGAAGCTGGATAGCAAGCATTGTATTGGGTGTAATCCGAGGAAGAGTCTTACGAGACATGAGGAGTGGAGAGGAGTGGTGGAGAGATTGAGGGAGAAATTTGATCGAGTGAAGTTGCCGAAGAGGTTTACACCATTGAAGTTGGGGGGGGAGGGGGTGTAGAGCTGTTGCCTGTTGATGTTAGAATTGGGAGGGATCGGAAGGATGAATATCGTTGACGAAGGTAATGAGTTATGAGGGCGTCATTGCATGCATATGGGCTAGACGGTGGAGTTTCGCTTGCGCAGCTTGCATTCGTCGGTATTCACTAAGGTATGAATATCTAGATCGCATTGGTATTGTTTTTTTTTTCTGAAATCAGTACTCGTATATTGGTATTGGTTTGTTGTACATGTGCTGCTTGCTCGACTTTCATTGACTTACGAGGGTAAAAGGGTTGGCCAAGTTGTAGTTGACGTTAACTAGATGAAGATGTGCACTGTTAAATGTTGGCTGTGGTGAAGTTGAGGGTAATAATAAGGCATTGACCACGTGACGCTCTCGGGATAGCACTCGCGAGGTGGAAGAGAAATTGGAGTGTCATTGATTTTCTAGACTGTGCCCGGGACTCCTCTACTTATAACTGACGTTGCGGTGTTGGTGAAGTGTTCGCTGTTGGCTGGAGACAGATAGCGGAATCGGGGTGTTGCTGTGTACATATCGCCATGTGTTGTGTAACTTGTTTTGTGTTTTTGTGAACCGTGTTGCCTGGTGGTTACCCGGCTGGTGGGTGACATGATAGTGCTATAAAGCAGGTGGTTGGCACCTATCACAGGTTTCTCGTCTTCCTCCGTTTGTCATAACCCTCAGCACCTCCACTCCATCCTTGTGCCTTCCCAGTCTGAGGCGGCCCGGGTAGCTACTCCCAGCTCTGGTGCAACTGATATAGTTACTGGCATTTAGGGCTCAAGAGTCGAGGACTGTGAGTACTATATCCATCGGGTCGTCCCTCTGACATTAAACCATTCCTGATCTTCAGTTTAACTTACAGTCCATCTGTCTAACAAACAAACAGCAGGGGCAAGGGCATCTCTACCACCAAAAACAAAGCTACACTTTTCTACAAAGCCATGTCTCAACAGCAGCAAAACTTCACGTGGACTGGGCCTGCCGGCATCGTTCCAACTGCGCTCGCTCCAGGAACGCAGTTCCAACTTGTTACGTTTCAAACTGCACCTACACAAACCCCGCCTCTGCCTCCCCCTCCTCCTCCTCCCCCTCCTCCTCCTCCCCCTCCCCCCCCTCCCCCCCCTCCCCCACCGCCTCAACCAAAGGAGGAAACACCAAAGTTTGACCCGAGGATTGTCTATGCTGCTGTGACCACTACTATCCCGTATCCACAGGCACATGCTGCCCTGGCCCCGGCCCCGGCCCCAGCCCCAGCTCCAGCCCCAGCCCCAGCCCCTCCACCAAAGCCTGAGCCAGCACCAGCACCAGCACCAGCACCAGCACCAGCACAGGCCCTGGGTGGTTATTATTACTACCCATATCCTTACCCTCCCCCTGGCATAGGTGTACTTGGGCCAGCAGCGGTTCCTCCCGCCCCGCCAGTTACACCAGCGTCACCTCTGCCTCCACCACCACCACCCCCACCTCCTCTCACTCCTCCAGCTCAACCGTACATCTATCTCCACCACGACCACAGCCATGGCAATCACGGCCACCACAATTGCGGCGGCGGGCACGGCCATCCCGGCTCCTGCATCAACCACTTTTATGGCCACAACCACCATAGCACCCACCACGACTACTATGATGCCTTCGACGATACCGCCTCCATCTCCTCTGCAACCGCCCCTTCCATTGCCATCCGCACACACACCCACGTATTTCACACGCGCTTCCACGTCACCCAACACGCCCCCCACTACACTTGCGTTGGCTGCGGGACCCACCACCCCCCACACTCTCTCCGCGCCCGCTGCAAAACCTGCGCAATACCCCTCTGCGAGGACTGCGTCCGGATCAGCTACGATTCCAACGGTGATCTCCGCCTCGTTAAGCGCTGGTGGAGGGAGTTTCGGGGGGTGAATGGGGTTGATGCGCATATTGCAGGGGATAACGAGCGGGCGGAGTTTAGAGGGCATAGGCATGAAGAGTGGTTGGAGATTGTGGCCGGGAGCGATAATGATCCTGGGAGGAAGAATTGCGTGGGATGTGCGAGGGTATTGGGGAGGGAGAAGGGTGATAGGTGGAGGTGTAAGGGGAGAAATGGGGAGAGAGGGGATAATGGTGGGAAGTGTGATTTGGTAGTCTGTGGGACTTGTAGGTATATTGTTGTGGGGCAAGAGGTGGCGGGGAGGGTGGGGGAGTTGAGGTATTGGAATGCGAGGCAGGGAAGGG
>Ga0307514_10002217_pt1 | contig 20745 bp, 17 predicted proteins | sample 16_EM_MG_FD_203088 | JGI IMG/M metagenome (GOLD analysis project Ga0307514, IMG submission 203088) | Populus trichocarpa ectomycorrhiza microbial communities from riparian zone in the Pacific Northwest, United States - 16_EM | ecosystem: Host-associated > Plants > Roots > Unclassified | place...
CATACGGAGAACGCCATGACCCGCACTCCCGTGAACGTCACCGTCACCGGCGCGGCCGGCCAGATCGGTTACGCCCTGCTCTTCCGCATCGCCTCCGGCCAGCTGCTCGGCGCGGACGTGCCGGTCAGGCTTCGCCTCCTGGAGATCACGCCGGCCCTGAAGGCCGCCGAGGGCACCGCCATGGAACTGGACGACAGCGCGTTCCCGCTGCTCCAGGGCATCGACATCACGGACGACCCGAACGTCGCCTTCGACGGCACGAACGTCGCCCTCCTGGTGGGCGCCCGCCCGCGTACCAAGGGCATGGAGCGCGGTGACCTGCTCTCGGCCAACGGCGGCATCTTCAAGCCGCAGGGCAAGGCCATCAACGACAACGCCGCGGACGACATCAAGGTCCTGGTCGTCGGCAACCCGGCCAACACCAACGCCCTGATCGCCCAGGCCGCCGCCCCGGACGTACCGGCGGAGCGGTTCACCGCGATGACGCGCCTGGACCACAACCGCGCGCTGACCCAGCTCGCGAAGAAGACGGGCTCCACGGTCGCCGACATCAAGCGCCTGACCATCTGGGGCAACCACTCCGCGACCCAGTACCCCGACATCTTCAACGCCACGGTCGCCGGCAAGAACGCCGCCGAGGTCGTCGGTGACGAGAAGTGGCTGGCCGAGGACTTCATCCCGACCGTCGCCAAGCGCGGCGCCGCGATCATCGAGGCCCGTGGCGCGTCCTCGGCCGCCTCCGCCGCCAACGCCGCCATCGACCACGTCCACACCTGGGTCAACGGCACCGCCGAGGGCGACTGGACCTCCATGGGCATCCCGTCGGACGGTTCCTACGGCGTCCCTCAGGGCCTGATCTCCTCCTTCCCGGTCACCACGAAGGACGGTCGGTACGAGATCGTCCAGGGCCTGGACATCAACGAGTTCTCCCGCGCCCGGATCGACGCCTCCGTCCAGGAGCTCACGGAGGAGCGCGAGGCGGTCCGCGGCCTCGGCCTCATCTGAGCCGTACTCCACGGCCACGGTTCTCTCACGACCCCGCACGGGCCCCGCTCCGGCTTCGGCTGGAACGGGGCCCGTGCTCCGTCACGGGGGAAGCCTCGGCCGGCCCTCACTCGTCCGGATGCTTCCTGACATTCCGGTTCCCCCGGTCCCACCCGTCCCTCTATGCTGATTGTTTGTCAACAACACGGTGAGCAAGGGTTTTCCACGCATCGGGGGAGCGGCGTGAGTACCGCATACGTGCCTCAGCAACCACAGCCGACGGATGACGGCGCCGCACCGGCGCCCTCGGCACCACCGCACCCGCCCACTCCGCCGCACGCCAGCGAGGCGAGCCGGCTGCTGTGCGCGGGTGCCTATCTCGACTCCGGTTACCGGGACCGGGTCATCGAGCAGCTCCACCTCAACGAGCAGCGGATCGCCGCGCCCTCGCTCGGCTTCGACGCGGCCCGCGTTCTCGCGCACGCCCTGCGGGCCTGGCGCCAGGAGCTGCTGTGGGCCGGTCTGGTGCTCTTCCTGTGGGTGGTGGGGCTGCCGCTGACCGACGGTCTGCTGATCGGGTTCCTCGTGCCGAGCCTGCTGCTCGCGGTCGCCGGCTGGGTCCGCGGCCGTGCCGCCGACCCGCCCGTCTACCGGCGGCTGCCGGCCTTCCTGCTCCGCTGGTGGGGCCGCCTCAGCTTCACCATGTTCCTGGTGATCACGCTGGTCGCCGCGTTCGGAGGCGGGGACGACGCCCCCTACGCCTCCTCCGGCTACGCCTCGTCCGGCTACGACCCGTACTCCAGCGACAGCCCCAGTGTGTCCGACTTCGTCCTCCCGGACATCTCCCAGGTCAGCGGCCTGATCGAGCCGTGGCGTGCCTGGCTCACGCTCGGCGTGTTCGCGCTCATCACGCTGTGCCTCGCGGCGCAGCGGGCCCAGTTCGCGAAGACGATGTCCGCCGAACTGTCCCCGGCGGGTTTCCCGGACGCCGCGGGCGACCCGGCGGAGCAGGCCGAGGGGCAGCGCTTCCAGCGGCTGAAGGAACGCATCCGGGTCGAGCAGCACGCGCCGCTGGTCATGTACCACGAGGCGCGGCCGTTCTGCGGGACGGGCGAGGCGTACGAGACCTGGGTGCTGGCGGTCGAACTCCGTCCCGACGGCATGAAGGAACAGCAGCCGCTCAGCAACCGCACGGTCCTGGAGAAGATCCGCCCGCTGCTCGAACAGCTGCGGCTGCCCGCCGAGTTCGCCGGACACACCGTGCGTGACCGGCTGCGCTGGCTGGAGATCGACGAGTGCGTGTTCCTGCCGGCGGAGGGGCTCAGGCAACGCGAGGAGGCGCCGTACAACGCGCGGGCCTTCGAGGACCACCGGGTGCGGGCGGTCGAGGAGGGCGCCGAGAAGCGGCGGCACTTCCTGCGCATCCGTGTCGGCGGCTGGGAGGAGGAGCTGGTCGTCACGGTGTTCGTGCGCATCCACACCCAGGGCCGCATGCTGATGCTGGAGATCGCCCCGCATGTGCTGCTGCCGGTGCGCGCGGACTTCAAGAACGCCGACCGTACGGCCCATGCCTTCCGCCACAACAACGTGGTCGGCAAGGCCGCCTGGGCGGTCGCCCGGGTGCCCGGGTCGGCGGCCCGCTCCCTGGTCTCGCTGGCCAAGGGGCTCGTCTACGCGTGGCGGCTGCTGACCGGCGGATACACCGGCGCGCTGCCCGACGGGCCGGCCCTGTCGGTGCGGGAACTGGGTGCGGCGCGCACCGGATCCACGTTCCAGGAGATGGACGTGTCCCGCTATCTCAAGAGCGTGCAGGACCGGGTCGCCCACGGGGTGCGGGCCGCGCTGGACGAATCCGGTTACCAGACCGGTGAGTTCGTCCAGAAGATCGTGAACATCAGCGGCGGTGGAGTGAACATCGAGGGCGGGGTCGAGGACAGCACCTTCGCCGTGGGCAGCCACGCGAAGGCCACTTCGTCCACGTCCGCTCCTTCCGATCCCGCCGCTCCTTCCACCTCTGCTCCTTCCACTCCTTCCGCTACGACTTCCGGCGGCGCCGCGCCGCAGAAGGGATCCGGCACCGATGGCAACGGATGAGCCCAACGTCAGCATCAGCGGCGGTGTCTCGAAGAGCACCTTCGCCATCGGCAGCCACGCGCACGCCGAGAGCCACCACGGCACGGCGGCACCGCGCGACCAGGCCGCCGAGGAACTGCTGGCAGCCGTACGGGAGTTGCGCGCCGACCTGACCAGGATGCGGGCCAGCGACGAGACGGCGGCGCTGGACGTGGCGCTCGCCGACACGGAGGAGGAGATCACGCGCACCGGGGCACCGTCGCCGTCCCGCCTCGACCGCCTGCGGCAACTCCTCCAGGATTCCCAGGCCCTGGTCGGTCTGATCGCCTCGGCCGGAGCCGTGGCCGGCCTTCTGAACATCTGAGCGCGGCTGAGGCCGCAGAACGGGGAGGGACGCGATGAGCGGGGGAGCACGGTACTGGAACGAGGAGACCCAGCGCTGGGAGGACACCGACGGCCAGGACACCTCGTCCGCCCCGGTCACCCCTCCGCCGCCGGCCCGCCCGGGGTTCGCGCCGGCGGAGGGGGCGCCGGGTGCCGACGAGGCCCCCTCGCCCCCCGCCTCACCCACCGCCCCCGCCGGCTGGCACACCCCGGTGGGTGCCGGTGATGGCGCCTGGTCCCCGACCGAGGTGTCGGGCGGAGCCCCCGCTCTGCCGGCGCCGGGAGCCCCCGCTCTGCCGGCGCCGGGAGCCGCCGGCGTCGGTGCCGGGCCCGCCGCTCCGTGGCCCGGTGCGTCCTGGCCGCCCGTCGGTCAGCCCGCCGCGCCCGCCCCCGCCCGGGGGATGAGCCGGCGGCTCGTGTGGTCCGTGGTGATCGCGGCCGCCGTTGTCGGTGTCGCCGTGAGCCTGGTGCTGACCGTGGTGGTCCCGTCCGGGGACGACAAGGACGGACCGACGGTCGCGGCGAGCGGGTCCGAGTCGTCACCGCCGACCGAGGTGTCCCAGCAGAGCGACCCCGGTCCGACGCTCACCGAGGAGACGGTGTCCCCCTCCACCCCGGCCCCGACGCTCCCCGCGGAGTACGAGTCGTACGAGGACAAGGAGGGTTTCCGGATCGCGCTGCCCAAGGGGTGGACACGCAGCACGAAGGCGTCGCAGTACGGCATCCCCATCGTCAACTACCGCAGCGCGGACGGCGAACGCCGGCTGCAGATCTACCAGGTGTCCGAGCCGTCCCCGGACGCCTCGTTCGACCTGTACCTGTCCGACCGGACCGCCAAGGCGGCCGGTTTCGACGAACTCTCCCTGGAGAACCTCGACGACGGGGAGTTCACCGGCTCACGACTGGAGTACCTGGCCGACCGCATCAAGGGCGAGCCCGACGTCGGCACCTGGCACGTCTACGACGAGCGGTTCGTGGCGGCGGACGGCAACATCTACGCCATAGCCGCCTACGGCCCCGACTCGGACGGCCGCGAGGACGAGCTGGAGCTGCTCACCACCGCGCTGGACAACTTCTGCCCGCCCTACGCCTGTGATCCGGCGTCGATCGACTGAGGCACACCTTCCGTAGTTCCGCCGTACGCCTTTCATCCTGTTTGTCCGAATAGTCAGTGACGCGGCGCACTTTCAGCCAGGGATCGCGCATGCAATGCCCGCCCGGGGGAATGCGATCCCGGTCCCGGTGAGTGACAAGTGTCTGACGCGGGGGCGCTGAACAGGAACGGAAGGCAATACCGATCATGGCGGACACAGTGGAACTCCAGGCGCGGAAGACCATCCACGCGGACGGGGAATGGCGTGAAGCCGTCTCCGGTGCCACGCGCGAGATCCTCGACCCCGCGGACGCCCTGCCGTTCGTCGTGGTCGCGGAGGGTGACGAGAAGGACACCGACCTGGCGGTCGCGGCGGCCCGCCGGGCCTTCGACCAGGGTGACTGGCCCCGGACCCCCGTCACCGAACGCGCCGCACTGCTGCGCCGCGTCGCCGATCTCCTCGTACGCGACCGTGCGGAGCTCGGTCTGCTGGAGGCCCGGGACGCCGGCAAGACCGTCGAGGAGGGCTGTGTCGACATCGACTGTGTCGCGGACGCCTTCCGCTACTTCGCCGACCTGGTCGCGGGCGAGTCGCCCGGCCGGGTGGTCGACGCGGGCTCGCCCGACATCCACAGCGTGGTCGTCCATGAGCCGGTCGGCGTCTGCGCGCTGATCACCCCCTGGAACTACCCCCTCCTCCAGGCGAGTTGGAAGATAGCCCCGGCGCTCGCGGCCGGCAACACCTTCGTGGTCAAGCCGAGCGAGATCACCCCCCTGACGACGATCGCCCTGATCGACCTGCTGACCGAGGCGGGCCTGCCCGCCGGAGTGGCGAACATCGTCACCGGCCCCGGCCACTCGGTCGGCGCCCGTCTCGCCGAGCACCCCGACGTCGACCTCGTCTCCTTCACCGGTGGCCTGGTCAGCGGCACGAAGGTGGCCCAGGCCGCCGCGCCGGGCGTCAAGAAGGTCGCCCTCGAACTCGGCGGCAAGAACCCCAACGTCGTCTTCGCCGACGCCTGCGGCACCGACGAGGCCTTCGACACCGCCGTCGACCAGGCCCTCAACGCGGCCTTCATCCACAGCGGCCAGGTCTGCTCGGCGGGCGGCCGCCTCATCATCGAGGAGTCGGTCCGGGACCGCTTCGTCGCCGAACTCGCCCGCCGGGCGGACCGTATCCGCCTCGGACGCGGAACCGCGGACGGTGTCGAGTGCGGCCCGCTCGTCTCCGAACAGCAGCGCGCCAAGGTGGAGGGGTACGTCGAGTCCGCCCTGAAGGAAGGCGCGGTGCTGCGCTCCGGCGGCAAGCGCCCCGAGCCGTCCCCGGAGCGGCCCGAGCGCGGCTACTTCTACGAGCCGACCGTCCTCGACCACTGCCACCGCGAGATGCGGGTCGTACGGGAGGAGGTCTTCGGACCGGTCCTCACCGTCGAGACGTTCCGCACCGAGGACGAGGCCGTCGCCCTCGCCAACGACACCGAGTACGGACTCGCGGGCGCCGTCTGGACCACCGACGCCGGCCGGGCCCGCAGGGTCGCGGGCCGACTGCGGCACGGCACCGTGTGGATCAACGACTTCCACCCCTACCTCCCGCAGGCGGAGTGGGGCGGCTTCGGCAAGAGCGGAGTGGGCCGCGAACTCGGCCCCGCCGGACTCGCCGAGTACCGCGAGACCAAGCACGTCTACCAGAACCTCGCCCCGAAGCCCGTCCGCTGGTTCGGCGGCTGACCCCCGTCCTTCGCTGGTGCGGCGGCTGATCCCCACCCCTCGGCCGCCCCACGAGCCCCGGCCCCGAGCCCAGGCCGTTCCGAAGCCCGGGCCACCCCGAGCCCAGGACGCCCCGAAGCCCTGGCCCCGCAAGACCCTGGAGTACCCCCCATGCCCGAGAAGCCACATGTCTACGACTATGTCGTCATCGGCGGCGGCACCGCAGGCTCCGTCATAGCCTCGCGCCTCACCGAGAACCCCGACGTCACCGTCGCCGTCATCGAGGGCGGCCCCAGTGACGTCGACCGCGACGACGTGCTGACCCTGCGCCGCTGGATGGGTCTGCTCGGCGGCGAACTCGACTACGACTACCCCACCACCGAGCAGCCACGAGGCAACTCGCACATCCGGCACAGCCGCGCCCGGGTCCTCGGCGGCTGTTCCTCGCACAACACCCTGATCGCCTTCAAACCGCTGCCGTCCGACTGGGACGAGTGGGAGGCGGCCGGTGCCAAGGGCTGGGGCGCGGTGCCGATGGAGGCGTACTACGCGCGGCTGAAGAACAACGTCGTCCCGGTCGACGAGAAGGACCGCAACGCCATCGCCCGCGACTTCGTGGACTCCGCGCAGAAGGCGCTGGAAGTCCCCCGCGTCGAGGGCTTCAACAAGAAGCCGTTCAACGAAGGCGTCGGGTTCTTCGACCTCGCCTACCACCCCGAGAACAACAAGCGGTCGAGCGCCTCGGTGGCGTATCTCCACCCGGTGATGGACGAGCGGCCCAACCTCCACATCCTGCTGGAGACCTGGGCGTACCGGCTGGAGCTGAACGGCACCCGCGCCGAGGGCGTGCACGTCCGCACGAAGGACGGCGAGGAGATCCTCGTACGGGCCGACAAGGAGGTGCTCCTGTGCGCCGGCGCCGTCGACACGCCCCGGCTGCTGCTGCACTCCGGCATCGGCCCGAAGCAGGACCTCGTCAAGCTGGGCATCCCCGTCGTGCACGACCTGCCCGGCGTCGGCGAGAACCTGCTCGACCACCCCGAGTCGGTGATCGTCTGGGAGACCGACGGGCCCATCCCCGAGAACTCCGCGATGGACTCCGACGCGGGCCTGTTCGTGCGCCGCGACCCCGAACACCAGGGCCCCGACCTGATGTTCCACTTCTACCAGCTCCCCTTCACGGACAACCCGGAACGCCTGGGCTACGAACGCCCCGCACACGGCGTCTCGATGACCCCGAACATCCCCAAGCCCAAGAGCCGTGGCCGCGTCTACCTGACCAGCGCCGACCCGTCGGTGAAGCCCGCCCTGGACTTCCGCTACTTCACCGACGAGGACGACTACGACGGCCGCACCCTCGTCGACGGGATCAAGATCGCCCGTGAGATCGCGAAGACCGAGCCGCTGGCCGGCTGGCTCAAACGCGAGGTGGCCCCGGGACCGCAGATCACGGACGACGAGGAGTTGAGCGAGTACGCCCGCAAGGTCGCGCACACCGTGTACCACCCGGCGGGGACCTGCCGTATGGGATCCGCCGACGACCCACTGGCCGTCGTCGACCCGGAGTTGAAGATTCGCGGTCTGGACGGCATCCGGATCGCCGACGCGTCCGTCTTCCCGACCATGACCGCAGTGAACCCGATGATCGGGGTGCTCATGGTCGGCGAGAAGGCGGTTGAACTGATCGGAGGTGACGCCTGATGGCGCTCACAGTTCCCACCCGCAAGCCCCCCACGGACGACTCCACCACCCCCGTCTTCTCGGTGGACGGCCTCTGGAAGGTCTTCGGACCGAAGTCCGACACCATCCCCGCCGATCCGGAGCTCGCCGCCCTGGCGCCCGCCGAGCTGCGTTCCCGTACCGGCTGCACGGCCGCCGTCCGGGACGTCTCCTTCGACGTGCGCAAGGGCGAGGTCTTCGTCGTCATGGGCCTGTCCGGCTCCGGCAAGTCCACGCTGGTGCGCTGTCTGACCCGGCTGATCGAGCCGACCACCGGCACGATCGCCATCGACGGCGAGGACGTCCGCGCCATGGACAGGTCCCGGCTGCGTGAACTGCGCCGTCACCGCGCCGCGATGGTCTTCCAGCACTTCGGCCTGCTGCCGCACCGCACCGTCCTCGACAACGTGGCCTACGGCCTGGAGATCCAGGGCGTCGGCCGGGCCGAACGCCGGGCCCGCGCCAAGGACATCGTCGCCAAGGTCGGCCTGGACGGCATGGAACAGCGCCGCCCTGGCCAGCTGTCGGGCGGTCAGCAGCAGCGTGTCGGGCTGGCCCGCGCGCTCGCCGTCGACCCCCAGGTCCTGCTGTTCGACGAGCCGTTCAGCGCGCTCGACCCGCTGATCCGGCGCGACATGCAGGAGGAGGTCGTACGGCTGCACCGGGAGGAGGGCCGCACGATGGTCTTCATCACCCACGACCTCAGCGAGGCGCTCAAGCTGGGCGACCGCATCGCCCTGATGCGCGACGGCGCCGTGGTGCAGCTGGGCACCCCGGAGGAGATCGTGGGCTCCCCGGCCGACGACTACGTACGCGAGTTCGTCCGGGACGTTCCGCGCGAGCAGGTCATGACGGTCCGTACGGCCATGCGCCCCGGGGACTGCGGCAACTCCGCGCACCCGGACGCGCTCGCCGCGGACGCGGTGGTCGCCGAGGCCATCAAGGTCGTCGCCCGCAGTCACAAGCCGGCCTGTGTCGTGGAGGACGGCCGGTGTCTGGGGGTCGTCGACAACGAACGGCTCCTGGACGTCGTGGCCGGAACGGAGCTCCGCAAGGAGGCGGTCTGACATGGCAACGGCCACCGCATCCGCTCCCCGGTCCTCCCTGCCCGGCGTCCTCAAACGACGCGCGGTCGCCAAGCTCGCCCTGCTGGCCCTCGCCGCCGCGGTCCTCGTGCCGCTGGCGAACGCCCGCTGGGCCAGCGGCAGTTGGCCCGACGCACTCACCGTCGACCTCACCGAGCCGCTGACCAGGACCAGCGACTGGATCATCGACAACCGGGACAGCCACCCGCTGTTCCTCTACTTCTTCGGCTACGTCAGCAACGCGGTCGTGCTCTCCGTACGCGCCGTGTACCTGGTGCTGCTCGGCGTCGGCTGGGCCGGTGTCACCGCGATCGCCGGGCTGGTCGCCTGGCGGGTCGCCGGAGTGAAGCTCGCCGCCGGCACCGCCGCCGCGTTCGTGGCCTGCGGCCTGCTCGGCATGTGGATCCCCACCATGCAGACGCTCGCCCTGATGGTCGCGGCGGTCCTCGCCTCGGTCGTCGTCGGCGCCCTGCTGGGGCTCGCCGCCGGACTGTCCGACCGGATGGACCGGATCCTGCGTCCGGTCCTGGACACCATGCAGGTGCTGCCCGCCTTCGCCTACCTCCTCCCGGTGGTCCTGGTCTTCGGCATCGGCGTCCCCGCGGCCGTCCTGGCCACCGTCGTCTACGCCGCCCCGCCCATGGCCCGCCTCACCTCGCTCGGTCTGCGCGGCGCCGACAAGGGGGTGCTGGAGGCGGTCGAGTCGCTCGGCTCCACCGCCCGCCAGCGCCTGCTGACCGCCCGGCTCCCGCTGGCCCGCAAGGAACTCCTGCTCGGCCTCAACCAGACGATCATGATGGCGCTGTCCATGGCCGTCATCGCGTCGGTGATCGGCGCCGGCGGCCTCGGTGACCGTGTCTACCAGGCGCTCGCGTCCGTCGACGTGGGCGCGGCCCTCGCGGCCGGTATCCCGATCGTGCTCCTCGCCGTGGTCCTGGACCGGATCACGTCCGCGGCGGGGGAGCGATCGGACGACGCCGAGGGGTCGGGCCTCGCGCGATGGGCGTACGCGCTCGTCGCCGCCGTCGTGGTCGCCGTGGCCGGGCGGCTGCTGGGCCGTCTCGACTGGCCCGACACCTGGACGCTGAACATCGCCGAGCCGGTCAACCGGGTCGTCGACTGGATGACCGCGCACCTGTACTCCGGGGTCCCCGTGGTCGGCGGCACCGCCGACTGGGCGGGCCACTTCACCACCTGGGTCCTCGACCCGGTCCGGGACGGCCTGCAGTGGCTGCCCTGGTGGTCGGTCCTGCTCATCGTCGCCACCCTCGCCTGGCTGATCGGCACCTGGCGCACCGCGCTCACCGCGGTCCTCGCGATGGCCGGAATCGGTGTCCTCGGCGTGTGGAAGCCGTCCCTTGACACGCTGTCCCAGGTGCTGGCGGCGGTCGCCGTCACCCTGGTCCTCGGTTTCGCGACCGGTATCGCGGCGGCCCGCAGCGAACGCTTCGAGCGGCTGCTGCGGCCCGTCCTGGACGTCTGCCAGACGATGCCGCAGTTCGTGTACCTGATCCCGGTCGTCGCCCTGTTCGGCGTCGGCCGTGCCCCCGCCGTCGCGGCGGCCGTGGTCTACGCGCTGCCCGCCGTCGTCCGCATCACCGCCCAGGGCCTGCGTCAGGTCGACCCGGCCGCGATGGAGGCGGCGCGCTCGCTGGGCGCCAACAGCGGCCAGCAACTCCGCCAGGTGCAACTCCCGCTGGCCCGGCGGTCCCTGCTGCTCGCCGTCAACCAGGGCGTGGTCCTGGTCCTCGCCGTCGTCATCATCGGCGGCCTGGTCGGCGGTGGCGCGCTCGGCTACGACGTCGTCTTCGGCCTCGCCCAGGGCGACCTCGCGACCGGCCTGGTGGCCGGCGCGGCCATCGTCTGCCTCGGCCTGATGCTCGACCGGGTGACCCAGCCGACGGAACGCCGCACGAAGAAGGGAGCGTGACATGCGACTTCGTACGACTGCCGTAGTGGGCTCCCTGCTGATGGTGACCGTGACCGGCTGCGGCGCCGCCGACATGACCAAGCAGTCCTCGCCCTTCGCCAACGCCCAGGGCGCCAAGACCGTGACCCTCTCGGTCCAGTCCTGGGTGGGAGCGCAGGCCAACGTGGCTGTGGCCCAGTACCTGATGGAGCACAAGCTCGGCTACCGCGTCGACACCGTCCAGGTCGACGAGGTGCCCGCCTGGGACGCGCTCAGCCAGGGCCGCGTCGACGCGATCATGGAGGACTGGGGCCACCCCGAGCAGGAGCAGCGGTACGTCAAGGACAAGAAGACGATCGCGGCGGGCGGTGAGCTCGGGGTGACCGGGCACATCGGCTGGTACGTCCCGACGTACTTCGCCAAGAAGCACCCGGACGTCACCAACTGGAAGAACCTCAACAAGTACGCCTCGCAGTTCCGCACTCCGGAGAGCGGCGGCAAGGGCCAGCTGATGGACGGCTCGCCCTCCTACGTCACCAACGACAAGGCGCTGGTGAAGAACCTGAAGCTCGACTACCAGGTCGTCTTCGCCGGTTCGGAGGCCGCCCAGATCACGCAGATGAGGCAGTTCGCCAAGGAGAAGAAGCCCTTCCTGACGTACTGGTACGCCCCGCAGTGGCTGTTCAAGAAGGTCCCGATGACCGAGGTGAAGCTGCCCCCCTACAAGGAGGGCTGCGACGCCGACCCGGCGAAGATCACCTGCGCCTACCCGCACACCCCGCTGCAGAAGTACCTCAACACGGACTTCGCGAAGAGCGGCGGCAAGGCGGCGGCCCTGCTGAAGAAGTTCAAGTGGACGACCGAGGACCAGAACGAGGTCTCGCTGATGATCGCCGACCAGAAGCTGACACCCGAGGAGGCGGCGAAGAAGTGGGTGGACAACCACGAGTCCACCTGGAAGGCGTGGCTGTCCTGATCACCTCTACATCAGCTGCGCGGCGATCTCCCGCAGTGCCCGGGCGGTCCGCCGCTGGAGACCCGGCCCGAACGTGACCCGGGTGGCCCCTCGTTCGCCCAGCTCGGCGGGCGAGGGGCCCTCACCGATCTCCGCGTACACGTTGATCGGACCGTGGATCCCGGCCCGCAGCAGCGGCAGGACGTGCGGCGGGGCACCGATCGGATACACGCAGTCCGCGCCCGCGGCGACGTACAACGCGGCCCGCTCGATGGCCAGTTCGGGATCGGTGACTCCGCAGGCGAAGGTGTCGACGCGCGCGTTGACGAAGAGCCGGTCGGCCGCCGCGGACCGCACGTGGGCGAGCCGGTCGGCGTGCTCGCGCGGGTCCTGGAGGACGCCGTCGACGGAGTCCTCCAGGTTGCACCCGACGGCTCCCGCCTCCAGGAGCCGCTCCACCAGCTCCTTCGGTGACAGCCCGTACCCTCCCTCGATGTCCGCCGACACCGGCACGTCCACGGCCCGCACGATCCGCGCGATGGCCGCGAACATCTCGTCGGCCGGAGTCTGCCCGTCCGCGTAGCCGAGGGAGGCGGCGACCCCGGCGCTGGGGGTGGCCAGCGCTGGGAAGCCGGCGTCGGCCAGCACCCGGGCACTGGCGGCGTCCCAGGGCCCGGGCAGGACCAGCGGGTCGTCGGGGGAGCGCCGCCGGTGCAGGGCGCGGAAGGTGTCGACCTTGCTCACGGCGTGTAGCCCCCCGGCGGGATCCGGCGGCTGACCATCACCCGGTTCCAGTTGTTGATGGCGACGACCAGCCCGATGAGGTGGGCGAGTCGGACGTCGTCGAAGTGCTGGGCGGCCCCCTCGTACACCGCGTCCGGCACGAACCGGTCCGTCAGCACCGTCACCGCCTCGGTCAGCGCCAGCGCCGCCCGCTCCCGCTCGTCGAAGACCCCCTCGGCCTCCTCCCAGGCGGCGAGCAGATCGAGCTGCCTCTCGCTCACCCCGTGCCTGCGGGCGATCGCGAGGTGCATGTCCAGGCAGAACGCGCAGTGGTTGAGCTGCGAGGCCCGGATCACCACCAGCTCGGCGAGCGCGGGGTCGCCGAGGCCCTTCTTCGCGGCGGCGCTGAGGGCGGACATGGCCTGGCCGACCTCGTGGTCCAGGAGCGTCGTACGGCTCATGTGTACTGCCCCGGCTCGTAGTGGCCCGGGACCAGACGGCAGGTCACCCCGAACCGGTTCCACGCGTTGATCACCGCGATCGCGGCGATCAGCTGCGCCAGCTCGGCCTCCGCGAAGTGCTTGGCCGCCCGCTCGTACACCGCGTCCGGCACGAAGCCGTCCGTCAGCACGGTCACCGCCTCCGTCAGCGCGAGCGCCGCGAGCTCCCGCTCGGTGTAGAAGTGCCCCGACTCCTCCCACGCGCTGAGCTGGATGATCCGCTGCACGCTCTCGCCGCCCGCGAGCGCGTCCTTGCTGTGCATGTCGACGCAGAGCGCGCAGCGGTTGAGCTGCGAGGCGCGGATCTTCACCAGCTCCAGCAGCTTGGCGTCGAGGCCCTTACGGGCGGCGGCGTCGAGCCGGAGCATCGCCTTGAAGACCTCGGGGGCGTGCTCGGTCCAGCGCAGTCGGGGTGTGTGTTCTTGGGCGTACTCCACGGCCCTCGTGGCGGCCGCCGAGCCGTCGTCGCTTGTCGTCGTCATGCTCCCGACCCTAGGAGCGGGGCTGCCCAGGCGTATGGGCAACTTCCATGCCGAAACCTTGGGCCAATCCGGGTGCCGACACCGCCTCGAACCGACCGGCCGGCACGCCCGCGCCCAGGGCGAGACCGAGCAGCGGATCCACGCGCTCGACGCCTGGCGGGAGCCCCTTCTTCTCCGCACGGGAGCGCGCCGCGCCGACGTTGACCGAGACGGTGACGCCGGTGCGCGACGGCCAGGTCCCGGACGCGGTCTACGCGGAGGCCGTGGAGGTCTTCGAGGAGGAGCAGATCGCGGCACTGATCTGGGCGGCCACGGTCATCAACGCCTACAACCGGATCGCCATCGCGACCCCGACGGTGCCGGGCGCGGGCAGCTTTTATGGCGCCGGGTCGAATGAGGCTCAGGAAATGTGTCTTATTCGGTCCGGCGTGTGTCGTCGAGGGTCGCCAAATGCCGAGGGTCGGTAAACGCCGAGGGTCGCCAAATGCCGAGGGTCGGTAAACGCCGAGGGTCGCCAAATGCCGAGGGTCGGTAAACGCCGAGGGTCGGTAAACGCCGAGGGTAGGTAAATTCAGCGCTCCGGCAGTGGCTCCATGAGGTCGTCGAGCCATTTCCGCCATTCCGGGGCCCGCACCGCCGGTGCCGCTTCCATCGACCGTGCCGTCCATACCGCCACCGGCCGGATTCCGTGCAGCGCGTTCACCAGCCAGACCTCACGCCCGTCCAGCTCGCCCAGGGTCCGCTCGCGGTGGGCGACGCGGGTCCCGGTGCGCGAGGCCCGTTCCTGGATGAGTCCGACGGTGACCCCGGGCAGGACGGGCAGCCGCGGCGGGGGCAGGCACAGGGTGTCGTCCTCCCACCACAGCACACTGGCGGTGGCCGCCTCCAGCACCACTCCGGAGTGCGCGATCAGCACCGCCTCCTTCGCGCCCTCGACGGACGCCCGCCGCCGCACCCGGGCCAGGGCGTCCAGGTCCGGCCCCTTGCGGCTCGGCACCGGGCGCGTCGTCCACGGAGAGGGTCCGCCATACGTGCGCCGACACGTCGACGTCCAGGAGCGGGCCGTCCAGTTTCGCCCTGTCGGTGATCAGCCAGGGCCGCCGCAGCCGCGCCAGCAACTGCCCCACCACGGGACCGGAGAGACCGGGCGAGAGCAGTGCCGGGACCGCGCCGATACGGGAGATCGCGCAGGTCAGCAGCATGATGTCGACGTTGTCCGTCTTGTGTACGACCACCTGCTCAGAGGGCCGTATCCCCGCCTCCCACAGCTGTCCCGACAGTTCGTCCACCACGTCGGCCAGCATCAGGTAGCTCAGGTCGACACCGAGGGACGGGGTGACGTCCAGCGGCCGGTCCAGGGTGACGAAGACGGGCCCGTGGCGCTGAGCCGCCCGGCGGAACACCGGGCCGAGATAGAACCCGCGGTCGGCCAGGAGACGTTGTTCGGGCATGACACCGTTCCTTTCTGCCCTGGTCACCACGCCCCTCCGCGGACCAGGTGGCGGCGGAGCTTTCCGGTCGGCGTGCGGGGCAGGGAAGGCACGAAGCTGACACTCCGGGGGACCTTGAAGGCGGCCAGATGCGACTGCGCCAGCCGGATCAGGTCGTCCTCGAGGCCGGGTGGCAGCGCCGCGGCGGGGACGACGAAGGCACGCAGCCGGCTGCGGCCGTTCCCGTCCCGGACGGCGGTGACCGCGACCTCCCGCACCGCCGGATGCGTCCGCAGCACGGCCTCCACCTCCAGCGGGGAGACGGTGACGCCGCCGACCATCTCCATGTCGTCGGCGCGGCCCAGATGCCGGTAGGTGCCGTCGGGTTCGCGGCACGCCCGGTCCCGGGTGGCCAGCCAGCCGCCGACCAGGGCCCGGTCCGTCTCCTCGGGCCGGTTCAGATAGCCGGGCGTCACCGTCGGTCCGCGCACCCACAGTTCGCCCTCGGCGTCCTCCGGCACCGGATGCCCGTCCCGGTCACGCAGCTCCACCTCGAAGCCGGGGACCGGACGGCCCACGGTGCCGGGACGGTTGTACTCGAAGCTGTTGGCGCAGAAGGCGTGCCCCGCCTCGGTGGAGCCGATCTGTTCGAGCACCGGCGCGCCCAGCAGCTCGGCGACCTCTATCCCGAGCACCGTCGGCATGCCCTCACCGGCCGACACCGCCGCGCGTACGGTGTCGAAGCACGCCTCGTGGCCGCTGCCCCGGTCGGCGACCAGGGCGGCGTACGCCGACGGTACGGAGTACAGCAGCGTCACCCGGTGCCGGGCGGCCAGCTCGTCCACGGTGGCCGGGGTCGGACGCCGGTCCACCAGGACGGCCGACGAACCCGAGAAGAGCGGGAAGACGAAGGTGTTGCCGAAACCGTAGGCGAAGTACAGCTTCGACACCGACAGCGTGACGTCGTTCTGCGTGATCCGCAGCAGCCGCCGGCCGATCAGATCGTGGTACGTCCGCGGATCGCCGTGCACGTGCGCCACCCCCTTGGGGCGGCCCGTGGTGCCGGACGTGTACTGGACGTACAGCGGAGTGTGCGCGTCCACCGGGTGAGCGTCGGCGGGCACGGCGGTGGGCGTGAGCGCGAGCAGCTGGTCGGCGCCGAGCCGCGCCCGGTCGCTGAAGCGGTCCTCCAGTCCCGGCCCGGTCACGCACAGCACGGCCTCGGTGTCCTCGGCCATGAACGCGTGCTCGGCCGCGGGCAGTTCCGGATCGACCAGGACCGCCACGGCCCCGAGACGGGCGGTGGCGAGGAAGGCCGTCACCCAGGCGATCCCGTCCGGCAGGGCGAGCAGTACCCGGTCGCCGGGGCGCACACCGTGCCCGGCGAGGACGGTGGCCGCGCGGGCCGCGAGGGCGTGCACCTCACCGTGGGTCCAGACCCGGTGGCCCTGGTGGAAAGCGGCCCGGCCGGTCCATCCGCGCCGCTCGGCGAGCGCGGCGAGATGCGCCGCGAGGTTCCCGGGGGCGCCCGCGTCGGCCGGGGCGAGCGTGGGCCGGGGGGCCATGGATCCGGGGGCCGTGGACTTCGGAGTGGTGGACTTCGGGGTCGTGGACTGGAGCGTCGTGGATTGGGGGGCCGGCATCGCACGGACTGTGCCGTGCCGGTTCGCGGCGGTCGTCATCGGGCGGCCTCCTCGGCGGCGGTCCGCGGCATCCGGGGGCCGGCCTGTTCCCGCCGCTCCTGGATCCGGTCGACCGTGTGCTCCCGCAGCGCCCGCATCTGCGCGACCGTCTTCAGCAGCATCTCGTCGTACTCCGCGGCCGGGTCCGAGTCGAGGACGATCGCCCCGCCCGCGCCGAGGTGCATCATCCCGTCGGCGAGTACGGCCGTACGGATCACGATGTTGAGATCCGCGCCGCCGCCGCACCCCAGATAGCCGAGGGCTCCGGAGTAGACGCCCCGGGCCTCGGTCTCCAGCGAGTCGGTGATCTCCATCGTGCGCAGCTTCGGCGTGCCGGTCATGGAGCCGCCGGGGAAGCAGGCGCGGACACAGTCCACCGCGTCCGTGCCCGCGCGCAGCCGGCCCTCGACGGTGGAGACGAGCTGGTGCACGGTGGCGTACGTCTCGGTGGCCATCAGCCTCGGCACGCGCACGCTGCCGGTCCGGCAGACCCGGCCCAGGTCGTTGCGGAGCAGGTCGACGATCATCAGGTTCTCGGCGCGGGTCTTGGCGTCCGTCGCCAGCGCGTCCCGGAGACTCGCGTCCGCCGCCGGTCCGTCGCCGCGGGGCGCGGTGCCCTTGACGGGGCTGGCCTCGGCCACGCCGTCCCGGGTGATCCGCAGGAAACGCTCGGGGGAGGAGCCGGCCACATCGAGGTCCTTGAACCTCAGGAACGCCGCGTACGGTGCCGGGTTCACGCGGCGCAGTACGCGGTAGAAGTCGTACGCGTCCGGCGGAGCGGGTAACCGGGCGGCGTCGGTCAGACAGATCTCGTAGCTGGTGCCCGCCCGCAACTCCCGCACACAGGCCTCGATGTCCGCGAGGTAGGTCGCCCGGTCGCGCACCAGCCAGGGCTCGGCGGCGAGGAGGTCCGGAGCGGGAGCGGCAGTGGGCGGCGACTGGACGTCGGTGGCCGGGCCGGGGTCGGCTTCCACACAGGTGAGTTGGGCGAGCGTGCTCTCCAGCCAGTCCGCGGCCTCGCGCGCCGCCTGGGGGGAGTCCTCCGCCAGGCAGACCGCGTAGGTGAAGCCCGCCTGGTGGTCCACCGCGATCAGCCGGTCCGCGAACAGCCAGCAGGCGTCCGGGACTTCGGACGAGTGCCGGTTCGGTGAGCCGCAGTCGGCCTTCGTCTCGTAGCCGAAGTAGCCGACATAGCCGCCGGTGAAGTCGAAGGGCAGCCCGGTGGCGTCCACCCGGCGGTTCGCCAACTGCCGCTTCAGATAGTCGAAGACGCTGGCCTTGACCTTGCGCGGCGGCCGTCCCGCCCGCTCGATCTCGCAGCGCCCGGCGTCGACGTCGTAGCGCACGAACTCGGCGAGCGGCCCGCTGTCGTCACCGAGGAAGGAGAACCGGGACCGGCCCGGCTCGACCAGCGAACTGTCCAGCCAGAACGCCCGCTCGGACGCGGCGTACATCCGGGTGAAGGCGGCCTCCGCGTCGACAGCGCCGGCGAGCCGACGGGTGTGCAGACGGTAGGCGGCACCTCCGGCCCGCCGAGGGCGGGGGATGGAGACGCCGGACGGGCCTGGTGTGGTGGCCGACGATGTGGCCGTGGCCGAGGCCGCTGGTTTCCTGAAGGCTGTGGATGCCGCGGCTCCGGCTCGGGTCGCGGTGGCCGCGGGGCGGCGGATCGCCACCTCGGCCGGTGGGACCGCGGTGTTCTTCGTACGAAGCTTGCGTGCCCGTTCCGCGGTGAGGTTCCGGAAGTTCACGAGCATGCGGTGGCCGTACTCGGTGAGGACGGACTCCGGGTGGAACTGCACGCCCCACAGGGGCCGGGTGCGGTGCCGCAGCCCCATGAGTACGCCGTCCTCGGCCCAGGCGGTGGCCTCCAGGGCCTCGGGCAGCGGCTCGGGCACGGCCAGCGAGTGGTAGCGGACCGCGGTGAAGGCCTGCGGCACCCCCTGGAACAGGTCCCGTCCGTTGTGCCTGACGGTGGTCAGATGCCCGTGCCGGGGCTCCGGCGCCGGCTCCACCCGGCCGCTCGACCCGAGGGCGATGCCCTGGTGGCCCAGGCAGACGCCGAGCACGGGAACCGGGGACCCGGCCAGCACCCGGGCGCTGATGCCGAAGTCGCGTGCCTTCGCCGGGTGTCCCGGACCCGGCGACACCACCACGTTGTCGAATCCCGTCAGATCCAGAAGCGCGTCGGCGCTTGCGTCATTGAGGATCACCACCGGCTCCTCGCCGTTCACCTCGGCGATCAGCTGGAACAGGTTGTACGTGTACGAGTCGTAATTGTCGATGAGCAGGGTCTTCACCCGCCCACCTCCCTTGCGTCGTTCTCTGGCCTACGCGGTCCGTTTGTGCCGTCCGCGGAGTGCCTGGAGCGGTGGATACAGCCATTTCTTGAAGAAACGCTGAAGGCGCGGCATCAAAATCCAGGTGACAAGAGCCGTCACGCACAGACACAAAAGCAGCGTACGAATGAACGGATTGAGATCGCCGAGATAGGGGAGCACGATCAGGTTGAACAGAAGCACCGGCGGGAACACGGCGCTCATATTCACGAACCACAGCTTCCATTTCGACGGCGGAGCCGGAGGTGTCGGAGGTGCCGGAGGCGTCGTCCGGGGCCGCTCGCCCAGGCCAGGGCGGCGCCTTCGCTGGCGAAGCGATAGACGACATGCCACTCCGCCTCTCCGTCGACAAGAACGCCACCCCCCAGGAAGCCTTGCTGCTGTGCGCTCGCGGCCAGCATTGCCCACCCCCAGGAGTGGAAGTCCCCCTCATGGCCCGGGACCACGTGATAAGCCACGGTCACGGTGACGGGATTACTGGTCACGCCGTGGAGTACGGAAAGTCGACCGGGCCCGTTCAAATATGCAACGAAGTTTTTCGACTGTCCGAAACGCGGCTCTTCGTATATTTTTGAGGGCCTTGACGTCTTGTGTCGATCAGTACCCCCGGTAACTTCTGGCAATTATAGGGAAACGCTTGCCGGTCAGTCGGGAAAGCCTGCACGATCGCCGTCCGAGACCTAAGGAGTTCCATGTCCAGGGACGACTGGAATATGACCCACGAGGGAATCGACCGGGCCCGGGCCGCTATCGAACCCGCACGAAAGGAAGTCACCGCCCATCCTCTTTACCATCGAATAGACAGCCGGGAACGCATGGCGACCTTCATGGCGCACCATGTGTTCGCGGTGTGGGACTTCATGTCCCTGCTCACATCCCTGCAACGGGAGCTGACCTGTGTCGACGTCCCCTGGGTGCCGCGCGGTTCGGCCGTGAGCCGGCGGCTGATCAACGACATCGTGCTGGTCGAGGAGAGCGACGAACTGAACGGCGGCTTCACCAGTCATTTCGAGCTGTACCGCGCGGCCATGGCCGAGGCGTCGGCCGACACCAGCCGGATCGACACGTTCATCGCGCTGACCGAAGAGGGCCACGACGTGTCCGCCGCGCTGCGGGTCGCCCAAGTCCCGGCCCCCGCCGCCGAGTTCGTCCGCACCACCTTCGCGATCATCACCGACCGGCCTCCGCACTGTCGCGCGGCCGCCTTCGCCTTCTCCCGCGAGGACCTCATCCCCGACATGTTCGACCAGGTGATCAAGGAGGAGGGCCCCGACCAATTCCCGCTCTTCCGCGACTACCTCGCCCGCCACATCGAGGTCGACGGCGAGGAACACACCCCCATGGCCCTGCGGATGGTGGCCGCCCTCTGCGGCACGGACGACACCCGCTGGCAGGAGGCCGTCGAAACGGCAACCCTCGCGCTGGAGGCAAGGTCCCGGCTGTGGGACGGCATCACGGCGGCGATGGACGCGGCGGGGTGAGGGGCGGGGCGCTTTCGGGGCGCCCGTCAGAACCGCAGGGCACTTTCGGGGGCGCCCGTCAGAACCTCACGGCCTCACGGCCTCACGGCCTCACGGCCTCACGGCCTCACGGCCTCACGGCCTCACGGCCTCACGGCCTCACGGCCTCACGGCCTCACGGCCTCACGGCCTCACGGCCTCACGGCCTCACGGCCTCACG
>Ga0307514_10002218_pt1 | contig 20744 bp, 31 predicted proteins | sample 16_EM_MG_FD_203088 | JGI IMG/M metagenome (GOLD analysis project Ga0307514, IMG submission 203088) | Populus trichocarpa ectomycorrhiza microbial communities from riparian zone in the Pacific Northwest, United States - 16_EM | ecosystem: Host-associated > Plants > Roots > Unclassified | place...
CAGGGCCCGGCAGTCCATAATACAGTCACCTGTATTTTCACAGTCCGTCCAGGTGAAGATTGTGAGACCTGCAGGCCGGTCAGGTCAATGTGAAGCCGGGCCGGACTGGCCGTCTGAGGACACTGGATGATGGCCATGGTGATGATGGCGATGGTGATGGTGTCGGTGATGGTGATCATAGTACCAGAAGCACTTAGACCAGTACATTGGCTACGTCAACGTTAGCATCAAAGCTTCTACAGACTTACTAGAGCCTTCTATTAGCCAAAGCTTCCACATACTTAGAGCCTTCCATTAGCCAAAGCTTCCAGACTTAGAGCCTTCCATTAGCCAAAGCTTCCAGACTTAGAGCCATCCATTAGCCAAAGCTTCCATGGACTTAGAGGTTTCTATTAGCCAAAGCTTCCACAAACTCAGAGTTTGCCATCGGCCAAAGGCTTCCAGTGGAGGAGAACTCTACTCCTCCCAAAGCGTGGCTCTCTCAAGCAGGCTCTCAAGCAGGCTCTCAAGCAGGCTTTCAAGCAGGCTCTAGAGCAGGCTGTCAATCACCAGCGGGCTCTCATGCAGACTCGCAGCGATAGTGTGTACAGTACCGGTATAACATATAGGTCCATCTCGGGCCGGCAGCCATATATAGTTCAATAGGCCCACGCGCACATCTCTATGAATTGACTATAGATGACTAAAGGCTGCGCGTCGCGCAGGGGTCCATGGGAAGCTTGTTATGAGCTGCGCGTGGGTGCGTGTGTGCGTAGCGCAGCCTATAGTCGATTTGCACTTTTGCCGATGTACAGACTTGCTGTGGGATTCCAAAGCTGCAACTGCATGCAGTGTGATTTTCTTTTGGAATATTGCTGGCATTTTGGTAATACTGGCACCATCAGCCCCATTATTGCCTGCAGGAAGTGGTGGAATTTATAAATTAATTCCTTCTTGTGCAGAGGATGAAACTATCAAAAGTGTATTCCCAGTATAGCTATTCATAACTAAACCATGTTTGGTAAGCAGTTGATATCAATGCAGTCTGCATTGTTTTACAACACGGCAGAAAACCCATATATTGTCAGTAGCAACTTGGTCTTCTCTTGGTATTTTCAGACTAACCAAGTTTCCAGGTAGGAATACTTCAATTGTGGGCTGCTTTGCATGCTTTTTCTGCATTTTGTCCCACTGTCCAACATGCTGAATTTTAATTTCATGCTCTTGATGGGTATATAATACCGGGTCAAGCTGAGGAATTGTAAAGTGGCCTTGACTGGCCAGTTCACCTGTTGAAATGGGGGACATAGAAGTGGAGTGTGTTGGTTTGCTCAATTGATATTGAGACTCTTCAGATCTTGCTGGGGGTAATGACAGGGGACTGGAGCTTGAACTGTAATTTTGTGAGTATAATATTTGTGAAAGCAAATGTGGCTGTGGAGGAAGATATGGTGGAGCTGCCAGTAAAGCTGTGGAATTCTGGCTACTATTGTCTTCAAGTAAGGTGGATTCCCATGGGCAAGTTGCTATTGAAACTGGAGGTGGTAGAGTTCATATGATGAGAATTGGTGGAGGGAGAACTGGTGTAGATATTGACACCAAATGTGCAGAATCTAGAGTATCAGAGAGTGGAATATTGTCTACCAGAGATTGTTGAGTATTATCTTGAGTACTATCAAATTCGAACTCATAGTACTTCATGTATTCTGCAATATGTATTATATCATCCTGTGTATTACAATATGGTTCTGTATCCACAGCAATATCATCATCCTTGATGGCTAACTCTTAACCATGAACAACAGAACTATCTTCCTAGCAAGGCTTTCTCCCAAACATAACTTTGTATGGGGTTTTGTCTGTAATGCCCTGTATTGATTTATTTATTGCCATGGTGATCTTTGGAAGTGCTGAAGCCCATTGGGTACTGTGATTGTCATGCATTCATATACGGATCTAGGTTTTCATTGTGCCATTGGCCGGTTGTACCAAGCCCTGTGTTGATGGTTCGTGGAGACAGCTATTGATTACACATATACTGAATAATTTGGCTAAGATCAATAGCAGTACATTGATCTCTTTTCCATTGTCGCACTGCATTATCTTTGGAGGTTCAAACAACCCAAGATAGATAGCAATTGTTGTGCCACTTCTTCAGCATACTTGGTTCTGAGTGCAACTAACTCTGCATATTTGCCAAAGTGATCAACAACATGAAGAATCTACTTGTATTAACTATCATCTTGCAACTGCATAGCAACCAAGTCAATTTGGTTATATTCAGGGATTTAGTTTGTATTAATTGACTTCAATAGCCCCTTCGATTTGTTGGCATGATTCAATATACAAGCTTGGCACCTTGCTGACAGCCATCCTACCTCCTCCTGTAATATACCATTGTAACCTTCATGGATACAGTTGTGTGTTCTCTTATATCCAGGATGTTCAAGTTTTGAGTGTACTTGTTTGATTTGATCAAAAGATTCGGAAATCAGGATAACATACTGTGGTTGATCATTTGAACCCAGTGTTGGTCGTCTGTGCAAGGTACTGTTATATAGCATAAAGCCATTTAATGTCTTGTTGTGACCATTGTACTGTCTTTGACATTCTTCCTCTGTTATACAGTTAATTTACTAAGTATTCCCAGTATTGATAGATGAATTGTGATAGTTATATTCTTACTTGTTGTACCAGTTACGTTTTCTTTAGGGAAAAGCAACCAATTTGCATAGCTTCGATACTTGTTGGAATTAAACATCACACTGTTCACATGTGTTGGTTCATTAAGTATTGCTTCGAATTCCAATTTGTTTTGCAGTGTGAATCCACGCAGGCAACAATAACCTTACGCGACATGTAACTCATAGAGAAGCTGTTTCTGGGATGGTAATCCTTAGCATATCTGACATGTGGCACTACAAGGTCCTATGAACCTGTGCATTGACTAGAGTACTGTGATACGCATGCGATTATGTGCGCTCGATACTATACATTAGGCTGCATTCAACAAAACTGCCAAATGCACTTCATTGCACGCTCCCAAGCTCTCAAGACTCTCTCAAGTACACTCCCGTGCACACTCTCAATTACCCTCCCAGCCTGCTTGACTATACACTCCCAAGTAAGCTCACAACACGCTCTCAAGTACACTCCTGAGTATGCTCTCAAATACACTCCTAATTGTACTTGTTGGCACACTCCCAGCCTGCTGGCCTGTACACTCCGAAGTAAACTCTCAAGACACTCTCAAGCATACTCCCAAGCACGCTCCCAAGTACACTATCCAGAGGAAAGACACCCCCAATCTCACATGACTATATGCTCCCATGTATGCTCCTGGGTACTTGATCCAGAGACTTGCTAAGTTGCAGGCACCAGGTACTGGGAGGTGGGAGGTAGGAGGTAGGAGGCAGGAGGCAGGGGGCAGGAGGCAGGAGGTGGCAGGCAGGAGGCAGGAGGCAGGAGGTGGCAGGCAGGAGACAGCAGGTGGGTGGCGGTGGCTGAAATCATGATGTCAGTCGATATCACAGTGTAAATCGTATTTTTAGCGCAGCCACTGTAACGAGATCTCACGATGCCTCACGGTTATTGTGTGGACAATTGCAGCCTTAGATTCTGCAGAAAAGGTAGACAATTGTATCTTGGGGAGAGCAGATCTCCGACTCAGATTTTCCAGCGCAATCTACAGCTTGTTTCCCATCGGGTGAAGGGGTATGTGTGGGTATTCGGGGCTCATGGTGATGATCGGGGTGGTGATAATGGTGATGATGGCAATGGTGATGATGCCAATGGTGATTATGGCAATGGTGATGATGGCAATGGTGATGATGGTGATGGTGATGATGGCGATGGTGATGATGGCGATGGTGATGATGGTGATGGCGCTGATGGCGATGGTGATGATGGCGATGTTGATAATGACGATGGTGATGATGGTGATGGTGATAATGGCGGGGGTGATGATGGTGGTGATGATGATGATGACAATGATGATGGTATTGGTGATGGTGATCATAGTACCAGAAGTACTTAGACAAGTAGGTTGGCTACATCAATGTTAGTATCAAAGCTTCCACAAACTTAGAGCCGTCTAGTAGCCAAAGCTTTAAAAGACTTAGAGCCTTCTATTAGCCAAAGGTTCCACAAACTCAGGGTTTTCCATCGGCCAAAAGCTTCCCATGGAAAACTCTAGTCCTCCCAATGTGAGGCTCTCTCAAGAAGACTCTCAAGCAGACTTTCAAAGAGGTGCTCAAGCAGGATTCCAAGCAGGTTCTCAAGCAGGTTCTCAAGCAGGTGCTGATGGGAACTCTCGGTGATAGTGTACAGTACCAGTATAGCAGCAAAGACTGCAGACAGTGAAGACTGGTATAGGTTCATCTCCGGCTGCTGGCTGTTTATAGTTCCATAGGTTCATACTGTGGCGGGAAAATCCTTTTCTCACCACCACCACCATTCAGCTTGGCAGAGGACTGAGCTACGGCAGGTGTACGGAGATACAGGGATGACAAAGATGGACTGGGCGATGGGTGCAGATAGAGATACAGGGGTAACAGAGATGGGCAGAGCAACAGGGAGTATATATTCGGGAGACCCTGGGGTAGATAGCATAGCATTGTATCTTGTATCTTGTGTCTTATATCATCTCATCTCATTATAAAACAAATTACACACTCTATCTTTCCCATCATTTGATCTCACTCGCTCTTTCTGAGACTCCATGTGGATCCTTACACCCAGGTAGTATCATACCTTCTCACCCTCTTCCTATGCTCCTTGAGCCAGAACCGCTGTTTCTCATGAATTCCTTTTGGGATGCCACGAGTGGTGCAGTGGAGTGTTGATGATATGCTTTCTGCCTTCTAGCTCTGCCGTTTTACCACAAATGGAGCCCAAATGCGGATTCTGGCTCGGAAAGCTGAGTACAGAATGGTGGGAAAGACCCCTACTAGCTAATACGGGCAAATATGGAGAGAAGCAACTAGTGGATGATACTAACAATGTCAGATTGGAATGCCGGATGCGGTAAGCTGGGTACATCGATGTCGCTAACTAGAAAGGCACCAACCTTATACCAGGACGAACACAAAGGAAATGGTGCCGAACTAACCCTGGACGAAAGGCACTGACCTCATACTGGGACGAAGGGCACCGACCGCACCAACGGCACTATAGGCACCGATCTAACACTGGGACGAAAGGCACCGACCTCATACCGAGATGACAGGCACCGACCTTGCTGTCAAGATAAAAGGCACCGACTTCACACTGGTACGAAAGGCACCGACCTCATACCAGTGCAACAGACACTGACCTCCAACTGGGACGAACAGCAAGAAAGAAGGCACCGATCTAATACCAGGACAAACACCGAAGAAATGGCGCTGAACTAACACCGGACGAAAGGCACCGACCTAATACTGGGACGAACATAAAGGAAATGGTGCCGTACTAACACTGGACAAAAGGCACCGACCTATAAACCGAGACGACTGGCACTGAACTTATACTGGGACGAGAAACCACAAGCGCAAAAAGGACGCCAACCACGTACTAAGAAAGACACTGATCCGGAGGAAAACCAACAAAACCAATCAACGCTGCCGGTAAGATAGTGAGAAGTGCTAATGAGGATACTACTAGTCATAGGGGGAAGTCGCAGAAAATAGAACACAATAGACGACTTGGCAGGAAGCTAAGAGAGAAGACCATGAGAGGTGGTGAAGCTGGACTAAGAAAAGGAACAAAACAAAGAGCTCACCTCAAAAAGAATGCCAATTGACCTAACCCCCCCTTCCAAAACTCACAAACTAGCAATTGACCTTAGATCACCAATTACTGCCAATTCACCACCTAACCCACAATCCCACCTCCAAACCGCTACAACAGTACCAAGATGTCAACTGAACACTGTTGATTCACTTCTGCCGCCGGTTCCAGTGGCTGTACCACTTCCTCCAGTGCTGGACCCTCAAGCCAGGCTGCATACTCTACCAGCGCTGGACCTTCTGCCAACGCCATGCCCAATCATGCACACGATCAAAGGCAATTCATCGAGTCCTTCGCCCTCTCCATCGTGAAGGAAAACAACCAAATGCCACTCCTAGATACCATGGGCGCCCCAGTTTTCGGAGGAACGGACGTTACCAATTTCATCGTGGTGTACGAAATCCTCTCCTCTTGCACTGGGACCAACCCAGTGGCCGAAGATGTTATTGCAACGTTCCCGTACTACTGCTCGGAAACGATTGAGGAAACGATCAAGATGATGAACAGATATCTGAAGAAAGACTGGGTGCAGTTGAAAGAGAAGCTGAAAGACGCCTTCGGACAGGCCAATAGCCGGGTCTATATGTACACGAGATCGTACTTGGAGCGACTATGTAGAGACCAGCTGGAATGTGGCAACATTGGCCTGAAAGCCTTTATCCTCGCCTACAACAACATCAGCCACATTATGATCAACAAGGGAGCCTTGTCCGAGTACTCACAGGGGGAAATGTTGCCCAGAGCCCTCTCAAGAGATTTGAGAGCAAAAGCGGTAAAGAAACTTGAACGAGATTCCAGAGACCCCTTCATGTTCAAATACGTCAAACTCCGAAATCATGTCCTCGACAAATGTGCACCCACCAATTCGCTTGCCCTCCTGAATTCCGAAGGAGCATGTAAGGCGCTGGGAGTCTCTCCGTACTCAATCCCAGTCGGAGTTCTTCTTCCGCAGATGCCAGTAGTGGCGAACCTTCCAGCAATCCCTAACAAAGAGACCCCCGCACCAGTGCACATCATGGAGGAAATTTCCATTGCTAAAGCTGAAAATACAATCTACACAAAAATGGACAATATGATGAAGGCCTTCAAGGCTTGGACCTTACAGCTGAGCAAAGCGAATGAGCCCAGATACAGAGGCTACCAGACTGCCAGGGCATATGCCATTCAAGCTGACCATCCACCTCCGCACACACGAATGAACTACCCGTCTCCGAATGCGCCTACAGGACTCGCTTACTACCGACCGGGACCCAATTACCAGCAGTACCCACAGCAAGGAATAGGTCCCTGTATCTATGGTGATGAGCTAGAACACATCCGCACGTTCTGTCCTGATGTGCGCACCAACCACAAAAAAGGTATAGTTGACCTGAATGAATGTGGAAGACTAACCTTAGGTCCAAGAGGAGGAAATGGAGGTGAGACATCCGGATATCGACCCGAGAGAAGGTTTTTGTCAATGCAGAAGTACGCACAGGAAGTAGCTCGACAAGGGCAGCAGGAAGGGGGAGTAGCCACTATGGCTGCACCACAGCCGCCCCAGCCGCAGCACGTTGCATGATCTCAGCTGTTTCAGAGGGCCAGTGCTCAGATGACTGCCTTTCGCTCAGGGATCGCCCGACAGCTGTCAGAAATCAATGGGTACTACTCGGGCCGGTCTACAGGCAAGGAAGGTCAGGAAGAAGGTAACAGAGACCGTATTGAGGAATTGAACGATGAGGATAAAGAGCAAGAAGAGGGGCAAGGTGACAGCAGTGCGGAAAAAGAGGAGCAAAGTGAAACTGAGGAGTAGAGAGATGCGTGCTTAGAAGAGGAACAGAAAGAAAAAAGGTTGGCAGTCGTGCGCACGCAGGCAGGATATGCCTTCATGGATGAGAGATGGAAGAGGATGGACGAAGTGACCAGGGGTGATGACAAGTGGGCACAAATCAAGGAAAAGGTCCCAAAGGTCTCAACAAGTACTAGTACACAGGAAAAGTGAACTGTCAGGAAAGCGGTAGCATTCAGCAAGCAACCGGCCAAGGTGAACCCAATCGAAAACACGGCTCCAAAGACCTCAATGGCTCCGAAAGTGCAGCGAAAGACAGTTCTGGCTCTGAATACTGGAAACTACGAAGTCCTCGGAGGCAGCCAACTCGATTACACTATCCTAGTCCAGCAAAAGAGAGAGACCGGCGAATTGACCTTTCAACTCCTACCAAAACCTCAAACGGTACTAGTTCCCAAAGACAAACGAATTACTGCCAGGACCCCAGCTACAACAAAGAAAATCAGAATCGCTGACATTTCTGCCTTCTCCGGCCTGCAAGATCATGCCGGATAGACCGAATTCCAGTACACCAGGGCCTCTCCAACCATTCTCGGACAGAGGCATGGGCACGAACATCCGATGCTTATCGATGGTGGATCTGGGATGTATGTGATGAGTGAAGAGGTCACCAGATACTTGAACATCGGGTGGAAATGTGCTGACTGGAAGATGATCACTGCTGATGGCAATCAGTTGGATTTGACCAAGGTGGCGGAGTCTGTACCAGTCAACGTCCATGGTATCGTCATTCCTGTATCTATCTTTTTAGCAAAATCCAAATCCGAACAGGTTATCTTGGGTCGCCCCTGAGAAACATATGCTCGAAAGTGTGAGTGGAACCTGGACGATGGCAGTTGCAAGATCACCATCTCAGCCGTCGATGGGTCAGAGCAGGTGACGTTTGTCGCTACCTTTCCGGGAGACAAGAGGGATAGATTCGCCAGTAGCTCAGGAAACTTATACGCCTAGCTAAAGTAAGGGCAACTAGAAAGACACTACAAAGGAAAGAAGTTGGAGAGTTCTGGGAGGAAATGGGGGAATGAGAAGAGATCGAATAGTAGAAAACGAAAAGAGAAGGAGTTGGTCGATAGGAGGAGCGTGCTTGCAGGGAAAGTGGAAGGATTATTCAGTGGGTAAGAGCAGGAAATGTTCAAGGAAGAAGGAAAACAGTCAGTCAAAAAAGGGGGGCTATCGAAGGCAGTGAGGAAACTAATGGGAAGAGGAGTGAATTGGGATGATGAGTGGGAAGAGGAGAAAGGACTAGTAGTCAGAGAGTTGGGTAGGAGGATGGTAGCAGAAGAGTGATCGATGGGAGAAGAGGCTCTCATGGAGGAAAGTAGAGTAACAGGGAGAGAATCTATGACTTTTGCGTGGGTTTCCAAAAATAGCATTGCTCCGGAACTTAGTCAAATAAAACCCTTTTCCTCGTACCTTGATTCAGCGAAGTGCAACTTTGACGAAAACACCAAAGCAGCCTGGGTGCACGCCTGCTACAACAGTATTGCCCAGAAAGTGAACCCTGTTCCCATGTCAGATGAAAGTACACCAGATGCCGGACTAGACTGGAGAGGAAGAGGTATCGCCTGGGCCATACCAATACCAGGCCCCAAGGACGAGTAGTTTGTTCCAAAATTCTCCCATGGAGTAAGGGGCAGAAGGTTGACACCTGAGAGATTACGAGAGCTATGGATAGGAAGCATATTATGGCCAAAGGAGAAGGAAGCCCTCCTGGGAATGCTATCGAATAGAGAATACGTTCTCTCATGGACATGGGAGGAACTGGGAATGATCAGCGATGAGGTCAAGCCACCTCATCGTATCCGACTGGAATCTGGTTATAAGGTCAATATGGAGAAGAGGAGGTGGAAGGGCTGGCTGGAGTCCAAAAATTTGTTATGGAACACCTCCAGAACCTCGATTACATACTTGCCGATGTGGAGAGAGCTGGAGCCACCATGTCCAGAGAGAAATCTGACTGGTGCTGAAACAGGGTAAAAATAGTGGGGTTTGTCTGTGGGGAAGCAGGAAGGTGGCCGCAAGCGTCAAAGGTGGACAAGGTGTGGAATTGGCCCTGGTACGGGAACTGTACCGAGTGTAGGGCATTTGTGGGACTTTGCACATTCTATTGAATATGGATCCCCGAGTATGGAATAGTTGTGGGCCCCCTGTTCTGAATCTTGGAGAAGGACATCGAGTTTCAATGGGAGACTGAGGAAAAGACAGCTATGGCAATCTTAAAGGACGCTCTCTGCAACGCTCCTGCGTTGAAGACATTAGACGTTAGCGATGGCACCGGGCAAATAGTCGTGGGAGGTGATGCCAGCTTAGAGGGGTGAGGGGCAATTTTTCACCAGGAAGACGAAAATAAGGACCAGCACCCATGCCACTATGAAAGCGGGCTCTGGATCATAGCCGAGAAGAGATATGATGCGTGGAAACGTGAGTGCCATGGGCTGATGAAGGCATTTAAGAAGTTTCGCAACTACGTAAATGGGGTCAGATTCCTCATGGAGACAGCCGCTAACACATTAGCGCATCAACTAAACTTGCCCTCCAATGACCTGCCAGGAGCACTAGTCACCCGCTGGATTGCGTGGATATGACTGTTCAATTTCGACATGAAACATGTTCCAGGGATACTGAATGGAGATCCTGATGGCCTCTCACGATGGCCATGAGGGGAAAGGGATCCTGAGCCAGATGAGGAGGATGATCTAGAGGAAACAATTGAAGCAAGCTTACAAGGAATATGGGTGGAACAAGGGTCGGACAGAAAGAGGAGGGAGAGACCATACGAACCATTTGTTGGGTTAAGACTGGCGGAGGAATACAAAGGGAGATGGAAGGAAATAGGCCAATTTCTGGGGAACCTGAAGCGGCCGGAAGGAAAGACTCCAAAAGAAACGCAGCAATTTCAACGGGAAGCCACCAAATACCTTGTTTCAGATGGAATACTCCACCGGAGGCGGAGAACCAATGAACTGCCAGCAAAGGTATTGGTAAACACGGAGAAGAGAAGGAAAGCAATTGAAGCTGCATACGAACTGAGCAGGCACTGTGGATAAGATGAAGCATTACGACAGGTAGTAGTGCAGTACGGGTGGCCAGAAATGTACGTCTATGTGAAAGACAGGGGGAAAACGTCCGAGCAGTGCGAGAAGAGAGCGCCATTACGGTATGATGAACACCTGAAAAGCCTAACTGTTATTCACCCATGTCAGCGAGTGGGAATGGACATTTCGTACAAGCCCAAAACGGAGGACGGGTACCACCTACTGGTGATAACCCGGGAATATCTCAGTGGGTGGGCAGAGATACGACCACTAAAACAGGGCACATCAGAAAAGGTAGCCGATTTCCTTTACGAGGAGGTAATTTGTCGGTTCAGAACCCCAGAAAGTGTGGTGGTGGACGGAGGAGCCAAGAACAAGAAATGCACTGACCTCCTCCTCAAATGCTACAATATCCGGAAGATCACCGTAACCCAGTACCATGCCACCACTAATGGAGTAATCGAACGAGAATACAGACCCATTGCAGATGCACTATCCAGACTCACAGCCTGCTCTGACAAACCGAAAGAGATATGGATTTACCACCTACCGGCAGTGCTTGGGCCAACAGCATTACCGTCCGACGTACCACTGGATATTTGCCATTCCGCATTATGTTCGGCCAATATGCAGTACTTCCGATAGAGCTGGAGAACTTAACATGGAATACTGCCAACTGGAGCCAAGGAATCGACGATACAGCATCACTGATAGCGGCTAGAGCAAGACAGCTGGAGCGGCAGCGAGAAGATATCGATGCTGCCATACAAAACCTAAAAGAGTCGAGAGATGCCAACAAACAATACTTCGACCAAGTAGCCAACCTCCGAGCTGAAGCCTTCCAAATTGGCGACTTGGCTCTCGTACACGAAACCAAGATAGAGCAGTCACAGGGCGCCAAAATGGATGCTAGGTGGCGAGGACCCTACCGAGTCACAGAAATTGCCCAGAGCCTGGGGACTTATCGAGTGGCAGAACTGGATGGAGCAGAGCTTGCGGGCTGGATAGATGGTAGTCAACTCAAGAAGTTGTTCACTCGCAACTAAAGTGTACACAGTGCTCGAGAAATTAGTTCGCCTAACACCACACAAGAGAAGGAATCCGAGGAATTTGAGGAATTTGAGATAGACGTAGTAGCAGGCCGGAAATATATAGAAGAACGATGGATGTATTTAATTAAGTGGAAAGACTGGGAGAAACGATTGTGGGTACGGGCAGATGATGTGGCAGGGCGTAAGGAGCTAGTGGATAAGTGGAACGCCGCACATCCAATGCTGGTAGACCACCATTCCGAAAAATGACAGGAAAGATAGGGGGGGGGAAGAAGGAGAGAAGGGAGGAGATCCATTCCATGGACCATGACAAAAAGAGTTGAAGATACAGAAGCCACACAATTGAGTGGAGTTGTGAGATGGAGGGAGAATATCGAATCCACACAATTGTGTGGATTTGCCAGATGGAGGGGGAAGAAATATTCCTATTGGCTGAGTTGCACCCACGTTACACTAAAAATTCCTACCATTCTCCCCTAACCCTGTAGTAACCTTGAGATAAGAGAGATGACAACTATTGCAGTGGTGGGCAGAAAATTCACCACCGAGAACGGGAACGACGAGCAAGACATACCAAACCACCAAGTAAAGGCGGAGAAAGAGAAAGGGAAGAGGCAAAGAAGTTCTGAAGAGATATGAGAAGAGCATACTAGGGAAATCGGAAACCACATAGAGACTGGAAAAAGAAGGATCTGGCACAAAGCACCCCTCCAGGTATATAAAGAGCCTCCCCCCCTTCTAAGTTCCTAAGAAAAGACAACCACCATCTGTACCATTCATCTCCCTCTGCACACTGATGACTACGCCCAATATCACCATCTCAACTATAACTGACAACCAACATGCAGTTTACATCAATCAACGACATTGCAGCAATATTCAACGATGCCATGGATTTCGAAGCGTCCTTAACCACTACCACCGCTGCTATAAGCCTCAACTTCACCTCCACGGCAGTCACCACCACTGCAGCCACCACCACCACTGCAGCCACCACTACTGCAGCCACCACCACCACCACCACCACCACCACCGCAGCCACCACCATCACCGCAGCCACCACCACCACCACTGCAGCCACCACCACAGCAGCCACCACCACCGCAGCCACCACCACCACCGCAGCCACCACCACCACCACCACCACCGCAGCCACCACCACCGCAGCCACCACCACCGCAGCCACCACCACCGCAGCCACCACCACCGCAGCCACCACCACCGAAGCCACCACCACTGCAGCCACCACTGCAGCCGCCACCACTGCAGATACTACATATACCCCCTCCTCCGATATCTCTACTATCGCCAGTGACCACTCTCCAGTAACCATATCGTCGGAGACACTGTCACACCTCAGCAGGTAATTCTTTGCCAATAGACTTGTCAGATCGCTACAAGACGCCGTAGAGATCGCCGTCCGGGAACTTGCCGCCCAAAGCCAAGCGAATTTCATGCTCGAGATCTATAATCTCTTTGGTGACATTACCAATGCTGCCAATGCCAGGTCGCTTGGTTGTCGAACTTCGCAGAGAGAAACCTTCACTGGAAGAAGTTGAAATACAAGCGATACAATGACTTCCTTAAGGCTCTTGACAGCTCTGGCAGGGTAAGGGAGATGATAAAACAACATCACTCTGCGCAGCAGAGGAAGACATGGGCAACAAAGAAGCTGGGAGACCTGTGGCAACACTATCCCAAACTCCAGGAAATCCTAAGCGACTCCAGCAGAAGAGAGAAGTGGATGCAATTAACCACAATCACCAACGAAACATCCAGGGATCCCAGCCTAGCAAAGAGATGCCTCATAGTGCCTACGTCAACCATCTCACCAAGCTAAACCGGAAGTTGGAAGCGAACAAGTGGTATACTTCAGGAGACTTCCAGGAAGCTAAAAGGTTGTTAGATAATGGCTGCCCTCAGCTGCAAGAAGGAATCAACTACGAAGCTAGGGGTCTGAAATGGTACCGGGGGTCACTAATGCCACTCAGTTACTACCCGTGCATGGATGACGGCAATAATGTCAACCGGCTTTGTACCATCTCACCATCAGTACCGCCTGACGACCATGGGATACCGCCTACCAACCATGGCATATCCGTACCACCTCCATCCACCGATAAGAGCAAGATTCTTCCACTGCCAACACCATCAACCAAGGGAAAAGAAAAGGAAAACGATGAGAGCAACATTGGAGGGCTATTGAAGGACCTGGCCGAGGATGGATCTGAGGATGGAACCAGTACTCCCACCGAGAAAGACGCCAGTACAGTCCCGCCAGCGCCCACCGCAAAAGACGCCAGTACGATCACACCAGTCCCCATGGAGAAAGACGCCATTATGATCCCGCCAGCGCCCACCAAGGAAGAGGCTGGTATAACCCCCCCAGCTCCACCCGGGAAAGAGGCCGGTACAACCCCAGAAAAGCCTACTGCTTCTAAGCAGCAGGGCACCCCAAAGCACGACCAGCCTGCCACTCCCAGCAGCGAAAGTAGCAGTTTGGACAACAACGAAGGCACTAAGGAGGAAGATTACTTGAGCTGCGTCCTAGAAGAGCTTGGCCTCGACCCAGACAGCAAGAGAATGTTGGACAATGAGACAAACATGTTGGCACACCACAAGAGAAAATTGAAAAACAAAGCCATACCTATCGTCAAACGAGCAGTAAATGAAGACTCCGAGTTGTTGATAGAGGCCTGGGCACAAGTTACAGCAGTCTTTTACGCAATGCGTGAGGTGATAGTGCGATTCCATACTCGGCTTGGCAACATCTCGTACTTCACAAGCCGTCAAGGAAAGAGGAAGGCAGGCACGGAGGGTGGCAAAAGAAAGTGGGTGTGCAAGGAGTGAGAGTCTTTATAGTTTTTCCTTTGAGTTTATGGGTTTTCTTTGAGTTTATAGTTTTCCTTTGAGTTCATGGTTTTCCTTTGGGTCTACATTTGTGTCTTTCCTTTGGGTTTATGTTATTCTTATGTTATTTCGGGTTTGGGTATATGGTTATATCGGATGGACTAGGAGAGGTGTGCTTCGCCCAAAGGGCCAGGGAGAAGTTGTGACGGGAAAATCCGTTTCTCACCACCACCACCACCACCACCACCACTCAGCTTGGCAGAGGACTGAGCTATGGCGGGTGTACGGAGATGCAGGGATGACGGAGATAGGCTGGGCAATGGGGGCAGACGGAGATACAGGGGTAACATAGATGGACAGAGCAATAGGGAGTATATATTTGGGAGACCCTGGGGTAGATAGCATAGCATCGCATCTTGTATCTTGTGTCTCATATCATCTCATCTCATTACACAACGAATTACACACTCTATCTTTCCCATCATTTGATCTCACTCGCTCTTTCCAAGACTGCATATGGATCCGCGCAATCGCATAGATCCTCACAGCCAGGTAGTATCATATCTTCTCACCCTCCTTCTACGCTCCTCAAGCCAGAACCACTCTTTCTCAGGAATTCCTTTTGAAATGCTGTGAAAGGTGCGGTGGAGTGTTGATGATGGGCTCTGTGCTTTCTAGCTCTGATGTTTCACCACAATGCACTCATCTCTATGAATCGACAATAGATGACTATAGGCTGCACTTTGCGCAGTGGTTCACAGAAAGCTTGCTAAGAGCTGTGTAAGTGTGTGCGTGTACATAGTGCAGTCTATAGTCAATTTGCACTTTTGCGAATACACAGTTCATCTGGACTACTGGTGTACTGCTCGTACTATCAGTGGACTCAGAGTTCATGGATGTAGTCACGGGTTCAGTGTTTAGGATCATTGTATGGTGTAGATTCTAGCAAGGTGAATAGTTTAAAATAATAGTGGGGCCAGTGTAGGGCAAGGAGAAGAATGTTGAACTAAGGTTCGTGAAGATGTTTGATTGCTTGTCTGAACGAGTCGATCTGCGCAGAAAATGACTACTCTTATGTCCCAGCTTCCTCTCCACAGTCCAACTAGTACAGCATAGAGGGAGTGTAGCTCGGTGTAGTAGGAAAATCCATTTTGCACTACCACTGCCACTCAGCTTGCCAGGAGGAAGCCGATGTGGTGCGTACAGTGATACAGGGATAATGGAGATGGATGTTGTGACAGAGGGCATACTGAGAGATAGGAATAATGGAGATGGGCTGAGCAATGTGGGGGGCAGAGATAGATCCAGGGGTAATGGAGATGAACTAAGCAATAGGGAGTATATTTTCAGGAGGCCCCAGGGTTGATACACAGAATCTCATCTTATCATCACACAATCGAATACACACTCTACCTTTTTAACATTTTGGTCTCAATTGCTCCTTTCAAGATTTTATCGATTCATGCAATTGCGTTGTTTCTCACAGCCAGGTATCCTATCATATCTTCTCAGCCTCTTTCTATACTCCTTAAGCTAGTACCGCTCTTTCTCACATATTCCATTGGGATGCTGTAAGAGGTGCGGCTGAGTATTGTTGATGAACTCTCTGCCTTCAAGCTCCATCATTTCACCATACCAGGTTTCTATCTATTGGAATCATGTGACTACTAAAATAAATATTCATCAATGGTAAAGTTGGGAACTTCATTTTCCAGTAGACTGGGTGGTAAAGCATACTGCTTTATAGTACAGTCGACTGCATGGTAAAGTTGAGGACTTTATATTCCAGTCAACTGAGGTTTATTGTTCAGTTGGCTGGTTCACAAAGTTGACTTATTCGCAAATCAGTCAACTTATTCACAAAGCAGTAGACTTATTTCCAAAGTTGATTTCTTCGCCATTCGGTTGGAACATCTACAGTTGGCCGGGTAGTCGATCTGTCCACTTGAAAACACTACTTTCTGTTCAACCTGGCTAGTGTTAGCAACGGTTCCGTTTTCGGACCGTTTCTATTATAGCGGTTCCATGAAAACCCGGACCGGCCGGTTCGGTCCGGGTTTGTACAAAACGGTTCCCTCAATTAAGTCCACGAATATTCATCTGATAATTTAGTGTTTGGTACATGAAATATGCAGCTGCAGATGGCGCATCTTTTGGTTGTCTCCGATTTTTGATATCTTTAAAACTCAGCAAGCTGGTTTGAGATTATTGTCATTTTTGGCGTAAAAACGAGGTTTTTAGGCTGCCGCTTGCTGAGATTTAAAGATATCGAAAATCGGAGACGGCCAAAAGATGCGCCGTGCAAAGCTGCATATTTCACATACCAAACACTATACTCTCTAATCAATATTTGTGGCCTTAAAGTGATGGTTCGCTTAAAAAATCGTCGATTTTTGATGGGGTAAGGCCGTTGCCACGCAGACCTATAATACCCGCCGGGTCCAAAACTGGAACCGTTGCTAACACTAAACCTGGCTGTCTGTACTCATTAGTGACTGGGTCTTCCTATAGATATACTATAGTCAATTCCTTATTTTATCCCTATGCTGGTAAGTGGGTTTGAACCCACCAATGGGCCTGCTTGTAAAATCCCATTTTCACAACTACAACTCAGCCAAATGAATCCAGAAGAAATAAAATAATTCTACACACACTTGGTAATATAAAAATATACATTGTGAGTATGTAGAGCAATGTTTGGCTGCACACTGAGCAGTAAACAGCCATTTTTCACCCTGTTCAACATATCCCATAACTTCTGTGCTTTCATGAGTGGGGACGAGTTGTCCAATTTTCTACCCAAGCAGTACATACAAGTCTAAGTGCCATATTCAGAGGTTAGAAGGTTCATTGTAGCTTGGTAGACTTGTGGGGTGTGGTGATTACTGTTGCATAAATAGATCTCAGCTCCCATACAGGTTGACTGGGCTGGCTCTTATACAGACTGATGGGGCAGCTCTCATACAGGCTGACAGAGATGGCTCTGATATGGGCTCACAGAGATCAGCCGTCTCTACATTTAAATGAGTACGTACGTATTCATACCATATATATATGCCCATGTGGCCCTCTTAGAAAGTGCAATTAAGCTTCTAGAAATCAGTACTTCAACAATTGCTGATCGCATCGGTCAAGTGTTATCCCATGAAGCTAATTTGAAACAAGACTTTGTATATTTGATATATTCATCAACTCCAGAGACATCTGAATAGATTATAGCTTGTTGCCTATAAAATTGGGACTTATGGGTGGGAAATGGAGGGTTAATTTTAATAAATCTTCGTTCTGGTCAGCCTCACTAGAGCTCAAATGCAACACATTTACCTGACACTCAACAACACAGAATTGCCAAACACTGGCTGAGAATTTACGTATTGAAGCTCCAGGTAGTTAACTCTCAATTGGTGCTACTCTAGGGGGGGTCTTAGTGGGTGGTTGTGGTAACGTTCATTTCACGAATAGCGGGTCTAAAATCAAGAAAGCAAAGTGGAGTTTATACTTAGTGTTCTAAGCAGGTGCAAAACGTGTTCCAGATCAAATCACAATCTATGGAGCTTAACTGTATCCTCCCCCCAACCAAACGTACTCTTACCTTTCCACCTTCAACCTTACTCTACTCCAACCTCCAGAACCACAACCATCACAACCTAGAGTCGTACTCATTCTCTCTCCACAACTCACCGCTTACAGTGTGGCCTCAGCAGTCTGTACTCCACTTCGTGCAAGCCATACTGACGCCTGCTCCAGCGAAGCGCAAGTACAGCCCAACTATTTTAAGCTTTGACATCTCTCCGTCTCCGAGAAAGGTTCCGAGACCCATTCGGTATTCAGACTCAAGCTTGTCCTCGTCTTCAACATCTCTCGTCTTTGCTATTCCATCTGGGGACCCGGCCACCAACAGCCATGGAACGGAATTGACAGCACCTTGTTCAAATCGGCGTCCATGCCCTCGCCTCTAATTCCTCCATTCCGAGGTGCTCCCGCTACGAGCCACCCCGTTCTCCCTCTCCCACCAGTCGTACCCGCTGAGGCCAAATCCACTGTCTAAGAAGGAATCAGCGTCGATCACACTTCCTAACGTGAAAACATATCTTCTTCAAGACAGGAAGGAAGCGGAGTTTTGTCTGCCATCTACGAAGGAATAACTATCGACAACCCACCAACCCTGTCAAGCAAGGCAGGCATTCCGACTCAACAATCCTCTGTTACATCCATGAGTAGCTCGTACTGCTCGCTACCAGTCTTGTCAAATCGGCACGACTACGAACAGCCCACACATGTCCCCGCCAACGTCCTGACAGATTATTATGTCGCAGTCACAGCAATTAAGGACCAGCTCAAACGTACTGAGAATTGGTACTACATCACGCTCAAGTTGTACAATTCGGTATGGACTATCGTGGTGCTGCTGGTGGAGGATCTTGACTCCATGACGTCACCCCCACCTTTGCAGCACTTGCACCTTGTGGTCGAGTACTGGAGCGGTCAGTTCGATAACTACGCAGGAGTCGGAGTCAACTTCCTCTACCATCTGACAGTAATGAGCGGCGTCAGTATTGGTGAGGAGCATCCGCGTAGAGACGATGCGGGGACACTAGGTGGATTAATTCGAGGCAAATCTGGTGGCCGACTTCTGGGAGTCACTTTAGGACATCTATTCTTCCACTCGCTACCGAAAGATGTCGCCGACAGGCTGGTGAATAACAGCGCACTGCGTGCCATGTTGCAGCTTGCATCATGCGACTTGTGGGAATACACATTCTCTCCACAGCAGGATAGATGTCACCCAAGAGCGTCTTAATGCTTTCGACCTCTCCTCCGAATCGCAAAACGCTACCGAACTCGAATTAGAGGTACTCAATGGAGAGCTAAAGCAAAGGATCGAATCACGAGAGCAACATACTTTTGAGATGGCGGTATACGCCGACTGGAGAACCTACACCGACCCCATAACCATTAATACGTACTCTAATTCACTGAAGAGAATGAAAGATATCGGTTTTATTTGCCCGGGCTCCGCCGTTGCTCGAACAGGCAGTGTTCCCAAGTGGTCAGTCCGGTCAGATATGGCCTTCGACCGGACCGGTCTACGCCAAGGGCGGGCTTTGAAAACCTTCATCTGACCGGTCTACAGATTTGTGAATTATCATCTGACCGAACTATAGATATTTACGGATGACACGTGATGCAATAAGAAATCCGTTCAATTGCATCTAAAACTACAAACGCAGAGAGAGAGTAAAGCCCTTCTCCTACACTTTCTCCTGCTCTGTACCTACCTATTCCACCGCTCCCCCGGATTACTTCATATCGAATGAAGGGTTATTGAAGATTCATTGCCACTCAGCACCGAAATCTTAGGACTTATATACTACTGTATTTCCGCTCTTTCTTCATAGATACCGGTAGACAGTCATGGATATCCACCATATGCACTCTACACGCCAGGTATCTGCGGATATTTGCCACTTATCCCTTAGCGCCAGGCATCTTTTGATATCTACAGATATCCATAGATACCCAGGCTTTTTTAAACATTGACCGGGCTGGTCTATGCCAAGGGTGGCTTTCTCAGAGGCAACCGGGCCTGACCGATCTACGAATCTATAGATGACCGGGCGGCCGATCTGACCGCTTGGGAACACTGCGAACAGGTTTCCGATACCCATCACTCAACCTACATTCGAATGAGTCATAGGATTCTGGGGCCATAGCGACTACATGGTCGGTGAAGAGGTTTTAAAGTAGGGAAGAGACAGGTTGCACTACGGGGAGCATTACCGCTGCGCAGGATATATTTACCCTGTCGATCTAGAAGCTGATATAAATATAGTGATGTCAAGCGATGATCATATTCTTTGTAAAAGGGGGATTGAGGAAGCTTTGTTGTTAATGCCTACGGGCAGGTAGTTGGGATGACGGTGGGTGGATGCGTGGGGAGGCGTGGATCGCAGAGCTTTTTCCATTTGTCCTTCATTCCAATTAAGAACGTGCTCGTCTGGGCAAGGGAGGAGTTTGGGGAGGAATTCTATGTGCCGTCCGCAAAAGAACTAGACGAAATGGACCAGGGGAGGGGTGAGAAGCACGGGTAGGGGAGAAAGGGGGAAGAGGGGAGGGGGAAGGGGAGAGGGGGGAGGAGGGGAAGTGGAAGGAGGGGGGGAGGGGGGAGGGGGGAAGGGGAAGGAGGGGAGGGGGGAGGGGGGAGGGGGGGGGAGGGGAAGGAGGGGAGGG
>Ga0307514_10002219_pt1 | contig 20733 bp, 14 predicted proteins | sample 16_EM_MG_FD_203088 | JGI IMG/M metagenome (GOLD analysis project Ga0307514, IMG submission 203088) | Populus trichocarpa ectomycorrhiza microbial communities from riparian zone in the Pacific Northwest, United States - 16_EM | ecosystem: Host-associated > Plants > Roots > Unclassified | place...
CCATGTTTTCGTTTCGCAAGAAGGTGTTTTGCTCCAATGACCAATGGTATCCACTTCCGAATGGTAGTCAAGAGTACTTGCTGCGATCACATGTATCATTACCGCTATTAGGAGAGAACCCCTAACAAGTGACGACTCCAGAGTATCCTAGAAGAGGTATTGTTGTAAACCACCACGTTATTGGCTGGTTCTTTGGACCTCCTTTGGACTCTAAAGTATCGTCTTGCACTCTTCCAGATCAACAACTTGCTTTGATGAAGGTACTAAGAATAACCGTGTATAAAGAGTGATGGGTTTATCCATGATATAGAACTGAAGATGAACGTACAACTCAGGACTTCAATAGAGAAGTATCCTTGTTGACTTTGATACAGAACTAATAGATAATACATGGGAATGAAGTTAAGGCTTAACCTCCAGGTCAAGAAGGTCAATAGGTATCCGTAGATAAATCTGAAAGTAGACTGTATATTCGATAGTAGATTATCGATGTCCTTCCTCCATGTCGGTATCGCTGATATATATCAGACGATCCACACTCTTAACAATCCTAACACTGCCCAAGCTGGTTTCGGAGTTTACATTCGTAACTGCCTCATCATCCTTGCCTTCTACCGTTGATGGTCAAGTTCTAACTCCCCTGAGTATTAACTATGTCATCAAGGTAATGAGCTCATATTGCAACACAATTGTGATTGGCGATACCTCGTACAGATACAAGCTTATCTGAAGCCAATTATCAATAAATAGGTTCGTGTCACCAAGAGCCAGGGAGAGTGCCCTCTCATATACCCACCAGGTAAGTAACGGTTTAATAATTGTGGTAAACGACAGAACCCTTAATTTGACTACGCTTTATTGGAGCCAAATGTACAGTATTCTGCAACTGAGTTGTTTTGCCATATATTGAGCGGAGAGTATCCCGTGCCACTCAGGACATATGAATCCCAAGTCCTATGTCCTCAGACCAAGAAGGTGTGGTCGAAGTAAGGGTTGATTAGTATAAGTCCATTCAGTTAACAGGACTCCGATATATCAATCTTTGGTTACTAACATATCACTTAGAGTATGACTCTGCATATCTCGAGATGCTATAGTAGTTTGATAACGACGACATCTCATCTCAGGAGGAATGAACCATTGGAGCATGAAAGAATAGTTGTTTGTTCGGCGACTAGGAATAACGTTTCCTGCTGATAAGGAATAACCATTAACAATAGGGATTATACGACCAATACTTATCTAAAGATAATGCACATCTTAATTGCTCCCGGCTCGATCGCTGTCGTTGGTGTATTGATATGAAGGTGGGTGATGGAGATAGTACCAATGGGTGAACGAATCCGGAAGGTTGATCCAATTAGGAATTCCGAGTGATAATTGATGATGTCGGATTCAGTATCCATATTTGGATTATCGAGTAATCCTGTATGATCCTGGAAGTATACCTGTAACACTAAAGGCATAACACTGTGGATCTGAAAGAGGCAGACAGTCACATTGCATCACGTGATCACAGCATACAATGACATATTCGATCACATGGATGGTATTATGCAAGCTTTAGCTAGAAACAAGACTCAGTGGAAGGAAGACTTGTTCTTTGCGATGAAGTTAGCTCAACAGAAGCTGTCCAAATATTCTGCTGAAGTGGCTCCATCAATGGGTATGCTTCTCATTTCAGCACATATTCTTGATCCTTTCCGGAAGTTGCAATCGTTTAGAATGTGGGACAAGCGAATGGTTATTAATCCCCACGACAAGACATCCTATACTGCCTAATACCAAGAGGCCTTTCTGAAGTATGTGGAGAATGAATACTATGCCAAACAGCAACGTGTGTTGGTCAATAGACACGAAAGCATTCCGAGCAGCGATTTTGTCGTCTCTGCAACGGCTTCAGAATCCGGTCAATCATCCTTTGATCAAGATGATGTGTTCAGCGACGATGAAGAATACTTAATGCCTATCAATGTGGCTGAAACGACACCCAGAAGAAGCGATGGCGCAACACCCCTCATTACCGCCACCAGGCTCTATTTGAATTCACTGCCTGACACACCAAAGAACTAGGGGCAAATTAATCCGAATCTCAATGACTACCACTCTGACCGAATGGAGATTAGCAGTACATTTTGGATACCAGACAAAACCGACTGGTGGTGTCAACAGCAGGAAACGCGCTCAAAGTGCGCTGATTTCTCCGGTGCGGCATGCGACATATTTCCTATTATACTACATGGTGACGGTGTGGAGGCCAGTTTTTCCCTTGGCCGAGATGTTATCCGCTGGAGGCAGACAAAAACCACAGGCGAGACCCTTTGCGCAACAGTTGTTGTAAGGCAGTTTTCTGAGCCAATAATTGTTAGGGGTTCTCCTTAGCAGCGATAATGATACTTGATTTACTACAAGATGCATACATATTACGATATGCATAACACCTATGCATGTGGCAGTCAAGTTGGTCAGCGATACGCCCTTTAGCAGGGGCTCGTATCGATCGCGCAAAGCCGGAATGCTTTGTTCACGTCTCAGAAACTATGCGGGACATGCGTGGTAATCACGCACGGCAGTTGATAGTCAGATGCAAGAAAGAGGACTCTTCTCCCCTACCCGTAACGGGATAGGACCAGGAGGAGCACGTCCCGGTCTGGAGAAAAGTCTCGATCTTAGCATGACGTAACTGAGGGATTATATGACGTAGGCTTAGGTCCTAGAGCGAGCACCACTTATGGTCAGATCGCAATGTAACCACGTATCGGATACGAGCTTACGCGTCATTAATCTACGTTGGCATAGTATCGGTTGGTCGCCGACTAAATCTATGGCGCAAGAAAGTCGCTCACTTGCATGAGGGATTTTTGAGGCGATAAGCATTATCAACTTGGTTGGTAGATGTTCCAACTACCGACTCCAAAGATTGCGAGGGTTATTGAATGTGCATGGGTGAGCCGATATCGGGCAACGGATGGCCTGATTGTTATCAGAAGCGTAAGCTTTCAAACCACGTAGCCATGGCGCAATTACCTGAGGGTGTTGCGATGAGTTATTTCTCGGGCGCTAAGAGGGCGTGGCCGGAATAATCATTATCTTGGCATGAGAGGTCTACGGCTATAAAGAGCCAGCGTTGGACGTAGATATTGGGGACATCAGCGAACACATTAGCTTTCAGAGAACACCGAAGACGATCTTAAAATATTATTAAGAATTCTATCTATCTCACCATTACCTCCCTAATCCATACACGAGACTGGGTGCTATATGCCTGGACATCATTACACACCAGCCGAGTACGCACTGCAACAGAAAGTCGAGATTTTCGGCAGGTTGCTTTCCGAGTTGGAAGAGCACCGTTTAACCCACATCTACGCTGTGGTGTTACGTTTCTGTCAACTAGAGAATATCGAATACCTGGTGCTGAGATACATCAACACCGGCGCTTTACCCTTCGAGGAATATTCCGAGGAGTGGTTGTTCGACGGGGAAATTTAATCTTCGTCTATATAGGAAACGGGAATTGGCATCGGTTCAGTTTAACCGAATTGGAAGACGCGGCAGTAAGTTTACAACTGTCGGAAGAGATAGCTCTTGCAAGACGGGCAAGAGGTTGAGTCTTAGGATAAGACGAGGAGAGAAAGAGATTTGATAGGCGGCCGTACTTAGATTCAAATAAATATTGTATTAGTTATTGGGATCTTAAAACCCCCGTAACAGTATAATATTTTAAGTACTCTACGCTGTTATCTGAAGGATCTGAATTACAGTTAATAGATGACACCGGAGTTGTTGCACCTTTACAAAGAACTCTATAAAACCGGAGCATATTTTTATCGCAAAAATAAGCAACCAGGACTCCACCTTATTGTGATCGATAAACCTAAGGTCGGATTAATAAATGAGTTTGGAGTGCCAGAAGTGCGAAGACAACTTCTGTTGTATCTATTTGGGTCAGAGAACGTGTGGCGAATATTGCCGGAGGCAGAATTGCTTTGGCATAAACTGCCAGTTATACAATATCGAGGAAAAAAGCCCAGCAGTACTTTGCCAGAAGTGTAGTTTCCTTTCGGAGTGCTACGGCTATAAATACCTAGGAAAACTCAACGGAAGAGATTCCTACGTATTGCAAAGACACTGTATCGACCATTGTCAGCTCGCAAGTTGCCCATATTTGGACGAAGCTACGGTCGAGTTAACTCGAATATTACCACCACCAGACTATAGTCACTTAGTTCAGGATGGCGGCCCCTCGCAGACGATTGACATACACCAGCAAAGCCCTGGCTCCCAGCGGATCAGGAATACAGAAACCACGATCCCCAGCGGCAAGGCCTATCCCAGAATGGTGCCTAGAATATCAAAGAAGAATAGAAGCTGCCCGAAGGGATTACTTGCTACTCAAAGAGCAAGAAGAACCGGAGGAAGCCTTGGAGGGCCAAGGGGAAATACAGATGTCAGAAGCGAACTCCGACTTAGTTCAAGAACAGTTATCGGAACTCGCTCAACAAATTGTCCATGTTATAGAGGCATGTAACGAGGAAAAAGACATTCTGAAGGAAGACTTTGACTCCGTAAAAAACGGAATCATGATCATGGAAAGTCGACTTCAAACCGAGAAAAGTAGAATAGACTCGGAAGTCCAGGGAGTTGGATCAATGATGAATTTTCAACAAGCAGTATTGGGAGAATTACGATCCAGCATCCACGTTTTACAAGATCAGGATAATCAGATAGTAACGGAGGCTACTGATTTGTTTGCCGGGTTCAAAAAGGAACTAGAAGATCAGGGCAAAAAATTCCTGGATTTAAGCCTACAGAACTTCGCCAATAAAGCGGCTAACCAGGCGATTCGGGAAAAAGTGGGAATTTTATCCAGAAGAATAGACGAAGTCACCACAGTATTGGCTACCGTCACGGATAAAATTAAAGACCTGCCATCGAAACAAGAGATACTGCAGTTTCAAGCATCGATGGAGGATTCAAGGAATCGATTGGCAGAGGTTAATACTGGGCTGACTACGGCGCTCGATCAATATAAGTTTTCAGAGTCAACGCCTTTGGGAGATCCACAAAACTTTGCGGGACCCTCAGGAACTCAGCCGTTCATACATCCACAAAGGGCTGCAGCCTTTCATTCACCATCAGTATCGAGCCTCAGGGATACGGCGAGCGAATATTCTTGGCAAGGAAGAATAAGGGGAGGAGCAGGATCGGCCGCAGGAAGTAATGCAGCCGCAGGAAATGCCAACGAAGATGGTAATGCAGCAGGAGGAAATGCCAATGAAGGTGGCGCAGCAGGAGGTGGAGGACCTCCACCACCCCCAGATCCACCACCATCTGATCATGGAGGACCCTCGGGGAGAAGACCATCAAGGAGGCAGAGACGAATTAAGGATCTCGAGAACTCCAAGCCAATTAAAATCAAGGAACCAAAGAAATTTTACGGGAAACCGGGGGAAGATTTCGATACTTGGTGGGTGTTAGTACAGGTCTATATTAAGGACCAGCCAGAAAGGTTCCCAGAAGATGAGAGAACGATAGACTGGATAGGATCGTTAATGGAGAGCTATGCCGCGTCATGGCATATCCAATGGCTGAAAGGCACCTTGTCCGGACTACACCCAAAGTCAATGACCGGATACATTAATGCCCTTAAGCTTAGATTCGAAGATAGAGACGCCAAGGACGAAGCCTACGCCGAGCTTGAAAAAGTCCGGTATGAGGGATGCATTAGGGATATGTTCACTCAAATCCAAACCCTCAATGATAAGGCAGCAGTAACCGGAGCGGCGTTCAAAAAATTGATCCTGGAAAGACTACCACATAAAATACTGGAGCAAATGCATACGGTAGATCTAACTGGTAGAACGGATCAAGAGATTATGACCATAATCACCAACGCCGGAAGAACAGCTGAAAAATGGGAAGCAGCTCGCAATAACTTGGGCCTTAAGAACCAGTTTAAGGCCAAGGATAAGGCCCTGAGTAGGTTCAGAAGGAACGAGGAAGTAAGCCGACCTAGGAAGGAAAAGAAGTCTAGGCCATTTGAACGCTCAATCCGGAAAAAGGATAAAAAACCAAAACGAGACAATACGCAAACTGCAGGAATAGAATCATCCGAGATTCAACGAAGAAAGTCTGCGGGAGAATGTCTCAGATGTGCCTGGCCTTCAGATAGAAAAGGAAGTCATAGAGTAGCAGAATGCAGGAGACCGATTAAACTCGACAAAGGAACGGCAGCATTTCCTAAGGCTAAGGAATACCAAAAAATGAAGATAGCCGGAATGCAGATAGAATCGGATAGCGAGGAAAGCTCAGAAGAATCGGACGAAGAGGAATCCGATAATGAAGAATCAGACGAAGAGGAATCCGGTAGCGAGGAATCTGATAACGAGGAACAATCGGAAGGTGAGTATTTGGATAACGAAGAGAATGAGGAACAGGAGGAAGAGGAAGAAAGAAACTGGTGGGATTCTCCGCCAGATTCACAGTCTGAGTAAAGAAGAAGAAGAAAGCTATATTGAGCTTTGAGGTCGCAAATCAATATTTTAACACACCTATCTACGATAGGAAGGCCTTTTATTATTATTATTATCTTTCCCTCTGAGGATGATCGGAAGATCGAAACGGCTGGCCCGTAAGGGAATACGATTCAACATATTGTTATACGATCATCATATTCCTTCAAAGAAAAATCACCAAAAAACTTACGTCTATATTAACCCGTTGAGGTTACGCTATTGTCGAAAGGATAGCGATGGCAAAACGAAAAGCTTCAGAACCTCTAGAGAGGTATCCAAAGAAAATAAATACGTCCGACGATTTTGTCTACTACCAACCAGCACTTCATCCAAAGATTCGAAAAATCTCAGCAACAAAAGTCGGTAAAAGACCTATCTATAGGTTCTTTGTCGATTACGAAGGGAAGCACTTCCCGTTAAGAGCAATGCTAGATAACGGAAGTACTTCCTTTGTAATATCTCCAGAAGCGGCAAAAGCATTCGCGATACCAGTGGTTAAAAGACAGCTTTCTGTACGAACCGGAGATGCGTCAGGCAACAAAATGAAAACAGAGAATATGTTTACTATTCCACTGGGCATTTCGTTCGGGAACCACCGATCCTATAATGAGGAAGATCATGCTTTTGAAGTTATAAAAACAACAGGAGATTATGACGCTCTGATACCAGCTTCGTATTTAGAGAAACATAAAGCCCGGGGAACAACAACGAGCCACTTGCACTTCCCTCATTGTCCACACGAATGTTATAATCACGGCAAGATTCATCCGGAATATTCGATTACTTACGATAAAAGAATTGCTCTTAATGAAAAGGCTATACATATCGGCGCGATAGTTCAGACTAATCGAACTATAATCGATAGGCTACCGAGCCATTATCATAAGTTTTTATTATTATTCGATCTGAATGAAGCAGAAAAACTACCGGACAACAAAGGGTGTGATCATCGCATAGAATTAAAAGGACCCGACGAGAAGTTACGAATGGGTCCCATTTATCAGCTTTCAGTCGAAGAAGAAAAAATCCTGATTAAATATTTGGATACGATGATTAAAGAAGGGAAAATTAGACCTTCCAACAGTACCGTTGGGAGCCCTATATTGTTCGTTCCCAAACCTAATGGAAAAGGACTGCGACTCTGCATTGATTATCGACACCTTAATGATTATACGAAAAAGGATAGAACCCCGTTACCAATAATGGAAGAATTATCGACACGGGTCATGGGAGCTACGCACATAACCAAGGTTGATCTTAAGTCAGGGTTTTACTTAATTAGAATGGCACTGGGACATGAGAAATATACGGCATTCCGAACTAAGTTTGGCCTGTACGAATATTTGGTTATGCCCTTCGGGTTATGCAACGCACCGGCAACCTTTCAGAGAGAAATCAATAGGATCCTTCGACCCCTGTTAGGCCTAGAATTGGTTATAAAAACCAATATATGCATCGATGACGATGAAGGAATGGTAGTAGTGGCATATATTGACGATATATTAATCGCCACTAAAGAATCCATCGAAAAACATCATAAACAGGTTTCGAAAGTGTTCCAGCTCTTATTGGATAATCACTTATGCATCGAATTGGATAAATGCATATTTGACGCAGTTAAAACACCGTTCTTAGGATTCATCGTGTCTGGAGAAGGACTAGAAATGGATCCAGAGAAATCCAGCGCAATTGTTGACTGGCCACGACCAACTTCGAGAAAGGAAGTCCAGCAGATATTGGGATTGTGGAACTTCTATAGACCTTTCATACGGAACTTCTCAGGAATAATATCCCCAATTACGGATCTTCTCAGACAAGATGTTAATTTCGAATGGGGACCAAGTCAAGAGGCTGCTTTTCTTAAGATTACTATACTTTTCGCATCCGGAAAAACACCTATATTAAAGCATTATGATCCAGAGAGACCAGCTTTATTGGAAACGGACGCCTCAGATTTTGCGATAGCAGGAATATTATCGCAGAAATTCGAAGACAGCAAAATCCACCCAGTTCGATTTGTATCTAGAAAGCTCACCCCAGCCGAACTCAACTACGATGTTTACGATAAGGAAATGCTAGCAGTAGTATTTTCTTTAAATAAAAACCGCCATTATTTGCAAGGGGCAGTACATACAACTACGATTTATTCCGATCACCAGAACCTTACGTACTTTAAGTCAGCGGTCCTGTTGAATCGAAGACAGGCTAGATGGGCGGAAGACCTAAAGCAATATAACTTCGTATTATTATATCGCAAGGGCTCTTCTAATGCTAAAGCCGACATACTTTCTAGGTGCCCGGCGTTCACCTCTAAAGAAGGGGGTACAACTTCAGCAATAAACCAATCGATGTTGGATAAAGAACAATGGTTAGAAGTTGGAGCGATGCAACTAGACTTAGAACAGTACGGAGACATCGAAATATCAACAATGGAAATAGAATTGCTATTACCAGAGGCCAAAGAAAGCATTAAAGAGAAAGCAAGGCTGGATGATAGGTATAGGGACTTATGCAAACAAGTTATAAAAGGAGGGAATATTGATAAAAGGTTTACGATAACGGACGATCTGTTATGCTGGAAGAATAGGATTTACGTACCAGAAGGACTACGGCAAAGGGTTATTCGATCAGAACACGACTCGAAGGTAGCAGGACATTTCGGCAGAGACCGAACAATGGAACTCCTTTCCAGAAATTTTTATTGGGGAAATATGGAACGCGATGTTAGGAAGTACTGCAGCGAATGCGATATATGCCAAAGAACTAAGGCCCCGAGACACGCAAAGCACGGGTTGCTACATCCTCTGGAATTGGCATGCAAACCGTGGACGCATATCAGTACTGACTTTATCACGGATCTTCCTGAGTCAGAAGGAGCTACGATAATACTAGTAGTGGTGGATCGCTTCACCAAGATGGCACATTTCGTCCCAATCAAGAAAAAGGATTCTCCTACAGTAGCGCGAGCATACTTGGAAAATATATGGAAATATCACGGGTTCCCAGAAGATGTTGTCTCCGACCGAGATACAACATTTACCGGAAGCTTCTTCACGGACCTGTACAATTACTTAGGAATCAAACGCAGCATGTCCACAGCTTACCATCCTCAGACGGACGGACAGACTGAGCGTATCAACCAAGTAATCGAATCTTATCTACGGTCGTATTGCAATTACGAACAGAATGATTGGGCGTCAATGCTAGCAATGGCTGAATACGCCTATAATAATTCTAAACATTCAGTAACCAAGATCTCACCTTTCTACGCCAATTACGGATTCGAAGCGAGGACGACCTGGCCTACGGAAATTCAGTTTCGGAACCCAGCATCGGAAATGTACGGTCATTACATGACAGGTGTACACGAGCGACTTACGAAACGATTGAAGGAAGCGGTGGAAACAATGAAGAAACATTATAACAAGAAAAGGAAGGAAATAGTACCGTTTAAAAAAGGAGAATTGGTATTGTTAAACGGAAAGAATATACGAGCCAAGCACCGCTGCAAGAAGTTGGAAGACAAGATGCTAGGACCTTTCGAAATCTTATCGGTAGGCAGCAATAGCCGGTATTGCAAGCTGAAGCTACCGGAACATTGGAAACTTCACCCAGTATTCAACATAGATCTTCTCGAACGATATAAAGGGACCGACCCGAAGAAACAAGTAATCGAAATCGAAGCAGATGGAGAAGACTGGGAAATGGAAACCGTCGTGGCAAGCGGACCAACGGATCATAATCCCAGAGAGCATGTATTTCTAGTCAAATGGAAAGACTACGCACAGGAGGAGAATACGTGGGAATCATATGAGAATGTTACGGAGCATAATAAGGAGTTATTAAAAGATTATTATGCGCGGAATCCTGGCATGGCAAAAGACAGGAGATTTGGGAAGCAAATTGAAAAGAAAAAGAAAAAGAAAAGAACTTGAGGAATTTAGATCCAGGTGGGAAAGAGTTTTGTTGTTTCAGTCATTTTGAATTATTTTTGTTAGCATCGATGAGGTCACCGAGCTTAGAGAAGGGGGTGATGTTAGGGGTTCTCCTTAGCAGCGATAATGATACTTGATTTACTACAAGATGCATACATATTACGATATGCATAACACCTATGCATGTGGCAGTCAAGTTGGTCAGTGATACGCCCTTTAGCGGGGGCTCGTATCGATCGCGCAAAGCCGGAGTGCTTTGTTCACGTCTCAGAAACTATGCGGGACATGCGTGGTAATCACGCACGGCAGTTGATAGTCAGATGCAAGAAAGAGGACTCTTCTCCCCTACCCGTAACGGGATAGGACCAGGAGGAGCACGTCCCGGTCTGGAGAAAAGTCTCGATCTTAGCATGACGTAACTGAGGGATTATATGACGTAGGCTTAGGTCCTAGAGCGAGCACCACTTATGGTCAGATCGCAATGTAACCACGTATCGGATACGAGCTTACGCGTCATTAATCTACGTTGGCATAGTATCGGTTGGTCGCCGACTAAATCTATGGCGCAAGAAAGTCGCTCACTTGCATGAGGGATTTTTGAGGCGATAAGCATTATCAACTTGGTTGGTAGATGTTCCAACTACCGACTCCAAAGATTGCGAGGGTTATTGAATGTGCATGGGTGAGCCGATATCGGGCAACGGATGGCCTGATTGTTATCAGAAGCGTAAGCTTTCAAACCACGTAGCCATGGCGCAATTACCTGAGGGTGTTGCGATGAGTTATTTCTCGGGCGCTAAGAGGGCGTGGCCGGAATAATCATTATCTTGGCATGAGAGGTCTACGGCTATAAAGAGCCAGCGTTGGACGTAGATATTGGGGACATCAGCGAACACATTAGCTTTCAGAGAACACCGAAGACGATCTTAAAATATTATTAAGAATTCTATCTATCTCACCATTACCTCCCTAATCCATACACGAGACTGGGTGCTATATGCCTGGACATCATTACACACCAGCCGAGTACGCACTGCAACAGAAAGTCGAGATTTTCGGCAGGTTGCTTTCCGAGTTGGAAGAGCACCGTTTAACCCACATCTACGCTGTGGTGTTACGTTTCTGTCAACTAGAGAATATCGAATACCTGGTGCTGAGATACATCAACACCGGCGCTTTACCCTTCGAGGAATATTCCGAGGAGTGGTTGTTCGACGGGGAAATTTAATCTTCGTCTATATAGGAAACGGGAATTGGCATCGGTTCAGTTTAACCGAATTGGAAGACGCGGCAGTAAGTTTACAACTGTCGGAAGAGATAGCTCTTGCAAGACGGGCAAGAGGTTGAGTCTTAGGATAAGACGAGGAGAGAAAGAGATTTGATAGGCGGCCGTACTTAGATTCAAATAAATAGTGTATTAGTTATTGGGATCTTAAAACCCCCGTAACAATAATGGGATTTTGGCACGCATTGACCAAGAATCGGATAGCACCAACACAGAAAATGACTCGGAAATGAAGAAAGAGGCGGAGGAAAGGAAACTGCACAGAATGGCCAAGGTTTACAACTTTTTGGAGATGTGGCAGGGCAGTCAAAACCTATGTGCTACCCAGAAGTCATCTGGCGCTCAAAACAACCAGATAACCGTCGTAGGATACATTTCGGACACGGAAGAAATCCTCACAGCATTCTGGTCACTCTTTCAACATGATGGTGCGGCTGTATTTAAATTGTCAGAAAGATCTCCTTTGCCACCAGCATTGTCTGCAAAGAACATCCCTGGAGGACGAATTCCAATATTAAATGTCTGCCGAATTCGAACAAACAACCGTCATCCACTCGAATGTGATGAGGATAGCGCACTTGAATCCATTTTGGACACCGAAGATTGACTTAACTGGAATCGGTACTTAGATAATCCAAATGACAGCAAAGACGATTGTGCAGCAGACTTTGAATCTGATATAGAGCAAGACAATGCCGTCGAGGATCCAGAATGCCCACAGCAGTGGAATGTGAGTGCTGCGCCAAATGTTTCCAGAGTGATTCCGCCTACACGAAAGGCAATGTGACAGGCTAAAAGGGTGTTTGTGACAGTCAATGAAATCGAAATGAGGAGGAATAAGCAAGCGAAGAAAAACTTGAACAGAATGCATCAATTTTTCACCAGCTTCTTTATGTATCTTGACTGCAAGTTTTGGCTCGAGATATATTATGGGTGAATGGTGAGCAGTAGCTTGTGAATATCAGTTGAAAAACAGATGTATAGCAGGCGCCATGAAGCTTTTGGCAAGAGACATAGATATTAGTCGTGTGAACGAGAACAGCGCAAGAATGTTATGGTGCTCAGCTTTGCCACAGGGCCAAGTCTCAATCGGTCTGAAAAACTACCAATAAGCTCACATTATAATGAGAACTATTATCGATGGCATCAGATGTTGAATGGACAATACATTAAGATTGGTGTCAATAGTGTTAGCAATGGGTCCGGGTAACCTACCAGCAGCCTGGGTTTGGACCAGCAAATCGGTTCAGTTCGGTTCCAGAACTGGTCAAAAACCTGACCAACTTTGTCTTGGCAGGTTGTTACCCGGACCGCGGATCCAACTTTCCGGCTCCTCCAACTTTGGCAGCAATTAAGTATTTGAGTTCTGATGGTATCAACACATGATGAATATGCAGATTGTGCAGTTCTACAAGCTCTTTCACCTCCAGCGTTCAGATTTGCAATCCCACTGATATTTGTTGTGTGGCGGTGAAAGAAGGGAAAATCTGAAGCGAAATTCGCGGGTTTTCGATAGCGACTCTACGAATATCGGTTCGATCGCAAATCTGAAAGCGGGAGGTGAAAGAGCAGGTAAAACTGCACAATCTACATATTGATCATGTCACAATACGATCAGAACTCAAATACTTAATTGGAACCAACGTTGTGAGGTTGAAATGCTGGGTTTTTGGTGGTAAAACCAGCCCAATTGCAATGGTCCGGGTTTTCGTTTGGTACAACCCCTTGCAAAGGTTCAGTTCCGGTCCCAACCCTAATCCAGAACAGTTCTAGCGGGTTCGAACAATTGCTAACACTAGGTGTCAACTGAGCGTGAACAATTTGTGGTTTTGTAAGTCCGGGAATTAAACAGTGATTTGGTCACTGTTATGCATAACCCATATATTGGCAGCTGTTATAGGAAAAAGAGACAGCAACATGGTCACTGCCCCATTTGAAGAATGAGCATCAATGGAGCGTTAATGATTTTTTGCTTCACATCTTGGGTAATATTCGTTCCGATTGGTTGCAGACAGCCATTTATCAGATATCGGCAGTCTTTCCTGACAAAAACAACAGTGACATGCTCCCTGTCGCATCCTGAAAATTAGTGTCAACAGAGTGTCAACAGTTGTATTTGATGCATATTTGGTAACGATGGGATCACGCAGAACTTCGCGTTCATAACAGAATTATTGACTACCCTGATAGGCAAAAATACAATATATGAAAGGTAAAATGCCGATTCCAAATTAATTGATATTGCAAGCTGCAAAGCATGCAAAAACATAATATTGGTTGTTGAAAACGCAATTTTGGTAAGATACTATTGACAAACTGCAAACACAAGAGCCTTATATGAATCTATAGATGGACCCGCTGGGCGACCCACTGATAACCCACCCAATTCACACTGGTTGGGAGTTTACCATCGAACTGTACCTGAGTTAACGGTTCGGGTTTACTGATAATCCCAACCACCAATTCGGCAACAGTTCTGGTTGGCCCTGGACCTGGAGCCGAAGTGACAGTTCGGAACTGTTGTTATTACAAGTCATTATCACTTGTACACATACTCCTACATCGATGCTTATATCACTCACCTCGGTCGCAATGACAAAGAAAGCATGGTATACATATCAGCTAAAAAACTGCAAGATGATGGTTTTGCAAGTGTGCACGATACTATTCTACTTGCATTTGTTCATGAACCGCATCGTTACCCTTTTCTTCACCCTTCCGACATTCTTTCCAGCGATACAGAAGCTGACAGCGAGACTGTGTTTATCGATTTACAGCATCCTCCAGTTCAGACACAGTTTCATCATACTCCACATTTGGACAACCATCTAGCCGGCAAGTCTAGTAGAAACCAGTATTTTGATATCTTTGAAAATGAAATTAATATATGTTCCCCGTGTTCTTGTGAGGAAGATTATGGATTAGTGCACTGGTGAGTTAAGCACAACTTGAGCAGAGCTGCTATCAATGAGCTTTTCAGGAATGCTATGCTGGTAACTGTCAGCAACTTCATTTTGTCCCACAGATTATTAGAAAGTTTGTACGAAATGTCCTGCCTGATAGGCATAGACTGGTGGAAATGTGGCCAAGCGTGTTATAATCGTTGGGCCAATCGAATCAACCTTTGCGACAATGATTACATATGTTGCATTTAACGCAATCATGTTGAATGCATTGAGTTACTCATACAACAGCCTGCGTTCAGGGAACATATGTTGTATGCTCCAGCATAGAAATTCAATGGTGCTGAGGAACATATCTACTTAAAGGTGAAATCAAGCAACTGGTGGTGAGATGAACAGGTATGTAAGTTGAATTTCGTCGTAGCTACAATAATGTTGACAGCTTCAATAGCTACGGTGGCCACTTGGAGCTACGATTGTCCATTTATTCAGCAGTTCAGACCAGACACATCTTACAAACAATTCAGGCGACAAGGAGGAATGGCCAGTATATTTGAGTTTCGAAAACATCGACTTGACTAGTGTTAGCAACGGGTCCGGGTAACCCGACAGCGATCCAGGTTTGGACCGCTAACACAGTTCAGTTCAGATCCAAACCTGTCCAAAAACCTGACCCGCTGCATCTTGGCGGGCCGAACCCAGATCCGTACCCATCAACCTGTGGGTTTTGCCAGGTTTGGCTAGACCCGTCAGTTCCAATCGCCGGTTCCAGTTTTGGGGTTTTTCTATTTATGGTCGCATTCAGATATGCTATTGCTAATCGCAAAATATTGACATTGGTATATCGTTGTCCTTTTCTGATGTATTGGCCGCCTTTATATTCAAAAACATGTGAGAATCGCTCCCTGCCCCATTCTGAGAATGAGAGTCAATGGCAAGTCAATGATTTTTGGTCTTGCATGTTGGGTAATCTGGGTGGTAAATTGGATGCAGACGTTCATAAATGAAGTATAGGCTGCGTTTATAAGCAAACGAGAAAGTGACACACTCCCTGCCCCATTCTGAAAATGAGTGTCAATGGAGCATCAACGATTTTTGGTCTTGCATCATGGGTAATCTAATTGGCGAATAATCGCAGACATCTATATAGCGGGAATTGGCAGCCTTTATAGGCAGATATCAAGCAATGTTCCCACGACAGCCTCCCTGACAACCACAATTTAGTTCATTTTGAAAGCTGCAACTCATTGATACTGAGCGTTTTAGCCTATAAAACCGGTCACAACTTTGTTTAAAGTCATTAACAGCCACATCGCGCTTTGATTAACTATGATGCTACGCCAAAAATCGCTGATGGTGCATTGACGCTTATTTTCATGATCGGGCAGCTTGCGTGTTGCTTTCTTTTTGGCCTATAATGGTGGCGAATACTTTCAGTATGCATCAAAATGGCCAAGTCTCTGATTAATTACCTGACTTACAAGACCAAAAACAGTTGACACTCTGTTGATGCTCAGTTTCAGAATCGGGCAGGGAGCGTATCGCTTTCTCTTTTGCCTAGAAAGGCAGCCTGTACGTCATTTATGAATCTCTGCGACCAATCACCATGCAGAGTAACCACGATGCTAAGCGAAACATTTTTCATGCTCCATTGACGCTCATTTTGCCACAGGTGTATCCGCAATATGGAACCATTCACTTTGGCATAGTATATCAATAATGGTCATGTGGCAGCCATTCTGTGCTGTTCATGTACGTTCTCCTTTATTACTACATTGTTCTTTAATGATGCATATAAATATACCCTTTAAAATATACTTTAAACTGTCCGCTAATTGTAGATAATGATATTACTCAAAAATCTCGTTCCCTTCATTCAACTCTCATCTTCGCTGTCAGATTCACTCAAAAGGCTGCCCTCGTCTTCAAAATGGCTGTCAGCTGCATTACCACGCAGCTGATAGTGTACTAACCAGTGAGTGGACAATCATGAGTCAGCAAATCTGGAATGAAATTGTTATTGCGCATGCAATCCTTCGCAAGAATCGAGCGCTGCTAAGCGGAGTATGTATATACACATATGCGGGTGGCACACCTTCTGTTTCGGAGCTCTCATTTTCATCAGATGGCGCAGGTGGCGTTCTGGGCCGAGGTGGTGCCTGTCATGGAGGAGGTGCACCCGTGCCTTTGCGCCTCCAGCGTGTCTGTGGATTTTTTGCAGTGCCATTTTGAAAAGGAAGGCCGCCGTCCGTTTGATTTTCACGAACCAGTGCCGGGTGTCTTTCCATCGCAGTCTTCACCTTGCTATTCCCGGGGAACTCAACACCCCGCTTCTTCTCTTCTTGGACTTTGGCGTGAGGTTTCTTGATTAGTTGTTACGTTTCCTCTATTGCGGCACGTGAAAACCCTCCTTTGGCCATTTTGGCCATATCCAAGGCAAGAGGCATGTCAGACTGTTCAAGCTGTACCCGACCTCCTTGTCTTGCCATAGTAGCTGACATGTTGAAAACCTCCAAGAAATTAGTTGCTGCTTCTAAAGTGAGAGTCGGGTATTACCTCAACCATATACGACTCCATGGCCTCCTCTAAGGTCTTTAGAGCCTGTTTCGTCCATTCCTGTGGACGTTTATCACGAAATTCATCTGCCAAAATCCCAAAACTGGCAACATTGTGATGTTCAATTTCGCGGACTGTGCAGACAAATGCCTTGTTTGACAATGGAGGTTTGCCGTTATGGGAAGCGATAAATTGGTCACATAGCTGTCTACGTACCCCAGCTGTGGGTTATATTCTTAGTTGACCGTCATCCACACTGATATGGATTGACTCACATCCGATCCCATGCTGCTTCTTATTCTTGCTGCTTATGGTTTTACTTACCTTTTTTAAATGTGCGTCCTGGGTCATATTTTTGGTGGCTACAATTGCAGTGTCACGGGGACAAACTGGTGTCTGCATTGCTGCTGTTTCTCGCCGAGAGGCGCCATGCTGGAAGCGCCTGTCGTTTGGCTTGATTCGGCTCCAATCGCCCCTGGTGGAAGTGTTTCTAGAGCCATGGCTTGCTGTTGTAGAAACGTGAGGAAGATGATCAAGAAAAGAAGTGGGAAGTGCTGAAGATTATATAGTGAGCTACAAGTCAAAATGGAATGAGTGACAGCCAACTTCCACATTCAATCCAAACTGAATCCTACTGTGTATAGGTGCGCTGCGAATAGCTGCAGGGGATTCCAACGTTCGCGCGATATGCAGTAAGTTGGTCCAATGTTGTTGGTTGGTTTACAGGGATACATCGAGATGAACGATAGCTGATATCTCATGTTTGATAGATATAAAAAGGACATTCTTCCATGGAAAGGACTTCTGGTGATGTTTGTCTGAAGATATCGCTGGGATCTTACATGAATCACACGCTAACTATCAAGTCATAATGTACTCATAGAATGACTATTCCCAATGAAGTGACAGTCAAAACGCTGATTTTGCTTTGTTCCAATTGATCAAACATACCAACCTTGACATAAAAGACGCAGCTTGCCTCCATGTGGTCCATTTCTTGCAACATCCAACATCTCGCCCAACAACAAGGTCAACACAAGATACAATGGTCAATGCTCCGAAAAAGAACATTTCGCCACTTCTGGCAGGCAAATATGGGAAATCGATGAAGCATCCCACACGACGACAGCATCAAGCGAATGAAGGCAAGAGAGGCTTGGAGGCAGAAAGTGTCCGAGCGTTGGAAGCATTGCGCAGCTTACGATTCAAAAACAAGCTTGCGGCGGAGGAAACACGGGAAATGCACATTTCAAGCAATGAAGAGAGACAGATATGGATCGAGGAGTATGTGGAGCGAGAGACCGCAGTGGCAAGAAAGTGAGTTCAAGACGCAGATACAGCGATGATGCAAGCGCAGGAACATATGGGAAATATTGAAAAGGCAAGATCGACAACCACAAAGCCTGAAATACCATTTGAGGAGATGTTGAATGCTATCGGAGACAGTCTGAGCGATCTTGTAAGTTCCGAAGATGAGGAGGATGGGGAAGACGAGGATGATGATGAAGAAGATACAGGGCATCGCAAGCTGAGCGAAGATGATGAACCTGGCTGGGTGATAGGCACAATCTCCAAAACGGAACAGCACCGCATGGAGAGCTTTCGGCCGAAGCAGATGAACCTTGACGAAATGACGCAACCGGGATGGGGGGACGCGGCTGACTACTTCCGTGAGAGAGATATGAAGTACAGGACGACTGAATTGAAGGTTCCAGCTGTTGGGATGCTCCAAACAAACTCGACTGCAGCCACACCATCACCAACAACAAAAGGAGAGCGTATGCAGGCTCTTGATATTGTCCCTGGACAATCACAAATGCCACAAGTGACGTCTCGACAGGGAAGTAGTCAAATGAGGCTGGGTCACGAGAAACCTCAGGCAGACAATCACATTGTACCACCGATGCCCGCTGTGGTGCCTGATTCATCACAGATAGAGATTGCGAAGCCAGTTCAATCCGTAAGGGTTTACCCCTGCATATTGCGTCTCTAGCTACTTACCATATAGAAATCGGATTCGGACGAAGACATGGGGACGGCTCCTGCATGACCAGAAGTGCAAATTGCGAAATAGGAATCTTTAACAACGTATCTCGTGAAAAAGCAATTGGTGAACCTGTTTTGTTAGGTGTCATCTTTTTCTGGATTTCAGTGACCAAACTGTGAGACAAGATTATTCGTCAGGGTGTGTGCAAGGGTCGTACGGGCCATGCGAATGTTGTAGACTCCAAATCAAGTTGATTGACGAACAATGATCTGTATATAGTGTTGCCTTTTGCGGATAAATGATTAAGCAAAACCTAAATTTGATACGAAATTTAAGAACAAAGTTTAAGTCAGTGATGTCATACAACCGATCGAAGGAGCGGTCAACGCACATGCGAAACTTGGACAAATGACAGCCGACAGGCTGCATTAATGCAGGCAGCCAACTACATATCTCTTCGCTCAGATCTTGTGCACATGGTCAAGAAATTGAAAATTCCTTATGGTATGTCATGGAAATCGAAGAGAATGAGCTGGATAAGGAATGGTGAGGATGTCGGGCTGTAAATATCTAAAACTAGTGCATGGATTTTTATGCTGTAAATTACCAGCCGAAAGCGTTGAAATGCGATGGAGCTACGTCATTAATCATGTAAGTGACGTGTATAGTGGTGGCTCAGAAACTGAGATGTTTCGAAGATCATAGATTCAAATGATAATACATAGAAACTGTATACTGGCTGCCAATAGAGGCTGTATGCATTTTTTGTACAATTGTTGGGAACCCAATGACTGTTAGTATGTCTCTAAGGTAAGCTCAAAGGTGAGCGTCAATGGAGCGTCAACGATTTATAGTCATACCTATTCAGCAATTACCCGGCTGCATAGTCGCATCTATCCAGAGAGGAAGTATTGGCCGGCTTAGTAGGTTATATGACAAGCGACACGCACCTTGCCCCGTCATAGGAATGAGCGTCAACGGAGTGTCAACGATTTCTGGTCCTACGTCCTGCATAATAACTGCGCTGTGCAACGGCATTTAGCCATAATCATAATATTGGCGGCCTTTATGGGCAAAAATACTACAGACGATATCGGTACTACCTCCTAAAATGAGCGTCAACGGAATGTTAACGATTTTTGGCATTGCATCATTGAAAATCCAGAGGGTTTCGCTGCAACGTTGACTCATAATTGAACTATCGCCCGCCTTTCTAGGCAAAACATGGTTGTGATAACATCGCGACCATGTCCTAAACATGAGTGTCAATGGAGTGTCAACGACTTTTGGGCTTGCATCATGCAAAATGCAAGAGCTGCTTAGCGACATTAAACAATGATCGAACTATCGGCTGCCTTTCTACACGAAAATGGTTGCGATAAAATTGCTACTATATCCTAAAAATAAGCTTCAACAGAGCGGCAACAGAGCGTCAACAGAGTGTCAACAGAGCGTCAACAGAGCGTCAACAGAGCGTCAACAGAGCGTCAACAGAGCGTCAACAGAGCGTCAACAGAGCGTCAACAGAGCGTCAACAGAGCGTCAACAG
>Ga0307514_10002220_pt1 | contig 20730 bp, 30 predicted proteins | sample 16_EM_MG_FD_203088 | JGI IMG/M metagenome (GOLD analysis project Ga0307514, IMG submission 203088) | Populus trichocarpa ectomycorrhiza microbial communities from riparian zone in the Pacific Northwest, United States - 16_EM | ecosystem: Host-associated > Plants > Roots > Unclassified | place...
ATACTGCCAGGTTGCTTTGAACCGGATAGAAACCATTGAAAGCCTGGAGGCTGCTATCGAGACTATTGTTTCGAAGATGGCTATATGCGAATTCTATGCAAATGTGTATGTGGAGACAATGCAGATGGGACTCACACTGGGGAGTGACCAAATGACACACAGTCTTCAACAAAGTCTGAACTCAGCGTTGCCTGAGTTTTATGCTGCCATCTTGGTTTTTTCCGCGAAAGCATGTCAATATTTTAATCCTTCCAATACAGGTGGGTGGCTTTCTGTGTGGATGGCTTCCCGCGTGGCAATTTAGCTCTGACCATCACTTGATGCACAGCAATAACAAAAATAGGCAACATGCTACAACCTTTCGTTCATGAGTTCAAACCATTCATTGACGACATTTCCCGGACGGAGAAATGTGTGCGAGAATGCGCAGATATAGCCACTATGGACAGGATAAAGAGTATGTAAAAGAAGTACTGTTTATACAGGGTCTAATGAACTAATAGTTGAGCAGGGAACTCTATCCAACTTGAGCAGATGCACCGTCTCCTTACGCAAATTGAGTCAACGGTTCTCTCATTTAGCAGATTAAATGGTATATATATATTTCTGTACCTCAATGGATCTTCCTAGATTCTAGCCCTGGATATCTGCACTCTCAAATTTAACCGAAACTAACAAGCTAGCAGAGATGGCAAACTACACTAAAAAAGTGGAAGGTATCAGTGCCGTCAATATACTGGAATCACAGTCAAGTACTGACCTGCCTGTACTCCAGAGCGGGAGCTCCTAGGGGTACTTCCCCAATTGGACTCTCCGAAACGACACCAAGATATGCGTGACAAGCGCTATGACGGGAGTGGGGGATGGTTATTACAGCACCCACGATTACTACTGTGGGCGGATAATAGTAACGAAGACATATCGAGTCGCATTCTCTGTTGTTATGGAATGCCTGGTGCTGGCAAGACTATAATCAGGTACCAGTGGTCGAACTGAAGTTGAAGCAGGCTAACCCACCTCGCCTCTAGTTCCGTTGTAATCGATGATCTGGTCACGCGACATGGGGCAGCAAATGTTGCCTATCTCTACTGTGATTACCGGGACCAAACAAGTCAAACTGTGGTCAATATATTGGGCAACATGCTGAGGCAGTTTCTTACCACTGCTTCCTACGTCCCAGAGACTATTATTACCACACTAGAATCTATCAAGAAAAAAGACCAAAGAGCGGAGATTGGGGATATTTCAAAAATGTTAAAAATCCTTTTACCACATCTTGATCGTAGTTTCCTCTGCTTGGATGCTCTCGATGAGTTGGAGTCTCGTACCCGCTTTACACTACTAAAGGCACTTCGAACTGAGTTTGGTTCTACTCGCATATTTCTGACAGGACGTCCCCACATAGAGCCAGAGGTCAACGAGGCTCTACAAATACAACTTGACGCAATGCACATCGAGGCAAGCGAAGGTGATATTCGAGGATTCTTGATCCACGAGATCGAGGAAGATATGAATATCAACCCAGACGATATGAATGAGCAACTCAAGGAGGAGATACTGGAAGCAATTATAAGCAAGGCGGGTGGAATGTATGTTCTTTGCTTTAATTATGCACATTTTTTTCTTGACGTCTATGCGCCCACTCAGCCTAGGGCTATGAGGCGGGTTTTTTTTTATATACTACACTAGGCATTGGATACCAAGGATTTTATTAAATAACAGGCTAGGGCACTTCCCCCCCAGGTTGCCAAAAAATCTGAATCAGTGGTGATACAAGGAATATATGTCCGCAGATACATAGCTAAGCGCATATATAACTCCTAGGTTTCTCCTTCCTGCGTTACATATCAGTATGGTCCTCGCACAGCCAACAAAGGCAGCAAGACGGCAGGCATTACCTAAATTGCCACTAGAAATTGGCAGTGCATATGCGGGGATGCTTGCGAGGATACAAAAATCGAGCCACAGTCCCCATCCTGCAAGCAACCTAGGGATGCGAGTCCTAATGTGGCTACATCTCGTCACGCGACCCCTCCGATTGAAAGAGCTCCAGCATGCACTTGCGGTAGTGTTGGAGGAAGGCCAACGTGGAAATACCGACCTGGATGAGGACGAAATTCCTACGCAAAAGCGCTTATTGGACTGTTGCCTTGGACTAGTTATCATGGACGAAGGGACAAAGACAATTCGGTTTGTTCACTTTACCTTGGAGGAATACTTGAAGGGTGACAACCGTAGCAACGAATATTTCCCAGATCACCACAGGCTCGCCGCCCAAATTTGTTTGACGTACCTCAACTTCCGTGGGTTGGCTGCCGATTGCACAACCGAAGCCGAAATGAATGAGCGTCGGAAGAGCTTTCGTTTCCTTGACTACGCAGCTAACCATTGGGGCCAGCATGCTGCCCAACTGGGTTGTAGTGGCGGGGTTGATGGGCTTGCGATGAGGCTCCTGCGGGTTGGTAGTGGACTTCAGTATCCTCATGTCGCTATCCCAGTGTTGTACTGGAGTCTGTACAGGACTCCATACGATATGTACTCCTACCCTGATTCCGACTTCAAGTTCCTTGGAATACATGCCGCAGCTTACTTTGGATTAGCGTCCTGCCTGAATGAGTTGGTAGGGAAGGACAATATTTGGGATATAGAGGACAGTGCTGGCCGAACACCACTGTCATGGGCAGCTGGGCGAGGCCACGAGGCCGCTGTACGGCTGTTGGTGGAGCGGGAAGATGTAGATGCTGATTCAAAGGAGGATGATGACCCAACACCACTGTCATGGGCAGCTGAGGGAGGTCACGAGGCTGTTGTACGGCTGCTGGTTGAGTGGGAGGATGTGGATCCTGATTCAAAGGACACCAATGACCAAACCCCATTGTCATGGGCAGCTGGAGGAGGCCACGAGGCTGCTGTACGACTGCTGCTTGAGCGGGAGGATGTGGATCCTGATTCAAAGGACACCAATGGCCGAACCCCACTGTCGTGGGCAGCTAGGGGAGACCACGAGGCTGTTGTACGGCTGCTGGTTGAGCGGGAGGATGTGGGTGCTGATTCAAAGGACACCTATGGCCGAACACCACTGTCATGGGCAGCTGCGGGAGGCCACGAGGCTGTTGTACGGCGGCTGGTTGAGTGGGAGGATGTGGATGCAGATTCGAAGGATGACAGATGGGGCCAAACACCACTGTCATGGGCAGCTGCGGACGGCCACGAGGCTGTTGTACGGCTGCTCGTTGAGCGGGATGATGTGGATGCTGATTCAAAGGACACCAATGGCCGAACGCCACTGTCATGGGCAGCTTGGGGAGGCCACGAGGCTGTTGTACGGCTGCTGGTTGAGCGGGAGGATGTGGACGCTGATTCAAAGGACACCAATGGCCGAACGCCAGTGTCATGGGCAGCTTGGGGAGGCCATGAGGCTGTTGTACGTCTGCTGGTCGAACGGGAGGCTGTGGGTGCTGATTCAACGGACACCAATGGCCGGACACCACTGTCATGGGCAGCTTGGGGAGGCCACGAGGCTGTTGTACGGCTGCTGGTTGGGCGGGAGGATGTGGATGCTGATTCAAAGGACACCAATAGCCGAACACCACTGTCATGGGCAGCTTGGGGAGGCCACGAGGCTGCTGTACGGCTGCTAGTTGAGCGAGGGGATGTGGATGCTGGTTCAAAGGATGGCATATGGGGGCAAACACCATTGTCATGGGCAGCTGATGGAGGCCACGAGGCTGTTGTACGGCTTTTGGTTGAGCAGGAGGATGTAGATGCTAGTTCTCGGGACAGCAATGGCCAAAATGGACATAGTGCTGGAATAATAGTATAACTGGGGGAATCACGCTGGGGGGATGGTACCACACTGGCATTTGGGCATAAGACTAGTACAAGGATCTTTTTTTCCTTCCCCCGGAGTGCATACATCTGTAGATCCTGAGGTGTCACGGTGCACCATATTAGCAGGGATTATGGCAAGGCGCAATGTATGGCAGTGCAATGTGGCAGTGCATTAGATGTGGCAATGCGATAGGCATGCATTAGATGTGAGGAAGGTTACGAGGACGTTGTCTATAAAAGACCCGTCTATGCTCTCCTTATTGCTCTCTTCCTCACGCAACGTCTTGTATCTTAATTGAATACGAGCTTTGTCTATCCGTCTCTTGTCCATCCGTCTCTTGTCCACTAGACCTTTTGACCTATTAGCCTATTAGCCCTGCGCTCCCTGGAAGACTCCTAGCCCCAGTGCCCATAACATGAGGCTAGGAGGCGACTCCTTCCTCTTTGCTAGTACAGTATAGTCCCAGGATAATAAATTTTCTTAAGACTTTACTTGCAGTCAGCCTTAGGCTATGACGAGCCCCCGGAAGCTTGGCGAGGATTCATCCAAGGCCATCCGGGACCTAGTACAGTAGCAGTGATCCCGTAGGATATGCAGACTAAACCAACAGGGGGGAGAAATTCCCTTGCTTTTTTATTGACCTATTATTAAACCTGAATTTCTCTCGGATTAACGCCTAACATTCCCTCAACTAGGCAAGAACCGTAGGCAGAGGCAGGATTCGAACCTACGATCACCAGGATGGCTCTCAACTAGACCATCCACCCCCCCAGAGAATAATAGCAGGTATAGCGGGGTGTATTTTTAAAAAAACTTTCAGGGTCTATACGACTTTTTCACGAAGGGAGCCTTAGGCTATGAGACGGCCCCGTTCCCGCCCCATTGAAGGTTCAGCAATCACGGGATGGTTCGACCTATCCACCAATTGCGCACAGGCCGCTGTTAGCACGAACCGTTCAGCAATTATTGATGAATCCGTCGACCCATTCACCAATCCTTGCATAATATACGGATTTTTTCTGTTTTGAAGTCTATACGTCTTTTCCCCTCAAGGGGGAGCCCGTGGCTATGAGACGGATCCTTCCCGCGCCTTTAGAGGTCTGGGTTTGCGTAGGACCAACACGCTGCATAAACGCCCTGCCTTCCGACCTAGGAAAATCCTGACCTCGGACAATGATAAGGAAATTACAGAACTTGGCGGTGCAGTTGGGACTCGAACTCTGGGCTTTCTCCAGCGAAGACAACACAACACCAAGTACTCGGCCAAGGGAGTACACTCCTATATATACGGATGTGCATACGAGAAATAAAAAATATGTGCTGGTGGCGGGCAAAAACATGGGACCGCATATAATAGGGCCCATATAGACAGGATAGGCACAAGACCCCTATAGACACAAAAAACCCTGGCTGGCTGCCAATTTTGCTATATATGGAGGCATTACTAGCAATTTCATGATACAGGGAGGCCTCGCTACAATTACCCATCTGAACACTATAACCTATCTGAAAACAATAACCTGTCTGAACACAATAACTCATCTAGATACAATAACCCCTAAAGATATAATATAAAAAAATAAAAAAAACAATAGTAGCACCTAGCACTAATACCTCCAGCATAGGCGATCAAGAATTCCATGTTGGGTTTGTAATTGATATTGTCCTGGATGAGGCTGCTGCAAAATACGAGCATATAAGTGTGAATAATCAAGCGCACTTCGATCTTCTTTAGGTATGCGTAGGGAAACAGTGGCATTAGTTTCCAAATTGTCAATAATAAAATGTATGTTATATTGATTGGCCATTTGGTTATAAGCTCGAACTCCTGCAGCAAGAACTGACTCCTCGATAGAACTTAAAGGAACTGTATCTGTAGCCAATTCAGTTGAGGTGATATTGGTAGTAACTTCATTTCGGGTAATATTGCTAGTCGAACCTGAGAGCAATGTATCAATTGGGATTGGTGATAAGTTAGCGGAGAGGTCCGGAAGAATCTAAATAGGATTTAGTAGAAATAAAGTAAGGATGCCTGATGGTTTATATACCTGTTGCATTGGATTTTCATCGAAAATATTTATTCCGGATAAATCCGGATAAAAATTATTAGAGTTGTCTTCCACTGCTTGAGCTTGTACAGCTAGCTTATTAAGATCATCTAAAACTTCATTCTCAACCTCGGTAGCTTCCTTGGCTTGGTGTAATCCTATTCGATCCTCCCAACATAGCTTTCTCCCAAAAAAGACTTCAAATGGCATCTTTTCTCCTATTGTTGTGTGACTCTGTTAGTTCATTGCCAATGCAATATCTGATAGTGTATCACTCCATCCTTGCCTCTCATGCTCATCTAGCTAGTATCGGAACTTTGTTTTCATGACTCTATTTGCCTGTTCTACTAAACCTTGTATTTGTGGATATCTTAGTCTCCTATTTAAGATTTTGATCCCATACTGCTTCAATAAAATCAATAATATACCCTTAAATTCCTTTCCATTATCATACTGAATAATCTTTGGAATACCAACAATGCCCATCCATTCTGCCATACATTTGGCTGCATCTGCTGCAGTTTTATCTGTGAGTGCATAGAGAAAACTCGCGTTGCTAAAATGGTCCTTAACATGCACAATCCAGTGATTACTCTTATGTAGTGTTGCATGCATATCAACTAAATCAATTTGTACTCGTTCTAGAGTATAATTTGATTGAATTGATTGTAAGGGTGCTCGTGTTTTTGATAGTCGAGTTTGAAGGCAAATTGACAATGTTTCAGAAGCCACATTACTTCTTGCCCTGATATCCCATAGAATACTGCTTAATCTGATGAAATGTTTTCGTATGTCCTGAATGTTGCGATTGCTGATATGATTTCATAATAGCTCCATATACTTGTTCGATCCATACCACCTTTCTAAAATCTATTAGTAATCTTTGCAGATAATTTGCATAGTTTGCTAGAGTGTCGTATTTTTGATTGGACCACCTTTGCTTCTCTTTCTTATCATTACACAAATCATAAGAAATCTTTGAATTTGGAAAAGTCAAAAATGATTTATAGTCCAAATGTTTTTCTTCATCGAAGCAAGCTTGATTATTGTTGTCAGTCGAGATAAGCTATGTTGCAAAGGCTGCTCGGATAGCATCTGGAATTGAAGGAGTTGGGGACTCAGGACTGTCAGAGAATGGAATATCGATGGCAGACATAAGTTCCAATATTGTATTATATAGGAAAGCTTGATGATATTGATGTAGGCCCAGGCCTATATTGATGAATGACAATTAGCTCCAATGACTTGTACGCAAGTGGATTATTGGGCTTTATAGCTATCAACTACAATCATAACCGAAAACAGACATTACTATATAAAGAATAGACTCATCTCAGCATAGTTGAGGATGAGGAGATTACTTTCGATTGCTGAATAAGTCAGCTCCCAACCAGCAATTGACCTGATTGCCGAACCGTCCCAACCAGCAGTCGACCTGATTGCTGAACGGGTCAGCGTCCCAACTAGCAATTGACCTGATTGCTGAACGGGTCAGCGTCCCAATCAGCAATCTATTTAATTGCTGAACAGGTCAGCGTTCCAACCAGCAATCGACCTGATTGCCGAATGGGCCAGCTTCCCAACCAGCAATCTATTTAATTGCTGAATGGGCCAGCATCCCAACCAGCAATCTATTTAATTGCCGAATGGGCCAGTGCCCCAACCTGAAATTGACCTGATTGTTGAACGGGTCAGCATCCCAACCAGCAAGTGACCTGATTGCTGAATAGGTCAGCGACCTAACCAGCAATCTATTTGGGTCAGCATCCCAACCAGCAATCGACCTGATTGCAGAACTGGTTGGCTTTTTTTTTATTAAAAAATCATTAATCATATTTAGCCTATCTAGACTATGATGATCGGTTGGCTTCCCAAGAATTGAATTGATTGCCAAAAGGGCCTCCCAGCCTAACCAGTAATCTGTATCTATTATTACCGAATGGACCTTGTAGCGCAACAAGTTTCTTAATAGCCTACTAGATCAGAAACAAAAAACAGTTTGTCTCTCATGGCATCGTGATATCGTATGGCATGGTGTGACATGGTATGGACATCGGGTACATTATGTGAACTTTTTTGGAAACGTTCCTGATTGTTCCTGATTGGTTCTCGGGGTATCGGGTTTTGGGAGTTTCGGGGTTTCGGGGTTGGCGGAGCTGGCAGAGCTGGGAGACTGGTTGGACATGCGGAGCTATCGGGCTGGAGGCTAGAGTTGGGGGTGAGAGTCCACCAGCCTAGGGGTATGTTCCAGCGCTGATGTTTAGGTCATATCGCCAGCGGAGGTTAGGTTGCCAGGCGGGGGTCATGTTGCCAGTCAGATATCGGGTTTCGAGGCAGGTCGAAGGTTAGGGCTCACCATCGGGCAGGATAACGGGGAGTCACGGGGTCGCGATGGTGACTTCACTCTTTCATCCTGGTAGAATACGTGGTCTAGGTCATGGCATATCTATCGATGCTGGGGATTGGAAGCAGGGGTGAGCGCTAGGGCTAGGGTTCGTGGGACCCCCATCCATATTTCCCTACATCCGCTTGTTGGACCATCGCCATACTCTACATAGGGTGAATGCGATTAATGATTCCGTAAAAAAAAATCCGCTTGTTGGAATAACTAATCATGCTGGCGTGGGGAGTATATCATGTGGGATACTGCCGTTGTGAGAGATGCCGTTGATGCCGTCGTGGGGAAGTGGGGTGCCGTTGCGAGAGGTGCCGTTGCGGGAGGTGCCGTTGATGCCGTCCGGGGGAGTGTGAGATGCCGTTGTGAGAGATGCCGCTGAGGCCATCGTGGAGGGAATGTGGGATGCCGTTGGGAAGTGTCGTTTGGACGGGATGAAAAGGGAAGTGTCGTTTGGGTGGTACGTGGGAATCCGTAAATTCCTACATCGCTGCCTCATTCCCCTCCACTCCGGCGTGCTCCTTCACCCATATCAATACCCTCAGGCGCTCTACTATTTTCTCGCCAATCGTTCTTCGACCCAAGACTTGGACACTTGGAGTACTAGATCCTGTATCCGCTGTATCACTCCCTGGCTATCCAACGCCACTGTGCCGCATGTGCCCCACGCCATCGATACGCTTAGCGCTCCGCATTCGCTTTCGTGGCCATCGTCCCCACTGCCACCACTCCAAGATGTTTCCCCTGTTTACCTTTCCAGTCTTTCTCCCTATCCCATCTGATCCCCGCCGCTTCCGCCGCCTTTGTAGAGCTCTGTCCATTTCCTTCTCACCGCCCACGCCTACCCCGTTCACGTCATCTATGAAAGAGAGGGTCAGTAGCACTCCCTCTTCTCGTTCCACAGTCGCCTCTGGCCCCCCTTTTCTTTCATCCGCCTTTCCGCCTCCCATAGTACGCTCGACATGTACACCGTGAAAAGAGCTGGCGATAGCGGACTGCCTTGCGGCGTGCACCCAGTCCTCACTGTGGACCCGATGACTTTTCCATCCACCCCCACGCCAAACTTCCGCGGCGCCAACCCGTCGTCAATTCATTCTTTTAGCCATCCTCGCCCGCTCAATACCACCGCCGTATGGTCCCGCCCAACCACTGTCGTCCGAACCCTAATTACCAAGGTATATAAAATTTTGTAGGGCTCGGAGCTGGAATGGAGGGGTCAGAAAAATTGGGAGCAGGCAATGATGGGTCTCGAGTATCAGTCATTGCAAAAGTGCGTAAATGCGGTAAGGGGGGCGAGGGAGGAGTTGATGAGTGAGATTGCGGGAGTAGAGCGCCCGCGAATGGCGGCTTAAGCCAGGCTGCTGGAGAAGATGCTGAGGGACCTGTGAGGGGGACCGGGGATACGGATGAGAGATGGAAGGGGAAGGGATTGGGAGGATGGGAGGGTGTGGGATGATGACCACCCGCGGTGGCATGGCAGGGTTGGTAAAAAAAGATGGCTTCACCTTGGTGATGTCCGCGATACTAAACAAAGTCACAGCTGTTAGAGGCTTCGGGGGTGAAGGGCTGAGCGTGGGAGTTAGGCTGGAGAAGGGGTAGATCTCGGAGGTAAAGCTCTAGGCTCACAAAGAGCCCCAAGCGGCGGATTGGGAGCTCGCGACCCAGGAAGCCAGGGAGGACGTGGTTGGGATCTTCACCGATGGAAGCATGGACGAAAAGGGGCAGGTAGGATGGGGTTGGCAGGTGGAAGGAGTAGGCGGAGGTGACGAAAGACTGACGAGACAAATGCAGGAGAGACCGAGAACATTGATGTGGGTTAGGGGACATAAGGGTGTGAAGGGGAATGAAGAGGCGGACAAGCGAGCGAAGTTGGAAGTAGACATGGGACACAGATTGCAAAAGTTGGAAATCGCCACGCCAGCGGGTATTAAAACAGAATTCCCAATATATCCAAAGGCACCAAGACACATAGGGTGGAAGGCGAAAGCGCTGAAGGGGTTGGTACACATGGTCACGGACAAGGGACCACAACAACAGTGGCTATGGGAGATAGGAAAGGCGGAAAACCCAGCATGTGTGTGTGACGGATGGACACCACAAAATGCGGCCCACCTACGACACTGCCCATGGGTAGGAGACGGGAAAGGGCGGACAGCAGATGGGATGTGGAGCGATGAGGAGTGGTGTGCGGAGGTGGAGGATTTCATTCATTAAAGTGTAAATAATACTGAGGGGGGCAGAGACGGGCCCGTGAGGAGGAGAGGTCACCCGGGATTCCCGGGAACCGCCGTCTATCGCCATGTTCTAAGTAGAATGAATGCGATTAATGATTCTTTAAAAAAAAAAAAAAAAAACTCCGCCTCATAGTCTAAAGCTCCCTTCGGGGAAAAGGTGTATAGACTCAAAAAAAATAAATGTAGAGATACTTGAAGTTATTTCCGTATAATTTACTTTGGCTTTTCTATATACTTATTTAACCAAGTTAACGAAATGTAATACCGAAACAAGCTGTTACCTGATTCTCCCATATTTTATTATTATTATTTCCTCTGTAATCACATGCTGATTCTCTTGTTCCGATACGTTTTTGCCATACTCGCGGGGGGCCGGCTATTCCGCAGTCTCCCGGGTGGACCGGGCCTCTCGCGAATCTGAATTTCTCATCGGGCACCAGAAACACAGTCATATATAGGGGTGTTTGCGAGTGTGATGTGGAGGTGTATGAGACTATGGGTACTGTCTGGGTTGAAGAAAGCAGTGGGCAGAAGTTGTGAGGATGATTGGATATGGGAAAGTTTGAACCGTGGATTTGAGTTGGTTGACGGAGAAGACATTGTACAAAGCCAGTGAATGGAGGAATGGGTTAATCATGTATTTTGACGATACTGAGGTCAAACAACATAATACAGTGGTACAGAGCATCGATAAAATGGGTATCATGGACACTTTAGATTTGTTGTATGGTGGTGATAGTGTGGAATGTACATACTAGTGATAGTCATCAATTGTTACAGCACATTTGTAGGATGCACGTATGGTTTTGTATCACATTTTAGGTAGCACGTTTCATCTTTAGCCAACCCTATGGTGGCGTGACTCATGTACACGTACGGAAGGTCTACAGCGTACAGGAGTCAAAGGTCTGGTAAACCTCTACAGACGTGAAGCTTACAACTGCCCTTTGCTGATTCAGTACGCAGTACCCCACTCATATCAACTTCAGTAATGTCTGCACGACGGGGTCAGAAGTGGGAGAAACAAGAGTTCGAACACCTTATTGCATGGATGGAAGAGAATCAAGAACTCCTAAGAGGCAAACAATAGCCTGGAATAAAGTGGCAAAGAACGAGGTGTTTTCTAATAAAGTACACATCACGGTAAGTACACATCACGGTAAAAGAAATAACCCATAAAGTAAGCGTGTATGGAAGGAGGGAAGGGAAATGCAGCAACGCTCTGGGTGGAGGATTGAAGAGAAGGATGATCCATCAATTAATGCGGTATTGCAACGGAAATACCAACTCTTTAGCATTTAGAAGAGATTTAAGGGTCACGTCCAAACGTGAAGGTTATTGCAAGTATAGAGATCTATTCCAGAGCCTTGATCTGGTCCTTCAACAGCCTCCACTTCGACAGGATTACTTGAAACAACTGCAGTTCCAACAGCCCCCCCTATAACTGCCCTATCTACAACAGCCCCACCCACAACAGTCCCACCTATAATACCCCTACTGCTAATAGCCTCTTAAGCCGCATCACCTGCAGCATATTTTGAAGGAAAAATTGGTTTTGATTGGTCTGCAAGTCCACCCCCGGTAACAACTCCTCAAGCAACACCTCCTACACAAGTAACACCCGGTCTACAACCTCCAAAAACCCGCAACACTTTGATAAGAAGCGTGACCTTAATTCTCTTTAGAAGGAAACACCTGGGGAACGATATAATATTCAAGAAAACCATGATTCAAAGAGATATAAAGCGGAAATGGAGATTAAAAGAGAACGGATTCCTGAGGAGGGGAGAATTGCAGGTGAAAGAATTACAGCAGAAGAGAGAATTGAGAGTGGAGGAATAGCTGCAAAAGCTAAAAAAACAGCAGCTGAAGAAAGGATAGCAGATAGACAAGCAAGTCAAGCCGTGAAGATAGCTCAGATTCAAGCGGATACACAAGCTAAACAAACAGAAAGCTTTACATGAATTATGCAAACAATGCTGCCGTACTGGGAGGTGCTGGGAAACAATCTGGTGATAGTGGTAGTGAAGGTGGTAGTAGGAGTGCGGCTGGAGAGGGATATCTCCTAACCAACTCTGGTCATTTTCATTCTGCATACTATGAAGGATATTATGTAAAACTACACAAGCTTTAGTCCAACTGATAACCCACTCATGCCCTTGTTGTTTATCTAAACCAATACACACTGGTATATTGTACAGGGTAGGCTATCGTGCTTTTAGAATCTAAAATGTATACTCTATTCTCACCCGTGGAATAGCGAGCTGGTAGTTAAAAGCTGCATTGCATCTGTTGGCTGCCTAGATGCCGGCTCCTTATAGAGTGTAATGATATGACGTTCTAAACGATAAGCTTTATCTGCAAGAGATATCCCTCAGGGTCGCTGCACCACGATAGAGGGAAATCCATTTGAAAGCTGTAGAGTCATGTACACTCGCAGTATGCTCCATAGAAACCCATATGAAGCATCCCTCCCAGCCGCAGATTACTTTCAAGTTAAACCCGTAATTTTCTTTCCTAGAGAAGTATGCTTTTTGATCCACCATATGCTTATCTCGAAGCACAATATTTGAACTGTCAAAAGTCCTATACAATGTCCGTGCCTACCACCAGCGTTGGCAAGTGGATATACTTAGCCAGTAGACTAGCTAGGAGTGAGCCAGACATATTTCCGGACCGTCCCATATCCAATATTTAATATAATTCGTGACCTTTCTCCTGTACCACCACCTCCCAGAACATAGAGCACGACAGCAATCTGTTGATATATGGGCCTCGGAAGATTGCCTAGCCCCTTATAATTGCCTTGATTCCAATACTCTTTGCCACTATCTTCCATAAGTAGCTCAACAAGCTACCAGAATGATGCCCGATGCATACGGAATAAGGCAGGGAATGCCGTATCAGAGCATTCGCGGATATGTGGCTCCAGAATGTCTTCACCACCATGGTGATCTGCGCTGCCACTATGGGACAGAGAGCGATAACATCTCGAACCACCAGAAGGTCCTGAATATGCTCTTCTAATACCGTATTTGCCTCCATCACTGATGCCAATACATAGGCGCATGTTTCGCTCTTAATTGCAGCGTCAATATCCTGCAGAGGTTGTGTTTATTCTGATATTCGAGGCATGTCGGCGGTTGTGGTGTTTGATTGCACTGGTAGTTAGTCTGCCTAGTGGATTTTTCTTTTCTTTTTGAGTTTCCCTCGAAGGGAGCCTTTAGGCTATGAGGCGGACTGCGCTGTAGGACTTGGTGACTACCTACACTGCTAGGTAGTACAGTACACAACGCGATATCTGTGTTGGTCTGATACTGTAATAGGTAAGGTGGTACACCCCTGTCCGCGGGCTTGAAGCACTTCCAAGAACTTACCACTGCGTAATCTATCCTACCGTCAGTTCATGTTGTGTTCCAACGGCGCATGCACAGCCAGGGGTGTAGGTATGTATGCACTGGTAGGTACTGTACTCGTGATCTCGTTCCCAGACTCTTAGGTTATCTGCGCTAAAGCTATCTTCGGCTAAGACTGTACTGTACTCATACAGTAGTAGACACGTGCGGCACACACAGGGTCGACTGCACCCAATGTCTGGGCATACCTTAGAAGGAACTTTTCGTGCATGTATGTTGCTTTTCCGAAGCACTGCGGGGTTGTATTCAGCAATTCCTAGCACCGCTCCACTCGAGTTCAAAACATCTACAACTTCGCCGAAGCCAGCAATTACCACAGCCAGCACACTTACCACCACTAGGATGCCCAATTTTATTCGCCAACTGCTTTCAAGTCCCAAGCCCCCTCATTCAAGGGATCAACAATCCGAGGGCTTGGAACCTGACCCGCAAGACCGGCATAAGGACTCGGAACGACCAAAGTCATCACGGGGCTGGCGTTTGCGACTCCCGGTATCCTCCTCAGCAAGAGGAAATTCACCGATCCCTGCTTCCAGGTTACCAACGCCGACACCACCCGCCGTACCATCACCGGGTGTGCCAGTACAATCCGCGCAAGTACCCGGTGTTCTTCCGATTGAACGTATCTGGCAACTGTCAATTGACCTAGCCCAGGAGAGGCTTAAGGAAAAGAAGCTACCACTCCTCGAACCCAGCAGCCCCACATTTAAATCGGTGGCCGGCGTTACTAGTCCTGTAGAAGATTTGAAGCGGTATATTGACCAGGGTGGCAAAGGTACTGGCTCCAATCGGTGGAGAAAAATTCTAAAAACTATCGACAGCTATGCGAAGCTTGTGGACACGGCAATACAGCACAGTCCGGCGATTACGGCGTTGGTCTGGGCAGGCGTCAGAACAATATTGCAGGTAAGTTGGGATTCTATACTCTAGGACATTTATTTTATGCAGTATTGACTATTGATCCTGCCAGGTTGCTTTGAACCGGATAGAAACTATTGAAAGCCTGGAGGCTGCTATAGAGACTATTGTTTCGAAGATGGCTATATGCGAATTCTATGCCAATGTGTATGTCGAGACAATGCAGATGGGACTCTCACTGGCGAGTGACCAAATGACACACAGGCTTCAACAAAGCCTAGACTCAGCGTTACCTGAGTTTTATGCTGCCGTATTGGTTTTTACCGCGAAGGCATGTCAATATTTTAATCCTTCCAACACAGGTGGGTGGCTTTCTGTATGGATGGCTTCCCGCGTGGTGGTTTAGTAGGGTTAGTTCTGACCATCACTTGATGTACAGCAATAACAAAAATTGGCAACATGCTACAACCGTTCGTTCATGAGTTCAAGCCATTCATTGACGACATCTCCCGAACGGAGAAGTGTGTGCGAGAATGCGCAGATATAGCTACTATGGACAGGATTAAGAGTATGTAAAAGAGGTAATTTTGGTATAGGGTCTAATGAACTAATGATTGGGCAGGGAACTCTATCCAAGTAGAGCAGATGCACAGTCTCCTTAAGCAAATTGAGTCCACGGTGCTCTCACTGAGCAGATTAAATGGTGTGTATATATTTATCTCCTTTCTTTGTAGATTCTGCTCCTGGATATCCATACTCCCGAATTTAACCGAAACTAATATGCTAGCAGAGATTGCAAACTACACTAAAAAAGCGGAAGGTACCAATGCCGTCAATATATTGGAATCACAGCCAAGTACTGATCTGCCTGTACTCCAGAGGAGAAGCTCCTAGAGGTACTTCCCCAATTGGACTCTCCGAAACGACATCAAGATATGCGTGACAAGCGCTACGATGGGAGTGGGGGATGGTTATTACAGCACCCACGATTCCTCCAGTGGGCGGATAATAGTAATGAAGACATATCGAGCCGCATTCTATGCTGTTATGGAATGCCTGGCGCTGGCAAGACTATAATCAGGTACCAGTAAGTGCTCGAACTGAAGTTCAATTGCAGGCTAACCCACCTCACCTCTAGTTCCGTTGTAATCGATGATCTGATCACGCGGCATGGGGAAGCAAATGTTGCCTATCTCTACTGTGATTACCGAGACCAAAAGAGCCAAACTGTGGTCAATATATTGGGGAGTGTGCTGAGGCAGTTTCTTACCACTGCTTCCTACGTCCCAGAGACTATTATCACCACACTACAATCTATCAAGAAAAAAGGCCAAAGAGCGGAGATTGGGGATATTTCAAAAATGATAAAAGTCCTTTTACCACGCCTTCATCACAGTTTCCTCTGCTTGGATGCTCTCGATGAGTTGGAGTCTCGTACCCGCTTTACACTACTTAAGGCACTTCGAACTGAGTTTGGTTCTGCTCGCATATTTCTGACAGGACGTCCTCACATAGAGCCAGAGGTCAACGAGGCTCTACCAACACAACTTGACTCAATGCACATCGAGGCAAATGAAGGTGATATTCGAGGATTCTTGATCCACGAGATCGAGGAAGATATGAATATCAACCCAGACGATATGAATGAGCAACTCAGGGAGGAGATACTGGAAGCAATTATAGGCAAGGCCGGTGGAATGTATGTTCTTTATTTTTTTATACACATCTTGTTTTTGAAGTATATACGCCTAGTCAGCCTGAGGCTCTGAGGTAGGGTACTACAGGGTGGTAAGAATTTTAACAAATAAGCCGCTAGAGCTAGGTTGACAAACAATCTGAACTGTTTGGTGATACAAGAAATACATGTCTGCAGAAACAAAGCTAAGCAATAGTAATTCCTAGGTTTCTCCTTCCTGCGTTACATATCAGTATGGTCCTCGCGCAGCCGACAAAGGCAGCAAGACGGCAGGCATTACCGAGATTGCCACTAGAACTTGGCAGTGCATATGCGGGGATGCTTGTGAGAATACAAAAATCGAGTCACAGTCCCCACCCTGTAAATAATCTAGGGATGCGTGTCCTGATGTGGCTACATCTCGCCACCCGACCCCTCTTCTTGGAAGAGCTCCAGCATGCACTTGCGGTAGTGTTGGAGGGGGGCCAGTGTGGAAATATTGACCTGGATGAGGATGAAGTTCCTACGAAAAAGCGATTGTTGGACTGTTGCCTTGGACTAGTTATCGTGGACGAAGGGACAAAGACAGTTCGGTTTGTTCACTATACCTTGGAGGAATATTTCAAGGGTGACAGCCGTAGCAACGAATATTTCCCAGATCACCACAGGCTCGCTGCTCAAATTTGCCTGACGTACCTCAACTTCCGTGAGTTGGCTGCCGACTGCACAACCAAAGGTGAAATGGATAAGCGGCTGCAGGACTTCTGTTTCCTTGACTACGCAGCTTGCCACTGGGGCCAGTATGCCGCCCGACTGGATTGTAGTGACGGAGTTGATAGGCTCGCAATGAGGCTTCTGCGGGTTGGGAGAGGACGTCAGTATCCTCATGTAGCCCTTCCAGTGTTGTACCGGGCTCTGTACTATGATTTGTACCCCTACTACCCCGTTTTCGACTTCAAGTTCCTTGGAATACATGCCGCAGCTTCGTTTGGATTGGAATCCTGCGTGAATGAGTTAGGGAAGGACAATATTTGGAATATAGAGGACAATGCTGGCCGAACACCACTGTCATGGGCAGCTGGGCGAGGCCATGAGGCTGTTGTACGGCTGCTGGTTCAGCGAGAGGATGTGGGTGCTGATTCAAAGGACATCAATGGCCGAACACCACTATCGTGGGCAGCTACAGGAGGCCACGAGGCTGTTGTACGGCTACTGGCTGAGCGGGAGGATGTGGATGCTGATTCAAAAGGCACCAATGGCCGGACACCACTGTTGTGGGCAGCTACAGGAGGCCACGAGGCTGTTGTATGGCTACTGGCTGAGCGGGAGGATGTGGATGCTGATTCAAAGGACAGCGAGGGCCGAACACCACTGTCACTGGCAGTTGATGGAGGCTACGAGGCTGTTGTACGGCTTCTGGTTGAGCGGGAGGATGTGGATGCTGGTTCAAAGGACAAAATTGGCGAAACACCACTGTCATGGGCAGCTAAGCGAGGCCACGAGGCTGTTGTGCGGCTGCTGGTTGAGCGGGAGGATGTGGATGCTGATTCAAAGGACGGATATGGCCGAACACCACTGTCATGGGCAACTGGGCGAGGCCACGAGGCTGTTGTACGGCTGCTGGTTGAGCGGGAGGATGTGGATGCTGATTCAAAGGACAACTATGGCCGAACACCACTGTCATTGGCAGCTGCGAACGGCAACGACGCTGTTGTACGGCTGCTGGTTGAGCGGGAGGATGTGAATGCTGATTCAAAGCACAGATATGGCCGAACACCGCTGTCATTCGCAGCTGAGCGAGGCCACGAGGCTGTTGTACGGCTGCTGCTTGAGCGGGAGGATGTGGATGCTGATTCGATGGCCAACTATGGCCGAACACCACTGTCATTGGCAGCTGCGAACGGCCATGAGGCTGTTGCACGGCTGCTCGTTGAGCGGGAGGATGTGGATGCTGATTCAAAGCACAGATATGGCCGAACACCGCTGTCATTCGCAGCTGAGCGAGGCCACGAGGCTGTTGTACGGCTGCTGGTTGAGCGAGAGGATGTGGATGCTAATTCAATGGACAACGGTGGCCGAACACCACTGTCATGGGCAGCTGGGCGAGGCCGCGAGGCTGTTGTACGGCTGCTGGTTGAGCGAGGGGATGTGGGTGCTACTTAATTCAAAGGACAGCAATGGCCAAAATGGATATAGTGCTGGAATAATGGTGTAATCGGGAGAATGACGCTGGGGGGATGGTACCACACTGGAATTTGGGCATAACACTGGTACAGTGATTTTCTTTCTTTCCTTGGAGTCTATACATCTGTAGAGCCTGAGACTAGGAAGCGGCTCCCTCCCCTTTGCTGATACAGTATATAGTGCTAGAATAATAAATTTCCTAAGTCTTTACTCACAGTCAGCCTTAGGCTATAACGAGGCTCCCGGAAACCTGGTGACAAGGCCATCCGGGACCCAGTAGCAGTGATCTTGTGGGATATGCGGACTAAGCCAACAGCGGGGGAACCTCAACTCGGCGAAAACCGTTGGGGCAGGCAAGATTCGAACCTACGATCACCTGGATGGCTCCCAACTAGACCATCCACCCCCCAGACAATAATAGTGTAACGGGGTGTAACACAGGCATAGGGGCATAATATACCGGAATGATAGAATAATGGCATAATGGGGCATAGGGCATAACGGAGTGTAATATAATGCTGGCATCGGGGCAAAGTAACTGCGGAATATTACTCTGGCACTTCGAACACCAGAAGAATGGTAGACTGTTGTTCTGGCCCCATCCAGCAATCACGTCAATCAGTCGATCCATTGGCTAATCGGGTGCTATGGGCTATTGCTAGTTGGTTCGAATTATCCACCAATCGCGCACAGACCGACAATTTGTATCCAGGGGTAGGTAGCCCCCTGTTGCGCAGCCACCATGTGTTCTGCGGTGATGGCCCCTTGTATATTCAACCACTGTCGTTTTTTTTTTTAAAGGAGTCACCAATCGCATTTAGCCTATCTAGACTATGGCGGCCTCCCGGCTGCCCAGGTACCTCTCTCCCCTTCCGGGCCAGTCCATGCCTTCCCCACTATCTACGCTATATTATTTACACGCTCCCCTCCCTATTGCACAAGCCTCGCCACCGCCTCGCACCACTTCTCATCTCCCCTCGCTTGCTCTCTCGATCTCTCCACCCCGTCTCCCACCCATGGGCACGTGTACATATGTGCTGCGTTCTGCTCGTCCATCCATTCTTTTAGCCATCCTTGTCCGCTCAATACCACCGCCGTATTGTCCCGCCCAACCACTGTCGTCAGAACCCTAATCTACCAATATATACAATTTAGTAGGGCTCGAAGCTGGGATGGAGGCCGCAGAAAGATTGAGAGCAGGCGATGATGGGCCTCTAGTATCAGTCATTGCAAAAGTGCGTAAATGCGGTAAGGGGGGCGAGGGAGGAGTTGATGAGTGAGATTGCGGGAGTGACATAGCCTTTCAATGTATAGCAGAAAAACCTTCAAAGGTATGTATAAAATAATATTAGTAGAGTAGCTGAAATCCAAAACGGATAGATAGACCAAGTCAACATAGCACCCAGGATTCTTTCACAAATCAACTTATCCAGCAAATCTCGTTCGTGCAACCAAACATCTTGATTTCCCAAGGCAGTGTGAAAGTCAAAGATGTGGGGTTGGCTACAGGAAGATAACCGGGGAGTGGAGATCACCGGGGTGAGATGGTTAGTACAGGAGAAAGCTCGGCAGGGGAAGACGAGTTCCTCATTGGTGGTGCACTTGAATAGCCGTAAGGCACTGGATGGCGGAGAGAAGAAGGCGCGATTGTGGATGGGAAGATGATGGTACCAGACCGCGAAATATGACTGGGATAGGAAAAGCAGTGCACAGGACGGTGACCGGAGGGTTGGGGCGATGGCTGGTAATGGTGACATGATGCCACAGGAATACCAGAGGGTTGGGGCGATGGCTTGTGATGGTGACATGCGGACACAGGAATACAAGGACCTTTTTAGAAGAGCTCGAGAGGTGCTAGTGCAGAGGCGAAGGTTGGGTGTGGTCGCTCCCACATGAGAGGGTTTTGTCGAGGGAGGATTTGACAGTGTTGTTTTTTCGTGCGAACACCAGAGGGTATGTGTAGGGGGGTAGATTTCTGTAGTACTCTTCTTTTCTTGGGGGGGTTTTTAGGGGCAGGGACCGGCCCAGTGGCTGTGATAATCCTTTGCCGAGTTTCCACTCGGGGATGCGGTCCATCGCCATGTTCTA
>Ga0307514_10002221_pt1 | contig 20729 bp, 17 predicted proteins | sample 16_EM_MG_FD_203088 | JGI IMG/M metagenome (GOLD analysis project Ga0307514, IMG submission 203088) | Populus trichocarpa ectomycorrhiza microbial communities from riparian zone in the Pacific Northwest, United States - 16_EM | ecosystem: Host-associated > Plants > Roots > Unclassified | place...
GTCGATCTAGTATGTAGACAGGCTTTTGCTTTTCTTGGCTCACGTGATCCCTTTCTATAGTGAAACCTGGCTATAGTGAAGAGATTTGGCAGATTTCTGCACTTCACTATAGCCAGGTTTGCCTGTAGACGCTTTCAAATCTGAAATCGGATCTGTTTTGGTGGAGCTAATAGAGTCGGCAATCTTTGGTGGGAGGTCGGGTTGGTTACCTACAAGGTGCTGGCACCATACAAGAGTCATTGGCGAAGTTAGCTTAGTCATCTCCTTATTTCCTACTTCGGTTAGTTTTTCTACTTCTTGGCATGTAACAGTTTTCTATTCTCTCATTCAAAATGTTCCTCTTCCTACCCTTATAACTTTCTCTATTTTCTATTTTTTTCCCTTTTAAGAGTGAAGCCTTATTTTGCACCTACAATTCTATTAGCTTACGCTTTAATTTAATGTTCTAAATATGTTGTGGTTGTTGAGATAGAAAACTTCACCTTAGCTGGCACACACAAAAATAATTATGTGACAGATATAAAGAGTCTTGGCACGAGATCGGGTTGGTTATGTTGCTGGCACCATATCAAAGATCACTAAGATCACTACAATTCCTTGGCATACCACTTCACTACCAGTACCTTAACCCCGCCCCTCAACGGCCTGCTCCCCGGCCCTCCAGTAAGTATAAATTATTTTGAACTCTTCCCAAATATTTCCACCCCGTAATCGAAGTGCCCCGAACACTTAGTCCTCACGACATCACCGCCGCCATTTCTTCTGTCATTGATATCCCTCTCGACTTTTTCCAGATAGATATCCCAGCCCCAGTCTCTAGTAAACCATCGGTATCCCCAAGTTCAATGGCATGCAATAAGGAGTGCTGGGCTACAATTGTTACCCGCTCATCATATCTCCCAGGGGTTATTCTTCTCCATCACTCTCTGCAGAAGCACAATACACAATACCCCCTACTCGTATTGGTCACTCTATCTCTCCCACAAACGTGCATTGCTGTACTCGATGCACTTGGAATCCAACATCAGACGATAGAGCCACTATATCCAGGGCAGGAGGTCCCCCTCACCGCAGCACGGTTCAAAGATACATGGACGAAACTCAGGGTATTCGAGCTGGTGGAGTATGAGACCGTAGTGCTACTCGATGCAGACATGTTAGTAAGGAGAAATATAGATGAACTGTTTAAAGTGAAGTTGCCTGGCAGAGATTGGATTGCATCGAGTCATTGCTGTATATGTAATAGCGTAGGTGCGAGCTGGGCACCGGAGGATTGGTGAGTCGTCCTCAGCTCTAATATCAATATTAATATCCCGACTCCCGACATTGCGCTCACTCGGATTACACCCACCGCAGGATTGTTCCAAACTGTGCATATACAAACCTCACACATCCCAGTGCGCTTACCGAACCCACTCCCGTTCCTTCTGGTCCTCCATATTCATCAGAGCAACCCGGTACACATGCCCTTCTCAACTCGGGACTGATTGTTCTCCACCCATCCACCCATGTCTTTGATCAACTCCACAACTTTCTTCTCACATCCCCGCTCGTTCCTACTCTGCTGTTTCCGGACCAGGACCTCATTGCGGAGGTTTTCCGGAACAGATGGACGCCACTTCCATGGAATTATAACGCACTCAAAACAAACCGATATCAGCACCCGAATATTTGGAGGGATGAAGAAGTCCTTAATCTACACTATATTGTGGACAAGCCGTGGACGGTGGGGAGGTCGAAAGCCGGGAAGGACGCTGTATGGAATAGTTTGTGGTGGGATGAATTTAGAGCCTGGAGAGCGCAAATGTACGAGAATATGGGTCAGGCGAAGGCAGAAATGGTTGTGGGTGAAGTCGAGAGGTGGTGTGGAGAGGAGAATACGTGAAATTGAGTATATAGGCAAGAGCAAACGCTGGCATAGATACAGTCTGCAGTAATGAATCTCCATCTAGATCTGGTATAATCAGGAAAAACAGAGCCTTCCCTTGTCACAGGACAAACGTCAACCAAACATATATGCCCTAGCTACTAACTTATGTAAATCTCGGATAGCATTAACCAGACTATGACAGCATATGGTGTGCAGCAAGAGATGGGCTTTGGGCTGGTTGCTGAAACGAATTTGGACTCTGCCATCTCGCGACGTATAGTTGTGAGATGTTCTCGTTCCCAGACTCGTTGCGCTGCCAAAACAAATACTCGTGCGGCTAGCCAACGACAACTCCGACACCTCATTGCTATTCCTTCGGGCATTGGCAATGCTAAGAGCTGTAGATAAAAGGCAGAGAAGGTCACCTCAATAAATCACTATGGTTGGGGATTCGTCTTCAAGTCCGTCTATTACGTATATATTAGACTAACCCCTAGAATCTTCCACTGTCGCCTCTAGCCTGTTGATTTTTTCAACAGTCTGAATTTCACCGACTCATGTTTAGCCGATTTTATTTATAAAGAATATATCTGTAACATGTGCACCCACCAACCATCTTATCGCCCAACCGGCCATTGGATCAACTACATTGGATAAGAATATCAAATACATTACGGATACCTTCTCCGTAGTCTGGCTGCAAGAGGCCGTGCAGTCTATGTTCTCGGGATAAGACAAGAGATCGTCTATACATAGAAATCTTGAGCACCAACATAGCCTGGCGATGTATTCGGTTGAGATTCGCAGTCAGCTGCGGGGTAGTTGAGAATATTAACAGACTCAAGAGCTGTACCACGTACTGTCTGGGGTATCAATATAATAATATTAGGAATGGAGAATTGTATCACCCACAGTACGGACAAAATACCAAAGGAAAGGTGGGTGGGGAATCTGCAGGTTGGCCGAGCGGTTCCGTGACAGACCGATTTATTTTTTAGGATGGTTCTGCTGCGATACCACGGCATTTAAATACTTAAGTATCGATAGCGGGTGCAAGCTTCTGAGCCTATACCCGACACTCAAGCACTAGCTCGGAGCCTTCAACCTCTGAATTTCCGTCATTCCTAGACCCTAGATTTTCGGAGCCTTCAACCTCTGAATTTCCGTCATTCCTAGACCCTAGATTTTATATCTCATCCAAATGGCCAACACCTGCTGCCCATCTACCGCCCCCAAGGTTAACGTTGAGGTCAATTACATCCCCAAGGGAACCTATGAGACCTACGGTGGCTTCAAAACCTGTTCGTCGTCGATCTTCTCCCCAGTAGTGAAGGCTTCTGACACCCCTAACAGATGTCACTGGTTCGACGGTTGCCAAGAGGGCTATCCTCTCCATTTACGACATCTTCGGATACTTCCCCCAGACCCTCCAAGGCGCAGACATCCTCGCTAAGGCACTTGATGCCTTAGTTGTGATGCCCGATTTATTCGAGGATAAGCCAATCGACCCCAGCATTGTCCCCCCAGACACTGATGAGAAGAACGCAAAATTCCAGACATTCTGGACGACCACAGCCAATTTTGAGAAGAACCAGGCTGCTATCAAGCAGATCACCGGGGCGCTGAAGCATAAGTTCAAGTGTGCGGAGAAGTGGGCAATTATTGGGTACTGCTGGGGTGGGAAGGTAAGCGAGTTTTAATAGATTTATTTGATTGAGGGTAGACTTGAAAACTTGCTAACATGAGCCTTTCTCTGCCTTAGATGGCCATCCTCGCCTCGGGTGAAAATTCCTCCTTCGCAGCCTCTGTCCAGATCCATCCTGCTGCCCTCGACCCTAACAACGCCCTCACCCTCACTGTACCCCACTTCTGCTATGCCTCCAAAGATGAGCCAGTTGAGGCGGTCGCCAAGTTTGAGGAAAACCTCAAATCCCACTCTAGCCCTGCTGTTCGTGAGAATTCCGTCGTGGAGACTAGGGAAGATATGTTCCATGGATGGATGGCCGCGAGAGCGAAGCTGGACGATGAGACGTACAGGAAGGGGTATCAGGAGGGATACGAGAGGGTTGCTGCGTTTTTGAGCAAGAATTTGTAAGCCCCTTGATGTGATTACGAACGCGCTATTCCGGCGCTCATTGGCATTATGTATGTCTAGGTGAATGGAGATCGGAAGATCAAATTGGGTGGGTGCATATGTTGGGGATAAACCCACTCTAGACACGACTATAGGTTTTATGTATTCCGCTGTCAAAATTCGAATTTTATCAGTTTGAGGCTATGACTCAAGTCTCGTTGACCATAAAATCCTTGGTTTTAGGGCTAGGTAGAGGTAGAATTACAGTCCAAGATATGATAACTATCCGAATCTATCCAGTCAGATCCACAGATAGTCCATAGCAAATTATGACCAGAAAACCAACGAGTTGTAGAAAGGAGCTGAAGAAGGGAGTAGGTATTGAGTAACAGAATAGAAAATGTCGTTATTGCCATACTTGTTGGCCGACCTACTTATTGGTATTAGCAAGGATTACCATATAATTCATGTATCATGGAAGAAAATACTGTGTGAATTTGGAACTTCCATCCTTCTATTCTAGATTTGCGCAGCTTGGGATATTGGAATAACAGCTGTCAGTTTGCAACCACCTCTTCTGATAACCTCCACCCTCCAGTGAGCCCTAGCTATCGGACCATCCACTGGGATGTCTTCAGTGGATGCTATGGTTCGAGACGATAAATATTTATTGCTATTGCAGATGGGACATGCATATGCATAATCAGCATCTCTCCCATCATGTTGTGCACATTACTCCTGCTTCCCGTTACATTCCGTGCCTAGCCAATAATGAGCTGGTTCTTAGGGGGGACCACCTAAGTAGAAAAATAAAACAATTCTTTTGGCCTTAAGCTTTGTTTCATCAGGATAGTTGTTAGTGTTGTGTCTTTCGAATTTTTTTCTTATCAGTGGTCAAAACAAATGAAGAAAACAGACTGTAATCGTCGATAAACTAGGTGTATTCCTAGTCTGGCAGTATTCTCCAATTGTTTCGAGCCCTCTACTCTTTTCTTGGTCTGTGAGTGAAGTTATCGCAGTGGTAATAATGGGCCGAAATGTGGCAGAGAAAATCGTATATTCAGTATATCCAAAAATCTTGTAAGAAAACCATATCCCCCCTATAACTCATACAAACCATCCCAAACATGTACCCCCCTCATTTCCGAAAAGGTCTTCCCGAACATGCTCCCAATTCTCTTCCTCAACTTTTAATAAATCTAGTTAACTGGGGCCTCCATATCACTTGTAACTGGTACAGGAGCCCAATTACATATCGTTCTCTGGAAGTGCTAGGGTGGGTAGTGGCAGTGCTACAAAAGCATAATCTTCAGTTACCAGCTTCATAGAATGATGAGCATGAAAAGAGTTATGATATTCTACGCATGAAAGTAGAAAATCATTGTGCTGAAGGCAATTCTAATCCAGAATTATCCCTGTTACCTAAGCCTGTTGGGGTATTTAATTGGGTTCCTGTAATTCCTCCTAGGAGAACCATACACTAAGACGGGTGTGGGAAGGACGTCGTGGGCCTGGTCAATACAGAAGCTCCCCCGAGGATGGGGGCTTTGCCAGTAAGAAAAGCTAAAGACACCCGTTATGAGATACTCGAAAACAAGAGGGTCTGATTTCAGGGTGCATTCCCTTTGACCAGATTTTAGCACAGTATACCCTGTTTCATTCTGAATACGAGTAATGATTTACCCTCAAAAATTAAACAAAATCCCCCATGTTTGAAGAGTTGTGGATGAAGGGAGCTCTAGACCTTTCAGCACCATTAGCAGCAGAAATATCTACCTATAGTATCTTTTGCTATGCGTCCCATGACACACCCCTAGTTCAACTTTCCGAGTATATGGAGAAGGATGTCAGAAAACAAGACTAGCGTTGACTGTTTTGTTTTTTTGACGGGCCATACCACCAAATCGTTCCTGCTACTATGTGAAATAAGAGCCTTTTGCTGCGTAGGACTTTGAAAACATTGGGGGATGCAATGTTCTTACATGCTGTGGTACGCGCATCACCCTCTTCTATTGGGAAAGAAGCTCGCTAGTGGCCCAATGCACCTCGCCGTGACACCAACCCAGCAGTGCTCAGGGAGGGGGGAATCAATGTATAATTGATTTGCTTCCCTAATTGTAGCAGAAGATATGTCGTGTGAATGAAACTCACTAACTCTTAAATGATAACATGAATTTTTTTCATTTTTTTTTTCACCTTGCTGTAAGTTCTACACGCTCATCAGCCCTGAGGGAAGATATGATCAACGAAGTGACGGATACAGAGATAACTCTAGGCTGACTAGCCACCGCAGAAGATTGAATCAGTCAGTCAAGGCTTTGAAACGACGCATCCATGATTCATGGTCATGCAACGAAATGCAAGTGTGATATGTGATAGAGCTCGTTTCTTGAGGGTGGATTCGTAGGACAATGAGTCCACAGTTACAGAGTTCATTTTTTCATTGCTGGTACGGCCTCCAGTTGTTCTCTCTGCTTCATCAAATCCTCCGGGGTTAAATTTAATTCTGCTGAAACAAGTATCTTCTTTAGCTTTCTGCCGAACCCAATTACATCTTCTACCTACCTACGCCCACACCCAACTTACCTTCCTCTACGCAAACAGATGTACCAACCGACTCACACCATGTCAACTATGTAGTCTGCTCTTTTCATGATGGTAGGCTAACAGTCTTCCTCCTCCAATGATAATATCTACTAACTAAATCTCAATCGAAAAAGAGTGCAAGTGTAGGAAAGAGATTACCCTTGCCTTATATATATATATATACCTAGACGGCACAAGCTCCCCACCAGGCCTCGAACCACCGCTCTCCCCTGTTCCTTGATAGCGTGGGCCCGCCGTCATTTGACAATGAGGGTTTCCTGTGCCTCCCTTCACCTGCTGCCGCTGAGGGAAAATGACACCTTGAGCCTCAGAAAAAAGGGGAGAAGATACCTTTTGAGGTGTTGGTCGTGCCCCCTAGAGGTCGGTCTGGTGGGAAGCGGCGTGATTGGTAGAGGTGGATATATAGTCCCCACTCCGCTTCTAAGGCCCCTCCCCCCTCTCCTTGCCTTCCCCTCTTCTGAGGGTACATAGAATTGTTCTTCTTGCTTCTTGCCCCTGTTTATGGGGGCTATATATATCACTCTCTGGACTTCCAGGTGTGGGCGTTGGGTCCAATTTGGTACGAGATGACGGCCCTGTCCTCTGCCCCCTCCCTTCCCCCCCACTGGCTGGCTCGCTCCTGTTTTCCTTTGTAGAGGAGGAAATTTCGGCCAACACCCGGAGGACCTTGTTAGAGAATAAGAGAAGTTGGTACCGGGTGACATGCTCATGCTTGCGCTTGATTACTCGAATTGTTGGGAGTTCAGCCAATTCGTTATAATTATATAGTTTAGTAGGTAGCTTGAATTAAATATACTTCGAACTAGTGTGTGCCAATCATGTGAAAAAGAAAGTTCTTCCGACCTCTGGCAAAAAAATAAATATTTTTCTTGGGTAACACGCATTACCCTGAACACACAGATAGTGCTAAGAGAAATGTAAAATTAAATGCGACGCAACAGCTCAATACTCGTACTCATGCCCGCCTCATAGTCTAAGGCTCCCTTCGGGGGAAAGATGTATAGACTCAAAAAAAAAAAAAAAAAAACTCGTACTCATGTCCATGGGGTTACTCCATATGCCCACATTATATGAGGACTCGAGAGGATGAAGCCAAATCGGCTGACTGGATGCTTGGCGTCATTGCCTACATTCAGCGGTTACTCATCTGTGACTAAACTCTCATTAAGGGATATACCTACGGTGCCCGCTCATGCAACCAGACTGCACGAACGGGATGTTGGTCGAGGCAGGATATGAGTAAATAATTTAGTAATCGTCCAAAAGCAGATATGGCAAGCCGAGGTGGTGAAAGTGACTATAAACTCCACCCCGACCCACCGCTGGCATACCCTTCAAAGAGCAAATCCCAAGGCAGCAGTGGGCTAGCGCAAGAAGAACCAGAGCCACCAGAGCCAGGAGGCCTAACGGAAGATATAGAGATGGAGGAGGTACAGCAGCGTGAGCGCTTACTTACTAGTGAGAATAAACCTAACCGATTAGAAGGCAAGCCCACATCATCTTCATCACCCAACTCCACTTCCACCGAACCCACCGGCGCATATCATAGAAGGATATCCTCGCTCACAGATCCAGAGAATATAGACGATGCATACCCTAGTTCGGACGACGAGACTGCCTCCGTAACACTACTGAAAGGTCGGAAGAGGGATCGAACAAGTTGGTTCACGACACCACCGGTGCATGGGAAGAGAGGGGAGAAGTATAAGGGGACAAGGATATCCAAAATAGCAGTATGCATTGGAATCGCCGGGGGTATTACTGTGCTGGTCAGTGCCATCATTGGTGGGGGTGTGATGGTTCTAGGGCGAAAGCCTGTTGCAAAGAGCGAAGGATGGTATCCAACACGTGAGTTTCCTCCGCCCTCTTCTCCCAAGGAACTCGATTGACATCTGCCACATATAGCACAAGGAGGAATCCTCCCCAACAGCCCCCTCTGGGAAGAATCCTACACCAAAGCCCAAAAACTTGTCTCCCAGCTCTCCCTCCCAGCAAAAGTCAACCTCACTACTGGAACTGGTTGGGCGCAAGGTTTATGCGTCGGTAACACTGGTCCTGCATATTCCCTTGATGGGTCGAAACTCCTCTTCCCGGGACTTTGTCTACAGGATGGCCCTTTGGGCTTACGATTTGCAGATCACGCAACCGCGTGGCCTGCTGGGCTCACTGCAGGGGCAACCTGGAATAGGGACTTGATTAGGGAGAGAGGAAGGCTACATGCGCTAGAGGCGAAGAAGAAGGGGATCAATATTATCCTAGGACCGGCGATGGGGCCCCTAGGCAGAGTGCCTGCTGGCGGGAGGAATTGGGAAGGGTTTGGGAGTGATCCTGTGTTGCAGGGAATTGCGGCAGCAGAGACGATCAAGGGGATCCAGAGCGAGGGGGTGATTGCTACTGCTAAGCATTTCATCTGTGAGATTTCCCAGTTTGCATACACTAGCTTTCGGCTGACATTGTTTGGTGGTGACAGTCAATGAGCAAGAGCATTTCCGCCAAGCTTATGAATGGGGTCTCCCCCATGCCATCAGCGCCAATGTCGATGACAGAACACTCCACGAGCTATACCTGTGGCCTTTCGCAGAGAGTGTTCGTGCAGGTGTAGGGTCAATTATGTGTTCCTACCAGCAAGCAAACAACACCTACACCTGTGGCAACAGTAAACTCCTCAATGGCATCCTGAAAGATGAGCTTGGATTCCAAGGTTTCATTCAATCTGATTGGCTCGCAGAACGTAGCGGTGTAGAAGCCGTTCTTTCAGGGTTGGATATGACTATGCCTGGGGACGGTGTCATTTGGGCTGATGGTCATTCCCTTCTTGGGCCCCACCTTACCGAGGCGGTGCTTAATACCACCATTCCATTGTCAAGGTTGAACGATATGGTTACCCGAATCGTAGCAACTTATTATCAGATGAACCAAGATAAGCATTTTGGTTTCGACAAGGATGGGAAGAAGGAGCTCAACCCTCCCAATTTCTCGAGTTGGGAAACAACAAAGGAGGGGCTGATTCATTTTGGCTCTGGCAGGGGACCCAAAGGAGTCGTCAACAAATTCATCGATGTCCAGGATGGTGGCAAGCATGGGAAAGTTGCTCGTGCCATCGGCGCTGAAGGCACTGTGTTAGCTAAGAACGAAGGCGAGATCCTCCCACTCAAGAGGGGAGCCTGGGGGGGCAAGAAAGTAGGAATCTATGGTGAAGATGCAGGGGAAGGAAAGGGTAGAAACTATTGCAAAGACCGGGGCTGCAACCAAGGTACCCTTGCGTCCGGGTGGGGGTCTGGCGCGGTCGAGTTCCCATACCTCGTTACTCCCTTGGAGGCATTGTCCAAGGCATTTGATGCAGAGGCGTCTAGCTCGGAGGGTAAGCCTGAGATCACATCTATCCTTTCCAACTCTGATCTCAAGTCAATCTCAAGCTCCGCTGCCGATCAGGACCTTTGCCTGGTGTTTATCAACTCTGATTCTGGAGAGGGATATCTTCAGGATCTGGGTGTCAAGGGAGACAGGAATGACCTGTTTGCGCAGAAGGATGGGGATAAACTCGTCTCTGCGGTCGCCGCGAACTGCGCAAACACCGTTGTGGTGATTCACGCCGTCGGCGCCGTTGTCGTTGAAAGGTGGGTCGATAGCCCTAACGTCAAAGGCCTCTTGTACGCGCACCTCCCAGGTCAGGAATCTGGAAATGCGCTGGTGGATGTGCTCTTTGGCGATGTCAATCCTAGTGGAAAACTACCCTACACAGTCGGAAAGTCTCTCAAGGACTACGGTCCCACTGCTGGTGTTCTCTACTACCCCAACGGAGCCATCCCCCAACAAGACTTCACTGAGGGGCTATACATTGACTACCGCTACTTCGACAAGAATAATATCTCCCCACGATATGAGTTCGGGTTTGGATTGTCTTATACTACATTCAAAATCACCAAGAAATTCTTTTCTGCGCCAAAGAGGGATAGCATTCCAGCTCTGCCAGCAGCTAGACCAAAGTCCCTTCCTGGACCAAAATATGATGAAACGATTCCAAATGTGAGCGAGGCGAATTATCCCGATAACTTCACCAAGATCAGGAAATACATCTACCCGTACATCTCCGACGTTAACAAGGTCCACAGAGCACCCTACAACTACCCCAAGGATTACGATACCGTGCGCCCCCTCTCCGCCGCGGGAGGGGGCGAAGGTGGAAACCCGGCTTTGTACGAGGTGATTGCTACTGTGGAGGTAGAAGTGGAGAATACCGGGTCTGTAGTAGGGAAGGAAGTAGTGCAGTTGTACCTTGGGATGCCACCACAAGTCAAGGTTTGGGGTGGGCAGGATGGGGAGGTTGTGGATTTCCCGGTCAGGGTGTTGAGGGGGTTTGAGAAAGTCGAGGTGGGAAAGGGGGAGAGGAAGACGGTGAAGCTTGGGTTGACGAGGAAGGATTTGAGTTATTGGTGTGTGGGGAGGCAGAACTGGGTTTTACCGAGCGAAGAGGAGGGTATGTTTAAGGTATGGGTGGGGAGTAGCTCGAGGACTTTGCCTGTTGAGATTGAGTTCTAAGGGGTTGGAGAGGGGGGGTATGAGCGGCGGTGAGGCAGAGGATTGATATGTTTTTTTATGTTGGGTGTGGGGAAAATGTACATTTATACCAGTTTCAGCATTCCATGTCATACGAACGATGATTTTCCCACGACAGTCTGTGGAAGCCAGTTCAGGGCTGCTTTCAACTCAAAACGACCGTCCACATCTACCCTGATATCTATCGCTCCCAAACATGGGCTTGTGTATACCTACCAACGAGACTAACACCCACCCACCCCCAAATATATCACAAGGTCCCGTGACAATATAGGGAGTGGTACGCATTTTAATGCTGGGGTGATTAAGAGTATGGGCGCATGAGCTCCTGTATTGGGGGAGATTAAAATAACATGTACATGGGTACACTGAGTCAGGGAAAATCTTATTATTATCCAGCCCTTGGGGAATGAATGTATAGAACCGTTGTGATCTGGTTCCCAGACTCTTAGGTTATCTGCACTCTTAGGTTATCTACGCTACAGCTATCTTCGGCGCCTTTAGCGCAAATAACCTAAGAGTGATCAGAACCATTGATGGCTCTGACGCAATGGTGATATCTAACTCTAATACCAACTGAGTGCTGGTTAATTGGCCCCATTGCCTCATTTGGACATCAGTCGACACCCTCTCCTCCACTCATCAAGCCAGCTTTCCATTCGCTTCCAGCATCCAGCTTTGTATGGATGGTATAGGACTTCCTTCGGAGGTCGGTCCCCACAGGTTATCCGCTGGCGGGGACATCAGGAAGTCTACCGCCCCCCCAGCTGTACCCAGCCATTGTTGTTTCCAGGCTGATATCGAGCCCATCAGGGTGAGCTTGGTGAGGATATCTCCTTCCCTGGTCTGGTCCGTATAGTCAGGAGCTCCCTCTGGACTTGTTACCGGAGGTAGTGGTAACAGTGCTCGATGTGGCGAGAGGAATTTGGATGTATTCGAGAGGTTGTATGCCCCCCCCTCGCTGTCGGTTACCAAGGTCGGGGCTCCTATGTTGCCTTGTAGTTCTTGTTGGTAGAACGCGAGAATTCCTTTTAGTTGGCAGATCGATTCCGCACCATCATGTCCATGCACTATATATCTACCTCTTTGTACATTAGAAAGTAGTTTGAGTTTGTTTGTAGTGTGGTGTGTGGTAGCTGTATCGTATTGGAAATAGCCCCCTCGTTTTTCTACCTTTGATACTTTTTTTCATAGGACTGATGCTCCTCTTTCCTATACATATAACTAACTATTTTATACACGCTTAATCATTTAAAATGGTGATGGATGCTATCTACTTTTACACGAATATAGCCATCCCCGTTACCCTCAACATGTAAATGCCTAGTCTGGCGGGCACCAGCCTCTCGCCCTGATTTCATCGTTTATAAAATACGATGCTAACCTAACAGGGACTTTGAGGGACGCAAAAAAATGTAAAGAAACCCCTCAGTAATTATGTAATTGGTGCGGGGGGAAGGATTATAATATATGTTCGCAGGCAATATATCTAATTCCTTAATGTGGTATACAATAGGGTTGGTCATTTTTGGCCCTAAGGGAAGGTGAGGTGAATTTAGGGGGAAGAGGGGGGGTTGGGAGGATGGGCAGATGGGAATGTTTTCAACATATATTGATGTATAATTTTCACTCCGACTGCTTAGTCAGCCCAACACCTCCCAAAGAAAGATAAACATATCCACGAGTATTTAGAGATGCCTCGGTTTTTTTAAATTTCTTTTTAAGGAATCATTAATCGCATTCAGCCTGTCTAGGCTATGGTGGAGATGCCTCAGTTGACACGGCGGAAAACTCTTCTTCAACAAGTTCTCAATATAATACCTTCTTTCTCCCCAATCCACCTTGGTGTGATCTCTTCGTTCACTACAAAGACTTGCTCTTTCACATCCTTATGCCACGTCCCTTGCTTTCCACATAGAAACCGTTGATTTTCCTCCATCAAACACACCAGTCGTTCAAAAATGCCCTGGCAAGGCGCTTCGTAATGAAAATTATCATGATGAAAAAAACGATCTGAATTGATTGCCTAGTTAGAGCTATATGCACACAGAAATAACTCAGATTCGACTTCAGAAAAGAAAAAAAAGCCTGTGACCTATCCTAGCACTGGCGGTAATACATCTATATCTTATACGTATCACATTGGTAATTGTATCCCACGTTAGATTTATCTCACACCAGCTATCTCACGCCAGATTTATTTACAAATTGAGTAATAAATTAAATTGCCCGCGAGCGGCCCAGAACATATACTGTATATCTGTTGAAAACATGGGAATATAAGCACCAGTGCTAATGAGCTTGTGGGGTCCTTTCCTATTTTTATTTTTTTTTGAGTCTATACCCCTTTCCCCCGAAGGGAGCCTTAGGCTATGAGGCGGACCTTTCCTATATAATTTCTAGGTACTGTACCTACAGCACTACAAAACAGTTCGTCTGGTTGGTCCCAAACAGTTACAATACCACAGTGGCTACACGTAAGTACTCTGTAGTAAATACTAAATAGAGGCATATCCGAAATTGGAATTAATTTATAGCAGGTTACTTAATGTCAAAGAACAAAGAGATATAGTGTAGGCAGTGTAGATTTCCATAATAGGCGTTACGGTTATTTTGTAGGAGCGTAAAAAACGAGGTGATACTCTTGTACTTGTAAGGCACAATTGCAACTTTACCCGCACTGGAGCTTGGATGCAAGATTCGAAATTTCTATTTTGCAGTAACAGCCACGACTAAGAGCAAACAAGCAAGCCGATAATAGTACCAAAATCAGTGTATTATCCCCTCAACATACCTGTATTGCACTTTGACCTCCCGTCCAACAGCCACCTATCAATATCAACATATCTATCCTACGATACCTGCGTATCACAGAGGCAACACAAATTCAAGAGGATATCAACTGTGTGTCCTTGCAGTTCGGAGAAATCATTACCAATCAAGCTGCTAAAAAGACCAATGTACTCCTAGCCTCAAACCCAACTACCTACATATACCCATTTACAGAGACTGGTCAGTTTTAGCGGATTTTTATATGTCCAGGAGATTCTTTTCATTCCTCTCATAGACCTCATGTAGTACTTCTGTCTTTTTGTTATTATTAGAAACACCCTACTCATATGCGCTGTACTTACGCTATGGTATTGTAGTGTTGCTGCGTCAGTGGGTATTGCAGAAATTAGCCGACATTGAAAACCCTCGCCCTTAACAGTCAGTCAGCTACCAGTCGGAATTACCAGAGCTCGAAAAGCAGCAGCACATGGTATATCCAACAGCCCATCCAAGCACAAGATGGAGAGAATGCCAGCGGTCAAGGTAAAAACCGCGATCGCTCTCCTAGCACTGATCGAAAATTACCAGTGCCTCCATAATTTTCAACTCAACTACTCATAGCCCTTTCCGTCCTTCTTCGTGATTGATGTGTTGAGCACTTAACCGTGTATGAAAGCAGACAGGTCACAGCGAAGAAGGTTGACAGCCACTGAGCAAACAAAAATGTATGGTATATCAAATTTAAAAAGATTAATTCCGCACCGGGGAGTCGAACCCCGGTCTCCGAGGAGCTCTCATTGAAAGCTCGGTATGCTAGCCGTTACACCAGTGCGGATCAGTGTTGTATGAATTAATAATCATAATAAGCCTCTATAAACGCATAAACAACAAATCATGCATTTGATATAGTGGATATATACACCATGATTTGTTTACATAAACCAAACCAAATTTCGACTAAACTGCCTATATATATTTACCTCACGGCGCTCGGAGAGGGCCTTGGCATGAGGCTAATCAGGCACCTAAGGGAGCTCTCCGGTGACTAATTTTCTCACCATATAAGTAGCACTAATGTCTAATGCTGTTCGGAGGTAGGTATCGCTCATCAGCAGTGAATCCCTGGCAATAATTTACATTTCTAAGAGTGTGATGTTTTATTCAAGTCCATAATCCACCGCATTTTCCACTGCAAGGCAAATCTTATAGGCAGGGAAATCAATAACAACAAGAAGCATAGAGAATTACAGTTCATTGACATCGTGATTAATAGACAGACGAGATTGATGGTATGCATAAAAGGACATATTAAGTGACCAGGGAATAATAAAAACTTGATAACAGTACCGGCTCTGAATCACCCGGACCCAGACCGTATACATTCTCTCCCTCACGGATTTTCTAGGCGGGCGGTAATGCGGTGACGAGGTCCGCTACTACATAAACTGGGAACGGGACGAAGTGACTATAGCTCACCATGTGCGTGGGCTATCGTCTCTGTAACCTTTTCGGCCAGGGTAGTCGTGACCCCCTGTAGTTGGCCGCCTGCAACCTTTGACAGAGTGCCCTTCATGTCCTGAAAGGCCAGGTCAAACCGGGCTCCGGCAAGCCATGCGAGGAATATCTACACACATTCGTCAGCATTTGAACTCCCCAACCTACTGGGTTGAGGTAGGTCGTACCATGAACATTGAGATGACGGTCAATGTACCGATGACAGCAGCAATGAGTAACATCATCTCCTTCTTTGCCGCGGCAGCCTCCTCAGGAGTTTCTCCAGTTGCAGCAAGTTGTCGTTGGCGCTCGATGGCGACGACGTCAGTAGGCGTAGGGAAGATTGATTCGATGAATTGATCAATCTTCGTTGCGGGTTAGTAAGCGGGAAGGCTGAACGAAGGGTAGGAAGGTCAGGCACTCACCTTACCACAGGCAGCAGAAATCTTGAGGAAGTTGGGGTCCTTGGGGGTATTCTTCTCCCGTATCTTCTTGCAGTATTTCCTAAATACCCCACAAACTGACCTCAAGTTACCAACCTCCAACATCAGCTCACAAGCCTCTCCCTTGGGTATCTTGACATTCTTTTGAAAGACGTCCTTGTTCCGAAAGACGAGAGTGAGGGTAGCAATGGCCATAACTTGAGGGATTGCAGCGAAATTGAATACACTTTGCTCCTTGATACCGGCAAGGTAGAAGAGACACTCGTCAGCATGACGGAGTGCGTCAAGACACATTTCAGAAATGCAGTTCAAAGCAATTTCCTCATTCTTTGGGTCTGCAAGGGATTTAAAGTTCTCAGTATACTTTGACCAGATCTGCTTCGGCCAGAATCTTCGACCGTCGTCAAGGTCCTCTCGGTAATCTCGGATAATGTTAGTCTTCTGTAGGAAGTTACCCATTGCGTTGGAGAGGTGTGTCCTGTCGAGGAGAACGGGATTGGCATATTTTGCTTCACAGAACAGGGCGGTCAACCCTTCTCCGACAAGTCCAGCAACATAGTGACAATAAAGATTGTAGTCTTCAATGGTATTGACCCCGTTTACATTGTGTTCGGCGTTGTTGGCATAATCAGCCATCCCGTTGCCCATCTTCCTTGTGATATCCTTGATAATATCCCTGTATGGCTTCTTGATCTTTGCAAATTCCTCGTTCACAACCTGAAACTCCACCAGCAGTTGTCTGTCCTTCTCATTAGGCCCACTTTGCGTAAAATTCCACCCGGGCGTATCCAGGATCTCGTGGAAAGAACGGAGAATGGGCTCTTTCTGTTCTAATGGGATTGACATGTCATCCTCTATTGTATCAAGGCCTCGCAGGATGAGATAGAATAGAGCGATCGGCACGCAGAGCTCTGGATTGAGCTCCTGGATGACAGCCGCGAATGACCGAGAGGTCATTTCTAGAAACTCAAAGCATCGGCTCAATGCTGGTGTTTCGGTCGCCGGGTTTCGTTCGTGCAGTGGGTTGTGCCATACTTTCCTATACGCTCGGCTGTTAGCTAGCTGCAGGGACCCAGAGATACCAGGTGCCAGGAGGTTCCAGACGTCATAAGCTTACCATTGAACCATGGCCCGTAACTGATTAGGGTGAGCAAGATAGTATAGGTAACTTGAGACACCCATTATGACTGGTTTGCAAATTTACCAAGGGGAAGTTGGAGGAGTTGTATTTGGTGGAGATGCGTAAATTTCACCAATAAGGGGGGCTCAGGATGTTCAACGTTTCTCTCAACAAGTAGCGGTGCCAAGAAAGGGACCTGCATGCATAGTTGCATATATGCACCATACTACCTCCCTTCGGGGGAAAGGCGTATAGACTCAAAAAAAAAAAAAAAAAAAACCAGATTTGCATACACAGTGCCACCAAAATGAGAAACAGCAACACGTCTCTGCGAGAGGCTGGTGCCCGCCAGACTACATATGTAGTCATTGTCAGGCATATTAGGAGGCATATCGACTTAAGAGAGGGTCCCACGCTATGTCAGCCTGGGTACTGGTACGAGAGTAAGGCATAGTCTCATGCCAAGACCCGAGCGCCGCGAGGTGGCATGAGACTACCGTTGGAATTTTTTTTTTTTTGAGTCTATGATAGCCCTTAGGTCGGTGAGACACCACCACTCGTGCATTACCTAGTCCGCCACTCTTGCATGATCTACTTTTTTTCATTGCCCTGAACAATAGATTTACCCTTGTCACCGCCATTCATGCAAGAGTGGTGGGTGTCACCGGCCCAAGGGATACGCCTTTCCCCGGAACGGAGGGTTAGGGTATGTGGCGGCATGCCGTAGGTAGATGGGAGTATATATGTTCCGGCCCAGTCACCAAGGATGTGTTTTTCGTCACTAGCCCGGTCTAGTGATCATTAGACCGGTCCCTTGATGGGTGGCCCTACCAATTGACTGGGCGGGCCAGTCCAGCGGGCCCGGTCCATTCATTGAACCAAACAGACAAATTTTTTTTTTTTTTTAGAGTCTATACGTCTTTTCCACGAAGGGAGCCTTATTCGTGCCCAGACTCTCTCGGGGCTTTTTCTGGAGTGGGCTGCCGCAACGCGTGCCAAGAGTCACGAGCGATAGTCTGGGTACGAGATCACCTTAGGCTATGAGACGGCCCCGTTCCCGCCCCTTTGAAGGTTTGGGTTTTCGCACGGGACAACACGATCTGTGTGTGCGCCTACTGCGCCTGCCTAACTACCTACACTAACTACACGAGGGTTGGGCCAACTGCTGCCCCACCTGCGCCAAGTGCGCCACTGTGATGCGCCAACTGCGCTGCTAGGCAGATGTGGTATGGCGGCCACCTGCACTAATCTACAGCTTGGTGGCAAAAAAACTCATACCCCTTGCATAAACAGCTAGAGCATCTAGCGCGCTTGAGACACATCTGCGCGCTTGAGACATATCTGCGCACTTGAGACATCTATAGTGGCTATCACAAATTCAGTGCATGTCATACTTCTCTGGAATACTCAGATATAGCTGTACATATGTAGATAGCCGTGTATATAGAGAGGCCTGCAGTGAACACAATGAAAATATAAAATACAGAATGATCTTATCCTACGGTGTATCCCACGTCACCCTACATTACATTCTAACAAACCCAGCCAGACCTCCAAATCTAGTACTTGGTATACCAGCCTTCTGCTTTAATGACAGCCGCTATACGGCGGGGCATAGAGGTATAGAGGCTCTCCAACAGTGACTCTGGAATACCATTCCAAATCTCCATCAATGTATCTGCTAATGCTGCCTTCACAACATCTGGCCCCCCTGGCATATTAAGCAAATGCAGGTATTTTTTGTGAAGTTGGCGCTTTATGTATACCCAAACATGTTCGATTGGATTCATGTTAGGAGAGTATGCAGGATGTTTAGCAACTACCCAGCCATTCTCTTTAAACCATGCACAAGCAAGTTTGGACGTATGGATTGGTGAGTTATCCTGCATAAAAACTGGATTATTAATACCCATCTCACTCAACTTCATACGAACATCACCTAGAGTGTGTTCCAAGATCTCGACATATTTAATGGCATTATTGCGTCCTTCTAGCAATGGCCATAGATATCTTATTTTTGATCCATAGAAGCATCCCCATACCATAACAGATATATCACAGGCCGTCCTATAAGTATATATTAGTTCAGGTATAGGTATACTTGAAATCACAAGTATTTACATACCTGCTTGCATCTACTACTTCTTGTGCAAAGTGATCCTCTCCATTCCTTCTCCAAACCCACTTTGCACCCGCCCCTTTACTGCGCTCCATACTGCACTCATTGGACCAGATATATTTCCTCCATGGGTCGATAGTCTAGTCCTTTCTCTCTAGTGCTCATGCTATTCTTGCACTTGCATGTCGTGGTAGAAGTTTAGGTCGTTTTCTTGCTATCCACTTGCGGATCTCTTTCCCTTATAGCATGCGATCCAACGTTCATTCATGAATGTTTGCCAACTCAGGAATTTGCATAAGTGTCATCTTGGTGATTAAACAATCTCCCTTGATTAAGTCAAGAATAACTTTTTCCGTATTCTCCGAAATCTTTTTTGGACATCCTGTATGCTTGCCATTCTCATGGCTCTCTCGCTCAATATACCGCTTAATAAAGGACTGTATAGTTGCCTTTGGTTGACCAAGGTAATCTCTTATGCGTTGATATCCCCATCCCTGTTCATAGGCAAAAATAATCTTTCCTTTCTCAACATCTGTTAGCCGCTTGTTGGTGGTGGTAGTGGTGGTGGTGGTGGTGGTGGTGGTGCTGGTGGTGGTAATAGCAGCTTCGACTGGAGTGGAGGGTGACATAGTTAAGAAGGAAGGGTATTAGAATAGAGAATATTAGGAAAGTGTTCCTGAATGATGGAACACACCTCACAATATTGTTATGATATATATCTGTCATCCATAGCCATCCTAGCCCCCATGTTAGTTGTTAATCCCGTATTTGCTAGTGCTATCATCAGCAAAAAAAATACTTTGCATTGTGTGCACTATGTGTACATAAGACTCTTTTGCAAGACTTTCTCTTATAACGTATTGCGTATATTATAATACATCGTGCGTTTTCTTCTCTCCTCCCAACGCGCTTCGACTCTGTATCCCCTTACTACTAATCGGACGCCATTCGCACACTAAGAATGCTATACGTCACTACTGTCTCTTCCTAAGGCTCTTTCGCTCCTTTTATCTTACCTATCGCACACTCTGTTCTCCTCGCATTTCTCACGCTCGCATCTTTATCTCTCCCACCCTATTTCCATACCATCCCTGTCCCCACTCTTAAGATTCCCCCTCGCATACTTGTCATTCCTTTTCGCACCTTGCTCCTACTATTCTTTCATCATGCGCCTTATCTGACTACTTCCTCTCTCAATACCCCTCCCCTGACTACTCCCTCTCTCAATGCACCTTCCCTGACTACTCCCTTTCTCTACGCGTCTCCCCTGACTACTCCCACTCTCAACGTCTCTCCCCTGACCATTTCCATTCCTAACTCTGTACTTCCTAGTAGCTTCTTCTGATGTCGGCACCCTTTTCAATTATCCTTCCTTGTTTCTAAATCACTTTGTTTCCACGCTGCGTGGTTTGTGATTGGTACTTGCTCTCATTGTGCCGCTAATCAAACGTTCCCACTACCTTTACCAACAAAAACTTCTACAAAATAAACACGCCATAGCAAAGAAATCTATATCCACCTTCTCCATGATTACAACGACCCTCCCAGCTTACAAAACCGCCATGACAAAACTCATATCCCTCCATAAGCCCCTCACATTCACTGTAAGAAAAAAAATGAAAAGCCACCACATTATATTCACAATCTCACACATCATTCCCACGCAACTCTCG
>Ga0307514_10002222_pt1 | contig 20717 bp, 25 predicted proteins | sample 16_EM_MG_FD_203088 | JGI IMG/M metagenome (GOLD analysis project Ga0307514, IMG submission 203088) | Populus trichocarpa ectomycorrhiza microbial communities from riparian zone in the Pacific Northwest, United States - 16_EM | ecosystem: Host-associated > Plants > Roots > Unclassified | place...
AAAAAAAAAAGGGCTCAACAGCAACTCCATATGCATCCCCATCAACATCAACATCACACCCCCCTGACCCAGATAAGGAATAAAATAAACCTCACGCCTGTTGTCAAATCCAGTCATTGCTTGATTGCTCGTCCTCTCACCGTCCAGGAGCAATCACGGCGGAAAGGTTTCACCGCCCCATATCCAATACATAAACATCACCCCACCGCTCCTGGACACCCCCCCTCCCCAACTCAATTCCAACGCCGCTTCATCTCTGAGCTACCTTCCCCACAACAATGGGCTCCTCTCCCCTCTCGAGTTCTCCTTCCCCTTCCCATCATTCCCTTGCCCAGATGGCCCATTAACCCCACTCTCCTCCTCCGAGCTCGTCGTCTCGATCACCGTCTTCGGCACTCCCCCACTCGTCTTCTTTTTCTCCACCAAACTCCCACTCCTTGCCACTTTCTTCAACACCGGCACACTCTCCACATTCCCCGCCTGCTCACCAGAACCTTGTCGCGAGTGAGAATGACTATGACTATGATTCTCCACAACATGCGCATTACTCGGACTCTCGCTCAACGTAATCAACGGTGGCTGATCATCTGCATTATCCCCCAACCCCCCTTCTCCCACCGAAATCAACGCCCCATATCCCCTTGACCCCGGTCTCATCGATCTATTCGACGCAGTACTATCACTACGGTTCAGTCTCGTAGTCGGCTTCATCACCCCCTCATCCACGCTACCATTCTTAATCTTGATCGTCTTGCTCGTCGTCTTCTTCGGGTTCGAAGCTAGATTCGAAGGACCGAGGTGCTTCAAATGAGCCATGACATCAGATGGAATCTGCATGCTTGTCCTACGAGCAGCATCTCCAGTTCCGTTGGTGTCATTAGAGTCGATTGCAGCGATAAGAGGAGATGATGGCACATGAGTATTCGAGGCGTTGGTGATATCACCGCTAGGGTTAGGGTGACCGTTGGTGTAGTCACTGTTATTGCGGAGGTACTCAGCTGCGCCGGGAACGCCTAGCCCTGCGACTGCTGCAGCAATGCTAGTAGCTGCTATAGCGGAGTCGGTAGCCATGCGGGAGTGGGGTTGGTGGCTAAAGTTCTTGCGAGAAAATGGGAAAGGATTGATACGGCGGATGGCCTTGTGAACATCAATGAAAACATCGGACTCGTCAATGATTTCCTCACCAATAAGCTCCTCGATAACATCCTCAAGGGTGACAACTCCGAGGGCACCATAGTTTTCGCCCGGGGAAGAGGAGACTAGGACCATGTGAGACTATACACTATTGATCAGCAAATGGTTATATACACTAGTACATATATTTCTCACCTTTCCCTCCTGGAAGAAATTGACAATATCCAAACAGCTCGTATCCGGTGCCGTCTCCGGCAATGTCGCCAACGGAAAATCCTTGACCTTCATGGCATCTTCCGGATCATACGTAATAAGGATCTTCACCAACAACATTCCCACAAAGTTTGTCGGCTCCCCAGGGGCATGGATTGGAATTCTAGAGTAACCCGCGCCCAGGATTGCGTTCATAGTTTTTTCGTCAAGGACATCATCTATGCTCATGGTGAAAACATCCTTGACTGGTGTCATGATGGAAACAACAGGCTTGTCCTTAAGATCGAGCACGGCAGAGATGATGGTAACCTCATCTTGGTTCAGGCGATCAGCTGGTGATGTACCGAGGGTCTTGTGGAGGGTGACGAGAGTCTTAAGCCCAGCCTTCTTGTAGACGGTTCCGTGGTCCTCACCGAGAATCCAGTCGAGAAGCATGGCAGTTGGCTTACCAACGGGGTACATGAGGTACATGAGCCCGAGGACGAGACTAGTATTTCAATTAGTTGAATTCCTGATCAGCAGCGATAAATGGAACTTACGGTGACAGATAACTTCCAATTGCAAGGCCATATCTTACACACACTGATTGTGGGATAATTTCACCAAAGATAACTATGGTAACAATTCTGATAAGCTCACGTCTATCATACTCAATATACCACCATTTTAGAGGAAAACATACCAATCAAGACGGTTGAGCTCACGACAGCAGGCCAACCACCTCCTAAACTCCTGTCCAACACTATAGGCAGCGTCTCATTTGTGATAACGTTACTCAACAGCAATGTCACCAACACCCAATGCTTTCCTCTCTTCAATAATCTCAACACCCTTCTGGCATGTATCCTCTCTGCGCCCTCTCCAGACTGCTCAATAACCTGTAGGTAAATCTCATCTTGCCCCATCAGCCTACGCTGGAGAATTAGCCTCTCTTCCCTAACTACGGGAGAATAACACAGACCCTAATGTCAACCCCGCAAATAACCCTCCGAAAAGCACCAACGCCATCGCAATCGCCGCATTGACCCAGAATTCCGCCTCATCCACCGGCTTAGCTGGAAAATGTTCATTCACTTTTATCAGATGACTTGTCCCCGAAGGACGCGGAGAATGATGTGACTGCTTTGTCAGCTTGTCGTGCGACTCTGCCGCAGGCAATGCATGAATTAATCGGGGCAGATTGGCCGAGAGAAGCATGAGTCCCTTCGCCAACCCAATTATCGAAGAAGCCGCGTATGAGGAAATTCTGCCACGACTTGGCCGAGTGGGTATACGGCGGATGGTATTGTGTGTAGACATGGCATGCGTGCCGTGGTGCTTCGGAATGCTGCGCGAAGAATCGTTACTGTTGAGCCGAATAAGTTGTAGGTCGATTCCAAAGCTATCTGCCCTCCCTTGAAGTTTGGTCTCAGGGATCCCGAATGACGTTCGGTAGGTTTATTGAAAGGTGAAACACCGAATAGACTGATCTGTAGACCAAGGAAACCACCAATCCCCTGACGGTGACCCAATCAAGATGTTTTTTGGTAACGTGAGAATGGCAACTCGTAGAATTAGGCACGTGTACAGCTCGCGCGCGTAACAACTGCTGGCCTACTTAGCTACTGTAAGATCTCAATTCCTTTGGAAGATTGCAAGAACAGCTGGTGATCCAGACACAGATGTGTTGGGTTTGGGGGAGCGAATCAAATGTCCGTAATTTCCTAAGTGCAGACTAGGTCCAATCCAGCTCTGCCTGCAAAGCCTTGATGCCAATGGGCTTTTTTCGGAGTAATGTTTTGATGATCGAGAGGGTCAATAACCAACCTAAAGTTGAAATGCGGGCCGTGCTCGAACCAGTGCATGTCGTCACTTTATGGGGATGCTGGAGCCAATTGCGACACCAACGCTTAACATGAGCTCGTTGTATTTACAGGTACTCTTTGGACTCTATTGCTGCTTTGAAAAAGCAATATCAACGGCCCGTGATATATCATCAATGCTATATATGGTGGTATTTTTCTGAAATGTGCTGCATACAAGTATCATGCATCGCGTAGGTATCACCGACAGAACAGGGATATCTGAGCCAAATGTACGGTAACTCCAAATGCACATGTGAGCTGCACTCCTCGCAATCAATCCTTGGAGAGGTATGGGTAACAGCGCCCAGCCCCCTGCCCGGAAAGGAGGTAAAAATAAATGCAATAATTGTACATGTGAATATAGAGAAGGCTCCAAACGGAGATATGAGGAAGAAAAACGGCCGGAAGATAAAGTAGCCACACCCGAAGCAATAACCAGGCACGGCACATTCGTACTACCGCATGCAGGGTCTTGCGGATCCCCGATCGCACATCATACGAGGGGTGTGATAAAGATCTACTTCCAGGGCAGCTCAGAAAATACGGTTTTGAGGATTGCCTTGCTCTACACCAAACAGTCAACAGTATTCCATAAAATATACACTTAGCCAAGAACTCACCTTATACAAGTTTCTTAACCTCAACCTCTCATTGTCCAAATGCGCATGATCACTTGCCTGCCCACACGGAAGGTGCGCCGCCATCGCACCAAATTCTTTCTCTAGAAACCGCGCAGATGGAATGGAGCCACCCTCTCTGATATACAGCGGCTTGATGCACGCTCCGGCCTTCGTATCTCCAGCGTCTCGTCCCCACTCTTCCATGATTGCCTTTTCGAGTGTCCTAAAGGCTTCATTCTCAGGATCGCCTAGCCATGGCTCTGCCTCGTGGTCAATGATAATTTTAAGCTTATTGTTACTTCTAAACCGCTTGAACTGCTCAGTCAAGTAATCTTTTAAAGCTTTCTTAACATCGCCAAGTTGCTGATCAGGGACAATCCGAAGAGAAACTGCTGCTGATGCTGATCTTGGGATAATTGTTGCGTTGCTTGGACCAGAGACACTGACTCTGTGAATAGTAAGTGAAGGGAACCGCCATTTACTCATCAGGCGGTCTCTGAGTGCCGCCTTGTCAATGGTCAGGTCCCTCTTGAGAAAGTTTGCCACTATTTCTTCATAACGCTTTTCTTCGGCCTCTGTCACTGAGCGAATTGGATCGTAAAACCCAGGTATGAGAATGGCACCATCGTCACTTGTAAGTCTTGCCAACAAGCCAACCAGGTCAATTGTTGGTTCCCGGTTTAGCCTACTACCGTCTACACCAGAATGTTGATCGGGCTGTTCACTCTCAATCTCCACTGTGGCGTGGATCACTCCTCGCAAGCCATATGTCAAGCAGGGAACCTCGTCATCCAGCCAGTAGCTGTTCGCCAACAGGATCCAATCGACGTTTCCTATCAGTTCCTTGTTCTTTCTGACAGCGTTTGCAAAACCCCTGCTGCCGGACTCTTCCTCGCCATCTATTAAAAATACAATGTCTGATGCCAAAGCCTGCTCCTGGACAAGTTCTCCAGCAGCAAAAAGAGCGGCCAAACAGGGTCCCTTGTTATCAGAGACACCTCGGCCATAGAGATACCCGTTGACACCAGTGAGTTCAAATGGGTCTGTAGCCCATTCATCATTGGACTGAAGTTCGGCAGGAATCACGTCATAGTGGCCGTAGAAGAGAATTGTCTTGGTATCCTTGGAGCTCGTCCCTTTGAACCGGGCAAACACTACTGGATTCCGATTGTCTTCCGTTGTAAGAAGAGTTGCAGTAGCTCCGAATCGTTTGAAGAGAGACTTGAGGTACGTAGCCCCTCTCCTGCACTCCTCTAAATAGAGAGGGTTATTTGAGACTGTGCGGAATGACACAAGCTTTCCAAGGGCGCTTAAAAGCTGGTCTAGTGAAGGTTAACAAAAGGCTGTATGCAGGCTCAATTCGGAGGGGACTTGCCATTTTGTGATTTTGGATGCCGAGACCTCTCATCCTCAAATAAGCTTACGTCCCATATTGTAACACTCTGGTCATTCCCTCCAGTGATATATATGAGCCTATCATTCCTAGTTAATGCAATAGAGGCCAGTACAAGGCCCCGGTGGGCTTCCCAACGAGTCTGGCACTCAAAACTTCCGCTCCATTTCTGCCATTACAATTGTCAGCCTTATCTCGTAATATTAAATCAGCTAGGGGAACATACCTTCGTAAATCCGCTTGCACTTCCACTGAATATGTTATTACCCAATACAGACATTGCCAAGACGTCTTCGTGATGAGCTTTCACATTCCTGATGAGCTGGAAGGTATCCAAATCCCAGATATTGATTTCCCCATCTGTTAAGCCACAATATAGGAATGTCTCTCTTGCTGCCATACTCAAAACGCCGGAGTCGCCTCCGTGAAGCGTCTGCTTTTCAGTTATCATAGATGTGTGGGGGTCAATGCTCCATAGTTTTACATCCCCATCGCCACCACCAGTGAAGAGAGTTTCACAATCCTCACCACATCCACCAAGATTTTTGACAAGCTGCATGCAGTAGACATAGCTATAATGAGCGTACTGGACAATATTAGTTGGAGGAATCTCCAGCAATCGGGATTCCTGTAGCGAGGAGCACTCATTTATGCGGGGTTGAGTCTTTCCCCCAGCCCCTTTGGAGTCGAAGAAGCGATGGCTTCTGCGGGATGGATGGTTTTTAAGCGTAGATTTGGGAGATCGGTCCCGGACTTTTAAATCGTACCACTGAAGAGACCTCTGTTAGAACTGCTTTTCAGCCTTAGTCTCGAGATAACTGCCCTACCTGGACACTTGTATTCTGGGCTCCAAAATATGTAGTCTGTAGGTTGGAGGAGTATGCAATGCAGAAGACATCGCCAACATCAAATGTTGAGTAGATAGAGTAAAGCAACTTAAATCCTACTGCATCCCAAACATTCACAATGGCGTCGCCTCCGCTCGAGAAAAGTAGGTTCTCGTCATCAGATAAGCACAAGGCGAGCACTCCTCCAGTGTGGTTTTTCATCGTAGCCATGGGCTCATAGGTCTCTATCGACCAGGCCTATCCTACCCAAGAGCTCTCAATTAGCCAGAGCCCACTTTCAAATTAGGTCTCAATTCTGGCTGGTCCCTCACCATCACCTCTCCAGACCCGCTCCCCGCATATATCAGCCCCAATGACTTGGAGACTGCCAGCGCCAGAATTGACTCATTCTGTTGTATCCTATGAAGCAGCCTTGGGGTGCTATCATCAGACTCGATATTGTATTTTGCTTCCGTTACCAGGGCATCATTGCCCACAGAATATTCATGGATAGGAGGAGCGACGAATTGTCCATGGATACTTCCATTCACGGTGTTGTCTACAATTGAAACGGTATTAGCGTCATCACCACCAGGGTTTAGCTAAAGCGAGTGACATTTGACTCACCAAGGGATTTGGGCAATGGCGTTTCACTCCTCTCTGGACTTCGAACAGGGCCCATGTTATTCCCACAGCACGCTAGAAGCTCAGATATGCTGGAAGTGTCTGGTTGGTAGTGAAAGTGAAACTGAGTTCTGGCTTGTCTTTTGGCAGCAGGATGCAGTCTATCCTTCGGAGAGGCTCTGGTTGCGAGGAAATGAATCGGGGAAATTGGCTAGTGCCTCAGAGCATTGCAATGCTTAGCCACATTGCGGAACAACTACTAATATCTATTAGTCTGGCGGGCACCGGAATATCTATGTGAATTCCGAGGTTTAATCTATTCTGAGAGGAAACAGCGATGGCGATATGGAATTAATTGCGGCATCAGCTCCGCTGAAGATAATTGATATACATATAATTAACATGGCCCAGAGGCAACAACAACCTTGAGTCGGTACCAAAGGTGACTGAGTGTAATCTAATGCGAGGTAGGGCCAATAGCCTGACGAGAATATCGATGCTGCTGCTTTCCTGGTTGGTGATCCAGTTCGAGACTACTGCTTTCCAAGTGACAGCAGTACCTACCCAAGCTGTCGGGGATATGCAGATGCTGTATATTGGTGATAATACAGCTGCGAGGAGTTGACTTGGGCTAATTGATGATGCGCGATCACCAGCAAAAATAAAGAGGAAAATAGGAAATTCTCGTCGAGGGTTATTTTAGACAGACTCTCTGTCCCACATTTGCCGAACATTCAAATTGACCCTCCGATTCTTCATCCATCCAGACCAGAGCTTGTTTATCCCAGAACCACTATCCTCTGACCCAGGCCATTCTTCAAGGGCATCACCGCTGGTTCCCAAATCTGTAGGCATGATCTTTGGCACAGAATGCCACGCCCACCGTGACTCTCCTCCCATCAGCAAGACATCCCCGGATTTAATCCTCATCACCAATATTCTCTCTTCCTCTTCGCTGACTGCAGGTGAGCCTTCAAATAAGCCAATAATAAATATAGCGTCTGTACCGATACTTATACTGGCCAAAGGAGCAGAAGATGCTTCTGAAATGTCTCGGTGTGGTGAGAGAGTATCCCCAGGGGTATAAAGATTTGATATTGCAGCTTGGGGATATAAATTTGGGAACTGGGCAAATCAGAAAAATAAACCCTTGTAAGTGGGTAAGAAACGTACAATGGAATGTATGAGAGTAGCAGTATCATGGGGAAACGGTGCAACAAGGTTTCTCGCTTCTTTTGTGTCCATTTCTGGATACACCTTCCTAGTCCAATCATACTGTCCTCCCAGAGTCATCCATCGCAGTTTCTTTCTCATCATCTGCACCACCGTTAATGGCTTATGTACCTTTGGGTCTTTTGGGTACAGGAGCACTTTCTCCGGTTCATGATACCCAAAGAAGCTCGATGTCTCACAATTAGGGTACGGAATATGGTAATGTAAGTGTAGGTTGGTTTGATGGAGTGGGTTGGAGAGGTCTCTCATCCAAAGCCGCGACAACAGTGCTTTTTGACAAGAGAAGGGAAGAAGTGAGGGAACGAACTGTAGACCTGGTCTGGGCTATTAGTTAGAATCAGTAAGCCTCGCAGTAGAGAAGAAAGCATACCTGGTAACAGCTCATGTTCGTAAATAAGCCAGTCACTATCCTCCTGTGTTTCCATCTCCCCAACCAGGCTCGCTCCTTTACTTTCTATGTTTTCTCCTCCATCCAAAGAAGCTGCGCCAATCTCAAATGTTTCAAATATCTCCCGCAGGCGAGCCCCCGTTAGCCTTCCAGCTACGTGCAGCCTTTTTCTATGAAACTCTGACAAATTAGTGAAGTCCAGCACCCGGGGATCTGAGGCGAGAGACTCGACTGGGGCCTTTTGATAGTGTTTATGAAGTGATCTTATAGGCTCTGGTGGTGATTGATGTGCATGTTCATGGGGAGGTTTTAGCCCAGATTCTGCCATTGCTGGGACGCTGCAGAGTTTTGCTTATGCACCGCAAATCTCGTCTATATAGTTGTCACCCACAAATCCTCAGATATAGTGGTAGGTGTAGTACCTAGTGTAGCTCAAGGCCTAGTCTCGGCCCCCAACCCTCGAGCTTGGCAAAGCCTCTTCGACGTGCAGCTGTGAAACCCAGCACGATGTCAGCACCCCAAAACGTTATCTGGGCTTGGCAGTGTTTACAGTGGCAGATGCAAGGGACTGGATCCTTCTCAAGGGACGCCTCTCACCACCAACACTGTGTTCCTACGCCAGCTCGAGACAATTTAAAGGCTTCGAGCTTCAATTCTTTCACAGCAACACTAACAGGCTTCTCCAGCAGCAGATCCCCAGATCCCCACCTTCCTGCAGAATCACCATTCATACTTTTACCATTCCTTCCAAGTTTTTTCACTTCCCATCATTCTCAGCATCATACTTCCCCAGGCTATTGTCATAGACCTCTGTTTTTTTCAGTAGCGGTTGTTTATCGTAGCACATTGGCACCAACAAAACCAATTCCGGGACAACATCGATCCTAATCCCATTATCAACACCGGCATAGGCCAATATATATTTGTATACAGCCCAGGTATTCGAAATGGAGAACTACCAAAAGATTGAGAAGATTGGTGAAGGTACGTTCCCTGCTTTCCGTCGGGATACTCTGTTATTGCCGGCAAGGATTGAGGCCCACCTCAGGAGGGACATTCATGTTTTGAACCCGTCAGTACCTGACTAGATATACTGCATGTAGGTACATACGGTGTCGTCTACCGAGCCAGGGACCTCAAACATGGCGGCCGCATCGTGGCCCTCAAGAAAATTCGTTTGGAGGCCGAAGACGAAGGTGTCCCATCCACAGCCATCCGTGAGATCTCGCTTCTCAAGGAGATGAACGATCCAAACATTGTCAAACTCTTGAATATCGTTCACGCCGATGGGCAGAAACTCTACCTGGTTTTCGAGTTTCTTGACCTCGATCTCAAGAAATACATGGAGGCCATTCCTCAAGGCATGGGCCTCGGCCCCGAAATAGTGAAGCGGTTCATGAGTCAGCTCGTCGAAGGCGTTCGGTACTGCCATAGCCATCGCATTTTGCACCGAGATTTGAAGCCTCAGAACTTGTTGATTGACAAAGAAGGAAATCTCAAGTTGGCAGATTTTGGGTTGGCCCGTGCTTTTGGTGTTCCATTGAGGACCTATACCCACGAAGTCGTTACTTTGTGGTACAGAGCACCAGAGATCTTGCTTGGCGGGAAGCAATACAGCACCGGTGTGGACATGTGGAGTGTTGGGTGTATTTTCGCAGAGATGTGCACGCGTAAGGCGCTGTTCCAGGGTGACTCGGAGATTGATGAGATCTTCAAGATCTTCAAGTAAGCAGGTCCCCTGTAATTAACCTTTCAGTGATCTAATATTCCTGCAATACTTAGACTTTTAGGTACTCCAGATGAAACATCCTGGCCTGGTGTTTCATCTTTCCAACACTTTAAGAGTAGCTTTCCTCGCTGGGAACGTGTTGACACTGAGAAGATGGTGCCAAACCTTGAGCCTGCTGGTCTCGACCTCTTGGACGTGAGTTTACCTTGACATTCCTGATTGCGCTCTATATCTGCTGACAAAACTATTAATAGGCTATGCTCGTATATGACCCGGCCGGACGTATATCAGCCAAGCAAGCTTGCCACCACGAATACTTCCTGACTGACTACGGCGACGACGGAAGAAACTACAGGCAGCTGTAAGCTTAAAAGGGCTTTCCTTTTTGTGAGGACATTATGGGAGAGATACCACTTGAAATGCAATTACCCAGGACAGCGCAGTGAATTTCCTCCTTTAGGCCACTGAGTTAGATTAGGTTGCATCGTGTGAAATTAATAACATGTGCTGGGCGCCAAGAGTCCGCAAATTAGCCAAAAGATTTAGGGTGTAATATAAAGGGAGTTATCTAACAAAAAATGAAGGTATCCTGAAAAGTGGTCACAGCGAGTGATTATGGATAATGAAGATGACCCAGCATAAGTGTAAGGGGCTTTACAGGCTTTAATTATGAGGATCTTTACTCTTTAGATATCACTTGGCCTGACACGATCAGTTCTAAGCTATCTATAAACTCAGGCTCTCCTCACTAAAAGCACCTTCCAGTATTAAATTTTTAAGGATATCTTTCTTAATAAGTCAGATATGAAGGCAATTTCTGTCTAGGAAGAGGAGAAAGTATTTTCGACCTCAGAAGGGAGCCTTAGGCTATGAGGTGGCCCCGTTCCCGCACCTTTAAAGGGTTGGGTTTACACACGGGGCAACATGCTCGACCTCAGACGCTGCATGCCATTGAGCAGGATATACAGTAAGAAACCTTCATATACCTCTGCATAGATTTCTCAAAGATTGGTCCCCTTAATGTGGAGTCCTCTTCTCAATTTTGTGGCCCTCAAAAGGAGTTTATGCAACCTTATGCCTTGTACATCGTAGGTCTGAACCGACAAAAAAAATACTACGTAGCAACCTACATACATTAGCTCGGTTAGGGACCCGGGTAGTTGTCAATTTATTTTTCCCATTGCGTGATGGTACACCAGTAACCCGTCAGTAACTACATTGCATGTAGGACAAGAGTTCAGGGTAATCTGCTATCTAAAGTCGAACTGAGATGGGATCATATTTTGGCAGCCATCTCTGGAGAAACTCGTAGCTGAATTACTAGTTTAGCTGATGTCCGCTATTCGATCTCACCGAAGTGGTTAACCCTCTATAAAAAAAACTCTGCTTTGGACCTAAATTTCCATTCTCTGGGTATATGGACCAATAGACAACTATATCAACCATGACTAGCATCTTCATTTACATTCAAGATTCACTCCCCCATCTGGCTCAGCTATTCCATCCACTCAAGTCAACCACTCACATCTCCCTTGGCCACAGTACGATCTTCAAATTCTCCTTCCACCCCACATCATACAAATTCTCAACCTCTTTCAACCCCTCACACCTCTTCCACGTCAGCTCCTTCGGCAACCTTCCTGGATCTCCCCCCGCCGGCACTCTCGCCAACACCTGCCTTGCCTCCTTTCCCCACAGCACCTTCGGCTCAGTGATATTCTGCTGCAAGAACCCATCGGCCTCCGCCTCTGCACGGAAGTTCCCCTCCCCTGTCGGGGGAAGTGGCTGAGGCGCGCGGGTAGAGTAGAGGGGTGTATTCGCTGTCGCGATGTATATCTCTCCGCTGCGGATATCCTCAGCCCAATCAGACCATTTGAACGTCTCGTTTGTGGTTGTGCCGGCCCAGATCAGGTAAAGGTGATAGATGGTGAATGAGTAGCAGAGGACGCCGCAGAGGGTGGAGAGGAGAAAGACGGCTGCGAGGGGCGTTTCTTGGATGAAGCCAACCCCCCAGCCTTTGAAGTAGAGAGACCAAGGGAGGTCGGAGACTTTGCGGTTCTTTGGGAGGAGGCTTTGGATGAAGACGTTCATAATGTTGTACGAGAGGAAGGCGCCGTAGGTGAGAAAGATGTTGGTGAGGGTGAGGAAGGCAAGGAAGTGTCGGGTATTTTTGTGGCCGACGCAGTTGTTAATCCAGATCTATTGATTGCCAGGTGGTTAGGATTTGATTGGAGAAATGTTTATGGAGGGTAACGTACACAGTGGTGGTCATGCTTAGCCACACATCCTTTGCCTGCATCATAGATCCGATTTAGCCACCCGCTTCAGCTCGTACAATAAATTGAAAGCCAACTCATACATATGGGGCAATGCTTCGACCTCGCAGGTTTATATAGGAGGCATGTTCGGCAGACGACTCCCGGCTGGAAGTTTATTCTGTCATAAGGATATGCCCGCATTGCATGGTAGTGATTTTCCCCCGTAATCATCCCCGGGTCTGATGTTGAAGCATAGTACATGCCAATATACGGCAAGGAACTGATTAACGGCACCAAAAACCTATTTTCATCATCAGTCTTCCGCTGACCCACCTTAACCTTTCCCGCAGAAGTACTAACTTATGTTTCAACGGCAAATACTTCCACCCCGAATACACAAACATCTCCAGCCCGCCGGTGACCAGCGCTAAATAAAATATCTACCACCAACATACTCAGGACCCCATGCTCGCTTTAAGCTGCAGTGTAGATGGAGAGTTTATTCGCACCAACACTAACGGATGCTTGTCATTCATCAGGTAGCTCCCGCACCTGCTGGCTGATGAGAAGCAGCAGCCTCCAGTGATGGCATAGTCGAGCTTGTATAGCCATCGGGGGGTGGTTTTGAGGAGGAATCTTTGAGTCCAGCCGATGGGTGTATTTCTAGATCGTACAGCATTAACACCTACTGCCGAGTGGTAAAGTGGAGGGGCATGTATGATGGGCTGACTCTAGATCTGTAGTCTGCACCAACCTTAATTGGGGAATGTGACCAAACAGTGCAATGAATGTTATAAACGATAATCCGCCAATAATCGAGAAGACCTGACCGAGGGGGCCCATCGCAGCTTCTCTGTTTGTCGGTGAGTATCAGAGGAGAACTCGAGGGGTTTCGTAAACCTGTTGTATTGGTGTCATGATCTTGTTGGAATATTGTTTCTCCGGAATACGTGCAAGCTTTCGCCAAGCCGGCTGTCGCGCTTGCCAATCAGCATTATATACCTACATGTCAACGCGTTACATTTCGTTAACGAAATATCCCCACCAGCAAGCACTACAGCAAAAGCTACAATAAATCGAGATCATGGCTGAGGGCGAACCAGCGGCGGCTGCGGGTACCAATAATCCAGCAGGTGGAGGGAACGAAAACCGCATTTTCGATGGTCACAGTTTCTATGTTTCGCGCACCGTTCCTTCTTCCCGCGACCGGTTTTGCAAAATTATTGAGGTTCACCGGATCAACTCTTTGCCATGGCACACTAGGTGCTGACATGTTTGACTTAGGCAAATGGCGGTAAAATTGCCCAGATAGATTCCAAAGCAGAGTTCGTCATTGTCGACCATCTAAGAAAAGGGAACTATAAGACGCCGGTGTATATATCACTTCGACAAGGAATATTATAAAAGAAAACTGCTGATGTTGCATCGCACTTCAGTTATTCCTACAAGTTTCTCGAAGATTGTGAAAAAAACAAGCGACTGGAAGATATTGAGAAGTATTTGGTTGGGGAGACGACGAGGGCACCACAGAAAGGGACTGCTTCTGGGTTTGTGTAAAGCTGGACCTATGATCTTGGAGGCATTCTAATGAGCTATTAGGAGGGTCCCCTTCACGAGCGAAGATGACCAAATCTTATTGAACTGGATAAATCGGCCACAGCTCTATTTGAGCGGGAACAAAGTGTACCAAGAATTAGAGCAGAGGGTAAGTGTCTTGTGCCTAACACTAACACAAAAACTGATAAAGGCCTGCAGTTTCCTCGACACTCATACCAATCGTGGCGTGGGAGGTGGGTGGATCAATTGAGCAAGACCATGCCTGATGGACCGAAACCAACCAAAAAGATCAACTTTGATGATTTTCAGCTAACACCCGACGTTGCCGATGGCGGGCCACACTTCACGCGTGCAGACGACAAGATCTTGATGGACATGAAGGATGAGATCATTCACGCAGCCAATGAGGAGGCCGTATACAAGCAGATCCAGAGGCAGGTATGTCTAGAATGCAGGCGGCATACTGATTGGTTTGCGCATGCATGGATTGACAGGTGGATACGCAGCACCCGCATCATAGCGACATACAATGGCGGAATAGATTCACAACGACACTGCTACCGTTAATTAACAAGAGGGAGATCGAGAAAACGCCTGTGCATGGGGGAGATGTAGACGCGCCAAGACCCAGGGAGGTCCTACCAGAGGAGCAGCCTGATCCCCAAGCAGTAATAGAGGCAGAGCAGTTGCCCGCAGTCACAGATGAATCACCACCTTCTCCAAAGCCAGCACCAGCTGCCAGTAGTAAGGCATCCAAAAGCCGACGGGCCACGGATCACGCCATCAATCACTCCACGATGGGCCAGGGCCTCAGCACGCCAAAGCCAGCCGAGAAAGCTCTCCAAACTGGAGAAAAGGCAGGCAGTGCCCCCCCGTCTGGTTACATTAATACTATTAAGGATTCCCCATCCAATGGAAAGCCACATACCCCACCCCACCATGAAACACAACTCCTAAAACCCCCGAGGTCTCCGAAGGGGCACCCTACAAGAGACCTCACCATCTCCCCACGACCAAAGACTGAATCTGTAGTCCCACCTGGACTTCAGCATGTTCGTGTGCAACAATGGAGAGCAGGCGTTTCTAGGCATAGTACTGGGGGCATAGAGGATGATGATGATGAAGTACTACTTCAAATAAAGAATGAAATCAGCGATAATTCCCCAAGGTTACCACCCAATACAGATTTCCAGGCCGGATCACCCTCTTCTGCACTTGGTATGGTAGTAGATAATAAACGGAAGCGGGGGGTGGATGTAGAACCTGTTACGCCTCAGGCTGCGACTCATAAGCGATTGAAAGCCGTCAAACAGTCGGAAACAGAGGTTCCATCTACACCTGAGCCCGAAACCACTCCATCGAAAGACCAGTTCCCCTCTGCGTCACCAGTTCACCCTGGTAAAGTAAGGGAGCTCTCTGCAACGTTTTCAGACCCAGATAGTCTTAAACCCGCACCACCAACTTCAAGCAGGCTCGTTTCTCCATCAGTCAAAGTCAGGAAATCATATCATGAAATGAGCACACAAGCGATATATGACAATATCGCTGATGAGGAAGAGGAGCCCCTAGTAAATGAGGATATACCTGGTCTTGGGGACATTGAGGAAGAGGATGGTGATGACGAAAATGATGATTTCGCACCACAAAGTGTCAAAGATGAGGATGTGTTTGGAACAAGCAAAAAGAAAGCAAGTGCTTCGAAAGGGGGAAATGGCACACTCAATTTCAAAGCTCCTCCACCAACCTTCAACATGGACTTTGGCGAGCTCGAGGAAGAATCGGAAGTCGATGAAGAGGCTGCTAAGCGGCAAGAGGAGGAGCTAGCAAATTATCTGGTTGAGAAAGCAGCCCAGTATGGCGTTGGGAAAAGGGATGTCATTGAGGCAATTGAAAGGACCAGTGGAGATAAGGCATTGGTGGATATTGTGCTTAGATGGAAGGTCGAAAATAAGGGTATGTCATTTTCTGTAGACTTGCAATTCTTGTCATCTTTTCCCCCAATGGGAGCTAACTTGATATTCTTAGGCTTTCCGACCAAAGTCCCCGGCATTTGGTCGGTTCAAGAAGATAAAATTTTACTGGAAAATAATGCCAGGCTTATCATGGAGCTGGAGAAAAAGCACGGAGATAGGGTCATGGAGCGGATGGACTGGCTGCAGAAGTGGCAAGATGCCTAGGCTGCTGGTGCATCTTTGGGACTTCTGGAGTAGTTGGCAGTTCTCTTGATCTTCAGGGGGGTACATCTGGGTTACTTAAAGGAAACATAGGGTGTTGGTGGCGCTGTTGCATTCATTCTGTTTACTCCATTTTGCTGACGTCTTTCTGCGGAGTTGATTGATTTTCTCTGGACAGTTTCTCACAATGCTAATGGGTCTTACTACTGTTTATCCTACCTAGAGGAGTGGGAGATATCATCACAGAGGCCGCCAGGCACAGGCCCACATTTGCCTCATGATGTGGGCGGATCAGGTTTGGCTCATTCTGGTACTTTTGCATGTCTATAGGTGGCATGGCTCACTCGGTTGATGGGCCAATTTCTTTGTCCGCGGTGATCATGAAACAGCACATCCCACAATGTAATCCCCACAATGCCATTCTCATCTTGGGAGGGCACAGCATGGCTGAAACGCTTGAAACCCCATTGTTGTATGTAGTCAACACGTGACTAGGCGTTGCACTGAAGATACTGATAAATCGGCTGCTTCTGTGTTTCGTCACTTGTCAAGGGCAACCTTGAAACAGCTTTGATGGTGTTTCACTCTTGCCCGTGTGCCAATTGCGTCCTTGCCCTGCGGGTGTGCAGCACCAGCAGTGTGTTGTGGTTTGGTTAATTACAGTCCATTTCCGGGTAGCCCTTTTAGAATCCTGAAAACACAAACACCACGAAACACTATACTCTCTTCTCCCCGCAGAGACTTATGAACAGCTTCTTCCACAACAATCAAGAGCAGAGTATATATCCCAAGCTTAGATTTCAGCGACTGCGGCAATTCTGAGTTTTTGCTCTTGGCCATCCTTTACCACCCCCTGCTCACCCCTCCTACCAGCCTGTTGGTTTTAGTTCTCACATCTCAACTTGCACGACCGTACACGTAGGTTGCAGAACGAAACACCTACCATATCATCCGACAAAACTGGGATGTGTGATAGGATATATTGCAGGCACTGACACGCTCTCAACTATCTCTGGCTTACCACTCAGGATACCAACCACAAGGGAACGCTACGCAGCGTTTACAATCAGAGGTCGCGTGTTAGACCGTGACTGCCTATGGCATCAGTCCTCCTAGCTGCCCCACCAGTATCGTCGGCTTCAATGTCGACGTCTCGAAGGGTTCCGCTTGGGACACTCTCCAATGCAGCAAATTCCAACTTTCAAGGTGCCACAGTTCCCCAAACAAAACGTCCTCGATCACAAAGTATATCTCAGCAACGGGAGGGTAACTACGTTGAGAAACCAGTTATGAAGAAGCAGATTGTCGAGGCCGCACCACCACAGCCGATCCCGAGAACACCAGTGCGAAACCGAGTCGATTCGAAAACTATGCCGCCACGGCGAGGGGCGAATAGGGTCCGTACTGGCGGAGGTAGTCTCCCACCATTCAACCCAATCCCGGGACCACAGCAGCTTCAGCGGAGGGGTGGTGGGGAGACGAATACTGGCAATGGTACTGCGATAGAGGGCCGGAGAAGGACTACTTATGTGCCGACTACCAATATGAACAATACTGTTCAGAATGCACAAGATCCTGTTGCAGCGGCAGAAGGTGCTGAAAGAATAAGGGCATGGCAGGCGCATTTTAAGAGGATGTTCCCGACTTTTATGTTCTATTTCGAAGGCTTACCAGAGGAATCAGCGACGAAGTACCATCGGCAGGTTCAGGCTCTTGGTGCTGTGAGTACTCGTGCTTCCTTTGATCTTTGACTTCAATCGCTAATGTGTTTGGTGAGGTACAGACCGTCGCTAAGTTCTTCTCGAATACAGTTACGCATGTTATTACGACAAAACCCATCCCTCCAGAGACAACTGATGCCAAACAAATTCCACAGACCCAACCACCACAACGCAACACGGCCACCGCATCACAGCAATCTCGTACTACCAACCGGAATTCTCTCTACGACAAAGGAGCGTTCAATGGGCAAACTCATTCAAGAGCCGAGTTTACCTTCAAGGCACCACAGGGAGCGTCGACGAAGAAGTTTGGCCCACTAGCAAGGCAACAAGATAGTCATGGGAGAATGTAGGCACCCTCAATTGTTCACTTTGTAGGTGTAAATTATCTTTTTGGATACAACTAATGCGGTATGCTGTAGGGTCCCAGATGAAGATTCACGAACTCAACAAAACTATAGTCAAATTCTTCTCAAAGCCAGAGAGCTCGGTATCAAGATATGGGCGTTAGAGAAGCTTCAAAGGATGCTGAACGCTATGGCGGATGGCGAGTCACAGCAGCAAGTGGACCACCAAGACGCCGGAAATAGGGCTGTAGCCGTCCAAGATGACCATCTTTCCCGGTTGCTTCGTAATGAGCGTATCCATGGACCCTCGGATCGAGACCCTGATGCCTTGTCCAAGGACATGGTCTATTTCACTGGCCCCTTTGTGATGGTCAAAGATCTGAAGGCGACACATAAGCCGATCATGGTAAGAGAGTATGAAAAGGTTGCGAAGCGCGAAGATGGACTATGGCCGCAGTTTAGGAGCACTGCCTCGGGAAAATGCCCCTTCATTGACGACCAGGCTACTGTGAAGGAGCGGGAACGAGAAAGGGAGGCTAAGGAGTTGAGAGAGCAGGAGAAATTAAAGGAGTTGAAGAGGGCACAGGCTATAGAGGAAGTTGCCGTGAAGGAGAGGTTTCAGGGAAGAATGCAGCCACCGGCACCACGAGCTGCTAGACAAGTAGAGGGAACTGAAGGGTCAGCCGCACTTGCAAGAAAATCGTCGAGGGCGTTGGAGAACTTGGATCCTCAGGATAATCGCCCAGATTATGGACGTCGTGCTGCTGCTGCATCACGGACACAGCCATCTGGTTCATCTAGGCTCTTCAATGTTCCTGCAGTAGTTCCTGCAAAGCGGATTAGCAATGAGATGGCGTTTACATCTACCAATACCGCAAACAGCAAAAATGCAACAAATCACAGCTCAAAATATGCCTATGAGCCAGCCGCATCTGGCGTCCAATCATTCCACACCACCTCGGCTATCCGATCACAGATGGTTTCTTCACATATAGACGCCCCTGGAGCAAAAGCCGGTATGAGTAGAGATATGTTGGAGCTCAAGAGAAAAGCCGCAGGGAATATAGTTGAAATTGGGAAAAGGTCAGCCATTGCTGCTAATGTCGCCAGGATTCCTCAAACTATTAAGGGGAAGAACCTTGTAGCATTAGAGGAGCCAAAGCCTGAACCTAGAACTGCACTTTCGAAGGAGGCGTATGAGAAATTGGGGAAGGCAGTGCCCATATTTCAGGATGTGCCTGAAGAGCCGGTAGTACAGGCTAGGAAAGGAAGGCATGGAACTGCTGTGGAGGTGGAGAACACTGCTCGGGCACCAGAACCAGTGAAAGAGCCGAAGCCAGGATATTGTGAAAATTGTAGAGAGAAGTTTGACCATTTTGATGAGGTGGGTCTTTCCTGGACGCACGTGATACGGTTTTTTGAAGAGAGGGCTAAAGGTGGTAATAGCATACAATGTCACGCCGCCATCGAAAATTTGCTTGCAATGAGAATAATTTTGCGGATTTAGATCAGCTGTTGGCACAGCTGGAAAGGCCGTTGAGGCAGAGATATATCAGTTCCCGGAGCGAGACTGTCAAGTAACCTTAGACGCCGCATTATAGGTTAATGGAATATACACATACACCGACTTTTACCTTTTTCCTCCTCTTTCAGTCTCATTCTACATTAGCACTTGTTCGTGTAGTGGTTTTTTGTAGCATACTTTAGGTTGACGTTTATGTTTTTCAATACCTTTCTGATGATTTCTTATCCTTTACTTTTCCTTTTTGTTTCTATTGTGTACTTGGTTGGCAGGCGCTGTGACATTTTGATGCTTCTTACCTTATTATGGCTTTTTTATTATCTGATGTTTGTTCCTTTCTTTTTCTCTCTTTCTCTTGATGCTATGGTTGTATGTACATGGCCGTTCAAACACCAGCCTGGATGTCGTTCTCACGAGGCCGCCATAGGCAATGAGACGGGGGATGGTTTTGAGGTTATCGGTACCGGCGGGTAGGCACGTGGGGGAGACTGAGACTTGTGATATACCGGGGACCATTATTATTGGCTACCGTAGACTCTACTCTTTTGCGTTATTAAAAGAAAATTAATGAGGCTGTTGGCACGTGACACTAGGCCAGATCTTGGATCAGATGCAGCGATCGATGCCTGCAGATTTACGGGAATCTTACAGTGCGGATGCCGATAGTCAGTTACAAGTACAGTACTCTACATGTACGGCACATGACATACCGGTACTCGAGGACATACTCGAGGACATACAGAGTGCTGTAACCCCGACATGCCACGCTGCATCAGCATCACATAGCATCAGAGCCGAGTTCACCGCACGAGCAACAGCACAGTACTCGAGCAGTTCAATTCGTGTAATTCTGCTATAGGTACCGTAAAGTGCCTGAGTATACCGGTAGTATTCTATTCTAACCCACCTGCCGCTCCCCCTATTATCTGCAGCATTGCCTTGCCTGCACACAACAAAATTTGCAATTCGCCGAAGTTGCACGTTACATTTACATCAATTCGAGCCCCAGTGGTGGCAACCCTTACCGTATACCTGTCAACTTGGCCGCCAAACTTTCCTTACTTGACATAGCCACCCACCCCCCCCCCCCAACAAAAAAAATCTACAATTGAGCCACTACCGACTCTTGAGAT
>Ga0307514_10002223_pt1 | contig 20711 bp, 16 predicted proteins | sample 16_EM_MG_FD_203088 | JGI IMG/M metagenome (GOLD analysis project Ga0307514, IMG submission 203088) | Populus trichocarpa ectomycorrhiza microbial communities from riparian zone in the Pacific Northwest, United States - 16_EM | ecosystem: Host-associated > Plants > Roots > Unclassified | place...
GGGCCGCTGTGGCTGTGTCGCTGTGGTATTGTAGAACTTTTTGCTAGCGCTGTGGTATTGTAAAATTTATACCCCTGCCGCCGTGGCATTGAAAACCTTCGTCCATTAATGTTTAGCGATCGCCGTTGTCCCGGTCAACTGGGTGTTTCATGCGGACAACTCCCGTTGCCACTTGTGTCTCACAGGGAATAGAGATGACCCATGGGTTACCCCACGCGGCGTGTACGCTTCAGTTATTGCGGATAAAAAGTTGTGCAAGAACCGTCCATGGATCATACCTTAAACATCGGTACCTAGTGAGAATCCACCAGGGTAGCCTCGAACTCCCAACTTGCCCGTCGTACGATATAAAATACTCCTCGTTTGTCTGGCAATCTGGGGTGGCGGTGGGGTCCACGTTCTCCGTTTATGCGGTCCTATCCATAAAGGCATACCTAGCTGACAGGCATCTCAATCTCCGTGGTTGACAGGTAGGTAGTGCCTGCCTAATCGAGTATAGCGTTAGGTAAATTCGCAAATTATTATGCACTCCACAACCACCTCGCCGAAAGGATACCTATATACCATCGTCTGAATACTGTACCGGTATGTACACTACCATCTTGTTTGGCAAATGACGGTGACGGGGTTCTTATTACCCGGATTTGCGGTGCTAGTTTGTTTTGATCTCTATCTGGCTCGTGCCCTACGGTACTTTCAGCTGCGAGAAGACATACGCGGCTTGCACAATTTACTTTGTACCCGATGGTAGCGCTGGTACGCGGTTGAATTTGATTATGTTCCGTTTAGGAAGGAGGTAGGTACAGTGTATTCACACTGGGTCCCAACCCCCAAACTAGGAAACCACCTCCAGGGATCACCAGGTCCGAAAATTTTCTCCACAGGTGCGCATCACACATGCGCTGCACTGCGATAGGAATGTCAAGAACTTCACCGGGCCCCCCCAATGTCCACTGGAGATGTGTTCGCATTTGATATTGGGATGAGATAGGTACAGTAGGTACCTACCATGACATACAGGGTATGTAAATCTCGGCGCCAAGATTTCACCGCATGGCAAAAACTTGTCCACAAATGATACATCGTCCCTGCATCTAGGTATCGCAAAGTGTCTCGGTAAATTAAATGGTTATTGCTTAACCGGGAGTATGCAAGTCTTTTAGCCGAATAAGTATGAGATATGAGATAAGCTAAGTAAGTCTGGGAACGAGAACAGCAAGGAGATAGGTAGAAAGCTTCTGGAATAGCAGTTGTGGTAGACCGTCCTCAGAGTCTGTTTAGCTTTTACCGCTTGCAGTTTGTGGAGAGAATTGTGAGAGAGAGCTCGTGGACATAATATAATCACATGGCCAGTCTCACAATGGCAGATACCTATATTTACTCAAGTGGGTAGATTTTTTTGTTTTATTTGGATATCAATCAAGTCGCGCCTGTGGGGTCCAATCTCGCCACCGCCATGCTATATGCGAGCAGACCGTAAAAGAAGAAAATACTTCGGAATTAGCAAAGTATTTTGAATTATATTGCCCCATTACCAAACCAGAAAAGGAGAAAGTTTCCTTCTTTTTATATGGCCAGCTGTGGGCCCGCGCCTGAAGCGGGTAGTATCGAGGGGCGGGTATGGAATCCTACCTCGGTATGTACCCTCGGAGAGGCTAGGAATCACCCACGTTTATTTGGTGACGCAGGGACCTATGGTGGCCGTGTCGCGCAGGCGAGTGTAACGTCATTCCGCTAAGGCCATGAGGCTGCTCGTGTTTATATTTTTCTGGAGGCTCCATGGCTTGTGATGCATAAGCTGGCACCAGGGTGCATCTCAACAACATTAATGGAAGGGCTAATTGTGCACTGTACGAAATACCCGGAGTACCGGCAAAGTTCCTCATATTTATATGAACCTGTAGACTGCCACATGGCAAACATGAGCATCAGCCTACACCAACTGCCGCCTGTAATAATCTACCCCAGGTGTGCACAGTGGACCTCAGTCACTCCCGCTGATCAACGTGGTGCTGTTTAATATGAAACTCGTCACTCTCTTCGAACTTTGTGTGGTTTTTGCTGGGGTGAATGCAGCACGTGTCCCAATATCGAAGACGTCAGATTCCCCGCAATGCGTTGACGTTGCCGTTCCAAAGGTTGGTATTTATCATGGTATCCGCATGGAAAACGTGAACCTCACACAACCAGTGAACGCTTGGTTGGGTATCGACTACGTTAAGCAGCCAGTTGGCGACTTGAGGTTTCGGTTGCCGCAGCCATTGGATAAGTACAAGGGAAAACTGGAAAAGAATATCATCAATGCAACACAATATGGTCTCATTTGCCCACAGGGCAAGGTCTCTGGAAGAGAGGGTGATTGGGCAAACTGGCCCATGGGCGAGGCATGCTTGAACTTGAACATTTATCGCCCAGCTGGTATCTCCATGAAAAAGAAGCTCCCGGTTGCATTTTATATTCATGCTGTAAGGAATCTCTGAAGTAATGTTCATGGACATGGCTTACCGGTAGCATGAGCTGACATCTCGATCTATTATTATAGGGTGGTTTCAATCGTGGTGCCGCTCGCATGTACAATGGCGCTTCCTTCGTTGCCTCAGCCCAGACACCTGTTATGATCGTCACCATCAACTATCGTGTTGGTGCACTTGGCTTCCTTCCAAGCTCGGAGACAGCTGCGGCTGGCCTGCTCTCCCTTGGTCTCCTTGACCAAGTCGCTGCCCTTAAATGGGTCCACAAGAACATTCATCATTTCGGTGGTGACAAGCATGCTGTGACGATCTTTGGTCTCTCGTCTGGCGCCCACTCTGTTGGGTTCCACATGCTCAACTACAAGAAGGGGGTCAAGCCCATGTTCCACCGCGCCATTATGTCCTCTGGTGGGCCCACGTCCCGCGCATACCCTTCCGCTTCTTGGCCCTTGTATGAGAAGCAATACCTGGAGTTTCTCGCGAAAGTTGGATGCTCACCAGGCGCTGGGGTGTGGGACTGCCTCCGCAAGGTCGATATTGAGACAATCCGCGTGAAGCAAGTTGAGTTATATACGCAATATACCTGGCAGCTCACGTGGCCGTTTCAGCCCGTCCTTGGAGGCCCTCTGCTTGGGGAAGTCCCCACTTGCCAGTGGGCCACTGGATCCTTCTACAAAGTCCCCGTCATTGTCGGCAACGTCCATGACGAAGGCTCAAACTACGCCCCCAAGAACCTTTCCACCAACGAACAGTTCCGCACCTACTTCAAGAACCTTGCTCCCTTGCTCACTGACGATTCACTCAACAAGATTGAAGAGCTCTACCCAGACCCCGTCACAAACCCCAATTCTCCATACACAAACTCCTTACTTAGCCCACAATTCCAGCGCATCCAGGTCGCGTATGGAGACTACGCCTACATTTGCCAAGCTGAAGAAACCGCCGTCCGCGCTTCCCGCTACGAAGCCTGGGGCTCCCCAGTATGGAAGTACACATTTAACCAAAACAACACGTTTTTCGATTGGCAGGGAACTCCTCATGCGGGGGATATGCCATTCCAAGCTGATGAGCGGGGAACACTTTCGAGAAGAGTCTCACAGGCTTATAATGCTTGGTTGACTAGCTTTGTTGCTACAGGCGATCCAAATACCTTTGCACTGCAAACGATTGATGGGAAGAAAACGCCCCAATGGCCAAAGTACAATGAGAACAAGGATGCGCAAATGAGAATGGGACCAAATGGGGAATTGGCGGTGATGAAGCATGGATATAGAAAGGAACAGTGTGCGTTTTGGAGAAGTATTGCTAGTCAGTTGAACCATTGAGCGGGATAAACTGGCAAGATGTATAAATAATGTACAACTGAGTTGGAGAGGGTGTTTATACTTTGGCTGGTATATACGACGTGCCTACTTAGCTAGTGGATAATTTAATTAATGACTTTTGAGAAGGGGACTATAGTGACATAGTGGGGAAAAAGAATGTGATGGCGATGAGAACTGGGAACAGGATACATGTCTTTATATTTGGATAGCCAAGCAGTAGAAATAGATATGATGAAGAATTAGGTCGCCACAAAAAAACAGATTACTTACTTACTGAACTGAAACTGATTCCAGTTGAATTCTTCCTCTTTGAGAGCATCCATCTATCCCTTGGACTGTTGAGATATCAATTGTGCATGAGGATGTCACAAGGGTTGTATTGTGTAGGAAAAACAGCACTACTATGATGAGTACATACAGCAATCAATCACCATACCAATGCCACCGGAATGCAAAGCGCTTCATGAGATTGACCTTAATACTACACCTACATACGCTCTCAGTGCAATCGCCAGAGGATATATTTCTGCAATTCTTTATAGGGGACTGTTGACCTGTAGATTGCGCCTTTCATTGAATACCTAGGTATACTAACCTGCACCTCTGTTTGCTGCTCTCAGCAGTCCAAGGGATAACCTTAGTAAAGTGACTTTGTGTTTTTATAAATTATGTATTTTCTACATGTATAAATTTTTTTTAAGGCAATTATTAAGTACTTTTTTTTTTTTTTTTTGAGTCTATACGTCTGTTCCTCTGGAGGATATGAGACGGTATTAAGTTTATTCTTACAAGGACTAACTGTTATACATAGCAAGGAAGACGAACCAAGAACACTACGAAATCAGGTTATGAGCGGAGAGTAGAATATATTCAGCAGTAGAGCTATTGTAGAGTTTGCTATAGACTTGTGTGCTATGTATGGATCTACCTAGTGCTCTCTATCTTTTTTCGCCAGCGGAATCCGGCTCTTTTTATCTATCCCAGAGTATCCAAATTGCTTCTCCATTCGGAATCCTTGTTTCCAACGCTTTGATTAGTCTGGTTGGCACAAGCCGCTCTCCACGTAGAGCTTGATGAGGTCTTCGTTATCGGCGTATCCCGTGACCTTTCTATACCCGTGACTTTGAGAGCATTCCGGTTATAGAAAAACGTCCCCCTAGTCTAACACCCTCCCGTATAAGCCCCCCTTATCAGGATCCCCCCCCTTATCAGGATCCCCCCCCTTGGCCCACCTGCCCTTCTCACCCATCTCCTCCACCTCCGTCCTACTTGCTCCCCATGCGTACATACTAGGGCTACGTGCCCGCCTGTCTCGTCATATCTGCCGCACCTCCTGCACTTTAGGGTCCACGGAATCATCCAGTTTGTTCCGCCAGTCTTTGTCGGTCCTGAGTGCAGACTAGCAGTGAACCTAGTTGTCAAATACCTACGGAGTATTGTAGCTTGCAATACTCAACCCTCTGTGTCAAGACCTTTAGTTCTACCTACGTAGGTACTAGGTTCAAAGAACGTCACGGCTATTGGACAACTGCGAGCCATTCACCACACCATCGTGTTCCGCCGGCGAGAAGTTCCTGGGACCAGCTGCAGTTCTAGTGGTGGCTGCAGGGGTCCCTGCTACTCTACTGCTGAAGTTATTGGGTGTGAGCTTCTCCACGATGCCGCATATTAAGGGAATTGCAGAATCTATTCATGGTCGTGGGTTGGGTGACCAGCGGTACGTACTCAGAGACCAGCGTGTCTGCATAGTACAGTATGCTGCATTATTCGGTCGAGCCGCCTTCGGTTCTGCAGGGGTTGTTGGTACCTAACGGGGGTCGCCCAACCTGCCAGCGCGGCTTGCACACCCTGTTCAATCTCGGCGGAGTCTGCAATATCGACCACCAAAATATCAACCTCTCACGAACTCAGGTCAACAATAACCTACCCCGAATATCGTATTCGTTTTCTATCACACGGAACAGACAAACCTTGCTGATATTCAGCTGCCGTGCGTATATATATATACATATATGCATTAAGCCACAGGATTTCTGACAATAATGTCTTCTCAAGATGATGACCCCATTGTCGCATACTTGATTGACCACCTATTCCTGCCTCCACGGATTAGCGAGGATTGGCTCAACACTGCCTGCGCAGTTGACAAGGACAGTGTCAATCGTGTTAATCAAGCTGAATTGGGTTTGCTGTCCTTTGTCCGTGAGACTGTGCATGAATTCCGTAAAAGCGAGGTTTTGAGTGCTCCCACCGAGGTTGAAGGGTTAAAACGGGCAGAGAAGATGCTGCGAGTCATGCAGGGGCTACAAGCGTCGCTATCTAGTTCACCACAGCTTGAGTCGTTGCTGATGCAAGAATTGACGCGGATGCAAGAGGGTGGTAAGTATATGTTCCAAGTTCTACTAAAATGGCCATGTCTCCTTTTGGGGATCACTGAACCCCGTGCCATGCTTGTACTTATCAATGCTGATAATATGTGAATTGGTTTATATAGATGTTATAGCTCTCCATGTTCAAGCACGTAACGCTGCCATCATGTTTCGCCACTGTGGACCCACAGTCACATTCCTCAGCTTCGAAGCCTCTCTACCACCCTCTGATGTTCTGGCATCCCCGGAGCGCTTGAAATGTTCCTATCCCTCTACCACTGTGTCAATTCCTGCCAAGACATTTTACCTGCAGAATTTCTTGCAACAGCTCACCAAATTTCTCTCCAGTCTAAATGCAGCATCATTTGCCACCGAATCACACTCAGATAGAGATATAGCCATTCACGAAGACCAGACTTTCCCAGGGTGTTTCATGCCTGGAAAATTCACCTCAAGGATCACGGAGCCCCAGTTTACATAACCGAGTATCTTACAGGCCTTCTCCAGGCGGTTGGCGGGCATCCGAACTTGGCCTTGAGGTCTGGTCACCCAGAGGTAATCGTTTTTAAGTCGATTGCCGACGAGGTGCTACTAGCTGGGACCGGGAAGGAGTTCGCATGTGCTCCAGATCGCCTGCCGCCTTCCTCGGAGGTCCCGTGCACAACGACATGGCGTCGATCTCCAATCTGGCTCGTTCTCCGCGTCACTCTTCAAATAACTCTGCTGAACCCCTTGAGCTCTGGAGCGAGCTCTAGGTCAAACCCACATTGGGGGTATAAAATTCTCATCCTTTACATACTAACCGCATTACTTGGCTCAGTGATACGACCTGATGACCCGAAATGGTCATCCGAACACCTAAGCCATATGTCACGAAAGGTAGCTCACCGAGCAGCAAAACTGGAACGGTCGGGATCGGGATTGACAATTCCAACCATATTACGAGACTTTGTTTCCAAGGAGGTCTGCCGTGCAGCCGATATTTTGAATATGCGATTTAAGCAAGTGCAAGCTACGGCAGTAAACCAGTTGAATTGGCCGCTTGTGGCAGAGATCGAAGCACACCAGGATATCGAATTGAAGATGGTGAACAGTCGAAGCTATATCTAAAGCATTTTAGCAGAATACCACGACAAAGCTGCAACTCCCGAGGAAGTCCCTACTTCGTTTCCAAAAAATGGACCTCCAAGGATATATCATGCCACATCAAGATCCCAGATGATTTTTCGTTGTGGGGAGAAACTCGAGGGATTCGCCGGGGTGCCCTCCCTTCTATGGACTGCAGATACAAAGCTCATGTGGAAAGATATTGAACTATGGGTGGAAACGACATTAGAATCCTTTGTCACCACGAATAGCAAGTGTGAGGAGGCATGCTGCAGGCTGTCCCGACTCCTTGCCTCATACACTGACACCGAGCACATCCTATATTACCCGGTGGATGATTCCCTCAGCATTTTGACCGCACTCGAGCTATGGGTAGCAATTGACAGGATCGCAGTTTCTATCATACCTCTTCTTAAAGAATACCCCTGCGAGATTGACACAGACGATAATCTCTTCACAGTCCTCCTCCTTCCCAAAAAGAGCCAAATAGAGCGGCTCCAGAAGGTCAGAACTTACTTGCAGAATAGGGAATCCGAAGCCACTTATCCTAGCATCTTCCAGGGTTATCGTAGAATTGAAAGCTCTACGGAGGGAGCCATGCCCGTCGATTGCAGCGCCTTTTCTGTTCGTTATTTTGACCAATCACTCCTGCATCAAACACTCCGTGATACAATCGTGACAGAGGTATGTGAACTAACTGCCATGAATCGAAAAAAAAAGAGAGCGAAGTTGGATCTACCTTTCGCCTCAGATACGCCACAGGCCAAAGCCATCGTGTTTGAACTAGACCCTCCGGTTGTGTTTGCTACATGGCGGGACGCGACATTTAGAGCAGCTTTGCGCTTTCCTCGCTTCTCCAAACCACGTAAAGGTATTTTTTCACATGATAACTTCATCCCCAATGATGAGGTCCTTGCTAGGCACTATTCTCCGAAATCCACCCTTATACTTGGCGCTGTCTACTGCAGAGAGAGTCTGGAAAACACCAGGGTATATACATCCAATGCAGCTGGGGCAATGGACATAGATTGGAGTTCGGTAGGGCTCCACTATGTAATGCTAGCGCGCCCTTCAAACCCGGACTTCGAGTACGAAAGGCACATGGTTGGAGGAAGCCTACGGCGCCTCCCCTTGGCTGCTGTAATTGGCAGTTGTCAGCGGAGGGTTCAAGGTTTCTTTACGTTCTACCTGAACCTAGATGAATACGGCTGCTTGAACCAAAGGGATCAGTATGAACCAGGGTCCTCTATACATAAGGGCACGTTTGATGAGCTATCACCCAATTCTGCCGTCCAAATTAGCCAACACGATCTCCCTGACATCGTCGATTGCAATTGGTTGCAACACCAATATTACGCTTTCAATATTATGCTATTTGGTTCCAGGCTCCGATGGCTCAACATGCTTCGCGAAATCAAGGCGCACAACCCTTGCCTAAACTCTAATAACGCTGATGTCTTGCACGCATTTCTGCAGGCCTGTTGGCAAACGGGGCCGCAGGTCGGCGCATCTACTAATACCGAGACATATTTGTGGGAGACCCACGAGATTCTCCGCGATGTAGATTTCTGCAACCAAATACTTGATGAGTTGGAAAGTACCTTGACAGTAATCAAGGCAACTTGGCTTCAATGCCTAGCCATGCAGGTGATTATCTCATTAGGAGCCCGCGTACTCTCCTTAGCCCTAGCCTCCCAGATCCAGATGAGAGCAGCTTACTTTCTAAGACTATGTCGTGCTGTATGCATGGATTGGTTGGTGGAAATCTCTCGATGTATAAAGTCATCAATTGGCCCCCCAAGTCAGGAGGAATGGAGGGTCAGAGGTCTCCTTGTTGCGGTCACCTGCCGCCAGACTTTCGATGTGGATCTGGACGTTTCTGTTGCTGTTTTTAACTCGGAGCGAGATTTAGGGGACTTTATTCAATGTTCAGCTTGGCCATCTTTATACGGTCTGCATCCCTGGGGCGCAGACAGTCTGTTCTGTGAAGAACCTCTATATACCTCTGTGCACTCAGAGGAGATATCATTCGTTCATGAATACCTGCTCGCTCGTGATGAGAGAATAGCGCATTCGATGGAGCCGCATTTGCGTCACCTTGTCTTCACCAACAACGACTGGTTTCATTCCGCAATAACAAGAATCATGCCAGCTTATATTCCTGATGGAGAGTGGAATATGCTGGCGGCACCGAACGATCGATGGATAACCACTATATCAGGGGGGAGTGTGTCAGTAACCCTTCATTACAATCTTTTGGAGGGAACTTTGTTTGTCAATGGTGAACTTGTTGGTCATGAAAGGCTTCCAGGACGCTATACTCAGAACCCCCTTTACCGCCGAGTATTCGGATCTGGATATGTAAGGCGCACTGAATACGTTGAGAGAATTGCTATCTGATCACCCATCCAATTAGGAGACGTTCATGGTTTCCAAGGCCGACATGCCAGGTATGGAGTTTCGGACTGTGTCTGTATCAGACCCCAAGCTCGTAGTAAGTAAAGCATACCCCCACCCCCTAACTCAGATTTGCTTCCGTGTGAAACTTATGTATAATATATATAGTTGTACTTTGGCATGCGTGGCGAAAACTTGATAATTCGGACCAAAAGAGGTGCTGATGTCTATGAAATTATCAGTCACATCCACCTCAAGGGTGATTTCCCGGAGACTTTGCTTGATTCATACCTTCATTTGTTGGATTTGAACCAGCAAAAGCTTGAGTTTCGACCACTGAGATACGATGCATCAATCTGGGATACCGCAAATAGCGATTGGGTAATTACCATATCCAAGCCCACCAAACAAACATGGTCAGCCCACGGTCATCGCACGCTTCCGTGTGGCCGTGAGCTACGGATGATTGACTACCATAGCCGTACTCAAGCCTCTATAGCTGAGATATTTCAATCGATTGAGAGAAAAAAATATATTGAACTCACCTTCTGTCCGAAGAAGAATAAAGTTTATTTGGCGCTGATACGGTACAAGCTCAAGTTTGCTTTTGATGGCACCCAGACCGGAAATTCCCAAATCGCGTGCCAGACGTTTCCCGGAATGCTGGTTGATATGCGGCCCCGAAATGGCCAGGACATTCAAACTCTCTATGGGCTTAAAACATATCTAGTGCTTCGTGAGGCACAGATCCCACCCCCCCACGGACGACGCACTGTTATAATTCCAGATGGGGAGGTTCTCTACTCTCCAGAGAAATACCATACTTCTGTTAGGATCAATCTTGACCACGACCGCCACATCGCGTATCACTTGTATTCAGTTGACCATCTCCTGGGTCGTTTAGTTTCAAACGGGGACTCAGAAAGTTTGCTATATCTGAGTTACCTCCATGCATTGACCTCATATTGCCTACCAGATCCGCTCACGGGATTGACGGGCACCCAACAGGCTTTGGAAAATCTCCAGAGTGCAGGTGTGTGGAATTCTCGTTCACGATGCACCTCAGGATTAGAGCTATTGCGTAGTTTAGCTCCTCAACAAAGGCACTACATTTCCAGAGGTGTTGCACCTAAAGCTCTTGCGGTGCAACTAGTCGTTCCATCCCCGATTGGCTACCAGTATGCAGAGCTCTATGTCATCACCGAATCCATTCAACGCGGTGTAGATGGGAGTGATCCTACTTCAACTCCATCATTGTTTTTTAATGACCAGGGCCGCCAGGGCCTTCAAGAGCGAGCGGCAATCAAGGAGGTAGCGTATATAGGAAGGGGAAAACAAACTGCGAGAACCATGCAAAGTCTCCTGCCGCCACACAATGTCAAAGGCCCCCCAGCGGAACCACTCAATATCCCATCCCACAAGGATTTGATCACCAATGTTGAAGTTGCAGATTTCGATCCACTAAAGACGTTGCTTGATCGGTTTTCCTCAAGTACAAATGGGTTCCAGCGCCAGTACTCAACCGATCTGGAAAAAAGTTGGAAAGCCCTTCACACAGCCAACAAGCCCCCCACTGTGGGCAAGCCACTGGTCACATTACCTTCTGTTCAGGACATGGAATCGTATGTACTGCAATCTTTCGAGTATTTACAGGCACTTATGGACATGGTTGCTGAAGTGTTGGCCCCTGGTGAGGGTGCACCGGCGTCTGAGGCACTACTTGAACTAGTTGGTTTACAGCCGCGGATATCAATAAAGAGTATACTACTTCAATTGCGAGAGATTAACAAAGATGAGTTCAAGGTGGCGTCAGCATGGAAGCAAATCTTAGTCTCCTTTGGGACATCCATTACTCTATATCAGCGAGCTCGTCGGATGTTTCGAGCTATGTGCCAGAGGGATATACAACTCTTTATCAAGGAGTGGGAAAATAAAGGCCATCTGGGCTGGGATCCTCAGCGCTTCCCCGAGTGGATCCTGTTTGAAATCGAGAATGATTTATTAATCAGGCCAATGCAAGCTAAAATAGCAATGGAGATGATTACACCTCGAACTGAAGGGAATTTTGTAATGCAGCTGAACATGGGGGAAGGGAAGTCATCTGTCATTGTTCCAATCGTTGCTGCATCCTTGGCGAATGGACAAAGCTTTGTGAGGGTCGTCGTTCTGAGGCCACTGTGGAACCAAATGCATGACTTGCTGGTGCATAAACTCGGCGGGTTACTAAATCGACGGATATACTACGTCCCTATTTCACGTCAAGAGGTTTGTCAGGCTAACTCTGGCAAGATCAGTTTCGTGTCACAAATTAGGGATATATTCAGGGAATGCCAGGAAAACGGGGGAATTTTCTTGACTCAACCAGAGCATCTACTTTCTTTTAAACTAATCATAGCTGAGTCTCTGTGTACAGAGAAGGATTCCCAACTTTTAGATGAACTTCTCAAAACACAGCATTGGCTTGACGAATACGCTCGAGACATATTTGACGAAAGTGACGAACTATTTCACTCCCGCTACGAGCTTATCCACACCACCGGCAGAAGACAGCCGCTGGAGCTTGGTGCAGAGCGCTGGGGCATGGTCTCTGAGGTGTTTGATGCAATACGAAAACACATACCGAAGCTCAAGAAGGAATATCCATCTGCAATAGACCTAATTGAAAGAAAGGGTGCACCTGGAAGCTTCCCTTTTGTGCGCTTGCTTGAGAAGGATGCTGAGTTAAAGTTGATGAGGGAGATCGCAGTCAACATTATCACTGACAATCTTATGAAATGGCTCCCCGCAAAACACATTCATGATGGTCGAGCATTTGAGCTAATATTTAATTATGTCATCGACAAAAATGCGAAGGACAATACTCTGTCGGAATTTGGCGAGATTCCACCACCAGTCCTATTGCTCAAGGGGTTGATTGGCCATGAGGTAATAGGTTTTGTTTTACGGGAGAAGAGATGGCGCGTAGATTATGGGCTCCACAATTCTAAGTTGGCTATTCCTTATCGCGCGAAAGACAGTCCGGTTATGGGAGCGCAATTTGCCCATCCCGATATTACAATTGCTTTGACGTGCTTGTGTTATTATTACCAAGGGCTTACAGAGTCACAGCTACGGTCTTGCTTTCACCATTTGAAAGATGTGAGGAATCCAGAAGCCGAATACCATTTCTGGATCAAGGAATGCAGAAAGTATCTCCCTCCTTATATATGGCACCTTGATGGAGCCAATCTTGCCCTCGAGGATACCTACCAATGGCCTCACACACTTTATCCTATCCTAAAATTGTCTAAAAGAATCATTGATTTCTATCTCTCGTTTGAGGTATTTCCTTTTGAATCCCAGGGGTTTGCCTCTAAGCTTTCAACTTCCGCCTGGGATCTTGCCGAAAAGAGAGCTCAACCGACTACTGGATTTAGTGGTAGCAATGATAATCGATACCTGCTCCCATTGTCAATCGAACAATTCGACCTTGACAGTCAAGTCCACACAAATGCTAAAGTGCTTAGCTACCTTCTTCGACCAGAGAATAGATTTTATCAATGTGTACAGACAATCGATGGTGAACGACTGTCTGGGCGGGAATTAATACTAAGGATGGTAGAGCAACAAACTTGTTCAATGGGACAGATTCAAGTCTTAGTGGACGTTGGTGCACAAGTTCTGGACGTGGAAAACAAGGACACTGCACAGTACTGGCTTTCTGAGGCAGCAAAACGGGGTTCAAAGTGGACTGCAGCTCTATTCTTCAATGCTGATGGGCAGCTTACGGTAATTGACAAAGAGGGGAGAGTGCAACCTTATCGGTTATCACCATACGCTGCGACAGAGAACATGGCGAGATGTTTAGTATATTTGGACGAAGCACACACAAGGGGTACGGATATCAAGTTGCCAGGGAATAGTGTGGCAGCAGTGACCTTGGGACCACGTTTGACTAAGGATAAGCTAGTACAAGGTGATTCATTCCTACATTATATCTCATGGGACTTTGAACTGACTTCCCATCTTAATTAGCCTGTATGAGAATGAGAAATCTTGGCTACGGACAATCTGTGTGCTTCTTTGCCCCACCTGAAGTCGATCAGAAGATACGCAATCACAGTCTGCAGTCACGTGATGCGGATAGTCAGGATAGGCAAATTGGAGTAATTGACATTTTATCATGGGCTATGCACGAGACTTGCATCCAGACTGAGCAAAACTTAGCACTCTGGGCCAGTCATGGTATTGCCTACCAGACTCGGCAGAGTGCTAGTAGATGCGACATGAATTCTTTCAATCAGGAGAGCTACATTGGTGCTTGGATAGAGGCAGCTACAGAATCCAAAACCCTTACGGAGATGTACAGTACTTCCAACGGAGCTGAGTCGAACTCTCTATTCCGCATAATTGAACGGAAAATGAATGATCCATTATGCAGTCGAAAACAGGAGCTGGGCAAGATCAAAGTGTACTGTGAGAATTACCAGATCCCATCCTTTCGGAATACATCCTTGGAACAACTGCAAGAACGTGAGGTTGCACGCTGGCAAGAGCACCGGCGAGAAGTTGAACATCCTAGAGGCACCTGGCTACCATACGCAGAGGCCTGCACCCATGAACTTCACCCAAGTCTTCCCCAGTTCATCGAAACAAGCGCACAACCACTCCCTCCCAATATCCCAGGTTCACCATTCCGCACCCTCGTACAAACATTAGAGCAGACCTCCTTTCGGGACCAAATCGGGGAAGATCCCTGGACCGCCCAAATTCTTACCACTGTTGACTTTTCTACATCCCTGGCTTTCGCAAGGGACACTTCCATGTCTGACCTCGAGAGTAGGCTTGAAACTGGCTTGCCGCTCCAGCCCGTCACTTGGGTCATGTCAACTCGCGCTTTGCATGATGGTAACCACCTCACATTCATAATCATTAGTCCTTTTGAGGCTAATGAGCTTCTCCCCGCTATACGGAAATCCAATTTTGTCAACCTTTACATGTACTCTCCCAGAATGCAGAATGCAATACCTGCTATCTTCGACCTAGTCGCCGGTCCAACCCCTCCGTTTCTCGATAAACACCGCATCCACAGTATACACACCGAGACGGAGGAGTTGCTGATTCAGTTAAATTTATACGCTGGGGAGTTATTCTTTGACAGTTACGAGATGTACCGTAAAACCTGTGCGTTTCTTGGTTGTGACATAGGTAAAGAACCAACGCCATCTTCGATAGGATGGAAAAGACCACAAGCTGAATTCAGAGCAGGCAAACAAGATGATGCCATCCAGGTTTCTGGAAATAAAATGGGAACCATTACGGCTCAGCTACCAAGAAACCGGTGGGAATTTTTGCAACACCTGGCCAAGCTGCGGGCAGGGGGAATCAACATTAAACACACTCACATGGGCTGCTTACTAAGAGGGGAGATACTTCAAGAGAAAGACTGGAGCAAGGAAAGGGTAGTGGATATTAGTACGTACCGCGATGATGAGTGATGCTGGATCCTGAACTAGTAGAGTACGTAAATATATATGAAAAGACGACATTGCAAAATATGGATGAGGGGTCGACAGGTGGGAAGAAAGTACAGTACAAGACAGGACAATATCCAGATATTTTAATATATACCGTCCTCTGGAACCGATATAGGATATACTACTTTTGATACACTAAAATGTTCTTACTGACCACCGAAACATCGATAGCCATATCTATCCTGAGAAACGCTATAAGGGTAATAAATCACTATATCCTATTTTGCATGCTGAACCGATCTATACTATCAGAAAACCTGATGATCAACGGTCACTTCTTCGGTCTCTACCCCGCTGGAAAGCGCTAATGCTGTGGGTGAGGTAGAAGGTGTCCGCAAGTTGTGCGTACTGAACAGCTTCTCTTAGAAGCGAAGACTCATCTGCACGTATCAGGCCAGATATTAACATTTCTATCATGATAGAGTCTGAATTGGAGGATCTATATTGCGGCTGCAATATGGAAAATAAAACAGTCTGGGCATGCATACTTGAGATCACTTCAAATTTCGACAGTCATTGCAGTGATGATCATTACCAATAAAAGACACTGCTTTGGTTTGTTGTGTCCAACACAGAGCCACCAGAATATTTTCCATATACAGGACCAGGGGGTTAAAACATCTATCAAAGGAAGAGCATGTGCACCCTTTCTGAACTCCGCGAGTTACGTTTATTCGATCCGATAGATAAACATTGTGGATATCTCGACGACCAGTCGGCGGATTATCCATGCGACCACATTGAACAGATTTATCTTTTGAGTTTACTTGCGGAACTATGCCGGGAGCAAAACACCCGAGTCACCACCTTCGTCGAAGGATTTCTCTCTGGTGCGGGCAGATACCTTTTTCTACCAGCTATCCAATGGCTGAGATCCAACAACTATGACTTTGGTACGGCCTATTCCATCGCCTCTACGGTATTTGTAAAGGTCTCACTGAATGATCAAATCACTCCGGAGGTTTCTGCCATGAACTTTATGGGAGAGGTCTTGGGCGCCGTGAAGAAGGAACAAGAAAAACGGGATGATTTCCATATTCGTCAGGATCATGCTGGTATTGAGGCAGTCCACGCCCCTTACAAAACGTTACCACGCCGGATTTGGGATGTCAGAAGCAATCGTGTGATTCCATTTGCTTTTCTCACTATTAAATCAATTCAACTGAATCCGAACTCTGGAGCGTGGGTGATCAAGTTCCTGGACAGTGAGCATGATGTACCACCTGAATTCTGGGCGGTCTCACACAGCTGGGCCCAGGACCGCAAATTGGTATATACCCGAGTTAACCACAAGAAATGGCCTGTGCCTCTTCCACAACAGATATCCCTACCTCAAGTTCGACGTGAACTTCTTTGCTTTGGTGCAAAGTATGTATGGCTTGATATCCTTTGCCTACGACAAACTTTTGCAGGTGCACATGCAGCAATCGACAATGACCTGATGATTAAACGTGAGCAAAAAAGGGAGCAGGAATGGAAGCTTGATGTGCCGACAATCGGAAATATATACCGGATTGCTGTGACCATCGTTCGTTACTTCAATGGATTGGGGTGCGATTTTAGCTCACAGAACTGGGACGATCATCGGCATTGGCTGCAGCGAGCGTGGACACTGCAAGAGATTCGGCCTGAGGATATCACATATAACGGTGGTGTTCCTGAATCAACAAACTTGTGGAACTCACGGGGGATCTTCGGCGGCAATGAAATGACTTTGCGGCAGGCAATGGAACCACTCTGGGAACTGGCCCGGCATTTAGATATAGACCAAGAAAAAAGCCACGGGGAGATTTACCGTCTCGTAAAGGAGATGCGTCGACGGCATGCCTCCAGTGACTTGGATAAGCTCTCTGGTATCTTCTATCTACTACGCACAACATTACTCCCAACCTATTCGGAGGGTACTCTGCCAAGCGAAGCATGGGAAAAGTGTTTTCATGTGCTAGCGAGCCAGGCGCAATTGGAGCTGTTTTTTGAATTCCCGTATGCAGGAGGTGACGGTAGATGGTTTCCATCATGGAGCCAACTTTTGAGCTGGCCCGATCGAAATCCATCCCTCCGACATCGTACCAGAGAAGCAGTGTTGAATATACAACACAAGCAGGTTCCTGGCTGTTGTCATTATGTCAGCAACCATTGGGGGTTGCTCTTGCTCGAACACATTTACATCCTCCCTAATGTGACGATTCAGCGCAGTACGGAAGCCAAGGGTGAATATGTCATACAGACGTCGAAAATCGCCAAAGGCAATCGCGCAGGTCGTACGAGACTCGTACCTTCGAAACGAGTTAGCTTTCAAAGTGTATATGTCGACCAGATAGAAATTCCACATGGAATGTACTTCCTGGTTACTCCGCAGCCAAGCATATTATATAACTGGGTTGTGTGCGAGCAATTCTTGGGGTGGACGGGGAGTTCACCGAATTTTTGCCCCGGGCAGTGTATCCGCAAATTGCAGGCACAAATGTTTAGAAAGGTTGGTGTGCTGAGGACGGAATTTGTGATTTCACTTACTGGACCTGATTCAACTTTGGAAAAACGCTCCAAATGTTTATTTATTTAGAAATATTAGTATGCGGAAGGGACTCACTTCTCGCTGCCCCTCAGGGTAGCCCCGGAGCGTGACTGCATAGTTACAAAAATTCAGCTGCGGTTTCTGCCTCAGGCTCCCGTCGGGGGAAAGGCGTATAGACTCAAAAAAAAAAATTGGCGCGATTTTTACTGCTCGACCAGTAGGCTGAATCATTATAGTTCAAACTGAATATATATATATGTGTTTTTTGGTCATGAGCCCGGTCTAGTGATTATTAGGCCAGTCCAGCGAGCCCGGTCCATTCATTGAACCGACCAGACAAAAAATACAGAGAGTTCGTTTCTATCAGCTAACTAAAACATTGGGCCTTTAAATTCTCGTCCGTTATCACATTGCAAGATTCATGGTGGACCCATTAACTGAATCCAATATTCCAACTCTCGTGCCACTTGTCTAGCACCCTTTGCAGTTAAAGGTCGAAGGAAGCTATACTTCGAAAAATGATCTTTAATATGCAAAACCTATTCATAAATATCGTCTTTTTCAAGACGCATATCTATCAGATCCATTTGAACTCGTTCAAAGACATTACTAACCACAATTGGTTCTAATGGACGTCGAGCTGATCCAGGTCGATTTGATAAACAAATTCTGCAATGAAATATGTTGAAAGTGAACAGTTTTGGCTCCAATCTCTCCACCATGTTTATATGTGATCTCGTGCCAGGACTCTTTTTATCTGTCACATAATTATTTCAGTGTGTGCCAGTGAAGAGCGAATGCAAAGATCAGGCTAGAGTTTTTTTTTTTTTTTTTGAAGTCTATATCACGCCTTTTCCCCGAAGGGAGCCTTAGGCTATGAAGCGGGAACGAGAACAGGTTATATGAAGTATACAACCACCATAATACATCTTAGCAGGTATGATGTGTGGGGCGTAGAGTTGGCAGTGTGCGACATAGGTAAGGGGTTTGAATCCCACTCCGCAAGTAAGTCCGGTTGTACCGGTACAGTAGTTTAGCTTCTTATGTTAGCAAACTGATGCTGACATAAGAACTGGACAAGGATTGCAGTTGGCTAGTTTAAGCTTAATTTGACGGCTGCACATACGATGGTGCAATGAACCCTGCTGGTAGCGCATAGCTTACGTCCTTCCACCTCACCCCACCCCTTCCTGCCAATTCGTTGCAAATAACACATTATATGTTTCGTTCTCCTTGTAAGGCCTGAGATTATAATATCGATTGGATCAGCATTGTCAATTTGATCTCTATCTAGAATATGATACCACTCATCATGAGCCAGACACTCCACAACATTCTGTATCACGAGAGGCTTGAGGTAGGCATGTAACCTATGTTGTTGGCAATCCAGCAATTTTTTTTTCTTTTTTCTTTGAGCCTTAGGCTATGAGGCAGGGCAATTCAGTAGTAGCGTTAACTACTACGCACCTGGATATACTATTTTACTCCATGCTTAACACTCTGGAGCCTTTCGTGCCCACTATATAAATGCGAATCCTAATTAAATACATGACGTACTGTACATATCACAATAATTCATTGAAAACTACATTGGAACCGCTGGAGCTATTCAAAATTATTGTGAAAATTCCAAAGAGCTCTCCCCATCCGTCTACCCATAATCCACGAATATCAACCTCCGCTTGATGTTTATATACCTATAAGAATACCGAGAACCCCGGGAGGATAGAAAAAGTGAATTGGAGACTCGGCTTAAGCTAGCGATGAAGTCTGAAGAGAGAGAAGAGAAATGAACAAAAGAAACATTCAACATATATATGCCATTTCTTTCCATGCCATGTACCCATATTATCCCACTTCTGCGGAGTCTCTCTCACATTCCTTGCATATTGCCGCGGGTATTGCCCACATCCCACTCAGTCGATCCTGCCGAGCGATTACCCACAAGTACCCGATGCTGGTGGAGTTGCGACGCATATCAACCCCGGACAGCAGATAAATGCTGTGGAGCCACCACAGATTTTACCCACGTTTGAACAATTAGCTATAATCACGTATTATAAGTACAAGAACAACAAAATAAATGAAATGGGATAGTGGCATAGGATGTATATGAGTACTCACGTCTGCGGGGCAAGAGAGTTCCATCTTCAGCAGGAAGGGGGCTTGCGGAGGCGAGGGAGGCCAGACTCAAGACCAGGCTCAACGTAACGGTAAAAAGTTTCATTTTTATGTAGTATTATATTGTTGGAACTCAGAGTAGGATTTCTGGACTTTAGCAGACTGTTGCTTCGATGTCGAGTTGGCTCAGACTAGATGTGACAGCAGGAGCAGGAGGAATTCAGCATACTTATCCCATGGACTGGTAAGTAAAGACAGCCCAGACATGCATTAGTGCTTTTCTCAGCAGACTAGCTGTTACCAATAACATCAAAAGGGACAGTTTTAAACGTTGGCAGGCTACACAAGAGCAATTGCAACTAGTCTCGGCAGACATTGAGTGGACTGGATCTCAATAAGTGCTCGGAACTGGCTCTATTGGTTATTGGATACTAAATCGAGGTGTGTCTCAAACAATTTCGATTGGAGTTATGACGCACGCTATTGGGTGAAGCGAACCCACGGATCCCCCCAGCCTTGAGGCCAAAATCAATATTGGTGTATATCAACAGCTACGAAGTCGATGTTGTATTTGCAAGAAACAAACGCTATTTAAATGTTCACCATGTCGTTACCTAGAATTTTATATGATGGTTATTCTATATAAGTATTGTTAGTCTGCCGAGAAAAACACTAATGCAGCTAGTCCATGGGATACGGTAATTCTCTGCAGCCTTACTATATACCGACCACCTGGCCACGCCGGCCGAAATGCCCGTTGTGTTACACTAGGGGTAGTCAATCAATCCTGACATTAAGATAATGTCAGTTACGAAGCGCCTTGGCAGTGGCTGACCTAGGCCAAATGTAGCACAATTGAAAATTTTTGATTGACCACCCCACATTAAATC
>Ga0307514_10002224_pt1 | contig 20708 bp, 19 predicted proteins | sample 16_EM_MG_FD_203088 | JGI IMG/M metagenome (GOLD analysis project Ga0307514, IMG submission 203088) | Populus trichocarpa ectomycorrhiza microbial communities from riparian zone in the Pacific Northwest, United States - 16_EM | ecosystem: Host-associated > Plants > Roots > Unclassified | place...
GGCGGGCATGCCGGGCGCACGCTGCGCGTGGGCGACATGCTGCATACCGGTGGCGATACGGCCGGCGCGCCGGCCTCCATGCCGGCCGAAGCCATGCCCGTCTATGCAGGCACCGGCCAAGCCTGGGATATCGCCGTGTTGTACGGCCCGCACGGCGCGCCCGACTTCTTCACCGATGGCGACATCGCCACCTTCTTCGACACCGCCTGGCAGGTGCACTACAACTCCAGCCGCACCGGCGTGCGCCTGATCGGCCCCAAGCCCGCCTGGGCGCGGCACGACGGCGGCGAGGCCGGGCTGCACCCGTCCAACATCCACGACAACGCCTATGCCATCGGCGCGATCGACTTCACCGGCGACATGCCGGTGATCCTCGGCCCCGACGGCCCCAGCCTCGGCGGCTTCGTCTGCCCCGCCGTGGTGGTGGCCGCCGAGCGCTGGAAGCTGGGCCAGCTGCGGCCCGGCGACCACATCCGCTTCCGTTGCGTGTCGCAAGACGAAGCCGCCGCGCTGCAGGCCCGGCAGGACGCGTGGGTACAGGCCTTGAGCGCCCCCACCAGCACGCCCACCAGCGCGCCGCTCGCCACCACGCCCCTGCCCGGCTCGCCGATCCTTTTCGACCGCCCCGCCAGCCCCGGTCGCCCCGGCCTGGTGGTGCGCCAGGCCGGCGACCGCTACCTGCTGGTCGAACTCGGTGCGCTACAGCTCGACATCGCGCTGCGCATGCGCATCCACGCCTTGCACGCCGCGTTGCAGGCGCGCCGCGACAACGGCATCGATGGCATCGTCGACCTCACGCCGGGCATCCGTTCGCTGCAGCTGCACTTCGACCCGCGCCGCATCGCCCGCGCCGCACTGGTGGAGGCGGTCGCCGCTGCCGACGATGCGCTGGGCAGTACCGACGACCTGGTCGTCCCCTCGCGCACCGTGTACCTACCGCTGTCGTGGGACGACAGCGCAACCCGGCTGGCCATCGACAAATACATGCAGTCGGTGCGGCCAGACGCACCCTGGTGCCCGAGCAACATCGAGTTCATCCGCCGCATCAACGGGCTGGACAGCATCGAGGCGGTGCAACAGATCGTCTTCGATGCGAGTTACCTGGTGCTCGGGCTTGGCGATGTCTACCTCGGTGCGCCGGTGGCCACGCCGGTGGACCCGCGTCACCGGCTGGTGACCACCAAGTACAACCCGGCGCGCACCTGGACGCCAGAAAACGCGGTCGGCATCGGCGGCGCCTACCTGTGTGTCTACGGCATGGAGGGTCCGGGCGGCTACCAGTTCGTCGGCCGCACGCTGCAGATGTGGAACCGCTGGCGCGACGCGGCCAGCGGCGCCACCGACTTCGAGGCCGGCAAGCCCTGGCTGCTGCGCTTCTTCGACCAGATCCGCTTCTATCCGGTGAGCGAAGAAGAGTTGGTGCGCATCCGCCGCGACTTCCCGGCCGGACGCTACCCGCTGCGCATCGAACACGGCAGCTTCGCCATGCGCGACTACAGCCGGTTCCTGCAGGCGAATGCCGAAGGCATCGCGAACTTCAAGCACAGCCAGCAGGCCGCCTTCGACGCCGAGCGCGAACGCTGGCACCAGAGCGGCCAGGCCGAATACGTGGACGAACCCGAGGCGACATCCGCGCCGCTGGACACCGGCGCCCTGCCCGACGGCGCGCGGCCGGTCTGCAGCCAGGTGCCGGGCAGCGTGTGGAAGGTGGCCGTGCAGGAAGGCGACACCGTGGCCGAGGGCGAAACCCTGGTGGTGGTCGAGTCGATGAAGATGGAGTTCACCGTGGTGGCGCCCTGCGCCGGGCGGGTCTGGCGCGTGCGCTGCACGGAAGGCGGCGCGGTGGGTGCCGGGCAGGAAATCGTGGTGGTGTTGCCGCTGGAAGTGACGATGGCAGAGGTGGGATAGGTGGGATAGGTGGGGGATAGGTGGCCCCCCCTCTCTGACCCTCACTCTCAGGAAGCGCCTCCCACCTGCTGCACCAGCCCCATGGCAAAGCGGCCATGGCCTACCGACCAGTCGGAATAGTCGTTCTCGTGCATGAAGATGAGGATGTCCGCAGGGTCCACTTGGGCCTTGGCCTGCAGGTTCTGCGCGATGGCGGCGTACAGCGCGCGCTTCATGGCGTCGCTGCGGCCGCGCCGCATCGTGATCTCGACCACGACCACGCGGTCCGAACGTGCCACACCGTTGAACGTCCGGCTGCACCAGAACTGGTCTGGCCGGTAATCGGCTACGAGGTTGAACAGTTCGTCCTGAGGCATGCCGATGCTGTCGACCAGGGCTTGGTGGATGCCTTGCACGATGGCCTCGCGCTGCGATTGGGGGGTGTCTTGGTGAACGTTGGTGCGGACAAATGGCATGGTTTATGTTCGATTTAATCAAGTATCTCTATGGCTGAAAAAACACATCTTCAGCGCGACTTCAAGGATTAATTCTGGCGAAATTTCGGTACTTGGGAAAACGATTTATTTGCGCTTTCTATGTGCCATAAAATCACATAATGAAGCGCCGCCTACCCCCATTGAATGCCTTGCGCGCCTTCGAGGCCGCGGCCAGGCTGGGCCGCATGACGGCGGCAGCCGAAGAGCTGTCGGTGTCGCCAGGGGCCATCAGCCGCCAGGTACAACAACTGGAGCTCAATTTGGGTGTGCCGCTGTTCGAGGGCAGCAAGAGCCGGCCAACGCTGACTGCCGCGGGACGCACGCTGTCGCCGGTGTTGTCCTCCGCACTCCAGAACATCGAGGACTGTGTGCGCGAAATCAGCGATGGTGGCCACGGGCCGTTGGACGTGGCCTGCTTCAGCACATTCACGGTGAAGTGGCTCATCCCCCGGCTTTTTGACTTCAATGCGCGGCACCCGGACATCGAGATCCGCCTGCGCACCTCGGATGCGGATACCGGGCAAGAGGCTTGCGACCTGGTGATCACGGTAGATGAAGCCAGCCACCGCGATGACGTCTCGGCCATGCCGCTGTTTGCCGAGTGGCTCGGTCCGGTGCTGGCGCCGCCGTTGGCCCAGCGGCTTGCCCTGAAGCAGCCAGCCGACCTCGCAGGACACGCCTTGCTGCATACGCGCACACGGCGCAATGCCTGGGACATGTGGAGCGCCGCGGCGGGCATGGCGCTGCCTGCCGCGGCGGGGCCGGAATTCGAGCACTACTACTTCACCCTGGAGGCCGCCGTGCGGGGCCTGGGCATCGCCGTCGCACCGTGGCATCTGGTGATGGACGACCTGGAGTCGGGCCGGCTGATCGCCCCCTTCGGGTTCGAGGCGTCGGGTTATGGATACGTCGCTCAACGGCGCGCAGGCCAGCGCCAGCCGCGGCTCGATGTGTTGTGCGACTGGCTGTCGGCACAGGCCAGGGCGATGCCGCAGCCGGCATCCCGTCACTGACACCAGGATGGCATAGCCACCCCGGCGCACCCTACTCGGCGTCGATGCCGGCGGCCTTGATCACGCGGCCCCACTTCTCGGTTTCGCTGGCCTGGAAGCGGCCCAGTTCTTCGGGGCTGGTGGTCCAGGCCACCGAGCCGCTGCCGTCATAGAAGCTCTTGGCCGCCGCGCTCCGCGTGCCAGCCACCAGCAACTCGTGCAGCCGCGCCACCACGGCGGGCGGTGTGCCGGCCGGCACGTAGGCGGCAAACCAGTAGCCCATGTCGTAGCCCTTCACGCCGGCCTCGTCGATGGTCGGCACCTCGGGCAGCAGCGGGTTGCGCTGCGCGGTGGAGACGGCCAGCGCGCGCAGCTTGCCGGCCTTGATCTGCGGCACGCCGGTGGAGGTGTCGGTGATCATCAGGTCGATCTGGCCGCCGAGCAGGTCGGTGATGGCGTTCGGGTTGCTCTTGTAGGGCACGTGCAGGATGTCGGTGTGGCTCATCTGCTTGAACATCTCGCCGGCCACCCGGCTCGACGAACTGCCGCTGCCGAAGCTGAGCTTGCCCGGCTCCTTGCGGACCTTTGCCAGCAGGTCGGCCACGCTCTTGTAGGGCGCGTCGGCGCGCACCACCAGCACCTGGCCGCCCTTGCCCAGGCCGGTGACCGGCGCGTAGTCCTTCACCGGGTCGTAGGGCAATTTCTTGTACAGGTGCTCGTTGGCCGCGTGGGTGGTGTTGGTGGTGATCAGCACGGTGTAGCCGTCGGGTGCGGCCTTGGCCACCTGCTGCGCCGCGATCATGCCGCTGGCGCCGCCCTTGTTGTCGACCACCACCGCCTGCTTGCTCTGCTCGGTGACGGACAGGCCCACGGCGCGCGCCAACTGATCGGTGGCGCTGCCCGCGGTGAAGGGCACGACGAAGGTGATGGGTTTGGCCGGATAGGTCTGGGCGCCGGCGCCGCTGCCGAAGCTGGTGGCACCGGCAAGGATCAGGCTCGCGGCCAGCCAGTGACGACGTGAACGCGGTTGTTGAAGGTATTGCATGGGTGTTGTCTCCTGTTTGTTGGGATGGGAATCTGGAAAGGGATCTATGCCGGGCCGACCAGCCGGTGCTGCAGCGACAGCGGCACGCGCAGCGGCAGGTCCAGCAATAAAAATGAAAGGGCCTTGCCGTGGCTGTCGAGGTTCAGCGCGTCGTTCACGCCGCCGTCGAGCACCTCGTCGAGCACGAAATTCATGGCCTGCAACTGCGGCAACAGGTAACGCGCCACACGTGTGGGCTGGCGGTGCGCGAACTGGCGCGCCACGGCTTCCTCGGTGATCTGCTCGACCAGCAAGGGCCACAGTTCGGGGTGCCAGGCGATCACGCTGATGTTGGAGCGGTTGCCCTTGTCGCCGGTGCGGCCGTGGGCGGCGCGGTACAGGGGGACAGTGGTGTTCATTCGGAAGCCTCCACGAAACGGAAACGCGCCGGCACCAGCGCGCGGGCGATGCTGCACGACACCGTGCCCAGCCGTGGCCGCAGCGCGGTGCGCACACCGCCTCCGCCGGCCGGCCCGCAGGTGTAGAGGGCCGTGACTTCGCGCACCAGGCGCTCGGCGCCGCGCCGCTCGGCATGGTTCATCGCGACCCGCAGGCGCACGTCGCGGGCGTCACCAGCGGGCGTGTCGGCGAGCCAGGCGCCGTCGTCGTCGGCGAACACACTGGCCACGCCGATCAGGTCGATGCGCAGCCGGCCCAGGCCTTGCAGCCGCTCGGCCAGCACCTGGCCGGCCAGCCGCGCCCGGGCCTCGGCCCGCGCGCCGGCGTAGGAGATTTCACCCTCGGCGAACCAGCCCGTCGCATGGCAGACGTTGACCTTCAATGTGGCCGGCCGGGCATGGCCGCGCACGCCGGTCAGGCGTACGCGATCGGGGCCGACCTGGGTGAGCTCGGCGGCGCCGATGTCGGCCACCACGTCGGGCGTGAGGTAGGCCGAAGGGTCGTGCACCTCGTAGAGCAGTTGTTCCTTGACGGTGTGCACGTCGATGCGGCCGCCGGTGCCGGGCGGCTTGCCGACGACGCAGTGGCCGTCGGCATCGATCTCGGCGATCGGGTAACCGAGCCGGGCCAGGCCGGGCACGTCCTTGTAGCCCGGGTCGGCGTAGTACCCGCCGCTGACCTGGGTACCGCATTCCAGCAGATGGCCGGCCATGGTGGCCCGGCCCAGCCGCGTCCAGTCGTCGCGCGCCCAGCCGAAATGCGCGAGTGCCGGCCCCACCGTGAGCGAGGGGTCGGCCACGCGCCCACACACCACGATGTCGGCACCGGCCAGCAACGCGTCGGCAATGGCTTCGGCACCGAGGTAGGCGTTGGCCGAAACCATCTGCAGCCGCTCGGCCTGCGCGCCCAGGGCATCGGCCAGCAGCGCCTGGTGGTGCGGGCCGCTGAGGTCGTCGCCCTCCACCACGGCGATGCGCGGCGCGCGCAGCCCCAGCTCGGCGGCCAGCGCATGGATGCGGCGCGCCGCACCGGCCGGGTTGGCCGCGCCGAAGTTGCTGACGATGCGAATGCCGTGTTTGACGCAGCGCGCCAGCACCGGGCGCAGCATTTCGTCGAGCAGCGGCTCATAGCCGCCGTCGGGGTCGCTCCGGCGGGCCAGTTGGGCCAGGGCCAGGGTGCGTTCGGCCAGGGTTTCGAAGATCAGCACCGCCGGGCCGCCGGCGGCAATCAGCGCGTTCACCACCGGTTCGGCGGCGTCGGTGCGGTCGCCGGAAAAGCCGGCCGCACAGCCGATGCGCAGGATGTTGTTGTCCATGGTCTCCTTAGAACGTGTTTACGGTCTATCCGGGGGCAAATGTAGGCCGCATGCGTTAATCTGTGAATTCGAAAATTCAGATCAATCCATTTGAAATGCAGATAAACACCCGATGAACATCTCCACCCGCCAGCTGCAGGCCTTCATCGCGCTGGCCGAGCAGCGCAGCTTCACCCGGGCCGCGGCCTTGTGCCACTTGTCGCAGCCGGCCTTCAGCGCGCTGATCGGCCAGCTGGAAGAGGCGCTCGGCATCCGCCTGTTCGACCGCAGCACCCGGCATGTGGCGCTCACGCCCGAGGGGGTCGGCTTCGAGATCTCGGCACGGCGGGTGCTGGCCGAGTTCGACGCGGCGCTGGCCGGCGTGAACGACCAGTTGGCCCGGCGCCGCGGCCGGGTGTCGATTGCACTGCTGCCTTCGCTGGCGGCGGGCTGGCTGCCGCAGATCCTGCAGGCCTACCGGGCGCGTTATCCGGGCGTGGAAATCGAGGTGGCCGACGTCTTGTCCGAACCCTGCGTGGAGCGTGTGCGCAGCGGCCAGGCCGACTTCGCGCTGGCCGCCATCCGTGCCGACACCCCCGAGCTGCGCGCCGAACCCTTCTGCAGCGACGGCTTCCACCTGGTCTGCCCGGCCGGCCACCCGCTGGCCACCCAGGCCGAGGTGAGGCCGCGCGACGTGGCGGCCTACCCCTTCATCCACATGGCCCGTACCAGCAGCGTGCGCCAGTACCTCGACGCCGCGGTGCATCCGCTGCAGATGCAGACGCTGATGGAAGTGGACCAGCTCGCCACCGCCATGGGCATGGTGCGCGCCGGCCTGGGCATCAGCCTGATGCCGGCGCTCACGCTGTTTCACTTCGCCCAGCCCGGCCTGGTGACCCGGGCGCTGCACTGGCCCGGCCTCACGCGGCACATCTACCTGGTGCGCCGGCGCGACCGCAGCCTGTCGTTGGCCGCGCAGACGCTGTACGAACAGGTGCTGGCCGAGCCGCCGCGCGGGGACGACGCAGGACCGGCAGCGCGCAAGCCCCGCAAGACCGGTGGCAAAACCAGCCCGAAGCCGCGTGCGTAGGTGCGCATCGGCATGGGTAGACTGCTGCGCTTTGGTACGGATGCAACCCAACGCTTGACCCCACCCGGGATGCGGCTGATACTTCCGCAGCCGCAAAACATTGTTACAAACCTGGCTTGCCCTGGCGCCCGTGTGTGGACCCCTACGGCATCCGTGGCCAGTCTCCTTTTTTCATGATCACTAGCCTGCTCGATCTCTTTCATTTGTACCTGGTCCCGTTTGTCATCGGTGTGCCGGTTGCGATATTGCTGCTGTTTCTCGGCACCCGGCGCAACGACCAGTTCTCGGACAACCACACCCCGCCGCCCAAGCCGCCGCGTCCCGCCGCACCGCCGGCCGCCCCGTCCAAACCCGCCATCCTGGTGGTGGACGACTCGGCCGTGGCGCGCGCCAAACTGCGCAAACTGTTCGAAGCCGCGGGTTACATCGTCGAAGTGGCCAACGACGGTGCACATGCGCTGGACGTCTTGCCCACCCGCCGTTTTGCGGTGTTGGTGACCGACCTGGAAATGCCGGTGATGGACGGCTTCGAACTCATCGCCGCCGTGCAGGGTGCGATGGAAACCGAAGACCTGCCGATCATCGCCATCACCGGCCACGACGAAATGCAGGCGCGCGTCAACGACGTGAAAGGCCTCTACGGCATCTTCAAGAAACCATGGAACGACCGTGAACTGCTCAAGCGCGTGGCCGCCTTGTCCACGCTGCGGGCCGCGGCCTCTTCGACCACCGCCTGATTCAAAGCCAAAGGCCTGGGCCGGATCTAGAAACTCGAACGGCTCAGCAGTTCGGCGTGCAGTTCCGCGTTGCGGGAGGCGCTCATTTCATCCTCGAAATCGAGGCCCTGCGCCGCGCCGTCACGCCGCAGCGGCATGCCCAGCAGCAGGCGCGTTGCGCTACAAAGACCGAGCAGGCCTCCCACCACCCAGAGCCATGACGGCAGGTCCGCCGACCCGATGCCCACCGCCAGCGGCAGGCAGGCACCGGCCGCACACAACGCGGCCAAGGCCCAGGCCCCGCGCGAAACCCCATGGCCGGCCTTGGTCATCGACGCGCAACTGCTGCAGCAGCCACAGTTGCATTGACGGCATAACGCACGTCGGCATAACCCGGCCCCAGATCCTCGGCAAAGGCCTCGCTGCGGTACAGCAGCGCCCGTTGCGCCGCCTCGGCATCAGCAGAGCCCGCGGCCGCGCCAAACAAGCCGACCGCGCCGGACTGCTTGTGCCAGAAAGAGCGGCCAGTAAGCCCCGCGGTCCGGTAACGGGAAACGGTGGAAGGCGTGGGAGACAGGAAGCTGCGCATGGTGATACCTCGAATGGAACCATGGCAGTGTGCGTTCGGGATGTTTCAACCGCGTGGCAGGCAAGCGGAGATTTGTTGCATTCGTTTCATTACCGCGCACCTCAGCACCCAAGGCAGGAGCGGTATTTTTCCAGGAACACCGCGGAACCGGCTTTGCCGGGCCGCAGGTGTTGCCCCCTGCAAGGGGGTGGGCGCGACATGCGTTATCGGCCCTTTGGGCCGATCCCGGGGCAGTGCGCAACCTGGGGTGTGCCTCAGTAAGTGCCGGGGTAGGCGCCACCGTCCGCCAGCACGTTCTGCCCGGTCATGTAGCCCGCATGCACGCTGCACAGGAAGGCGCAGATGGCGCCGAACTCCTCGGGCGTGCCGAAGCGCTGGGCCGGAATCGCCTTGCGGCGTGCGTCCAGCAGCGTCTCGATCGGCTGGCCGGTCTTGGCCGCGGCGCCCTTCATGGTGTTCTTCAGGCGGTCGGTGTCGAAGGCGCCGGGCAGCAGATTGTTGATGGTCACGCCCTTGCCCGCCAGCGCGCTACGCGACACGCCGGCCACGAAACCGGTCAGGCCGCTGCGGGCACCGTTGCTCAGGCCGAGGATGTCGATCGGCGACTTCACCGCGCTGGAGGTGATGTTGACGATACGGCCGAAGCCGCGCGCGGCCATGCCGTCCACCGTGGCCTTGATGAGCTCGATCGGCGTGAGCATATTGGCGTCGACGGCCTTGATCCAGGCCTCGCGGTCCCAGTCGCGGAAGTCGCCTGGCGGCGGGCCGCCGGCGTTGGTCACCACGATGTCGAAGTCCTTGCGCACCGCGAACACCGCAGCACGGCCGGCCTCGGTGGTGATGTCGGCCGCCACCGCCTGCACCAGGGTGGCCACGGGGCGCAGGGCATCGGCCTGCAGCGAAGCGGCGGTGGCGTTCAGCACCTCGGCCCCGCGCGCCACGATCACCACGTTCACGCCTTCACGCACCAGCGCCTGCGCGCAGCCCCAGCCCAGGCCCTTGCTGGCGCCGCAAACCAGCGCCCATTTACCGGAGATACCCAGATCCATGATTGTTCCTTGTTGTGTGGTCGGAAGACCGGCGGGATGATACCCGTGGCAGCGTTTTGGCGTACGGCGCGCAGGCGCTCGTACCGCGCCGGCTAAGCCTTCTTCGCCCGGTAGGTGAAAACGAAGATTCCAGTCACCACCAGCACCGTGCCCGCCGCCACCCAGGCGGTGAACGGCTCGCCGAGGATCACCACGCCCATCAGGATGGTCGACAAGGGGCCGACCATGCCGACCTGGGCCGCGGCGCCGGCACCGATGCGTTCGATGGCCATCATGACCATCATCACCGGCGCCACGGTGCACACGGTGGCGTTGAGCACCGACAGCCAGATCACCTGGGGCGCCACGGCCAGCGCCGCCGACATCGGGCGCAGCAGCACGAACTGCAGCAGGCAGCACAGGCAGGCCACGCCGGTGGCCAGGCCCACCAGGCGCAGCGAGCCCAGGCGCTGCACCATCTGGCCGCTGTAGACCAGGTAGACCGCATAACTCACCGCACTCATGAACACCAGCAGCGCACCCCAGGCCGCGTTGGCGCCCTGCAGCGAAATCTCGTGGCCGAAGACCAGCACCGCACCGGCATAACCGATGACCATGCCCACACCCTGCCGGCGCGTGATGCGCTTTTTGTAGAGCAGCCAGCCCAGCGCCATCACCAGGGTCGGGTTCAGGTACAGGATGAGGCGTTCGAGCGAAGCGGAGATGAAGGCCAGCCCCGCGAAGTCGAGAAAACTCGCCAGGTAGTAACCCGTGACGCCCAGGCCGACCACGCCCAGCCAGTCGCGGCCGGTGAGCGGCGGCTTGTTGCGGCTGCTCCACCAGGCCATCACCGCAAAGAACGGCAGCGCGAACAACATGCGGTACATGATCAGCGTGACCGCGTCGACGCCATACCGGTAGGCCAGCTTGACGATGATGGCCTTGCCGCTGAAGGCGATCGAGCCGGCCAGCGCCAGCACCAGGCCGGCGGCAAAACCCTTGGGCGCGGCGCCAGCCGTGGCGGGCCGGGCCGGGCCCGCCTTGCCCCCGGACACGTCAGACACCTCGGGCACCTCAGACATGCGCATCACGCTGCGGCTCGCCGTGGTGCCGGCCGAACATCCGGTGGTGCAGCCGCCGCAGCGACCACCACACCCCACCCGCCACCAGCGGAATCGCCACCGCGGCCGTGCTCTCCGGGCTCCAGGGCCAGCCGATGGCGTGCGCGCCCTTGGCCATGTAGCTCACCAGCCCGACGATGTAGTAGGTGATGGCCGCCACCGACAGGCCTTCGACCGTGGCCTGCATCTGCAGTTGCAGGCCCTGGCGCGTGTTCATGGTGGTCAGGAGCGCCTGGCTGCTCTGCTGCTGCTCGATCTCGACCCGCGTACGCAGCAGGTTGCTCATGCGCGAGACCCGCTGCGACAGCGCGTCCTGCCGGCGCGTGGCCCATTCGCAGGTGCTGCGCGCCGGCGTGAGGCGGCGGTCCATGAATTCACGGATCGTCTGCATGCCGGCCAGCCGCGACTCGTTGATGTCGGTGATGCGTTTGTCCACCAGCTCGAAATACGCCACGCTCGCCGAAAACCGCGAATGCGTGGCCGCGTACTGGCTCTCCACCTGGCCGGCCAGCCGGGTCAGGCGGTCGAGCAACTGGGGCTCGTCGTCGCGGTTGGCGGTGCGGATGGCTTCGGCCAGCGAAGCCAGCTCGCGTTCGGCAAAGGCCAGCACGTCGGCCGCCTCGCGCGCGGCAGGCAGGCCCAGCAACGCCGCCATGCGGTAGGTTTCGATCTCGAGCAGGCGCTGCACCAGGCGGCCGAGCCGCCGCGGCGACAAGGCTTCGACACCGCCGGCCTGCACCGTCGCCGGGCCACCGGCGAGCAGCACAATGCGCGAAAAGCCGTCGGCGTGGATGGCAAAGTCGGTATAGACCTCGCCATGCCCGCCGGCCACGCTGGAGGCCACCAGCGAGTCTTCGAACAACACCTGCCGCACCAGCGCACCAGGACTCGCGCCATCGGCCGCGGCGGCCGGCAAGGCCCACAGATGCAGGCTCACCAGGCACTGGCCGGGCAAGGCCGCGAACCAGCCCTGCGGCACGGCCTGCGCCGCGGTGACCGGGTCGCGGTCGAACACCTGCGCGCCGGCCGCATCGGGCTCCAGGGGACGCATGAAGGTATACGTCACGAACTCGGTATGCATCTCCCAGCGCAGCCGGAACGGGCCGACATCCATGCGGATGTGGGTCGAATGGGCGTCGGGCTGGGCCAGGTGGTGGTCGCGCAGCAAGTCGGCCACATGGGCCCGGCTGGCTTCGCGGCCCGCCGCGTCGCAGACCATCACCACATGGGAGATGGCCAGCGGCGCCGTCATGGCCTCGGGCGGGCGGGCGTGGATTTCATTGTGCAGCGCCGTGCGTTGCGGATGCTGCGAAGGGTTGGTAGGGGATGCCATGGTCGGCTCCGATTGTGACGCAGACCCGCAAAAGCAAAACGGCACCCGAGGGTGCCGTTTTGTACTTGTCGTTGCAGGACCGGTCAGTCTTCGACGAAAGCCTCTTCGCGTTTGTTCTTCACCGCGGGCAGCAGCACGATCACCACCAGCACGGCGGCGGCCGCCAGCAGGCCGGCCGACAGCGGCCGCGTGACGAACACGCTCCAGTCACCACGCGACAACAGCAGCGCACGGCGCAGGTTTTCTTCCATCATCGGGCCCAGGATGAAGCCCAGCAGCAGCGGAGCGGGTTCGCAGCCGAGCTTGTGGAACAGGTAACCGATGAAGCCGAAGATCGCGACCATCCAGATGTCGAAGGTGCTGTTGTTGGTGGAGTACACGCCGATGGCGCAGAACAACACGATGGCCGGGAACAGGTACTTGTACGGCACGGTCAAGAGCTTGATCCACATACCGATCAGCGGCAGGTTCAAGACGATCAGCATTGCGTTGCCGATCCACATCGAGGCGATCAGGCCCCAGAACAGTTCGGGGTTGCTGGTCATCACCTGGGGACCAGGCTGGATGTTGTGGATGGTCATCGCACCCACCATCAGCGCCATCACGGCGTTGGGCGGAATGCCCAGCGTCAGCAGCGGGATGAAGGAGGTTTGCGCACCGGCGTTGTTGGCCGATTCAGGGCCGGCCACGCCGCGGATGTTGCCCTTGCCGAAGGCGATCTCGCCAGGCTTCAGGCGCATCTTCTTCTCGAGCGTGTAGGCCGCGAAGGCTGCCAGCAAGGCACCGCCGCCAGGCAGGATGCCAAGTGCCGAACCCAGCGCCGTGCCGCGCAGCACAGCCGGTGTCATGTCCTTGAAGTCCTGCTTGGTGGGCCACAGGCCTTGCACGTTGGCGGTGAACACCTCGCGCTCGTCTTCGGGCTGCGACAGGTTGGCAATGATCTCGCCGTAGCCGAACACACCCATGGCGATGGCGACGAAGCCGATGCCGTCGGTCAGCTCGGGAATGTCGAAGCTGAAACGCGCCACGCCCGAGTTCACGTCGGTGCCGACCAGGCCCATCAGCAGGCCGAGCACGATCATCGCAATGGCCTTGAGCAGCGAGCCCGAAGCCAGCACCACGGCGCCGATCAGGCCCAGGATCATCAGCGAGAAGTATTCGGCCGGGCCGAACTTGAAGGCCAGCTCGGTCAGCGGCGGCGCGAACGCGGCCAGGATCAGCGTACCCACGGAGCCCGCGAAGAACGAGCCCAGCCCAGCCGCAGCAAGCGCCGGGCCCGCCCGTCCCTGCCGCGCCATCTGGTAGCCGTCGATACAGGTCACCACCGAGGACGACTCCCCAGGCAGGTTCACCAGGATCGCGGTGGTGGAGCCGCCGTATTGCGCGCCGTAGTAGATACCGGCCAGCATGATCAGCGCCGACACCGGTGGCAGTGCGTAGGTGGCGGGCAGCAGCATGGCGATGGTGGCCACCGGGCCGATGCCGGGCAACACCCCGATCAGCGTTCCCAAAATACAGCCGATCAGCGCGTACAGCAGGTTGATCGGCGTGAAGGCCACGCCGAAACCCAGCGAAAGATTGTGAATCAGTTCCATGTTCGTTGTCTCCTCAACCGGTGATGAACGTCGGCCACACCGGGATCTGCAGCTTGAGCAGCACGATGAACGCGAGATAGCTGCCCACGGCCAGGATGGTGGCCAGCACCAGCACAGGCTTGAGCTTGAATTGCGTGCCCGCCATACTGGAGATGATGGTCAGCGCATAGATGGCCGCGATCATGCCCATGGCCGGCAGCTTGATGCTGGGCAGGCCGCCGAGCAGCACGCCGAAGGCCAGGTTGGCACCGAGGATGTAGCAGATCGGCTTCCAGGCCCATTTGCCGATCGGGTCGCCGCCTTCGGTTTCCACCACCAGCGCATTGAACATGATGATGAGCCCGAGAAAAGCCATCAGCACGCCCAGCATCAACGGGAAGTAACCCGGGCCCATGCGCGCCCCGTCTCCCACGTTGTAAGTCGTCGCGCCCCAGGCGAAAGCAACGCCCACGACGCTGAACATGACGCCAGAGAAAAAATCCTTCTGACTTTTGATTTTCACGTGTTGTCCCCTCGAGGAATTTCGATGCCCGATTGTTGGGGACCACCGGGGGCTCGCGGATGTGGATTCCACCTACGGATCGTATCGGGAGAACCCTGGGTCGCCGCAGACCCTCTGTCGAACGCCCGGGCGTGTGTACAAGCCTTCTCGCAACCCGACACGCGGCAACAAAGTTTTACCTTGCTCAGCCAGAGAACGCGCTCGACAGCGGAAGAATGCAAGCATCCGCCTCATCCGCCTCATCGACTCCAGGCCGCCATGCGTCAAGCACACACCATCAAGGACTTCTTTGCCTTCAACAGGCTTCGCCCATGGAGCGCAGTGCTGTCTGTGCTGTTGTTCTGCCTGAGTTCGAGCGCTCAGTCACAAAACCTGAACACCGCTGCCGCTCATCTCAAGTTGAACTTCATCGATCTGAACTGGCGGGTCAATGCCGACAGCAGCACGGTCTATGAGGCGGCGGTGGAACGCGAGGCGCTGTCCGATCAGGGTGCCCAGGCGACGACCAAGTTCACCCAGTTCTATAACAAGACCTTGCAACACTACGAAGTGATCGAGGCCTACACCTTGAAAGCCGATGGCCGCAAGATACCGGTCGAAAAGGAAGGCATGCAAGTCCAAAGCGGGGTTGCAACGGGCGGGACCTCTGCCAGTTGGCCTGACGGGGAGATCATGCAAATCACATTTCCGAATGTGCAGAGGGGTGATCACACCGGCTGGCGGATTCGCGTCACGACACATACGCCCGCATTGCCCGGCTGGGCCAGCCTTGAAGAGTATTTGCCGCCCACGCTTCAGGTTGATCGCTTCAATGCCACCGTACAGGCACCACAAAGCCTTGACCTGCAGGTCGTTGCTGTCGGCATGCACATGACCACGGCACAGCGAGAAAAGGATCAGGTGTGGCAGATCACCGGTGAAAACAAGGCCTCCCTGGTCGAGGGCAACGCGGCCAATTTGAATGTGACGGTTCCGCGGCTGCTCGCGTCCACCTACAAGGCCCCCCTGCAACTGGCGACCGCGTTTTCGCAACAGTTGAATGCCAGGCTTGTCCTGACCGACGAACTCAGGAAAACGGCGGAACAGATCACCCAGGATGCCGTTACGGAAAAGCAGAAGGTCGCGGCCATCCATCGTTGGATTCGAAAAAATATTCGGTATGTTGCCGTCTACCTGGGGGCCGGCGGCTGGGTGCCGCACGATGTTGGATGGATTCTGAAAAATGCTTATGGCGACTGCAAAGATCACGTGCTGCTGATGCAAGCCTTGCTCAAGGCGGTGGGCATCGAAGCTGTTCCCGTCCTCATCAACACGACCAACAACTATGAGTTGGCCGAATTACCGATGGGCTTCAACCATTGCATCATCTATGTCCCGGACCTGGACCTGTTCGCGGACCCTAGCGATAGCCGGATCCCGCTGGAAGCCTTGCCTTGGGCAGACTCCGACAAACCGGTTGTCGTCGCCCTGGCCGACGGCGCGAAGCTGATGCGCACGCCGGTTTTCACGTCGACCAGCAATCGTGTGACGGTCAGGACACACCTCGAAATCACCAAAGGCGGAAAGGCAACAGGCGACATTACCCTGGACGCAATGGGTGCCACCGCTACCACGCTGCAGGACCGGCTGGCTCAAATCCCCGCCGACATGCAAGGCATCGCGGTGGAAAAGATGTTGGGTGACAGCCACCTGCGCGGACGCGGCCTTGCACAGTACCCGGCCGTGCAGCGCGACGTGCAGGTGCAGACGTTGAAGATCGCCGACCTCGAAATCGACAACCTGCTCAACGACCCCGCGGCCGGCAGCATCAACCCCAACCCCGCGCTCAGTCTTCCCATGTACATCCTGAACAACACGGGCAACTACACGGCCGCCAGGCGGGACTACCCGTTCACCTGTGTGCCGATCGCGGTGCGCGAAGAGTTCGAGCTCAAATTCGACCCGGCCTTCGAGCTGCTGCGCATTCCCTCCGACTTCCAGGAGTCGGGTCCGGACGGCATCGCATTCGAGGCGCATTACCTCCGGGAAGGGAATTCGGTGAAAGGCTGGCGGGAAATGACGCTATCCCACAAGCACCATGTGTGCAGCCCTGCGGATTTCGAAACCCGCCGGCCCGCCATGAGGCGCATCATCCAGCACCTGCGCAGCAGTATCCTGTATCAGCAGTAGCCGCGCGCCCCGCCCTACTACTCACTCCAGCGGCGGCGTGGCGCTCAGCACTTCCCCGATGGTGGTCAGCCCCTCGGCCACGCGCAGCGCGCCGGCCAGCCGCAGGGGGCGCATGCCGTCCTTCACCGCCAGCCGGCGCAGCGCGTCGATGCTGGGCGCCTGGTTGACCTGCGCCTTGAAGGCCTCGTTCACGGTGAGCAGTTCGTACAGGCCCATGCGGCCCATGAAGCCGGTCATGCGACAGTCCACGCAGCCCACGGGCTTGAAGGGCGTGTAGCTGCCGCTGGCGTTGATCTTCCAGGGCTTGATGATCTCGTTGAGGTTTTCGCGCGACAAGGCTTCGTCGGGCGCCTTGCACTGCTTGCACAAGGTGCGCACCAGGCGCTGCGCCAGCACGCCGAGCATGGTGGCGTTGAGCAGGTAGGCCGGCACGCCGAGCTCCATCATGCGGGTGATGGCCGAGGGCGCGTCGTTGGTGTGCAGGGTGGAAAACACCAGGTGCCCGGTGAGCGCGGCCTGCACCGCCATCTCGGCGGTGGCGAGGTCGCGGATTTCGCCGACCATGATGATGTCCGGGTCCTGCCGCATCAGCGCGCGCAGGCCTTCGATGAAGCCGAAGTCGAGCTGGGTCTGCACCTGCGTCTGGTTGAACGCGGGTTCGATCATTTCGATCGGGTCTTCCACCGTGCTGACGTTCACCTCTTCGGTGGCCACGCGCTTGAGCGTGGAATACAGCGTGGTGGTCTTGCCCGCGCCGGTGGGGCCGGTCACCAGGATGATGCCGTGCGGCCGCTTCACCAGGGCTTCCCAGCGCTCGGCGTCATGCGGCGCGAAGCCGAGCGCGTCCAGGTCCTTCACCGCGGTGTCGGGGTCGAAGATACGCATCACCATCTTCTCGCCGAAGGCGGTGGGCAACGTGGACAGCCGCATTTCGACCTCGTCGCCGCGCGGGTTGCGGGTCTTGATGCGGCCATCGAGCGGGCGGCGCTTTTCCACCACGTCCATGCGGCCGAGCAGCTTGATGCGGGCCACCATGGCGTTCATCACCCCCATCGGCATCTGGTAGACCGGGTGCAGCACGCCGTCGATGCGAAAGCGGATCACGCCCTGCTCGCGGCGCGGCTCCAGGTGGATGTCGCTGGCGCGCTGGTTGAAGGCGTACTGCCACAACCAGTCGACCACCTGCACCACGCCCTGGTCGTTGGCGTCGAGCTGTTTGTTGGTGCGGCCCAGTTCCACCAGTTGTTCGAAACTGCCGCCGCCGGCGTTGCCGCCGGCCTTCTGCGCGATCTTCACCGACTTGGCCAGCGCGAAGAACTCGGCGGTGAAGCGGTGGATCTCCAGCGGGCTGGCCACCACGCGGCGCACGCTGCGGCGCGACTGGCGCTCCACCTCGCCGACCCAGTCGGTGATGAAGGGCTCGCTGGTGGCCACCACCACTTCGGTCGCGGTGACCTGCACCGGCAGCACCTTGTGCCGCTCGGCGTAGACCGCGCTCATGGTGTCGGCCACCTTGCCGACTTCGACACGCAAGGGGTCGATGCGCAGGTAGGCGAGCCCGGCACGGCCGGCCAGCCACTGGGTCAGCGTCTCGATGTCGAGCGGCTTGCCGTCGCTGGCGCGCAGCATGGCCACGCTGGCCAGCCGCACCAGCGCGGGCTGGGCGCTCTCGGCCTGCGAGCAGCGGGCGATGGTGCGCTGGGTTTCCTCGGCCGAAATCACGTGGTCTTCGCCCAGCCACTGCACCAGCAGGCGCCAGTGCACCGGGCCGACGTACGGCGTTTTTGCAGATTTCGGATGGCTTTTGGCTGAAGCGGCTGCAGTCATTGGTGTACCTCCGTGCTGCGCACTGCGGTGCGAGCTTGCTTGGGGCGGCCCGGCGCGACGCTCATAGATCAGGCCTCGATGGGTTTGAAGACTTTCAGCCACTTGGGCGCGGGCAGGCCCCAGCGGGTCTGGATCGCCTCGGCGCGTTCCAGCAGTTCGGCGCGCGGCGGGCGTGTCGGCGTGCGCTGTGCAAGCACCACCGTGTTGCCCTCGCGCGTGGGCCGGAAAGCCCAGACCGCGCCGGCACCGAACGCGGCGCTGATCTTGGCCAGGCTGTGCGGATAACTCGAGTCTTCACCAAACAGGTTCACCGTCATGCAACCTTCTTCGGTCAACAGGCGGCGGCAGTCGGCGTAGAAGTCTTCGCTGTCGAGCACCGGCGCGGCCGCGTCCTGGTCGTACAGGTCGACCTGCAGCGCGTCCACCGTGCCGGCCCATTCGGCCTGCTGGATCTTCAGCGCGGCGTCGCCCAGCACCACCTGCAGCCGGTCGTCGTCGGGTGGCAGCTTGAACCAGAAGCGGCAGGCCGACACCACCTGCGGGTTGATCTCGACCGCGGTGGTGCGCATGCGCAGCTTCTTGCGGCTGAACTTGGTGAGCGCGGCGGCGCCAAGGCCGAGCTGCATGGTGTGGCGCTTGGCCACGCTGGCCGGCGGCACGAACAGCAGCCAGGCCATCATGCGCTGCACATAGTCGAGCTCGATGTCGAAAGGCGCATTGAGCAGCATCGAGCCCTGAACCCATTCGGTGCCGAGGTGCAGCGTGCGCACATCGCCATAGTCGGAAAAATTGACCTCGGGCAACGAGACGGAACGTATAGCGGTTTTGCGGGACATTAAATAATCAAATTAAATAATCAAATCAATCCATAGGGTTCAAACACGGCGCGCCAGGCGGCCAGCTTGCGCTCGAAGCTCCACGAGGCATTGGCCGGGCTGGTGGACGGCAGCTTGTGCACCGGCACGCCCAGCGCCTGCACCAGCGGCGCGAAGCGAAAGCTTTCCGCGCCATTGTGCGCGACGGCCGCGAGCCGCGGGCAGCGTTTACGCAAAGCGGCGAAATCGTTCACCACTGCTTTACGAATGCGGCTGTCCAGGCTGCCTTCGCGCTCGCAGCTGGCGTAAACGTCCCACAGGCCCAGGCCGTGCGCCAACAGCCATTCGCTGCGGATCTGGTAGCTGGCCCTGTAGCCCTCCGCGCCCTCCGGGTCGAGCAGGCTGAAGACGATGCGCCAGAAGTGGTTCTGCGGATGCCCGTAGTACTGCTGCGCGCCGAGCGAGGCCACACCGGGAAAGCTGCCGAGAACCAGCAGCCGTGTGTCTTCGCTCACCAGTGCCGGCAGGCCGACGAGGCGCTGCGACGTGGCATCTGCGATATCCACTTTCTTCACTTTCTTCACTTCCTCCGCCATGGCCTCGGTCAGTCCACCGGACGAACCAGCAGCGCTTCCAGCCGCGGCAAGGCCGCGAGCGCATTCGCCGTGGTCGCAGCGGCCACGGCCTCGCCCGCCATGCCGCGCAGTTGCGCCAGCACGGCGCCGATGCGCGGCAGCTCGGCCGGCGAGTTGATACCCTGCGGCTTGCCCTCGGCGCGTTCGGCGGCGGTCGTGTAGAGCCACTGCGGCGGGATGTCGGGTGCGTCGGTCTCCAGCACCAGCGCGGCAAGCGGCAGCTCGGCCGCCAGGCGGCGCAGCTGCCGCGCCGGCTCGAAGGTCATCGCCCCGCCGAAGCCCAGCTTGAAGCCCAGGTCGATGAAGGCCTGCGCCTGCTGCGCGCTGCCGTTGAAGGCATGGGCAATACCCTGAATACCCTGGCAACCCGGCCCCGCATCACCCTGTGCCCCCAGAGCGCGCAGATGCTTCAGCACCAGATCGGCACTGCGGCGCACATGCACGATGACCGGCAGGCCGTGGCGGCGCGCCAGCTTGAGCTGGGCGCGGTAGAAATGCTGCTGGCGCGCCAGCATGGCCGGCTCGATCAGCGCGGGCACGAACAGGTCGATCCCGATCTCGCCGACCGCCACCAGCCGCGGGTCGTCGCGGTGGCGCGTGAGCGCGGCGTCGAGCTGCTCCAGCGCGTCATCGGCCGCCCGGGGCACACACAGCGGATGGATGCCGAGCGCATAGGCGTCGCCGGTGTGATGGGCGAGCTGGCGCACGGTGTCGAAATTACCCACCTCGACCGCGGGCAGCACGCAGATCGCTACATTTTCCGCAGCAGCCTGCGCGCGGCGGCTGAGCGCCAGCGCGTGTTCCGCGCCGAATTCGGGCGCGTCGAGATGGCAGTGCGTGTCGATCCACATGGTGGCCACACTGTAGCGCCTGCCCCGGTTCGCCTGCCCCGCTTCATTCCCGAGGGCGCGGCCGCAGCTTGCCAAGGGTATATGCACTCGCCCAAAAAGCGTGGTAAGGTCATTCGGCCAGTTCAGTCATCTTCAACGCTCCGAGGTGAACACATGCGCAGGCCAGCCCTTTACAGCAGCTCGACCCGTTCCGCGCCGGAGGCACCGGACGCGGCGGCCGAAGCGGCAGCCAGCGCAGCGCCGGCCGAGGTGCCCCCACCAGACGCAGCATCCACCACACCAGC
>Ga0307514_10002225_pt1 | contig 20708 bp, 8 predicted proteins | sample 16_EM_MG_FD_203088 | JGI IMG/M metagenome (GOLD analysis project Ga0307514, IMG submission 203088) | Populus trichocarpa ectomycorrhiza microbial communities from riparian zone in the Pacific Northwest, United States - 16_EM | ecosystem: Host-associated > Plants > Roots > Unclassified | place...
ACCAGGTCAGTGAAATGTTCAACAATGCATTTTTTCTTTACGTATGTATTAATATTGTTACAGTCCACCCATACCCACCCAGTCTTGTTCCGTCAAACAGTCCAACAATCATGCTCTCACCGTCTCCTGACACTGCTTCATCACCAGAATTTGACTTTTGCGATCCCCGTACTCTAACTTACCCCACACCTAGCCGCAAAGACTCTGACAAGGAAAACCTAGCTCTCCCCTCACTGGGTGACGATGAAGGCTTCATGCTGGCCAGTGATGGCGTGGAGTTAAAGGTCGAAGACATGGACTTTAATCGGGGCTTGGCTTTTTTGGATGACAACACCGACTTCGAGTCGGAAGATGACTTTGCTGGTCTCATTGTACCATTATCATCTATTGATACCTATCTCTTGGATAAGCCCCAAGAGATCATTGGTGATGGATCAGAGATCTCATGGGAAGATAATAGCTTTGACAGCTTCAGTGACAATGACAGTAACTTTGACGAAATATCCGCCATCCTGGCACAACCCCTGCCATCGACGCGAAGCAGTATTGAGCCAGCCGCCCCCAGCGCAAAAAAGCAAAAGACCCAAAGGCGGAAGCCCACCGCTAAGAAGGTCAAGCCCGATCCATACGACTCGGAAATTGACCCGCTAGACAAGATCATCATGGATGCGAAGCGCAACGGCTTCCCGGAAGAGGCTATTGACGTCGAATATCCCACCCCTTCATCATGCCGCAGCGAAAAATCCATTTCTCCAGAATGCTCTGATTTGTGCGACTCCAACGGTAGTCCCAATAGCCATCAACACCAGGCAACTACCGCACTAAAGGATGCACCTGTCGTTCGCCGAGGGCGAAAGCAATCCCTCACTGATGACCCCTCAAAGACGTTCGTGTGCAACCTCTGCTCAAGGCGCTTCCGCCGCCAAGAACACCTCAAGCGTCATTTCCGCTCGCTCCACACACAAGACAAGCCCTTTTCATGTGGTGAGTGCGGGAAGAAGTTTTCGAGATCAGATAATCTTAGCCAACATGCACGTACCCACGGAAGTGGGGCCGTTGTCATGGGGCTCCTTGAGGACGGGGAGATTGCAGATGGAGAGGGTCTAGATGGGACGATGCATTCTGGAGAGGACTCCGATAACTGCCCCTCTTCTACTTCAACTACTACCGTTCCAAGGTCATTAGTGTTTATCAATGCAGCGGATGTGGCTGATTTATCAACAATAAAGGCGGAGAAATCTGCGGAAAAGAAGATGAGGAGGAAGAGAAAGCGGGATGAATAGAATTAACGTTTTGTCACTTGGGTCTTTTTACATTTGTTCGGTGTCGCAAGGGGATTAAGTTGAGTATGAAATTACATTTACGGCGCTCTATTGTTGTATTCTTTTGTTTACCGGTTGGTTTGGTTGGGTGGGTGGCTTAGACGTGCACAGTACTTCACTACTCTTACTACTTACTATTACTATTATCTAGGGGGAATCCAAAATCTGTTTTTTGTGTTTATTTTATGCACGCGACTTTTATGTTTTCATAATGCTGTTTGTCTCGAGCAGAGTCCAGCGTCTATTCTTCTAGACTTCTGTTTCCTGAAGTATTTTTGCTTTCCTCTCAGTACTAGGAGCGGTGTGTTTTTCATTATGGTTTCGGCTTTTTGCTGCGTCTTTTTGGGCCTTGCCTTGCAGCTGTAAATGGGAGGGTCACAGTATGCGGGGTGTAAGGCAAGGTTGGGAATAAAGCGGGGGAATCATAAATTGGATAGGATGGAATGGTTGGTGGGATTTTTTCTATTATTTCATTCTAGTGGCAAAAGGAACACCAAAGTCAAGTGAAACAAGATTTTCCCTTCGCTTCCCGAATATCAAATCGAATTTGCAGTGTGATTCGTGGTAGTCCTGGGGGCACCGCCCAGAGATTTTCTCCATGTGAAGTAGCTGCTGATGAGACATCGAATAAAATATCTTTATCCCCACTACGTTATTTCTTCGGATCTGCCCTACCGAGGAATATTGGTTGGTGAAATACATGCTCTTGTGACCCTCTGTTTCACCTTCAGCGTGGCAATCGTGCCAACCCTCCTGGTTGGCTTTTTCTATCCATCTCATCATCACGAGGACAATTACGTCGCCATCTGTTTCCCAATCTCCCTATTGGCTACCCTACGTACAGTACCATATGATCTTCGGGCCGAAACACAATATGATATATCTGACGTTTCCAATGTTCAATAGGCATACAGCATCAGCATATGTAGGTACCCCATTTTAATTTGTGATATTCACCATCCATGAAAGAATGACACTGGCCTCACTCAACCCGTCCTGTCATTCATTGAAGCGGGTATCATAACTACCCACCAACAGCCCAACTGAGCCGAGCTTCCAGAACCTCACCGTCCCAAGCACAACCCCCCACCAACTAACGATGTCAGCCACCGTGCGCACCCAAGCGCAAGCAGCACAGTACCAGCAAGCCCGTGCAGACCACAACACGGCCGCACAAGATCAGATCCACTCACGGCTGGCCCCGTATGTGCGTTACTTTACCACATATGGTCTTGCTGTACCAATACTCATACCAGGAGGTTACCAGAGGCATTTCCTCTTTCCAGAAATCCTCCCATTTGTGGATCCACCCCAGCCGGCGATGGTAGGTCGTGGATATGACTCCATACCTCTCCAGGTATGGCATGGAGATTTCACGTAATTTGCATCCCGCACTTCACTCGGAGCTCGCGGCAGAGGGTTTCATTTGACTATTTCCTGCCTATGTTTATAGAACTCATCCAATTTATTTGGACCAAATATGGTATGGTGCCAGTGTAAAGTAGTCCCACTCCATCGAGTGGTGGCTCTGCCAGGCCATGGCACCGGTTATGGCGAGTTACCGATGGTAGGTAGTTCTCTATAAATAGAATACAATAAATTAAATCATTTGTTTTAGATGAGTATATATTGATGGAACAGTTGTTGTTGCTGTTGTATACGCAGATATTTGTTCCCCCATCGATCTCGAAACCAATACCTAACACTTCCCCTTGCTTCAAATCTTGGATGCCAATATGCTCCTCGCAGCAGTGGTGCGTATCCTCCCGTTCATATATTGATCTTCCCGAGTCGGCCCACTGCGCAGGGTACAGGAGATACCCCCCACGGAGTACCGATGAGCGGGAGGAAGCCATGCAAGGACATAGGGTGGAAATAATAACGCATAGGTATGAAACAAGGAAGCAAGAAAGAAGGTCAAGGATGTAGTGTAGGTGAAGAGGAATGCATTACCTATCGGAAATACAATGCACCTTGTTTCGGATCCTTTTCTTCCTTTTTCGTATTCAACGACGTCAAAGTGTGGGATTTCTATGCTTCTACCATACATACATAACTCTATTGACAAATTCTGTTGTGGGAGGATTTGTTTTTCCATTTCCGTACCATGGATTTCCGCATCCCACCCCAGTTCATCCCGTTGTGTTGGCGGCGTTGGTGCTACAAGTTTCAGTTTTGGTTGTATATTTGTTTATTCCTAGCGTTCTGGAAGGCCGAACCGTATGTCTGGAACCTGGACCCGGCAATTAGAGTGGTAAAAATGTATTTCTTTTTCCTTTCGCCACCACTTCGCGGGCTCGATATTCAGTAAGTAGCCGTTTTGATCGTGACTTGGAAGCTGCGATCGTGACAGCTTGAAGATCTGTTAACGTTGTGCTATTTAGCATACAACACATTCCCATTTCAGCCAGTAACTATGTATATTTCTGGTGGGATCGTTCCTAGACAGCCAACTGTCACTTCACCGCTTAATCCCACTAGGGCTCATACACCAAGGAGCATTAGGCGGAATATTACCGAGCCTCGCATGGATTGGGAGGTAAGGGAGTTTTTAGTCGTAATAGCGGGTTATGTTAGAAAGAATCAGCATCCAGAAGCACCGGAGATGTAAGACATGTTAAGTATGTTATGATATGTGCACTGGTCCCGCCCAGATGTATGTACAGTGCTTTGTCCGGCATGCCATGGGACTGGGGACTTTTTTTTTGAGTCTATACGTCTGTCCCCCGAAGGGAGCCATAGCCTATGAGACGGGGGACTTTTTTTTTTGTCTATACGCCTTTCCCCCGAAGGGTGAGATGGGGTACTGTAAGTTGAAAATGTATAAAAAATGCTACACTCATGTAGTTTTCACCTGCACTTCTTGCGATCGGTTGAGCCGCTATGGATACTACATGCATAAACCAGCCTGGTCCTTCCCTTCATAAGGCAGCCTAAGCCATTAAGATACGATCAACGGGGACACGTATCTCACCGTCTGCCAATTGTTGGCCTGATACTCCAACTGGAGGTAAGCAGAATATACTCGGTATTGTTGCACACTGCACACCAGAGCCTTGATGTCTGTATTGGCCAGTTCGTGAAAAACCGCGGCATGTATGCAGCGTGTGACGGTACCGAGTAAGGTAAATCTAGAACGAATGAAAATTCTTGCGCCGTACCGTAGTTTGCTTTCATGTGGCCGCAATTGGTACATGAACTACCGTCGGGGCTCAGGCCTCCATCTACTTACCTATTGACATCTGCCCGGGCTTCACCAAAGTCCGCCTAGTTACAGCCTGATCAGGTCTCGGGAAGGACATCTGACTTGGGTTCGGGTGAGGTTTGGAGGGTGGCCGCTGGTGATTTTTTGCTGTATTCACTTAGCAGCAAGTCTGTTCGCAGCCAAGGTGTGAGACTATTCTGGACCCCCACTCTGTCTGTCATACAAACTTAGGTACTGTGGCTTCAAACCATTAACGAACAGCTTGCATGCATGTCTCACGACGCTAGGAATAACCCGAGGCCCATAGCTATGTACTTAATGTAGGTAATCTCATGGCGTTTGTGAACTAGACTGGGTGGCTTGCCAATACAAATATCCCCCTTTGGTGAGGCAAGCCACCCAGTTCAATTCACAATACCTAAGTACGATCTCTACAGATTATCTATCAGTGGCGCAAAGACTTGGGCGTGCTGAAGAACTACATATGTATGTATTGCCACTGTGCAGCCCCACCCTTGGGGGTAGTTACGTAGCCCGATATGAGCCTATTAGCATGTTCGGGTTTGCACCGGCATGCCGAAGTTATCCTTTAAACTCCTCTATTAGCTATGCCCCCGGAAATTGCTCCGTTACAACATATCCGGTATACTTTTCTAGAATGGATGTTGTCAGGGTGAGCAAAGCCTTGGCTTGAACTTGGACGGAAGAATAGAACCTATTCTAGTAATTACGACGATCTACATTTTTTTTTGGAGTCTATACGCCTTTCCCCCGAAGGGAGCCTTAGGCCATGAAGCGGAGGCGGTTACATTACTTGCCCTGGTGGGAGCATTTATTCGGGTATATTACTTGTAAGAAATAACCAATTGCGGTGTTATAATGCTTGTAGGTTTCGGGCTCATTTCGTGAAGATGCCGTTTGATGTACCATTAGACATCCCCAACTACTTAGACTGACGACTCTAAAATCCGATTGACTGTACGGAGTACATTTATGCAGAAAGCATTCGGCTTTTTGTCTCTCATGCCACTCTAGGGCCATTATATGAGCTTTTGCATGCTGGATAATTAATTGCAAGTGGCACCTCTTTTCCCATATCCTCGTACTTCTGCTTGACATAACGTTTATATCCCACAGAGTGTCAAGCCCACTTGAAAGTTTTGTTCTAGAGATCCTGTAGAATTGCTCGAACTAAGTCTCACATTTGCAAGCCTTATTCCGGTTATATTCAGAGGCATTTTTCCACCAAACATTCAGCTTAGCGACTTCGCATCCCGCGGGTTTTTATATCCCATAGTAGAATACCGCCCTTTCCCCGAAGTTGCTCGAAAATCAACTCGGCAGGGCGGCAAAATTGGGTGGGGTAGCCTATGAGGGGCCGGTGCCCACTAGACTATGGGCGGGGAAAAATGGGGGCTGTTTGTCCTGAACTAGAACACCATATGGGGTACCTAGCCAACTCTCTAGTTTCTAGCTCTAAAGTGGAAGGAGGAAATATATCTGGCTGGGGTATCATGGTAGGGTTCATGGGGATCAAACGGACAAGCCTTGGTTCAAGCCTCGATACACTAAAGTGATTACCATCTGCAAATTTGGTACGTAACAGTAAGAGTCCCTTGATCATAACCAATGTACCGGGGAATACTGGTCAATCCAATTCGCTACTAAAAATCAAAGTATTTGACCAGGACCCTTATTCCCTTCTATAAGCGTTGTACAACCTGACTTAGTACGTACCACCATAACCGGCTCATCTGCTGAGCCAGGTAATCCCGTCTTGATAGTTTTGGCCTAACCAGTTGCCAGCAAGTCTAAAATTTGACCCCTTTAGTATGCTGCAAGTCATGTTCTGATCACCATAACCTAGGGTTTAGTGATGCTAGGAACTACTTAGGTAGTCCCAGGGTATGGGATGCTGGGATTCGTTTTTCATTCTTGGGTTTCGACATTGAGGCTGAATGCCCCTGTAGGAAAGCCCTGAGGCTGATGGAAGAGCACTGCTTAACTTCATCCCAGGTGAGCACTACGATCAAATTGATGACCAGTGAGCTTGTTTCAGTACTTGGGTTAGCTGAAGTCGAGATGTATAGGAAGAGTTATTTTTACTCCTCACAGCCCCCCTCGTACTAATATCACATATGGCGTACCGGTAATGATCTACTACCTATGGTGTAAATACATGCATATGATTGTCTATAGGATAAATAAATGCCTCCTAGATCCTTTATATAACTCTCATAAGTATGGAGCATAAGCTAATTTCACAGATGCACTGTATGCACTACAAAAGTCTAAAAAATGGTAATTACATACTTGATCAGCTTGATTCGGCATTGTGCTTGCTATACAATGAGAGCCTGGACTGAGCTCTTCTTGTACAAGAATATTCTTGAGGTTCTTTAGCACTCCTTCTCGTGTTTGCAAAGCCTTAGTAGCCCCTGAGCGCCTTTACCACCTTCAAAGCTTTAGTCAATACCAATAATAGCTTGCTTCATGCCTCCTCCATACTTACAGCCATTGTACCCACAATTCGAGCTCTTGCATGGGAAATATAGGCTTGATCGAGACCCCAATATATATTTCAAGTCTTTAGCAGTCGCAATTTCTTCGAGTTCATGGGATATCCTTACTTCAACCCTTCCTCTTCTCTAGATACATGCAAAGCCCCCTCCTATTGACCTATCTATGAAGGCGTCTAAGCACAGTAAAGTATAGTAGAGCATAGTAGAGCTCCTTTTAAGGATAACAATAAGGTTTTGGAACATGGCATGACTGCCTGCATTTATTTACTTGGGTCTAGTTTATAGGAGAATGGGGGGTAGAAGCACTTTGAAACAGGGGGCAGGTGAGCCCAAACTAGGATACTTCACAAGCGCTAGAAAATGACTACTGCAGAAGATTTTAGATATATATTGGGCTCTTGATAAAGCCTATATTTGCCATGCGAGGGCTTGAATTGCAGGTGCGATGGCTGTAAGCATGGAGGGGGCACGAAGCAAGCTGTCATCGAGATTGACCAAAGTGTTGAGGACGGTAATGGATGCTGCGGCTTCACAAACATGAGAAGGGATGCTAAAGAACCTCAAGAGTATTCTTACACAAAAACAGCTGCCAGATGTAAAAGTTTATGCTAGAATTACCATCCTAAATCTTTTATAATATATACCATGAGGTTACCTTATGCTCTATGTTTATCAGGGTTATAGAGGGCACTTATGGGGCATCTACCTATCCTATGGACAGCTTGATATAGGGAGAAGAGCTTGAGGTTCAGGAGTTCATAGGAGAAAGGGATGGTTGTAAAGTCTTGAGTCCCTAAGCGGGTTATAGAGCATCTAGCATATATGAATGCAGGCTGGGACCATCAGATTTGAATCCCTCATAGCTTTCTACCCTATATTCATTGTGATCATGTACACTGTATATTTTGTTTTTGAGTCTATACGCCTTTTCCCCGAAGGGAGCCTTCGTCTATGAGGGGGGTACACTGTATATGTTCTAGTGGATTAGGATGTATATGTGCTGCATGCAGAAGGGTGTCTATATGTATGCTAGCTGAGAAATAGTTTGAGGATCCCGCCTCATAGCCTAAGGCTCCCTTCGGGGGAAAGGCGTATAGACTCCAAAAATTTTTTTGAGGATCCGATGTAGTTCGAATCGGCTTGACCCTGAAAAGCAACCCCGGGTGTAGTCAAGAGCATTGAGCGGGAATTCATATCTGTGCGGTCACTGCTTGGAATAAATTCTCCGAGGGATGTCCATCGAGGTGTGGATTACTGTATATTACGTGATGCTCCCACTACTTTCAAATAGGGTAATTTGAGACGACGCATACATGACCCGAGGCGTCAAATTCGACTACAACTGAGCCTGGTATATATTTGGTACTTGGTATATATTTAAGATATTTGCTTACCCCCCTCATGGATTCAAAATATTCCATATACAGATACTGGCCATAGTACTTGGTGCTTATTGTAATCGACAGTCCTAGGGCCGAAGCTGCCACTAGAGAATGCTACGGAGGTTTTATACTAGAATACGATGAAGGAGAGAAGGTCTTGTTTCACTCACTGTACACACAGCTGTATATCAGAGCAGGCGACTGATGGGGAGAGGATCTTCCGCTGGCCCCTGCTAGACGAATGCTTTAAATGGAGAAGTATGAGAACCATTGGATATAAATTTTATTTCTTACAAATCCTGTACTTGAGTTGCTGGGGTTCTTTCCACTCCACTGATATTGAGGCTAAATCTGAATATGTGGTATACGCATATAGGAAAAAGATGTGGACTGATATAGCCAGTACCTATTCATTCTAGTATTGTTCTAGGTTACCCTGAGCGAGGGAGATTTATCACATTCTGTTATGCAGAGAGGGTATACAAGCAGTGAATTATGATTCTTATGTCTATTGAAAGGTCCTAGTATAATATGTGCAAATCTCAAACTCCGATCGCTTTATATTTAACCCCTTGCTACCTATAGCGTAGAGAATTCAATCAAGTCATCTGGCAAAGCCTCCGTCCAGGGATTTGCATCTACCCACGGTAACTAGTGCCTTTCGGCTTCTTTTATACTGGAGGCTGCGCTGCCCAGCAGAGGTGTTCGTGCTCTCATTTTCAATTTTTCCAATCTCTTTTTGACCATTCCGCACTGGGTTTGCAACTGGCATTATAATTAGGTTATCAATAACCCCACCAACCTCATCACAGCAAAATATATTACTCCCCCAACTCCCACATCCCAGATTCGATCCTATATTGCACTTCCTCCGGTACGAGCCAGGGGATTGCCTCCGCGGCAAGGATAAATCCCACCCTGTCACTAGGGAGACCTCATGCTCATCCATCACCTCCCAAGCATATTCAGTATGTACGAAGATTGAAAATGCCATGACCCAGCAAAGGAGGAGGTAAAAGGTGGGTTGTAAATATTCAATTAGGATGGATTTGTTGTATGAGAGAGTGTGCCGATGAGGTTCCAAGCGTTATGGGGTTAGTATGAGAGTCTGGATGTGTTAGTATGAAGGTTTAATCGATGATTAGAACCGTCAGCAATTAGAATTTGAATTCTAGTTCGGGGCAAAATGTAAAGAAGGTAAGCACCGGTAACTGGCCTGCGGCTGGTCAACGTCGGGTTCACTGTACTTACCTTATACATCCCCTATCCCTCGTTATCCGTACTGGAGTTTCTGAACATAGCTGAGCCCGAACTCTTTTCCTGTTGAACCCAAAGCTAATCGGGGCCGATGCATAACTACATATAAGTATGTTGATGTCATTGGGTCGGCTCGATATATATGAATCTTATAATTAAACTCTTTCTATAGTCAGCAGCTAATGTAGAATTCATAGTGGCGGCAACAAGTAGCTACGTAGAACGATGATGATGCTTCAACACAGACTTGAAGACTTACTACTCTCTTGATAGAAAACGTGGATGTGGTACGATTGGTGGTACAACTACTCTATATTGTACCGACATCGGAAGAACAGATAACGTGCTCCGAGACTTATTGATATGAGCTGCCATTAGACAAAAATGGGGCCTTTTGGTACAGCATACATGTAGCACTGTCCGCTGTGATTAGGTTTTCCTCCCTATTGGTGGTTGCGGGATCATGAAGTCGCAGCAAATCTGCTGGTTGGTAGTTTCAGGGTAACCTGACTCGCCTCTCAACATCATGCTTGTAGTCTGGACCACACAAGACGCCCATCATCAAGGCTCTTCTCTATGGATTGGCATTGATATATCCAAATTTGTACAGTATGTACAGACACGGAACTATGTAAATCAGCATAACGTATTGAATTTGCTTATATCCTGCCTTAGATTCTTGACTTCTAGCCCTTAGTCTGATACTAGCCCCTCTATCGCTCGAGTATTAGCACTTTTTTTTTATCTCTCGACTAGCATTAAGCTCTCGCTTGGTCGGTTACTTGGACTCCACGAAGCTTGAATTTAACAGATACTCAGCCGAAGTCCACGAGTCAACATATTCGATTCCGGCTACAGATAATGTATCCTCCTAGACTGCATCCCTATATAACTCCCCCCCAATGCACCTCCATGACCTCTTGTCATCACCCACATCCACCTCCAAGTCTTTCACTCGTTTAAGGCTTATTCACTCGTTTTCCCAAAGCATCCAGATACCTCTTCAAATCCACCTTCTTTAAATCTGGTCAAAATGGCCTTTAATCTCCGCTTCGTCCTCATGGCTCTTGCACTTGCCCGCACCACCACTGCAGCTGGTGGTGAGGCTAGCACTCCCAACATACAAGCCCGCGATGAGACCACAGCCTGTGTCCCTGGCTGGTTCAGCAGCTGCCCAGTCAACCCCCCTCGCACTGCTCCCCGTCAGCGCCGTGCTTTCCGCTTCGCTCGCGGAGGTGAACTCGACGCTTGCCATCCTTCCCACCCAGATTACGTGGAGAGTGTCGAGTGCGTCCGCAATGAGAACTCCAGTAAGAGCTTCGACAAGAGCTTTGACAAGAAGAACGACAAGAAGAACGACAAGAAGAACGACAACTTCAACTTTAGCGAGAGCTTCGACAGGAACAAGAATGACAACTTCAACTTTAGCGAGAACTTTGACAAGAACGTCAACAAGAATGGGAACGTTGATAAGGATATCAACATCAACAAGAATGGGAAGGCTGAGAAGGGTATCAACACCAACAAGGATATCACGGCTGAGGAGGCTCGACCTGATGAACAGAAGCCTAACTTGCCCGAGGAGTTCAAGGCTGCCCCAGAGTCCGAGAAGGAAGAGCCTCGCCCATACTGGGAGAGGCCTACGGAGGTGGAGGAGGTCAAGGCTGCCGAAGTGCCCGAGAAGGAAGAGCCTCGTCCATACTGGCAGAGGCCTACGGAGGTAGAGGAGGTCAAGGCTGCCGAAGCGCCCGAGAGGGGAGAGTCTCACCCATACTATAAACCCCACCACGGGCAGAGGCCTAAGGAGGCGGAGGAGGTCGAAGTGCCCCAAAACGAACCTCTCCCATACTATCACCACGAGTGCCTCACCTGGGAGGAGTACATTCAGGTGCACCCCCACCACAGCCGAGGTCAGTACAATGAGCATTGCGGCAACTACCGCCCCAAGAACCTTGTCATCGCTTCCACTGAGGACGTGATCTTCGTTGAAGATAGCAAGCTCAATAGGGATAATATTATCAACAAGGATACCAAGAGGCATCATGACCGCTCCAAGAAGGGGCTCTGGCTCGACGAGGACATCCTCGCTAAGCGCTCACCACTGCCCTTCAACAGTTTCAACACTAACCAGGACCTCTCTGCTAACGAGAATATCAACGAAAGCATTAACAACAATGGCCTGCTCACAAGTTTTGGTGGCTTTGATGGTGCATTCCCCGATGCTGATAGCTTTGGGGATGGCTTTGGCATTGGTAGTGGTCTCTCTATCTTCCCAACTCGTAATCGAGGGGGTTTTGGAAATGGGCCAGCTGCCATTGCTGATATTGGAAACATATTTGGCACTAGCGCTAGCGACGACCCCTTGGGAGTGCTTAGCACTGCTCAGCTCCTTAGCAACTCGGCTGCTGTAGCCATTATCCCCGAGGCAGAGGAGGAGTACTGCGAGAATTGCGCTCGCAGCTACCCAGTCCAGAGCTACGAGGTCGAGTTAGCCCCAGAGAGTGCGGTTGAGCAGGCCGAGGCTCAGAGTCAGAGTCAGAGTCAGACTCAGGAAATTGAGATTGAGACTGAGACTGTAGCTAGGGAGAAGGTCGTTACACAGGAAGTTCCAATTGTTCAGGAAGTCCCAGTTATCCAGCAGGCTCCAGTTGTCCAGCAGGTGGTCCCAGTAGTTCAGGAAGTTATCCAACAGGCTCCAGTTGTCCAGCAGGCGGTCCCAGTAGTTCAGGAAGTCCCAGCTCCAGTCGCCCAGGAAGTACAAGTCCCAGTAGTCCATGAAGTTGAGGTCCCCTATGATGTTCCTGTTTACACCCCCCATCAAGTTGAGGTCCCGGTCGTCCAACAAGTCGAGGTTCCCGTCATTCAAGAAGTCGAGGTCCCAGTAGTTCATAAAGTTGAGGTACCTGTCATTGAAGAGGTCCCTGTTATTCAGCAAGTCGAGGTCCCACAAATCCAAGAGGTCCCTGTGATTCAGCAAGTTGAGGTCCCAGTGGTTCAGGAAGTTGAGGTCCCCGTCTTCCATCAAGTCGAGGTACCCGTCATCCAGGAGGTTGAAGTCCCCGTCGTCCACCAAGTCGAGGTTCCCGTCGTCCAGGAGGTCCCTGTTATTCAGGAAGTCAAGGTCCCCCAGATCAAAGAGGTCCCTGTTATTCAGCAAGTCGAGGTCCCCCAGATCCAGGAGGTCCCTGTTATCCAGCAAGTTGAGATCCCACAGATCCAGGAGATCCCTGTTATTCAGCAAGTCGAGGTTCCACAGATCCAAGAGGTCCCTGTTATTCAGCAAGTGGAGGTTCCAGTGGTTCAGGAGGTTGAGGTCCCCGTCGTCCACCAGGTCGAGGTTCCCGTGGTCCAGGAGGTCCCTGTTGTTCAGCAAGTCGAGGTTCCACAGATCCAAGAGGTCCCTGTTATTCAGCAAGTGGAGGTCCCAGTGGTCCAGGAGGTTGAGGTCCCCGTTGTCCACCAAGTCGAGGTCCCCGTTGTCCAGGAGGTCCCTGTTGTTCAGCAAGTCCAAGTCCCACAGATCCAGGAGATCCCTGTTATTCAGCAAGTCGAAGTCCCACAGATCCAAGAGGTCCCTGTTGTTCAGCAAGTCGAAGTCCCACAGATCCAGGAGGTCCCTGTTATTCAGCAAGTCGAAGTCCCACAGATCCAGGAGGTCCCTGTTGTTCAGCAAGTCCAAGTCCCACAAATCCAGGAGATCCCTGTTGTTCAGCAAATCGAGGTCCCACAGATCCAAGAGGTCCCTGTTGTTCAGCAAGTCGAAGTCCCACAGATCCAAGAGGTCCCCGTCGTCCATCAAGTCGAGGTCCCCGTCGTCCAAGAGGTCCCTGTTATTCAGGAGGTCCCCGTTGTCCAAGAGGTCCCTGTTATTCAGCAAGTCGAAGTCCCACAGATCCAAGCGGTCCCTGTTATCCAGGAGGTCCCTGTTATCCAGGAGGTCCCTGTTATTCAGGAGGTCCCTGTTATTCAGGAGGTCCCTGTTGTTCAGGAGGTCCCTGTTGTTCAGGAGGTCCCTGTTGTTCAGCAAGTCGGGGTCCAGGCGCTTGAGGCCCCTGTTATCGAGGCTGTACTAGCTCCTTGTGCGGCTACTTACGCCATTGGAGAGTTCAGGCCTGCTCATTGCTAAACGCCCAATTCATTCGAGCATTCGATATTTCCTTTGTATGTAGTGTGATGTTTCCGTTTTTGATCTTTGCTCCACTTTTGACTACCTCCGCCTCCAATGCTGAGAGGGACTTTTGGCATGCAGAGCATCTACCAGGGAGATAGTCAGTGGGTTTTTTTTGTGGTTTTGGACATCAGCTGTCCACGCATGTCGAGTTGCGGCTGGTCCGTATACTCCAGCTTGGCACAAGTTTGAGCCGTTTGTAGCGATGTTACCAGGGTGCTTACCTTGTACCAATTGTGTGAGTACAAATACATATTTGGTTGGTCTGGGAAATCCCAAAGTTCCGCCGTGATGATATTACTGTAGTGATTATGAAGTTGCAACGATGAATAATAACATGAAATGGATGAACCAGCTGCAGATTCACTGCCAAGCTCCAAAGCTGCACGCACACCGAAAATGGCAGTCGATTCAACAGCTACCAGGATTGGAAGGTAGATTTAGGTAATCAGTCTCGGATCTGTGTAACGACTATTTCAATCTTAAAATGTACTCATGCTCGTAAGCACCGGTGTGACGGGCTACCAGAAAGTAGCAACTGCAAGGCCAGTGCCTGCCAGACTGGCTTACCCTCATTATGCTATACTCTACGCTCCCCAGTCCCCCATATATCTTATTCTTTAGGCACTTCAGTACAATGCATAACTTGAATTACTCACACAGCCCTATGGCTCCGGTAGGCGGTCCGGAGGCTTTTCTTTTCAGATAGAGTAGACAAGCTATTTCCACCTTCAGTGTATAGACTACTTTGGTATGCTTGGGAAGCTGAAAGTCGGCTCAAGGCCCCAAGACCTGGAGCGCCAAAGTAACTACATGGGTATATATCATACCTACCTCAATCCTTGATTTATATGTACAAGCAAAATTATTGCATGGAAGACCCAGGGTGTACGCAACATAGCTTACTAGTGAAGTGCTCTATTAATGTATCCCAGTTAAGCAGACTGCGCTGAGGAATTGGTATAGAAGTAACCCCTGTTCTCCACTACATAGTGGAAAATCTCCACTCGGGTAGCAAGCTCTTCCACCTTGCTAGTTCTCTTGCTGGGGGTAGCTTAGACTGCATACTTGAATCCACCGTATCTACCCTAGGAAATCAGCCCTTTTACTAGGCTAGGTACAACATCTTACTCCGTACATAGGTACCGGTACCCTTGTTGTGATACACATGTGTGCGGAAAGGGCACTAGGTAAGCAAGTGGCTTGCCTGTTATTTCCTTAGCTCCAAATACATGATAACAAAGTCTCACTTGGTCAAACAAATCCACTTGGAGAACATAGAAACCACCCACCCCACAGTTTCACGCCCAGATTCACGTCAGAATTCTTTGCTTGCGAAAATACATGGTAATTCTGCAGTTTAGTTTCACTTTCGCCCACGACGTATTCTCGTGATCTATCTCGCGTTCGCAGTTTCAAGTAAGCTAACTATTGCGGGAGAATCCATGGATCAAACTTATGCCCAATACAGTTGCTTCTGTCAGAACCCAAGTTTCAATTCGTAACCCCCCTGCTCAATCTCACCTCAGTACCGTAAGTATATAGGTAGGTTTATCCAGCGGCATGGCATGGGCATGCTACTTAAGCTTTTGCGAAAATATACTTAATATGGGGGACTACTACTAAACCATCACCCCCAACCCTGTCCTTGCGGCTACGAAAAGAGGGGGCTATTCCTAAATAGAGATATCGTGCGGGGATAAAGGCCAGCTTAAATATTGCGGGACCCGAATGGCAATCGCCGGTACCAAGTGGTGTCAGTGTAAAACACTTAAATATGCAGTCATATCACAGTCCTCCCAGTGACATCGTATGTTCATCTGTAGGGCTTCGGCCCCTTTATCGATCTACCTATTCTCCCTACCCACTTTGAACTAAATCACTGTCTCAGTGAAGCAGTGATTGTTAGAGAATTAATGAAGACGATGATCGCAACTGCATGCTCAGCTCCCTCCATAACGTATTCCACAGTCGAATGTACTGTACCACATGATATTGTATTCAATTCAATCAATCTGCAAACAAAAAGCTCAAGTTCAATCGATGATGCCTGTGATATGTGGTTTTATTATCTATCCTAATTTTAGAGCCAGAACATCGCAAAGAAACCCCTGCAGGCCAAATGGGACAGGGCACTGGGATATGCGGCCTATGATATGGACTTTGTGCAGATTGGATTCAAATAACCTATGTGGTGGGCGTGCGTGGGCGTGCGTGGGCTTGTTGCGGCGTCGACATGTAAACAGAAACCTGAATTGAATAAACGTGTACTATTGATTCCATTCAGTCCAGTATTCAATAACCAGACTACGGTATCCAGCACGTCCTCATGAGTCCCTCCTTTGTCGCGGCCGAAACCCGAGGAAGTTGAAAAAAAAATGAAGCCGGTGTGCACAGCTGCAACAATAAATAAGTAATTTATGCATCCGGACGCCAGGGCTTCCATCCCGCAGCAGCAGGGATAGGCAGAATAACGGCACAATGGATCCACCCACGCCAAACAAAAAGAAAAAAAAGAAACAACTTCTGCACGCTGTACAAGATAGAGGAATGGTAAGAAGAGTTTCTAAAAAAGAATCTTTATATAACGATCGTTTTGAAAAATGACACTTAGTAGTACCGGCCAATTAGAGCGAAACAGTCAGGAAAAACAATAATTGAAAGAACCCTTTCTGACTCCCACATGAACCATAATTGATATATACAAAAGGAGAGGACAAAAATGAGAACCCCCAACTCCGGCAGTTATGATAGAAGAAGCGGAACCGAGATTAGCATGAGGGAAAATGAACAGAGACAGAGAGATAAGAAAATTCAGCAAGGGAATGCTGGGAATTAACGTGATAAGGAGGCCATGTATGAATCCACCTCTTTGTTCTTCATGCCGTACGATAACCAGAACTCAATTGATAACGCGCACCGAATTAAGGACCAAACATCATTACGTCCGCTATCAGGAAGCACTCAATGCTCGAGTATGTGCATGTGTCGGGTCAAAATATTGAGTGAAGCGCATCTGATCGGTAATATGAACAAGTATGATGATTCGACTTCGTAAGGTGAATATTGCTGAGAAAGAGCCACTGTAGCCTTGTCTCGCAAATCTCTGGGATATAAACTGATCGTCGCTATGACTGTTTTGCATCATTGACAGCCTTGCTAATGCCCAATCCTACCGCTACAGCGCCAACCACAATAACCGTCGCAATAGCCACCTTAATAATGGTCCAAGTCCGCTTGCTCTTAATTCTCGACTTCTGTGTTGATCTCAGAGCTGGCCACATGTTGCAATGCTCTTGAATCGGGTCCATCGACAATCGATGTGTAGGGAGTGTTCCAGTGTGAGGAGGGGTAGAAGCCGAGGAGCCGGTTGACTGGATAGTGATCAAGATATGTCCATCATTGGTGCCACCAGCTACAGAAGAAGATTTGCTTTTGTCCCCGTCAAGGATGTATGCAGCTGGAGGGTAGTTTGGCTCACCCTGCGGAATAGTTGGAAGTGGACCAGTTGGTGGCGGGGTTGGGGGGGGTACTGGTGATGGTGGAGAGCTTCTCGCTGTCCTACCAGTGCAGCTGAATTGCTCTTGCTGAGTCATAACTTCACTCTCGTCTTCCTCAAAAATGGTTGTTGTGGTAGATGGTGACTTTTGCAAAGGGTGTGATGGTGGTTGGGGAGGGGCCCGACTAGAAGTATTCTCGTCGTCAGGAGTAAGGAAGCTGTTGCGGAACGGATTGTTGGATCCAATGTTCGCCATCCTGTCCTTCCTAAGGTTTTTTAATGCTAAATAAAGGGACGCGTGGAATTAGCAACTGGTTCGAGCTAGCACGTAAGTTGTGAAAAGTAAAACGATAACGTACCACGAGTCCGAAAGTATAACTCGTACCTCGTACAAGAACTGATAGAGGTTGCAATCACTCGGCTCGGACCTTGGCTACCTAACTACCTTTCCCACTCTTTTCTATAAATCAAAGTGCACCTCCAGCGTTGGCCCGGTAGAGACTGGAGAGAGAAACGATGAAGGATTCACGCTGGCAGCGCACGACGAGACTGAGACACCTCAGGATGGGAGTTGGTGTAAGTAACCAGTCGGGATCGGGCCCCAAAACGAACGGATGCCAGGCAGGAAAAGGAATGGCGTGTAATTTTCCGGCGCGGTGGGGGGGCAGTGAAAGGGGCAACCACCCACCATCGGATACCGGTACTCTACGTCAACAATATCAACAAGAGGTAAGTATGTAGATAGGTAGGTAGGTAGTGAGTGAGCTGAGACAAAATGTCCATCTGTGTGTAAACCGTGCGTGCACCAGATCAGCGCCTATCCATGCAAAATTGGGGGTAGAAAACCCGAGTGCAATTTTACGAGTTATTCCTTCAGGTCCATTGTGATCCCGTGACGATGAACTTGCTGGCAATACAAGTGTGATGTCGTAGGTACAGAGTACAAAACCTTTGCTATCCGCCATACCAGTACGGTACCCTGCCCGAAAACAACGTTCCATACCCTGTCTGAACACAACGCTCTTCTAAGTATCCACTGACTGTGGTTCATACCTACTGAACCATTGGAGCCCCGTCAACAACAAACCCCCCGCCACCCACAGCACTCCCCTCCGTCACCCTAACCGCGCTCCCGTCACCCACAGCGCTCCCCTCCGTCCCAAAAAGGTCTCACCCCAACCAACGTCAACACCCCCGCCACCAACCTCCTAAAATGGAAGCGAGTGTACTGGCAACTTTCCTTAAGTTGGGCTGTACGGAGTACGGAGGGTTCTATTTCGAGAGAAAAGCTAGGTGCTGTAGGTAGTTTCTTTGATTGGCCGGAATCTTTCATCCAGACTCTCTAACAAAATTCACTGTCCAAATTTTCACAAAGGGTACTGCCACCTCGTATTGTTGTAAATTTTGCACTCCAATTATCCGTATGTAAGCACCACCAGTTAGGTAGAGCATTACCTAACTCGTTTCGAGAGCGATAGGTGAGATGCGATAAGATGCGGACTCGAACCACATACCGTGAATCCAAAGACAACTACGAGGGTGTTGTGCCAACCAGACTAAAGTACGTAGACAAAAAGTTTGCCCTTTTCACCAAAACAGCTCGGTTTGCAAAAAATTGGTATGAAATATAAACTGTTGAACAAGTGGCACAGCTCAACTAACAATATCGTATGGGGGCTTGGCGTTATTTTGTGCAATTACTACAATATACAGTAACTATTTTCTCGTCACTTTGTCTAGACGCTGATGGATATATTGCACATATCTAATACGAATAGGAAATTACTATCAACAAATAGAACTCCGTCTACCAAGAAAAAAAAATGGACCAACCTTATGGATATTAGCTTTCACACCATATGTGTACTTACACAGGCTCAATCAGCTTTCCTTTGGGGTGCTTAACGTCTGCTCTTACGACTTATCTTTACTGGCGGGATGTGCACGGCCAGTGGTTGCCCATAAAGACTCGAGGAAGTGTTCGTTTTCTACTGGTCCTTCACTTCTAAAGGCGAATTTGAAAGGTATTTTTCGTGGCATGTCTGCGTCTACATGTATATGCTCACTGCGCATGGTATTTGTGTGCATTGATTGATGCCATTACTTGCTACCCGTGATTGCAATCTGGTACTACATACATATCAGAAACTTTGATCAAAGCTTGTAGCTAGCCTCGAATGAAATCATGTCCTATATTCCTATCACCTATAGACAAAAGGGTAAGAGAGTAAATCAAAAAGACCCCTTCACCTGCGCATCAAACTCCCCCCCAAGCTTTAATACCCTCTCCAACACCTCTGTCCCCAGTTTCCCCCCGCGCCGCTGAGCAATCCTCAACCCAGCCTTAACCGCATTCTTAATCTCCCTCCCATTTACGTTTGGCCACTCCCGTGCTAACCTCTCCACCCCAGGATACTCCCCACTCGTCAACTCCGCCTCCTTAATCTCCTGCGGCAATTTTGCCACAAAATTCTTCCACACCTCCAACCTCGCTTCCTCGCTCAACTCCCGATACCTCATTGCTAAATGAATCCTTGATTTAAATGCCGGATCGAATGTCTCGACGCGGTTTGTAGTCAAGAACATTACGCCACGGAAGTACTCTAGTAACCGGAGAAATATGCTCACCATGGCATTTCGTATAATCCCGTCGCCACTTGCACTTGAGCCGCGGGCTTCGAGGAAGATATCTGCTTCATCGATGAGAAGGATAGCGTTCCACGTTCCCGCTACCTCGAGGATTTCGGTGAGGGTAGACTCAAGCCCCGATGGCTTGGTGCCAAGCTCTCCAGAAGTGACGGAGTATAATGGGCGGCGGGTATACTCCGCGACGGATTCTGCTGTGAGGGTTTTCCCTACCCCGGGTGGGCCATGGAGTACAGCAACAAGACCGAGACCTTTACTCGGGATGAAGTCGTCGAATTTATATTTCGTCTTTTCCTCACTCAACTGTACCCCCCCAGAGGGTGTATTAACGGAGACGTTATCCGTAGGAGCCGCTTCCACAAGGGAGAGGATCAACTCCTTTTGCTCCTCCGGCAGAACCAGTTTATCAAATGCATCCGGCACCCACTGTACCTCCTGCAAGTCGGCGACCGCAAACTCCGCCCACTTCTTCTCTGTCAGCGCAAACCCTCTTGCAAATGGATGAACCATTGCCGCTTGTTCATCCGTAAGCGGAATATAGAATTTCCCAGATCTATCAATCGTTTTCTCTGTGATACTGTGCTTTGCATTATTCACCTCCAGGCCTACCCTTACCCCGCCATGTCCATCCTCGAACGCGTCCCTGTCGTGGTACCACCAGTCGTCGTCGATCTCGGATTTGAACGGGTTCCTGGATTGGAGGGAGG
>Ga0307514_10002226_pt1 | contig 20701 bp, 26 predicted proteins | sample 16_EM_MG_FD_203088 | JGI IMG/M metagenome (GOLD analysis project Ga0307514, IMG submission 203088) | Populus trichocarpa ectomycorrhiza microbial communities from riparian zone in the Pacific Northwest, United States - 16_EM | ecosystem: Host-associated > Plants > Roots > Unclassified | place...
ACCCCCTCCTTCTCCACCCCCCCCCCCCCCCGCATCTACGAGAACATACGGGTAGTATCCGCCCTGATGCGCTGATAGTCGAACAGCGCCTCAATCTGACCAATCGCCGAAATCGCAATATCCTGATCCCAAATCTTCCTCTGCGCAAAATCCATAACATCTTTCTCCGTGATAGCACCAACAACCCTCTCAATTTCTGCTGGGTTCATCCTACGGCCAGTAGTAACAATCTGCCGTCCAATGTCCTCTGCAACGGCGGTGGTGCCATCAAGAGAGAGGAGAAGAGAAGCCTTGAGTTGGGCCTTAGCACGCTCAACCTCGGACTCGGTGACAGACTGAGCAAGGCGGGACCACTCGCGGAGGGCAAAGTGAACTAGGTCATCGATCTTGGTGACGTTCTCGGTGACGAGATAGATACCCCAGAGACCAGTGTCGGAGTAGGAGGTGCTGAAGGACATGAAGCTGTTGGCGAGCTGGTGCTTGTGGACAAAGGAGCCGAGTCTGCTGCCGAGGTGGGCAGCGTTACCCATGGCGCGGTCCCAGTTTCCAATAATGGCCTGGGAAACGAGAGCGGGGAAGTAGTCTGGGTCCTTCCATGAGACACCCTCGATGGCGATGGCGATGTGTGCGGTGGGCAGGGTGTCATCCCTCATCCTGACCTCGGATCCGACAAAGTCTGGGCGGGGAGGCCGGGGAGAACCAATGGCAACCTGGTGATCGGATGGCTTGAGCCTGGAGAAGTGCTTCTCAGCAAGCTCGACGAGCTGCTCATGGGGGACACCTCCGGCACCAACGAGAACCATGCGGTCAGCCTTGTAGTTGGTGTTGATGTAGTCGACGAGGTCGGGACGCTTGATGGAGAGAATGTTCTCCTTTGGCCCGAGAATGGTGCGGCCAAGAGATTGACCTTGGAAAGCGGTGGCATGGAGGTGATCGAAGATGACTTCCTCGAGTTGGCGGTCGACTTCTTGTTGTTCGCGGATGATGACGCTTCGCTCTCGCTCAATGGCATCGCTTTCGAGTTTCGAGTTTTGGATGATGTCGGCAAGGATCTCGACGGTCTTGGGGGCGTCATCCTTGAAGGATTTGGCATAATAGACGGTGTTCTCGCGCTGTGGGGTCACCAGTGAGAACTGTGATTGGGGGGTAATATGTGGGATGGAGGGATCCATACGGAGGTGTAGGCATTCAAGTGACCACCCATATTCTCAACTTCGAGCTCAAGCTGTTCCTGCGTGCGTTTGCCAGTACCCTTGAAAGCCAAGTGCTCCAAGAAGTGAGCAACACCGTTTGTTCGGGCAGTCTCTGCCCTGGAGCCAGCATCTATCCATACACCACAGGTGGCAGTTTGGGCATATGGGGAGTATTCGGTTGCAATCTGTTCCCCCACCGATATCAGCATCCATAACAAACCATACAGCACCTCAATTGCCCTCAAACCGGTAAACTCACCGTCAACCCATTCTTCAAGGTGGTTGTTTGTGTGGTGATGCCGGGGGTGAGGGTAGGAGCCACAGTCGCAAGGCCTCTGGGGAGCAAGATACCTGAGCGGGTGGAGGGGTATGCTACTCTCCGTAACGACGAAGCAAGCTTCGTGCGGGTAATCCGAGCGGCTGCCATTGGTATGTGCTGCCGTCCAAAACGAAAGGAAAAGGGAAATAGGAAAGGGCGGCTGAGTGAGTGGGGTAGACAGGTATTGGGGGGGTTTCCTTTCGTCTCGGAGTGGGAGTTTTTTTACTAGTGCTGGGATGTGCGCGGGTGAGTTCGGCCAGCGGGGTTGGCGGCAAAAGCGGCGGCCTTGGTACATAGAGTACCAGCGGGCTTGGCACAGAGCCCCACCTCCTATAAATTCGTCTTCTTCCCAGTCCCTCTTCTCTCCACGGCATCTCCTCATCAAGGCTGCGTTTCTTTGCTCACAAACGGACACCACCCCACGATAGTGGACTTCAGTTCTCTGTCGTCTTCGGGTGTTCTTGTCACATTGCAATGCAAATGAGAAATTCGGAGTATCTTCTTTAACAAACTCATCTACCCGCGAGGGTCTGGCGTGATGAATCTCCTCAAGGGGAGTCAAATCCCTCTGGGGGGGTGACACGTCTGCAAAAGGCATCAGAAAACAAGGACATCTTTCTCTCAATTAGTTCTCCAGAGTTGATTGAGCGTGAGATTGCTTCCTATGGGAGACCTTTGCAAAGATTGTTTGCTTGAAAGCACTTTAGTGCAATACGCGGCTGCCACTTACCTTTTGTCTCGAGCTGTCTTTCTTCCTCACGGGGGAAGGATGGATTGGGATGTGGATGTGGTATAATTCGATTCCGATTACTCTGATGAGGAGATGCCCCAACCTTTTTTCCCTGGTATGTACAAGTTTCCATCCCTATGGCTTCACGGAATCCTATGAAGCGAGTATTTGCTAACTTGTGAGTATTACAATACGAGGGGCCTGGGACTGTATCTATCAAACTTTATGCCCTACCTCAACCGAGCAGCACTCATGTTACTACCCAACTTGCAGAAGAGGCACAGGAGCTGGACAAGAGGATACAAACTTACCAAACAAAACTGCCTAATGTGAAAATGGGTGTTGTCACCGTAAAAACAACAGGTGTTGGGAGTTTTCATTATCTCAACAACTTAATGCTACCAAAACGAGAGCCATATAAGTGGACTAACTAATCTCATAATATTTTAGGGATTGGATTGAGATTGAGGGTTGACAGGGAGTTGGGCTCTAGAGCTGGGACCCCATGAAATCAAAACTACAGAAGTTAATAAATACACTACTGTACATAGTATTGAGAAGAAAAGAACATAGAAAAAAGCAGTAATGTTTATCACTCGGTTTCGTGCTAATGTACAAGACGACACCAATACTCATGTCCTTAGTGATGTTGTGTGTAAAAACTACTGGGGCAAGCGTAACGACCCTTGTCGGATACCACAGATTCCACAGACTGCATTCATTGTACAAATTCATATGTACTATCATGACAAAGGTGCACTCCCCAAACTACCCCAAAGACAGTCAATGGTTAGGGATTCCTCTTTTCTCTTTCTCCCTGCATTCCTCCCCTCACTACTTACTTCACAGTCTTGCCACCCATACAAGTATGAAGTAAATAAGACACACAAAACCCTCAGAAAAGGGGGCTTAAATGGAGTATCTCATATCCATGGTATTGGCGTAAAAGTACCAGTACCAGTAAAACAATAACAACACAGCCATGAAACGAAGCACATTATCAACAACCAAAAAAGAAGCCCTCCATAATGGAATCTACCACATCCTCCCATCTCCTCAATTGAAATGAGAGCGAGTAAATAAGAATTATCGAACAGTAACACCTGACCTCTTGCTATACATCCTCGCGGCAATATTCATCGACATCAACTCTTGGAACAGCAATTTCGCCGCATACGGGAGATGGACTTGCGAGATACGTGTCTTGTTACCGCAGGGGCGGCACTCGAAGAGGTTCTTTTTCAAATTTCTATACACCAGAATATTAGCTTCCATCAAAATCAAATAGCAAATGGGTGTTTAGCGGCAGCTTACGCAATAGGTGTCATCAACCCACAAATATCACAAACATGGACTCTAAATGCATCCGAAACCTCAAATAACCTTTCCTTCAAAAAGGCTGCCGCCCCATGCGCAATCATACAATCACGCTCCATCTCTCCAAACCTAAGGCCACCATCTCTTGCCCTACCTTCCACTGGCTGCCGAGTAAGAATCTGCACCGGACCTCTTGCTCGAGCGTGAATCTTGTCGTCGACCATGTGCCTCAAACGCTGGTAGTATGTTGGCCCAAGGAACACCTGTGCAACCATCTTTCGGCCTGTGTGCCCGTTATACATGACCTCGAACCCACGGGATTGGTAGCCGTGTTCACGGAGGAGTGTAGAGACGGAGTCGACAGTGACATCAGTGAAGGGTGTGGCATCACCTTCAAATCCTCGGAGGGAAGAGACTTTCGAGAGAAGGCACTCAATTAAATGCGCAATTGTCATACGAGAGGGAATGGCGTGAGGATTGATGACTGTGAGTTATGTCATCATAAGCTCCCGTCCATGCTCATGTAATTCCCCTAAGAAACACTTACTAAGATCTGGAACAACTCCCTCAGATGTAAACGGCATGTCCTCGTTCCTGTACGTGATACCAATGGTACCCTTCTGTCCATGTCTAGACGCGAACTTATCTCCAATCTGCGGAATCTTCGTTGTCCTCATCCTGACCTTCACAAACTTCAATCCCTCCTGGTTGGTTGTCACCATAACCTGGTCGACAATACCGTTCTCTGTACTCCTCAGCGGTGTTGACACATCCCTCTTCGTATGGAACTTGGTTCTCTGCCCCAACTCCTCTTGGTTCGGTGCTATTGGTGCTGTCTTGCCAATGATGATATCCTCACCGGAAACACGCACACCAGGAGCAACCAGCCCATCATCATCAAGTTTGTCATAAGTGCCGTGTTTGAGTCTCAATGTATTCCCTCGAGTAGGTTTCTCGAACTCTTCAACCACAGACATACCAATTCGCTTTTCTTGATCCATGTATGTTCTGAAGAAAAGAGACCGGAAAAGACCTCTGTCGATTGAACTTTGGTTCATGATGACGGAATCTTCCTGGTTGTAACCACTGTAACACATAATAGCCACAATGGCGTTCTGTCCAGCAGGAAGTTCTCGGAATTTGAGGAACTCCATGGAGCGTGTTGTACCAAGCGGTTTCTGGGGATAGTAAAGGATATTTGCCATGGTATCCATCCGTTCTCGGTAGTTTGTTAAGAATACACCCATCGCTTGTTTGCCCATAGCAGATTGGTAGGTGTTACGGGGGGACTATATGTGTTAGCAGCATGTTCACCAAGCACTGGTTGCAGTCAAAAAGTTACCTGATTGTGATCTGGGAATGGAATGATACTGGCACAGATACCCAGAATCATACTTGGGTGAATTTCGCAATGTGTCCATGTATGTGCGAATTTGTTTACTGCACCCTTCACTCGCTGTGCGGGGTCAAGTGTCTGCTGAATTTCGTAACCGGCATGGAACTGCCTCGATGTCTCGAGGTCCTCAGGTGTCATCACGATCATCACAGTTTCTTCTTCCTCAGCATCAATGTATTCTACCACACCGTCTGTCAAAAGACCTTGCCAACCATATCTTTGCGTTTCGTCATCAATTTCCCTATCATCCTCCAGTTTGGTAATGTGGTGTTTCTGCAGGACAAGCTCCCCACGACGTGGGCTCGCCGGATCGTTGTCAACTACGAACAAAGGTCGACAAATCCTTCCTGCATCAGTAAAGATCTTGAACTCTCTGTTACGAATATCTTGAATCAGAGAAACCTCGGAACCAATATGACCTTGCCGTCGGAGTTTCTGAATAGTCCTAACGATGAATCCTGGGTCACGATGGATACCGACCCACACACCATTGACGAAGATCTTTGTTGCATTCGGTGACCTAGATGGCTCGTATTCTTCGAGGACCTCCATATTACGTTGCATCATGAAGTCAACGATAGGCTGCGAAGGTGTACCGACAGAGACATAAGACATGAGTGACAGATTCTTGACCAAACCGCAAGCTTGACCCTCTGGAGTTTCTGCAGGACAGACGAGACCCCAATGGGTGTTGTGGAGCTGGCGGGGCTTTGCGATTTTCCCATCTCGCCCAATAGGTGTGTTCGTCCGACGTAAATGTGATAAAGTAGAAGCAAAGGTATATCGATTCAACACCTGAGAAACACCAGCTCTGGCACTGGCAGCCTTCTTCTGCTCACCCCAGTTTCCTGTGGCAAGAGAGTACTTCAGACCATTGGTGATGGTAGTCGACTTGACAGCTAATGTGAGGTTGAACTCTCTGCTGCTCTCAACGCACTTCTGGAGGTACTTGTATACATCCTTGGTGAGTTTCTTGAACAATGTGCGGAATAGCCCAGCAAGCAATGGTCCAGCCAAGTCAAGACGTTTTTTCCCAAAATGATCTCTGTCGTCTGGGTCTTTACGCTCCAGCGCACAAAGCAACATTTGATGAACCATGTATCCCAAGAAAAATGCCTTCCTTGTTTCACTTCCTTCCTTTTGGGAAATATGCGGTAGAAACTCTTTCTGCAAAATTTCTCTTGCATATCGAACACGCTTGTCCTTCGCAACACCGGAGGAGCTGCCTCTTCGCCCAATGAAATCTAAAGCAATCTCTCTCTTTTGAATAACGAAAGCCTCTTCCAAACATGGCTTCAGCATATCCAACATCTGCACATCGTTTCGGTCATAGCACACGTGATTTAAGATGTCTTCATCTGGAATAACGCCGAGGGCTCTGAAGACAATCGCCACGGGAATATCGCTCTTAATGTATGGTAGAGTCGACTTGATAGTCTGGCCATAACCACCTCTTGAATCCATTTTTCCAAACATTTTAATTTGCATGCTACTTATCAGCCTAGATCCCTTCTCCACAGCACTTCGAATTTCCGCTATGAATGGTGTGGGTGATGGCAGCGCCTTCTTGAAGACCTGCACAATGTTTGCTGCACTTCGCTCCTGAGCGATCAAGACCTTCTCAGATCCATTAATAATGAAGTATCCTCCCTGGTCATAAGGGCACTCATTAAGTTGGTAAAGCTCTGCTTCACCAAATCCCTTCAGGTTGCAGTACTGTGATTTTAGCATCATTGGCATCTTCCCTACGAACACCTGAACTCCTTCCTCGTCTTCACCTCCTGCCTCCGTTTCCCAAAACAACTTCCTGCCCTTTTCCCCTCCCACTGGTGCTCCCTCCTCGTCATCTTCCTCCATTTCATCATCTTCTACTTCCCTGGCAATCATCACCTTCTTCTTCATCTTCACATACAGAGGTGATGAGTATGTCAGGTTCCTCAATCTTGCCTCTTGTGGAATCATATGCGCCGTGTGACCATCCCCTTCAGTCATCGATGGTCTGGACAAGGAGAGATCCTCAAACTTAATCTCGTATCGCCTGAGCACTATGTTGTCGTCGTTTGCAGGTGTGTTTTGGTCCAGGGTAAGGACTGAGTCCTCTTCCACCAGCTCCTGCATCGTCGACATCACGAACTCATCGAAAGAGTCGAGCTGTTGTGAGACGAGACCCTTGGCATCAAAGAAGGAGGAGATAACCTGCCAGCAGTCCTCGCTGGTGATTTCTTCAGGGTTGGCTTCGTCTTCGTAATCATCCATGGGGTCAGCCATGCTGTCGGCCATGGTGTCTGCTGTCATGGTGCCTGTCGGGGGATTTGATTTTGTGGTAGACTATTGGGCTTTGTTGTTGCTGACAGAGGCTGACCGCCCCGCGAGAGTCGTAGCGAAAACGCGGTCAATTCGCAAAAGACAGCACCGTGGGGAAGAAAATCTCACAAGAGAAAGAACGTGCGGTGCAACAGAAGTTTCGGAGATGTTGTTAATGGGTGGGTGCCGGGGCGTGCGTGACAATGCCGATTGTTGCACAAACTATGAAGCAATTACCTAGTTTTAGCAATAGAGAGGGGCTTGGCATAAGACTAGAATTTACATAAAGCTTCAAATGCCGACTTATCATCCCCGCAAACCAGAGATCATACAATATAGCTCGTTATGTCGTCCATGAGGAATGCCGTTCAGGTGAACACGAGCCCCCAGTCCACAAACGTTCCAAATAGCCTGCTAACTTCCTCCATAGCGGCGCAACCACAAAGAGCGCGCCCAGCCTTTCGAACGCTCAAAATGGGGACTCCTCGAGAAGAAGAAAGACTATAAACTCCGCTCAAAGGACTATAACACCAAAAAAGCCCGCTTAAAAGCGCTCCAAGAGAAAGCCAACGCCCGCAATCCCGATGAGTTCTACTACAGCATGACCAACAGCCAGCGGACTTCTAAGGGTATCCACATTGTTGACCGTGGTAACCGCGCCCTCGACAATGATACCGTTAAGCTACTCAAGACCCAAGACGCTGGATACCTCCGTGTGAAATCGGCTATTGAAAAGAAAGCCATCGAGAGATTGGAAGTTGAGGCGGCGTTGTTGAACTTGGATGGGGTGTCGACATCAGGGAAGAAGAGAAAACATACGGTGTTTGTGGAGTCAAGGGAGGAGGCGAGGGAGTTTGACCCTGTGAAGCATTTTGATACAGTACCGGAGCTGGTAGATAGAGCGGGTAACAGGCTAAGGAAGGTGCAGCTGGTAGAGCTGGAGCTCAAAAGTCAGGTGCCAGTTGAGGATCAACAGTTAAACAGTGAGCAGAAGAGGCTGCAGAAGTTACAAGAACGAAAAAAGAGGATAAAGGCAAGGGAAGGGACATTGAATGAGTTGATACAGAGGATGAAGAGAAGCGAGCAGCTGGAGAAGGCCGAAAGAGAGCTGGCACTACAGCGGGAGAGGTTTGGGAAAGGCGTCGGGTTAGGGAAGCCCGGGAAGTTCTCGAAGGAGAGGAAGAAATAAACCAAACGCAAGCACTTCGAGGCTGGAAGTGACAAGGGGTATAATCTTACGTGTATAGAACTGTGGTTTGTGTGGGTGCTAGTTGTATATATATCTGGTTTCTTTACACGGAGTTCATTGGACAAAATCGTAATTGTTTTTTTCAAGTATAACTTCCTGATGCACATTTCAAAGGGCACGAGATAAGTTTCAGGTAAGAAGAGGCATAGGTCTCAGGGACACATCTCTGTATGTCTTTGGCATTTTACAAAAACTTTGACAAGGATATTGAGATGCAATAGAGCTAAGATATAATTCCATGAAATAATGCACGATGTAAACACCCTTTGCATACTCATCTTGTAAAGGATTGAGGATCATCGTAAGACTAAAATAGTACAACATTTACTGCTGGATATCTCCACCAATTGGCTCCTAGGAAAACAGGGTGCGGTTTTCCGATGAATATATACCTATCATAGCGGAACAAGATAAAACTTACATCTGCAGTTGCATGCATTGTGAACAACGCAATGTCGTGTTTGATTTGCTAATAAGCCGTATTCACGGCCATAGACTGCCCCGGCCCGTATCACTCGGATCGATTGATTGGAGGTCCTCGTAGCCCGTATCACTCAGATCGATTGATTGGAGGTCCTCGTAAGACCACACTGGCAACAGACATGCAGAGAAGGACGAATTCTTAACTCACGACGCTGGCACAATAAAGTGTAGGGCAAGTTTTTTCAGAGAACATGAAAACAGTAACCAACTCAGACAATATAAAATACTTAATAGGCGCTCACAAGATATCAAAAGGACAAGAAGTAGGTGTAAGAAGGTGATCTCGTCGCCTGTTTACCGAAAATCCAGCGGCGTCTCTCATTAGTCGAATAGTGGAGAAAGATTGGAGGTTGTGGGCCATTATCTCTCTCTCATCTCTGCCTCCCATGTAAGTTCAGTATCTGCCGTGCCCCATAATGTAATGAGTGTTATCGGTTCTTGTTGCCCGCATATGCTACCCGCTACCCATCTCACACAGAGGAACTCCTGGAACGAAACATAGATCCCAATCCAAAAAAGAGAGATGGTGTACATCGAGCGGCGGGTGTTTATGCGGTTTTAAAGAGCAACACAGCTAGGTGGTTAACATAGAAATATATGAAGTGCTTTGTCTCTACATTGCGTAAGGAATGCATCGTTAGCACCGGATACTGATCAAAGCAGCAGTTTTGCGTGAATAGACATGGGAATTCTGATCAGGGCTGGGACTCTGGTGGGCATACCATGGGTGACGAAGCTCCCGAAGTTCCTTCCCACGATGCAATGCCCTGAAAGGCCGAGGTTAGTTATACTATGGGCGGAGTGGGTCAGCTAAACATAAGCTCACATGTAGACCCGTGGCGGCTATCGAACTGGAAACTTTGTCAGTTGCTGATTGCTGGGAAAACGTGAAACGCGGTGTCCATCACATACCTCCTTCTTTATGTGTTGAGCAATTTCCTACGAGGTAAAAGTCAATTAGACTGAGACTGATCGTACTGCAGAGCCCATCTGGAGCTACCTTCTCAATGGTGAATTGTCCCATCGCCTCTATGGCTGTTGATACCCCAAATTATCAGTTCCTGTATACGGGACCGGGATTAGGCAGGATGACAACGTACCCACTTGAATCGAATACTGCTGCATCTCCTCGGTCTGTGTGTAATGGAGTTAGTGATTGACGATTCCAAAGAGGAATGATAGAAGGCCATTTGGTATGCTGAGTGGGAGAGACACACCATGTCGGCAGACTTGATGGTAGCTATTCAAACGGCGTATGTCAGCTCGGACAGCTCGGACCCGAGAACGAGGTGTTGAGCGAAGAATTCATGAATACACGATATCCTTCGGTGTATACATGATTACTCTGCAGCTGAGGTATTGGGGGAAGCACGAGATGAGACTCACCCTTGTCTTTACTGTCGACGCCCATTTTGGTTTAAATAGTTCAGGTTTTGTTGAAAGGGATGTGGAGCCAATTATTCGGAACAAAGGCGAAAACGGATGAGTTGGGTGAAAGTGTGTCGATGCTCAGGCTTGGTGGTGGGTGATCAAGGTGTTTATCTTCTATTTTCCTAACTGTACTTCCTAGCGGGGATTGGGTTGATATAGGGACTTGGCGCACCAGTGTGGTCTTGGCAATGTGAAATCTTGGCTCCAAAGTTTAAGAGAAAAATCGATCTCATCTTCTGGGTACGCACCACTGACCATCAGAGGCATGTGAGCTTCCCCATTCTCAACTGAGCTGCTAACAATGGAACTGACTGGGGCACCCAGGCCTTCACGGATATTCATCAAGAACCTTCCTCCGAGCAAGTTTACTGAAAATGACTTCAGAGAACACTTCGGCAAATTTGCTCCCATTACTGATGTCAAGCTAATCCAAAACCGCCGTATTGGATATGTTGGTTTCAAATCACCAGAGGATGCTGAGAGAGCCGTCAAGTATTTCAACAAGTCATTCATCCACATGTCAAGGATAGCTGTTGAAATTGCTAGACCAGTGGGTATCAATTGGTTAAGCCAACGAGGCTCCAGGCTAACCTCAACCAGATTGCAGATAATAATCTCCCAAGGCCATGGAGTGCACATACACCAGGCTCATCAGCATATCAGCGCAAGCACGAGCCAAAGGCCACGGGACAAGACCCCCAAAATTCCCGGAAACGGAAAAGAAATGAAATAGAAGGACCAAATCCTGCTACTGATGCTAAATTGCAAGAGTTTCTGGAAGTCATGCAACCTTCCTCGCAGGCGAAAACATGGTCGAATGGTGAACTGGCTGTTACAAGCCAGGATAATGTCCCAATGATACAAGCGGAGGAAGTTGAATCTGATGGTGAATTCGTCGAGGTTAACACTAAGCCCACTAAATCCACCACTGGTGCACCAAAGGAACCTACTGATGATGTCCTCACTGCGGTCACCGAGGTAGCTAAGGGGGAGCAGCGGGTCATGACGGATGAGGAATGGCTCAGATCAAGAACAAGTCGATTACTTGATTTGACTGATGATATTGAGGGACATCTTGCCCAACTAACCGCAACAGCAGAGGAGCCTCCAGCACCTAAAATTTCTAGGGCCGATGCGGCTTCAGTGATGCAAACTGAGACTAATGAGGAATTGCCAGCAGTTACAGTAGATGAGCAGAAGCCAGACGAGTCCAAGGCTGAAGTCGATGCAGAAATAGAGGAGATCCGTAAATCAGCTAGACTGTTTTTGCGGAACTTACCATATACAACAACAGAAGAAGAGCTTTGGCAAGCCTTCGAGCCTTTTGGTGAACTTGAAGAGGTACTATATTCTCCAAATTTTGTTGCCTTGTATTCCCTTTTCCTTACCCTGCGCTCGGTGATGATAAACCTGATAGGGACATCTTATGCAATGCAAATGATGCCATCATTCGGAATAGATAGTAGAATTATCTGAACAGGCGCATACTTTCCTCATGCTGCATCTGGTCTTCCTCTTGGATGAAAGCTAACATTTTGAGCTTTCAGGCACACCTTGTACTGGATACCAAAACCAACCAAAGCAAAGGGTTTGCCTTTATTTTATATAAATCTCCTGCAGATGCAGTGGATGCGTATCAAGCAATGGATAAAAAGATCTTTCAGGGGCGGTTGCTTCATATCATAGCAGGCGCTGCAAAAAGAGAGAACAAACTGGATGAATTTGCCATAGCCAAACTACCGTTAAAAAAGCAGCTGGAATTAAAGAGAAAATCTTCTGCTACAAATTCGTTCAATTGGAACTCGATGTACATGAATGTGCGTTTACTGCTTGTGTCCACGCTGCCTGCCTTCCCCGTGCTAATGATGACGAAGATCGATGCTGTAATTTCCTCCATGGCCGAGCGACTGGGAGTATCTAAGTCTGAACTTCTCGATCCTACATCTGCAGACGCCGCAGTAAAGCAGGCCCACGCCGAAACCCAGGTTATCCAAGAGACGAAACAGTACTTCAAGGACAATGGCGTCAACCTCGAGGCGTTCGGGAAGAACCCGAAATATCGGCAAAAAGACGATAAAGTCATCCTGATCAAAAACTTTCCATATGGGACAACACAAGAAGAGATCACGAAAATGTTTGGGGAATTTGGCCAACTTGGGAGAGTCCTTATGCCACCAGCTGGGACCATTGCCATCGTGGAATTCGTACAGGCGCCCGTTGCTCGTGCGGCATATGCCAGTATGGCATATCGGCGGTTCAAAAACACAGTGTTATACCTAGAGAAGGCACCAAAGAATCTACTGGATCCAGGCTTTGTCCCTATCACTTTAGCCACTACTACAACCGGGACTGCTCCTGGCGCAAAGGTTCCAAAATTAACCCCCCAGGAACTTCTCCAACCAGATGAAGCAGAGGAAGTGGATACCACTACGCTCTACGTGCGCAACCTGAACTTCTCCACCACAACCGCCGATCTCACCAGAGTCTTTTCACCAATCGATGGCTTCCGCAAAGCTACTGTGAAGATGAAAAGCGACCTGAGGAAACCTGGTGCAACACTCAGCATGGGGTTCGGGTTTGTGGAGTTCAAAACAAAGGCGAAAGCACATGCTGCTATGGCGGCTATGAACGGTTATACATTGGATGGACATCAATTGCTAGTGAAGGCCTCCCACCGGGGAGCTGATACTGCTGCTGAACAAAGGAAGGAAGACATAGCGAAGAAAGTTGTTGGAAACAAGACCAAGGTCATTCTCAAGAACTTGCCCTTCGAAGCCACGGAGAAGGATATTAGGCGGCTTGTTGCGTATGCCCTCCACCCTTACCGTCACATCCCATACATACATTGTAGCTGACGTCCTGACCCGCTTGAAGCCCCTACGGAAAACTCAAAGCTGTCCGTCTTCCTAAGAAATTCGGTTCCCGCTCCTCGGGATTTGCGTTTGCGGAGTTTATCAGCGCGAAGGAGGCTGCTACTGCTATGGGTACGCTCAAGGATACCCACTTCCTCGGAAGGAAATTGGTGCTCGAGTGGTCGAACCAGGAAGTGGTCAGTGCGGAGGAGGAGATTGGGAAGATGCAGAAGAAAGCGGGTAGGCAGATTTCGTTGATGGCGACTCAGGCCTTGAGGGAGAGTAATAAAAGACGAAAATTCACTGTAGATGGGGGAAGGGAAGATGAGTAGCCTAGGTGGCTGTTGTTACTGGAGTTTGGTGACGAAATTGTTTATGATATAGTTTTGTTACGTAGAGTTTGCCACTTTTCATGAGATAGTCCTGTATCTCGAGATGCCATAAAGTATTTACTACTAGATTTCCTTTCTCATTCTTTCTACACCTCTCTTCTACTCTACAACAACCTAAACATACACAACAACCATACCACCGAGCACACCCTTAACACTCACAACAACCTAAACAGTAACAACATCTAGCCTGCCAGCCAGCCTTCTACCTCCAGCTGCCCACTCAAGCTCGCCCCCTACTAAAGGTAGCCTCCTACTCAAAAGTTATAGTAAGTGGACTATTACTTGTGTACAAACATAGACTAATTTAAAGTCAAATAGATGTCCGTGGCCCTCACGCAACCTGCCCCTCTGATCTCCACCTCCTTAGAATCCTTGGTGCAATCATGGCTGGCATATATTGATCAACGATATCCCAACTCAACCCACAAGCTCTTCAGTCATTCTACAATCTACTATCGAGACCAATCCCATAAAAACAACTGGCTCAATACCCCTAGCTGTTGCGACTTTTGGGATATGGCTAAGTTTGCTGACTGGCTGGGAATGAAGCTTGGGAGTGCAACAATTAGGATGGGCCTGTTCATTAGCATGCAGGAGTCGTGGGTTGGGAAACAGAATCCGGAACACAAATACAAGTATCATGTTTGGTGTGCAGCTTTAAGACCTGCACCCTCCGGCATAAGGGGAAAAGAATTAATCTTTTGGGGCAATGACTGGGAGCGGACGAAGACAAGATTATTGGCAGAAAAGAAGAGAATGATTGCGGTTTATGCGTTAATTGGGGGACAATATATGTTGTACCAGCACTTGAAGAAAAAGGCGAGGATGAATATATACAATGAAACTGAGCGTATTAATGCCGTTGTAGAACAATATCTGCGTGGGTATTGTTTTACGATTTCTCCCATTTTCTAAGTACATTTTCCTCCGCCTTCGGCTTGGCCCAAAAGGCCAGACTAACCATCCAGACTGTTAAAATTTGGCCTGATTCCCAGGTTAAAAATTAAGAAATTATATTTAGTAATATGCCTTTCCATAGGACTCCTCCATGTACAATAATTATCAAGTACCATAACAACCATGCTATCGAGCACCAGTCCTCGTCTTCCTCGCATAACCCACCAAACTCTCAATCACCGTCTCAAACGTCTCCTTATCCCCCATTGCTCCATCCCTCTTCTTCAGCCACCAAGTTAATAGCTCACTCGCTGTACTCGTCAACTCTTGCAACGTCTTTATATGCTCTCTTAAATCCTTCTCCCTCATCCCCTCCAACACCAAGTCACTCGTTATGCATAATATCCTCGCCGCAGGCCCATCGAACTCTGGCATCGGAGGGTCCTTATCCACCTTCGACGCTCTGTGAGAAGATTGTGCTCGACTACCCGTTGCTGCCCGATTGCGAGATTTACTTCGATTACGTCTTGATACCCCGGAAGCTGAGTCTATTAATGAACGACGGGAAGATAGGGTAGATGAGGAGGTGGGGTGTGCAGAGAGGGCTTTGGTGGAGGGAAGGACGAGCTTTTTTTGTTTTGAGGCAGGGAGGATTTCGTCGAGGTCTACAGGGACCCCAAGGGAGACGAGAAAGAGGCGGCGAATGCGGGAGCGTTTCCAGTCTGGGGGTTGGAGAGGTGGGGGGCAAACGAGCTGATTCCATAATGATTCACTAGGGAAAGATATATATTAGCTAGCTCTAGCTCAAGGCCACCGTAGGGAAGAATATCACCTTCTCTCCGTGAGGAACATGCCAGTTCGTGTTCGCTGAAGTGGCTTTTTGGGTGGGTTGGTCCCATCAATGGGATATAACTTGCTCACGATCTCACAGATCGTAGACTGTGCATCCTCGCTGTTGTCGAAGGTACTAAAGTCAATGACGGGCTGAATTGATGTTAGTATCTATAAAAGATGTATGCCTATGGATAGGGGGGTGAGATACCACAGGAAGCGCTGGAACTGCTGATGTTGGTGGTTCAGAAAACTCTGGTACACTGCTTTCTTCAAACCCCTCAAAGTCGTCAAAGCCATCGTCTCCTTCTACAGCTTCGCCAAAATCGTCGAAATCATCACCAAACTCGTCCGCAAACTCGTCTGCAAACCCGTAGTCTTTGTCCTTAGCTTTCTCTGTCTGACTCAAATCACCTCTAAAGCTAATGGCTTTTCCCTTTCCTTCCTCTACCCTGCCGTCTGTGAAAGTAATAGCTGCCTTCGCCCCGTTGTCTTTCACAGCTTCACCGCTCTCCGCCTTTATCCCAGTCTCTGCCTTCTGGTCAACCTTCGTCTGTATATCTAGCCCTTGTTGTGTAGTTGTGTCAATAGTGTTTCCTCCATCTTCTCCTTTCTCCCTCTTGGGCTCCAGTCTCGTGTCTGGTATTATGGGCACATTATCACCATCCAATAACCACACAGTATTGTCTGCTTCCTGAACCGCTACTTCTGCTTTAGTGCCAGCTACCGAGTCCACGGACCCATTAAGTCTTATAACAGATGGAGACAATTTCGTTGGTGTAGGTAGATCATCTTCACTCTCCAGATGCAATGGAGCTCTAACTGGGGTGTTGGGAGTATCGTCAAAGCTTTCGTCCCTCATACCTTCAGTAGCGTCTGAGAAGTGGTCTTCTTCGGCTGAAACGTCTGTGGATATACGCTTAGCTGCTTAGTTCACTCTAGGAGGTATAACTTACATCCGGGAGTTACTGGTGGTGAGAAATAAGTATCAATGCCCAGATAACCTGGGGACTGGGGGGGTGAGCCAGCCATGGATGTAGTCGGACTCTATTCAGATAGAGTATCGAGCATGGTTTCAGTCAACTTCACTCTTCAAAAATTCTAGAGCTTGGAGCTTAATGGTTACTTTAAGGATGCGTTTCTGAAGAGAGGGCAAGATGGTACTGTAAGTATAATGTAACCCCTGCATACAAATGTATCTGGCATTGGGGGGTTTCTCCAAGCGAGTTTAGTTAGACTCTCCGCATATCCGGAACTTAATAAACCTCGTAGATGAGAACTATGTATTGTATTATTATGGCTTCAAGAATGTTTTTTTTCCAAACCGAAAGGAGGCAGCAGCTGTACTCTCAAAGGAGTATTGAAAATGGGTTTTCCGACTCGATGATCTTTGAGCATCTGCCTTGTTGAGTTCGACTGTAAGTACTTGTACCAAGTTATGCTCAACACTAGGGAGGGCTTGCCCTTGCAACAGATTTACTGCGCCAAGTCCACACAATCTGCCTTGTCAAATCTCACTTGACACACCGAGTACCCGACCTCACGCTACAGATATCGCCATCCGCTCTCCAGCAAAGAACAGTATCAGCCACGATGTCTGAATCTCCAGTTACTATCCGTACCCGCAAGTTCATCAGGAACCCCTTGTTGGCTCGCAAACAGATGGTTGTGTATGTTTAGCCCTACCAGTTTCGGATTAGATGAAAGAGAAAGCAGAATACTTTTTAAGACGGGTTGTTACCACGGGGTGGAGTGGAAGGGTTGTCACTGCAAATCTGGGTGGAATAATGGCTGATATCGACTTGCCAATGCAGCGACATCCTCCATCCTAACCGACCCAGTAAGATTTCTTCAAATGTTTGACGTGTCATCGATTGCTGACTTCTATCATAAGACGTTTCCAAGGATGACCTCCGCAAGAAGCTCGCCGAAACCTACAAGGTTGAGAAGAACACCGTCTCCGTTTTCGGGATGCGAACCCACTATGGTGGTAGCAAGACCACTGGTTTCGCTCTCATCTACGACACTTACGAAGCGTTGAAGAAATTCGAGCCTCACTACAGACTTGTCCGATATGGCGAGGCCAAGAAGATTGAGAAACCTTCCCGCCAACAGCGTATGTTTCGTTAATCATATGTCACTATGCAGTTACAAATTACTGATCTACCGTTTGTACAGGCAAGCAACGCAAGAACAAGGGCAAGGAGATCCGTGGTACCCAGAGGAACGCCAACAAGAAGACCGAGAAGAAGGCCAAGAAGTAAACATTTTACATCTCTGGAAAGATTGGGATCTTATGGCAATCTTGCTCGACATCATAGGCAAAATGTAGGGCGTGGGCGGTTCGTTTACCCCTGTGCCTTTTCACGATGGTGCACAGTATTACCACTTAAGTTCCCAATCCACACCATGCAGGCTGAATCATGTGATGCTATGGGGTCAAAATACATTGGGATGGGTGTTAATCTTTTCTTTTTAATTTTTCTTTTTCTTCTGGGCGAATCAAAAGGAATCAGGGTTATCAGGCGTCACGGAGTGATTGAGGTTTTCTCTGTGTAATTCTCGTCTTCGATTGCTGTAAAATCCGCACAGTGAATGCTTCCCATTGGCCGGGAACACGAGAAAATCATATAAAGTGACTTGCCGCGGTGTTGTATTATAATTATTGAGTTTACATTTGTATCGCTACGATGAAAGAACTCATCGTAGCGATACAATCTCTGATTATAATTATTGGTGGAGTTTTATGAATGATGTAGATTTATGCAAGCAATCCCTGCAAAAACCCCTTCCAGGTAAAAAACAACGACGCAATCCAAACAACCTCAGACATCGTCGACAACCAGGAAATAACCAACGCGAAAGCACTCCAAAACCTGCCTGTTTGCCGCTCTGCTGGTACGCGTTCCTGTCAGCCGCAATCACCTGAACACCAAGACCCCAAAGCAGGGCCACAGAAATGTCTAATAACCAAGGAGGAGGACCCTTCGGATCTGGGGCTGGGGGGTCATCAGAATCATTTGGGTCAGGGACATCATCAGGTACCCCAAGCGGGGGACTGTTTGGACCGAACCCAACTCTCTTTGGGAGCAAGCCTTCACCCTTTGGGCCGCCAGCTTCAACACAAGCTGGCGCATCTATACCTTCTACGAGCACCAGTGGAGGCTTCTTTGGGGGCACATCAGGGATTTTTGGTGGGGCGAGCGGACGAGCGTCGACACCCACAACCAATACACCAACATTTTCAGGATTTGCTGCAGCCCCAACTACGGCCTTTGGGGGGGCTGGTGCCACCGGAGCTTCTGCACTGTTTGGGAATACGTCTTTTGGAAAGCCACCTACGACTCCCGCAGCTGTATCTACTCCTGCCCCCACAATCTTTGGAGCAAACAAGCCCGCAGCTCCCACAGGTGGGCTATTCGGCAATTCCTCTAGTGGAGGTGATAAACCTACTACAACCACCGGAGACGCGTCAAAGCCAATGTTCGGACCAGCAGCAACATCACAGGCCACGGACAAGACGACCGCCGCCTCACCAGGCGTATTTCCTACTGCCAACGCTGGATCTACACCAGCTCCTGGGGTTTTCGGACCGAACATCTTCGGAGGTGCACCAAAAACCGCTGAAACAATGCCCACATTTGGTACACAAGCCTCAACTACATCGGCGCCAACAAAAACAACTACCAGTAATATGTTTGGGGGTGGTGCAGCCACTACCAAGTCAAATATCTTTGGAAGTGCCCAAGCCAGTAAGTGATAATGCCCTTTGAACTTGGGAGCTCACTAATAGAACTCGAACAGCTCCAACCACAGCTGCCACTACTGCTCCATCGGTTTTCGGTGGTGCTGGTACGGCTACACAAAAACCTTTGTTCTCTGCCCCAGTAGCTTCAACGCCCACAGCTACTACTGCACCGACCCCAAACCTGTTTAGTACTTCCAGCACAGCAGCTACACCTGCCCCTACATCAACCACCTCAAATATTTTTGGCTCCGCTCCAGCTGCTGGTGCTGACAAGACTACAGCCCCAACCCCAGCGCCTACTACATCTACTGCGTCAACCCAAAATCTCTTTAGCAACACGCCAGCCACGGTTACTGCGCCTGCTTCAGCTAGCACAACCACTACAGCTACCACAACATCATCTCTCGGTGCAGGGTCACTATTAGGCAACAAACCCACTGCATCGACTATCACCCCCACTGCCCCAGGTAGCACTTCTACCACCACTACTGCAGGGGCTACTGACTCGAATAATCTTGCAGCTCCAGCCATGGCCACCTCTGCATCTGCCCCTAACCCTGCCCAGTCTCGACTGAAAAATAAATCTATGGAAGAAATAATGTCACGTTGGCTTAATGACACAACAAAATACAAAGCTCAATTCCACCGCCAGGCAGAGGAGATTAAGAAGTGGGATCAGATGCTCATAGAAAATGGGGAAAAGATCTCCAAACTTTACCAGGACACAATAGAGGAGGAGAAGAAGCAAAATAGGGTGGAGACTCAATTGATGTACCTTGAGAACGAACAGAAGGAATTGAGTGAGGTTCTTGACCACTATGAAACTGTGGTGAAGAATCTGTTTGATGGACAGATGGGCGGATACGAGGGGATGCAGCCGGCAGATCTGGAGAGGGAGAAAACATACCATACAGCACAATTATTGAATGACCATCTGGAGCAGATGGGCAAGGATTTGGTGGGGTTAATTGATGAGATTAACAAAGCAAGCACGACCATCAATAAGACGACGAACCAGGAAGATCCGGTAAGCTCCTTTGTTTCCAAGGGTTCTCGATGGAAAACATGAACTAACCAAGATGCTTGTCTGCTATACAGCTCTCTCAGATTGTCAGGGTTCTCAACAACCATTTGTCTAGCTTACAGTGGATTGATACTCATACAAATTCTATTGTAGGTTACTCCTTTATTCTTTGAATGTATGGCCACAGTTGACTAAGGAAGTAACTTATCGATATTATAGCAAGAGAAAATCCAAGAGGCACAGAAGAAGGCCAAGGAGAATGGTAGCAATCGGTTCCAAGAGGACGATTTTCTGGCTTCACACGCATCGTATAGAACAACTTACAGGTGATTCTTAGATGGAGAGGTTAATGACACAGATACCGGGGGGTTACGGGGGCTAGACATTCTTGTGTGTGTTACCACCATTCTTTCTGTTCATGTGAAAATGCTGCATGACTTTTCTTGCTATCTGGACTATCCCAGGCTCCCATGTGACTGTGAGAAAAATATATATTAACCTTTCGTTTGAAAATGATATTGTGGAGAAGTGT
>Ga0307514_10002227_pt1 | contig 20686 bp, 11 predicted proteins | sample 16_EM_MG_FD_203088 | JGI IMG/M metagenome (GOLD analysis project Ga0307514, IMG submission 203088) | Populus trichocarpa ectomycorrhiza microbial communities from riparian zone in the Pacific Northwest, United States - 16_EM | ecosystem: Host-associated > Plants > Roots > Unclassified | place...
TGGCGCCGTCCACCGCGGCGGCTTCCTCCAGCTCGCCGGGCACGCTGTCGTAATAGCCCTTGATCAGCCAGATGTGCTGGGCCACGCCGCCGGTGTAGGCCAGCGCCAGGCTCCAGTGGCTGTTCAAGCCCAGCCAGGGCACGGCCTCGCCGATGCGGTCGAACAGCGCGTAGATGGCCACCAGCGCCAGCACCGACGGGAACATCTGCAGCAGCAGCAAGGCGTTCAGCGTCGCGTCCCGCCCGCGAAAGCGCATGCGCGCAAACGCATAGGCGCTGGTGATGGAAAGCAGCAGCGAAACGGTGGCCGAGATGCCGGCCACCTTGAACGAGTTCAGGATCCACTGCAGCACCGGGAACGGCGGGTGGATCATCTGCCCGTCGGCGTCCTGGTAGGAGATGCCCAGCGCCAGCTTCCAGTGCTCGAAGCTGATCTCCGGCGGGATCAAGTGTCCGCCGGCGAAATTGCCCGGCCGCAGCGAGATCGACAGGATCATCAGGAACGGCGTGATGGTCAGGCCAATGAAGGCCAGCAGCGCCACGTGCATGCCCAGCACGCGCCAGCGCTGGGACTTCTTCAGGACGATGGCCATGAATAAGCTATCTCAATTGATCAACGCTGCTCGCGCCCGACCTTGAACAGCTTCAGGTTCACGATCGCCAGCGTCGCGACCATCAGGAACACGATGGACGAGATCGCGCAGGCCAGCGCGTAGTTCTGCCCCGAGTCCTGGAAGGCAATGCGGTAGGTGTACGAGGCCAGCAGGTCGGTGGCGCCCACAGGCACGGCGGTGTCCAGGTAGTCCGGCGCGCCATTGGTCAGCAGCGCGATCAGCGTCAGGTTGTTGAAGTTGGTCGCAAACGATGCAATGAGCAGCGGCGCGATGGGCCGGGCGATCAGCGGCAGCGTGATGCGGAAGAAGTTCGTCAGCGGGCCGGCGCCGGCCAGCGCCGAAGCTTCGTACAGCTCGTCGGGGATCGCCTTGATCAGGCCCATCGACAGAATCATCATGTACGGATAGCCCAGCCACGCATTGACCAGCAGCACCATGCTGCGCGCCAGCGTCGCGTCCGAGAACCAGCCGGGGCGGATGCCGAACAGCTGGTCCAGCACCAGGTTGATCTCGCCCAGGTTTTCGTTGAACAGGCCGCGGAACACCGGGATGGAGATGAAGGCCGGCACCGCATACGGCAGGAACAGCATCAGCCGGTAGAAGTTGCGCCCGCGCAGCGCGTCCCAGTTCAGCGCGACTGCCAGCACCACACCAATGGCGAAGGTGAACAGCGTGTTGAGGGCGGCGAAGCTCACCGTCCACGCGAACACGCGCAGGAAGGGTTCGAGGAAGCGCTGCTCGGTGAAGATGCGCACGTAGTTGTGCCAGCCCACAGAAGCGCGAAAGCCGGGCTGCAGCGTCTTTCCGTCGGCCCGCTGCCAGTAGCCTGCCGCCCAGTTGGCCTGGATGCGCACGCCGTCGGCGTTGTCGGTCAGCGTGCCGTCGGCGTTGCGGGTGTAGGCCGGGCGGCTGGCGGCGAAGCGGCGCAGGCTGCTCTGGTGCAGCTCGGTGCCGTCCGGCAGCTCGGCGGTGACCTGCTTCAGCGCTTCCTGCAGCGCGATCACGCGCTTGAGCGGCAGCGCGGTGCCGGCGGGCTCGTCGGCCACCGTTTCGGCCTTGACGCGCTGCGCGGCACCTGGCGCAAACGACGCGCTCAAGTAGTGCTGGCCGGCCTCATCGGCAAAGGCCAGGCGGTAGCGGTTGGCATCTTCCAGCAGCTTGAAGTCCAGCCCGGCGCCGTCGCTGTTGCTGCGGCTCAGCAGCACTTCGGTGGCACGCTCGAAGGTGAGCAGGTGGTCCGAGCTGTAGTTGGTGAAGCTGATCGCCACCGTGTAGCCCATGGGCACGACGATGAAGACCAGCGCCGCCAGCACGCCAGGCACCACATAGCGCCAGGCGTAGAAGCGCGGCGACAGGTAGATGAAGACCGCCACGCCCAGCACCGCCAGCACGCCAGCGGCCGCGGCCGGCTGGTGCGCGGCCAGCAGCAGCACGACGATGGCCAGCGCTGCCAGCAATGCCAGCACACCCAGCAGCACCACCACCGCATGCAGCCGGCTGAAGCGAGGCGAAGGGACTTCCACCTTGCGCATGCTCAGCGCAGTCATGGCCGGGCTGCCAGGCGCCGCAGTGCGAGGCCGTCTTCGCCGAACACGTGCAGGTGCTCGGTCGGCAGCCGCAGGCCCACTGCGTCGCCCACCACCACCGCGCTGTCGCCCGGCAGGCGCACAACCAGCGCGCGCTCGGGCGTGCCGCCATGCGCGGCGTCCACGTAGGCGAAGGTGGTGTCGCCCAGGTGCTCGACCCACTGGATGCGGCCACCGAGCACGTTGCCGCTGGCCGATTCGCACAGCACCAGGTGCTCGCTGCGCACGCCCAGCGTGACCTTGGCGCCCACCGCCAGGCCATCGGGTGAAACACCGGCCGTCACCTGCGTGCCGTCGCGCAGCGCGACCGTGACGCCGCTCGGCGCCAGCGACACGACCTGCGCGCTCAGCAGGTTCATCTGCGGCGAGCCGATGAAGCGGGCCACGAACAGGTTGCGCGGGTTCTGGTACAGGTCCATCGGCGTGCCGACCTGGGCGACGCTGCCGTGGCGCGTCATGTCCTCGCCGGTGTGCAGCAGCACGATCTTGTCGCCCAGCGTCATCGCCTCGACCTGATCGTGCGTAACGTAGACGGTGCTGGCGCGGCCGTATTCGCGGTGCATGCGCGCGATTTCCAGCCGGGTCTGGGTGCGCAGCGCGGCGTCCAGGTTGGACAGCGGCTCGTCGAACAGGAACACGCCCGGATTGCGCACCAACGCACGGCCAATCGCCACCCGCTGCCGCTGCCCACCGGACAGCGCACGCGGCTTGCGCTCCAGCAGGTGCTCGATCTCCAGCACCTTCGCGATCTGCCCGACGCGTGTGCGGATCTCCGGGCCTTTCATGCCGGAGAGCTTGAGCCCAAACGAGATGTTCTGCGACACGCTCAGGTGCGGGTACAGCGCGTAGTTCTGGAACACCATCGCCACGTCGCGCTCCGAGGGCGCCAGATCGTTGACAGGCTTGCCGCCGATGCGAAGCGTGCCGCCGGTGATGTCTTCCAGCCCGGCAATCATGCGCAGCAGCGTGGACTTGCCGCAGCCGCTGGGGCCGACGAAGACGCAGAACTCGCCGTCGGCAATCTCGAGCGAGACGTCGCGCACGATGTCGGCGCCGCCGTCGTAGCGCTTGAACAGGTGTTCCAGGGTCACACTGGCCATGGGATTTCCGATTCGGTTGTCAGAGGCTCATGCCAACTGAAGTGGCAAGCGCAATTCGCGCCGCGTGTGCAGCGCCACGCTGGCCAGCGTGGGCCGCCCACCCACCTCGCGCAAGCGCTCGCGCGCGAAGGCTTCGAGGAAGATGGGCGCTTCGGGGTCGGCCGCCAGCACCGCCAGTTCCAGCACCGGCCAGCGGCCATCTGAGTGCCCCCAGGGCTGGGCGATACCCAGCCCGCCCCCCGTGGGGGACAAGGCAACTTGGGACGGCCCGGCGTTCCCTTGCACGACAAAACGGTCCACGCCAATCTGCCAGAGCTCACCGTCGTAGAAATGGTCGTCCACCAGCTCGCCGTCTGCATACAGCCTCGCCGCGTCGCCCAGGTAGTCCAGCACCAGCATCACGCGGCCAGGGCCTTGCGCCAGCTCGGCCGGCAGGTCCAGGCGCCAGCGCGTGGCCTGGGCGTAAGCCTCGTCGTCCGGCGCCAGCGGCGTGGACTTGCCGCGCCAGGCCACGTGCGGGCCCAGGCGCACGGGCGGCGGGCTCGGGTTGTCGTGCAGCAGCGCGAGCGCCACCTCGCCGGGCACGCGCGTGGGCAGCGAGGCAATCTGCACGGCGAAGCCCGCAGCCACCTCGTTCGCCGGCCACACCTGCACTTGCGCCAGGCCATCGTCGGCCACCGAGACCACCGCCTCGTCGCCGTCCAGGTAGAGCGGCTGCGGACTGATCAGCAGTCGATCGCGGCCATGCAGCTTCGCGTGCAGGCATTGGTCGGCCAGCGCCTGCGGCAGCAGCACGACGCTGTGGACCGCGCCGGTGGCATCGGTCACACGCAGCAGGCGCGGCGCGATGGTGACGGCGATGTCCAGCTGCCAGCCTTGCGCGTCCTGGAGAACCACGTCGGCCGCTGTCAAATCAGTGACCTCAATAGACGAAGCTTCGAAGCTGAGCTTGGCGCCGAACTCCGGCAGCGCAAACGCGACCAGCACCTGCGTGCCATCCGGTTCGGTCCAGCGCGTGAGCGGCTGCACGGTGGCGTGAGCCAGGCGGGCCGCGCCCAGGCGCAGGCCGATGGGCCAGATGAAGCTGAGGCCGCTGGGCACCTGCACCGGTGTGGCCGGCAGCAGCGTGCAGCCGCCGCCGTGCTGCACCTCGACCTGCACGCCGGAGAAGGCCGGCAGCGGGTGGTGGCGCAGGTGGTTATTGACGAACAGGAAGCCACTGTCGCCAGCGCCGCGCAGCGAGACACGCAGGCGGCTGCGGTCTTCCGGCCCGCTGGCGCGCTCGGCAGGCAGCACGGCCTCCATCGCGGCCAGCTCGTCGCCAAACGCGGCCATGAACTGGTGCAGGCAGCGCAGCCGGCCGTAGGAGGCTCGCACCTGGCCGTACTGGCCCAGGGGAGTGCGGAAGTCGTAGTTCAGCACCGGCACGTCGTTCGGGTAGCCGGTGTCCTGGGTTTCCTGCAGGCGCGCGCCGGGCACCAGGGCGGCAGGATTGCAACCGCCGTGGTACATGTAATACCCATAGAGGTTGGCCCCGGAGCCGACCTGCACCAGCGCGGTGGCGGCCACATCCTGCAGCGTGACGACCGGGCGGCGGTGGTAAGACACGTGCATGCCGCCGCCGGCCTCGGCGAGGAAAAACGGGTAGTGCGAAGGGTCAATGCGGCCTTCGGCCGGTGTGCCGCCGACATTGCCCATCTCGCCGATCGCGCGGCTGGTGTCGAACAGGAACACGCCAGACGGCGGCAGCGGTTCGGTGGCGCCGCTCCAGAAGCCGTCGGCATAGGCGCCGGAGACGGGGATGACCTCGCGCTCGGGAATGTCCAGCGTGGGCCAGCCGGTCACGGTGTAGAGCGGCACGGTGAGGCCGCTGTCGATGGCGATGCCGCGCAGCGCCTCGATGTGCTCGGCGCCGCGGCCTGGGCCGACCTGGTCGTATTCGTTTTCCAGCTGCAGGCCGATGACCGGACCGCCGTCGCACCACAGCAGGCCGCGCAGCTGCTCACCGATCTGGCCGTAGAAGCGGCGCACCGCGGCCAGGTAGGCCTCGTTGTTGTTGCGCACCGGGCCTTTGGCCATCACCCAGTCCGGCAGGCCGCCGTAGCGGGCCTCGGCATGCACCCAGGGGCCGGGGCGCAGGTAGAACAGCAAGCCCGCTTCGGCCGCCAGTTCGACGAAGCGGCGCAGGTTGCGCTGGCCGGTCCAGGCGAACTCGCCACGGCGCTCTTCGTGGTGGTTCCAGAAGACGTAGCTGGCGACGATGTTCACACCACCGGCGGCCATCTTCAGCAGCTCGGTGCGCCACTCGTTTTCCGGGAAGCGCGAGTAGTGGAACTCGCCCATCACCGGCATCCAGGGCTTGCCGTCCAGCGTCAGCCAGCGGCTGTTGACGGCCAGGCTGCGGTCGGCCCGCGGGTACTGCCCCAGGTTCAGGAAACCGGATTCGGCACGCGCCGGTGCGGGCGGCAGCTGCAAACCCAGCGGGCCGCTCAGCGGGAGGGAAGACGGGAGGTTCATCGGCGCAGGGAATGAAGGCGGAATGCCTTGTTAAGCGATTAACTTCCGGCAGTGTGTCGGCTGCATTCCGCCCGAGCCAGCGGGAAAACCCTCAACGTTTTCGGCGCAGCAGGGACAGGCCGCTTGGCCGGCAAGACCGCCATTGACGGGCAAAGGATTAAGCGTTTAATCTATGCACACCAAAACTTTTCCTGGGCCTGCGCCATGAAGCTGGGCGTCTGTTATTACCCCGAGCAGTGGGACGAATCGCTGTGGGCCTCGGACGCGCGCCGCATGGCCGAGCTGGGCCTGTCAACGGTGCGCATCGCCGAGTTCGCCTGGGCGCTGATCGAGCCGGCCCCCGGCCGCTTCGAGTGGGACTGGCTGGACCGGGCAGTCAACACGCTGGCCGAAGCCGGGCTGGAAGTCGTGCTGGGCACGCCGACCGCCGCGCCGCCGCAGTGGCTGGTCGAGCAGCATCCGGACGTGCTGGCAGTGGATGCACATGGGTGCACCAAGCAGTTCGGCTCGCGCCGCCACTACTGCTTTTCCAGCGAGACCTTCCACACCGCCAGCGCCCGCGTGGTGACGGCGATGGCCGAGCGCTATGGCCGCCACCCGGCCGTGATCGCCTGGCAGACCGACAACGAATACGGCTGCCACGACACCACCGTGTCCTACTCGCCCAACGCGCTGAAGCGCTTCCGCGCCTGGCTGGCCGAGCGCTACGGCAGCATCGAAGCGCTGAACCAGGCCTGGGGCAATGTCTTCTGGAGCATGACTTACGGCAGCTTCGACGACGTGGGCCTGCCGGTGGCGATGCCGGCACCGCCCAACCCCTCGCAGCTGCTGGCCTTCCAGCGCTTCGCTTCCGACGAGGTGCTGCGCTACAACCGCATGCAGGTCGAGATCCTGCGCCGGCACGCGCCGGGCCGGCCGGTGCTGCACAACTTCATGGGTTTCTTCGGCAACTTCGAGCACCACGAGATGGGCCGCGACCTGGACATTGCCAGCTGGGACAGCTACCCGCTGGGCCACCTGGACGGCATGAACGTGGCCAGCGAAGCCGAGAAGCTGGCCCACCGGCGCACCGGCCACCCGGACATCGCGGCGTTCAACCACGACCTCTACCGCGGCGTGGTCGCCGGTGGCCGCTGGTGGGTGATGGAGCAGCAGGCCGGCGCTGTGAACTGGGCGCCCTGGAACGCGCTGCCGCTGCCCGGCATGGTGCGCGCGTGGACCTGGGAGGCCTTTGCGCACGGCGCCGAGCTGGTCTCCTACTTCCGCTTGCGCCAGGTGCCGTACGCGCAAGAGCAGCTGCACTCCGGCCTGAACACGCCCGACAACCTGCTGGCCACCGGCGGCGAAGAGGCCGCGCAGGTGGCGCGCGAGCTGGCCACCGTGCCGGTGGAAACCAGCCGGCCGGCGCGCGTGGCGCTGGTGGTGGACTACGCCGGCAAGTGGGCGATCGACGCCTTGCCCAACAGCGCCGACTTCGAGGTGCACACGCTGCAGCTGCGCTGGTACAGCGCGCTGCGCCGCCTGGGGCTGGACGTGGACGTGCTGCCGGCCTCGGCCGATTTCAGCGGCTACCAGCTGGTGGCGGTGCCCACGCTGCCAGTCGTCTCGCCGGATTTCGTGGACCGCCTGCAGCGCAGCGGCGCGCAGCTGGTGTTCGGCCCGCGCAGCGGCTCGCGCACGGCCGAGATGCACATTGCCGAAGGCCTGCCCCCCGGGCCGCTGCGCGCCCTCTTCCCAGGTCTGCGCGTGACCGCGGTCGAAGGCCTACGGCCCGGCATTGCGCTGCCAGTCTCGCTGGGCGACACGTCGGCCCAAGTGACGCGCTGGCGCGACGTGCTGGACCTGCCGGCCGGGTTGACGGCCGAGGCAAGCTACCCGGACGGCCACGCGGCCGTCGTGCAACACGGCGCTGCTCGCTATGTGAGCGGCTGGCTGTGCGACGCGGGACTGGGCGCGGTGATGGCCCGCGCCGCAAGCGCGGCCGGCCTGCCTGCGCAGCCGCTGCCCGAAGGCCTGCGGCTGCGGCGGCGCGGCAGGCTGCAGTTCGCCGTCCACTATGGCGAGCAAGCGGTGCAGCTGCCCGCGCCGGCCGACGCACGCTTCGTGCTCGGCGGCCCGGTACTGGAAGCCGGCGGCGTGGCTGCCTGGTGGCTGGACTGAGCCCTTTGTCGACCCGGGCCGCCTGGCCGTGGCACATTGCCGGTATTGGCCACCCCGGCGCCATCCACTTGTGCGATGTTCTGCCCGCCAGGCCACCACTCCCCGAAGATCCCCCGAAGAGAAGTTGAGATGAAGATCACCCGCCTCACCACCTACCGCGTTGCCCCGCGCTGGATGTTCCTCAAGGTCGAGACCGATGAAGGCATCACCGGCTGGGGCGAGCCCGTGCTTGAAGGCCGGGCCCGCACTGTCGAAGCCGCCGTGCAGGAATTCGCCGAGACCCTGATCGGCCAGGACCCAATGCGCATCAACGACCTGTGGCAGACCATGTACCGCGGCCATTTCTACCGCGGTGGCGCGATCCTGATGAGCGCCATCGCCGGCATTGACCAGGCCCTGTGGGACATCAAGGGCAAGGCCCTGGGCGTACCGGTCTACCAGTTGCTGGGCGGCCTGGTGCGCGACAAGATGAAGGTCTACAGCTGGGTCGGCGGCGACCGGCCGGCCGACATCGTGGCCGACATGCAGCGCCTGATGGAAGGCGGCTTCGACACCTTCAAGCTCAACGGTACCGAGGAATTCGGCCTGCTGGACACGCCGCGCGCCATCGACACGGCCGTGGCCAAGATCGCCGGCGTGCACGACGCGCTGGGCACCCAGGTCAGCTTCGGCATCGACTTCCACGGCCGCGTCTCCGCGCCCATGGCCAAGCCGTTGCTGAAGGCGCTGGAGCCGTTCCGCCCGTTGTTCGTCGAAGAGCCGGTGCTGGCCGAACAGGCCGAGCACTACGCGCGCCTGGCCGCGTCCACCAGCATCCCGCTGGCCGCCGGCGAGCGCATGTACTCGCGCTTCGAGTTCAAGCGCGTGCTCGAAGCCGGCGGCATCGCCATCGTGCAGCCGGACCTGTCGCACGCCGGCGGCATCACCGAATGCCACAAGATCGCCTCGATGGCCGAGGCCTACGACGTGGCCTTTGCACCGCACTGCCCGCTCGGCCCGGTGGCACTCGCCGCCTGCCTGCAGGTCGACTTCGTCTCGCACAACGCCGTGCTGCAGGAACAAAGCATGGGCATCCACTACAACAAGGGTGCCGAGCTGCTGGACTACGTGATCAACAAGGAAGACTTCCGAATCGACAACGGCTACATCCATGCGCTGCCCAAGCCCGGCCTGGGCGTGGAAGTGGACGAAGAACGCGTGATCCACGCCGCCAAGAACGCGCCCGATTGGCACAACCCGATCTGGCGCCACAAGGACGGGAGCGTGGCGGAGTGGTGAGCTGGTGATCGGCATGACCTGAGGCTTCGCGCCGCCATCCGAGAAATGGGGTACACAATAGGCGACGGAAATCGATGCGGTAAAGCGTGAAGTATTGACACCATGAGAATGAGTGTGACGACGCTTGCTCCTGGCTCCAGCCCCCACCCGTCGCAGGCTTCGCGCCGGACACTTGCCGGGCTGCTTGCGGCGGCGTCACCGCTGTGGGCCTGTGGCCAGCCGGTCGATCCGGAGCCCTCGCCGGCCACGGCTGGCTCAACGGAGCAGCTGGCTCAGGTCGTCGTCACCGGAACCCGCGCCAGTCTGAAGTCGGCCCAGCAGCTGAAACGCAATTCACTGGAGGTCGTCGATGCGGTGCTCGCCGACGACATCCTGAAACTGCCGGACTTCAGCGTGACCGATGCGCTGCAGCGCGTCACCGGCGTCCAGATCGCACGTGACCGGGGCGACGGCACCGCCGCCGCCATCCGCGGCCTCACGCAGATGCAGACGACGCTGAACGGCCGGGAGGTCTTCAGTGCAGGGACCGGGAGAAACCTCGAATTTGCCGACATTCCCGCCGAGATGCTGGCCAGCCTTCGCGTGTACAAGACTTCGTCGGCGTCCCAGATCGAAGGCGGCATTGGCGGCCTCGTGGACATGCGCACCCGCCGGCCCTTCGACTTCGCCGGGCGCGAGGCGGCGATCTCGCTGCGGCGTGTGGACTCGCAGCTCGCACAGGCCGGGGCGAACCAGTTTTCGGTACTGGCGTCCGACCGCTGGCAGACGGCCGGCGCCGGCGAGTTCGGCCTGCTCGTGAACGTTTCGCGCCAGGACCGTGCATGGCGCGAAGATCAGAAAAGCACCGGCAATCCCATCGCGCGCAGCGACATCGTGGCGGGCCAGATCGTCAACGTGGCCAGCAGCACGTCGGAAGCCACGAGTGTCGGCCTGCGTCGGCGCACCGGCATTGCGGGCGTGCTGCAGTGGCGGCCGAACGAGCAGCTCGAACTCTATGCCGAGGCCACCAGCGCGCGGCTGGCCACGCGGCAGGACTCGTACCAGATCAACGCGTCGGCCGCACCAACGTTTCAGGCAGACAGTGTGCAACTGTTCCCGGGCACCAGCGACGTGCGGCGCATCACCTGGACCAACGCACCGATCTCCATCCTCAGCTTCGCGCGCGACACCACCGACCGCACCCGCAGTGCCGCGCTTGGCGGCAGTTGGCGCGATGAAGCCACGACCCTCAAGCTCGACCTCAGTCACGCGCGGAGCTTCAACCACCTGTTCTTTTCGGGTCCGACGCTCGTGGGAACGGCCGCGAGCTTCACGCAGGACGTGTCGACGCCGGTACCGTTCACCCGGGTCGGCGGAACCGATCTGCTCGATCCGCAGAACTTCCAGGTCAGCTCGATCGCCTACCGCACTCGCCCGTTCGAGGGCCACCTTGCCGCCGGGACGATCGATCTCGAACGAGTGCTGGAAGGCAGCTTTTTGCGGACGCTGGAGGCCGGGTTGCGCTTCGCGCGGCGCGGCGCAACCGACAGCCCCGGGCTGGTCTTCGCCGATGCGCCCGTGTCCGGCGTGTCGGCCGCGGACCAGGCCGGTTTTGCAGTTCCCAATCCCTATGGCGATTTTCTCGGCACGGGATCTTCGAACAGCCTGGCGCACTACATCGTCGGCAACCTCGACGCGGCCCGCGATGCGGTGACCTACCGCAGTGCCTTCGGCATCACCACGCCGATCCCCGCCGGCGGCAACCCGCTGGGCCTGTGGGCGATTCGCGAGGACACCCAGGCGGCCTATGCGGCAACGGTGTTCAAGGCCTCGGCCTGGCCGCTGGACGGCAACGCGGGCCTGCGCATCGTGCGCACCAGCGAGTCCGTCGACGGCAATCAGGCGCTGCCCGCCACCGGCAGCACCGCGCCGATCACGATCGCCAGCAGCTACGTCGACCTGCTGCCCAGCGTGAATCTGCGCTACCGGCCGGCGCCCGGATGGCAGCTGCGCGCCGCCGCATCCAAGACCCTGACGCGGCCGAACTTCGACCAGCTGTCGCCGTCGGTGACCTTGGTCCGCAACTCGGTCGACCCGACCCTCAACCAGGGCGCTGCCGGCAACCCCGGGCTGGCGCCGGTGCGCTCGCGCAACCTCGACCTGGCGCTGGAGACCTACTTCAGCGCTACCACCTTGGCCCATCTGACCGGGTTCGTGAAGAAGGTCGATGGCTTCGTCACGACGGTAAGCGGTCCCGAGACCCATGACGGCGTGACCTACCAGGTGAGCAGGCCGCAGAACGGGCCGATGGCCGACGTGCGCGGCCTGGAGATCGGCTACCAGCAGTTTTTCGACCGGTTGCCGGGCGCCTGGCGCGGGCTGGGACTGCAGGCCAACTACACCTACGTGGACAGCGAAATGCGGGGCACCGGGCTGCCGCTGCAGAACTTTTCGAAGAACAGCTGCAACCTGATCGGTCTGTACGAATTCGGCCAGGTGTCGGCCCGCATCGCCTACAACTGGCGAAGCCGGTTCTTGAGCGGGATCACCAACATCGTCAACCTGGGCTCGCAACCTGTCTACACGCGCGGCTACGGCTGGCTGGATGCGTCGCTGCGCTGGAAGGTCAGCACACAACTCACGCTTGCGCTCGAAGGCAACAACCTGCTGAACACGCGCCGGACTTCGTACTACACGGTCGCGACACGACCGCAGAGCGCCTGGATCAACGACATTCAGATCGGCCTCGGCGCGACGCTCCGCTTCTGAGACCGCCCAGCTGCAAATGCGCTTCTAAAGCAGGACAGGCAGCCGCCTGCTGGCGCGACAATGGCAACCTGGCCGCATCGGCGGCGGCCGTCGTCTCGAAGAAGTGTCAATGGATTGATCGGGAGTGGCAGTGGGCGGTATGCAGACACCTGGTCGACGACTCGCAGCATGGCGGATGTCCAGCGTGATCGTCTTGAACGCCTTGTTGATCGGCATGAACCATGCCGTCGCATCGTCAATCCCGCCCAACGCCGCCTGGAATCTCGAGGCCACCCAGGCCCGCGAGCTGGTCGAAAACGACGCGCCACGTGCCCTTCAACAGGCACAGCAATTGTTGGCGGCGCTGCCCGTGGACGCCTCGCCGGTGGACCGGGCCCGGGCGCTGAACCTGGTGGCGCGCGCCGAGGTTTATCTCGCGCAGACCGAAGCCGGGGCCGGGCATGCGAGCGCGGCGCTGGCGCTCGCCAAGGCATCGGACGATCGTGTCGGACAGGCCGAGGCCGAACTCAACATCGCGCTGAGCGCGATCAACCAGGCCCGCATCGACGCCGCCGTGGCAGCCACGACGCAAGGCCTGGCCGTGCTCGATGGGGTCGACCGGCCCGATCTGCTCGGCGAGGCGATGCTGCGCATGGCGATGTCGTACCGCCGCATCGGCCAGGTCAACGAGTCGGTCACGATGACGATGCAGGCGATGGAGATCGCCCAGCGCACGAGCCAGCCGCGTGTGCTGGCCTACGCACACCAGGGTCTGGGCATCTCGTTCAACCAGAGCGGTCGCCTTGCAGAGGCGCGCGAGCATTTCGAACAAATGCGAGTGCAGGCGCAACGGGCCGGCTCCAGGATGCTCGAGGCCGATGCGCTCTCCAACTTGGGCGGCGTAGTGGCCGGGCTCGGCGATATGACGGCCGGCGAGCGGCTCTGTCGCGAAGCGATCAAGCTGTACCGTGCGATCGGCATGCCGTTCAGCATCAGCTTTGCCCAATTCGGGCTGGCAGAGTTGCTGCGCAAGCAGGGTCGTCTTGCCGAGAGCGGGCAATTGCTGGACGAGGTGCTCGCGCGTTATCTCGAACACCCGAACCTCATTGGCCAGTGGTTCGTGTTGAACGCGCGGAGCAGCAACTTCGAAGCGCAAGGCCGCAAGGCCGAGGCTCGCGCCGCCGCCGATGAGGCCTATCGACTGGCACAGCAAATCGGCTTCCCGCTCTACCGCAGCGAAAGCGCGCGGCGGCTGGCCGCAGTGGTCGCGGCTGCCGGCAATACCCGGCAAGGCTATGAGCTGCTGCTCGAAGCCTCCAACATGACCGACAAGGCCACGCGCGAGAAGGCCAGCAGCCACATGGTCGAGCTGGCGCAGCGCTACGAATCCGAGAGCCGGCGGCGGCAGATTGCCGAGCTCGAACGCCGCAACGAACAGCAGATGGCTGAGCTGGCGCAACGGGCGCTACAGCAGCGCTGGTTGTGGACGGTGCTGGGCGGCAGCATCATCACGCTGACCGGGGCCATCGTGTTCGTCGTGTTCCTGCGGCGCTCGCAGCGCCAGCTCGAAGTGATCAACACCCGCCTCACGCAATCGCAGGACGAGATTCAGCACCAGGCCGGCATCCTGCGGCTGATCCTCAACAGCATTGGCGATGGCGTCGCCGTGTCCGACGAACAGGGCAATCTGATCCTGATGAATCCGGCAGGCGAGCAGATCCTCGGCACCGTCGACAAGGTTGTCAACGCGCGCGACTGGTCGCGGGTGCTCGGCCTCTACCTGCCCGACGAGGTAACTCCCTACCCGGTCGTGGACCTGCCACTCGCGCGTGCGGTTCGCGGCCAGTCCTGCGACGCAGTCGAGTTGTACCTGCGCAATGCCAGTTGCCCCGAAGGGCGCTGGCTGATCGTGACGGCGCGTCCGCTGGTCGATGCCGAAGGCGCGGCGCGCGGCGGCGTCGCGGTGTTCTCCGACGTGACGGCGCGCAAACGGGTCAACGAAGAGATCCGCTCGCTCAACCAAAGTCTGGAGGAACGCGTGCGGTCCCGCACCGCCGACCTCGAACAGTCGCAACAAATGGCCAAGGCCGCCAACCGGGCCAAGAGCGAGTTCCTCGCCAACATGAGCCACGAAATCCGCACGCCGATGAACGCGATCATCGGCATGTCACACCTGGCGCTCGGCAGCGATCTCGACGCCCGGCAGCGCGGCTACATCACCAAGGTTCATCGCTCGGCCGAGGCCTTGCTCGGCATCATCAACGACATCCTCGACTTCTCCAAGATCGAGGCCGGCAAGCTCGATGTCGAACACATCCCGTTCAGCGTCGCCGAGGTGCTGGACGACACCAGCAATCTGGTGGGGCTGAAGGCCGAGGCAAAGGGTCTGGAGCTGCTGCTCGTGCTCCCGCCGGGACTGCCTCCCCTGCTGTTGGGCGACCCTTCGCGTTTGGGCCAGGTCCTGCTGAACCTGGGCAACAACGCCGTCAAGTTCACCGAACGTGGCGAAGTGTCGATCGGCGTGCAGCTGCTTGAACGCGATGCCGTGTCGGTGGAGCTCAGCTTCGAAGTGCGTGACACAGGAGTCGGCATCGATGCCGCGGACTGCGCCCGGTTGTTCCAGCCCTTCGTGCAGGGCGATGCGTCGACCAGCCGCCGCTACGGCGGCACAGGACTGGGGCTGGCGATCAGCCAGCAGCTGGTGCAGCTGATGGGCGGCCGGATCGGGGTGGCGAGCACACCGGGGCAGGGCAGCCGTTTCCATTTCAGCGCCCGCTTCGGCTTGCCGGCGGACGCCGCGTTGGACCCACCCATGCCCGTCGACTCATTGCAGGCGCGTGTGCTCGTGGTCGACGACAATGCAGCCGCACGCGAACTCTTGTGCAAGATGGCCGGCGCGCTCGGCATGCATGCCGAAGCGGCCAGCAGCGGCGAGGAGGCCCTGGCGGCAATGGCGCGTGCCGATGCGAGCAATGTGCCCTATCAGCTGCTGCTGGTCGACTGGAAGATGCCCGGCATGGATGGTGTCGAGTGCGTGCGCCGCATTCGTGATCGCGCGCTGCGCCACCCTGCACCGGCCGTCATGATGCTGACGGGGTTCGGCCGCGACGAGATCGAAAGACGTCTGGACGAGGTTTCGCTGAAGGTGGGCGCTCTGCTCACCAAGCCAGTCACGCCGTCGACACTGTACGAAGCCTGCTGCGCCGCGCTCGGCCTGATGTTGGACCCGACCAGCCGAGCGCGCCTGCGTGAGCGCGTCAGTTCGGCGCACCGCGCCGGTCTGAAGGGCGCGCGCATTCTGCTGGTTGAGGACAACCTGACGAATCGCGAAGTCGCGGTCGAGTTGCTGGGCCGTGCCGGCATCGTCGTCAGCGTTGCCGGTGACGGCGCACAAGCGCTCGAGCGACTGCAGCGTGAACCGTTCGATGGCGTGCTGATGGACTGCCAGATGCCGGTGATGGACGGCTACACGGCGACGCGCGAGTTGCGCCGCGACCCCCGGCTGAAGGACCTGCCTGTGATCGCGATGACGGCCAACGCCATGGTTGGCGACCGGGAGAAGGTGCTGGCTGCGGGCATGAACGACCACATTGCCAAGCCGATCAAGGTCAACGAAATGTTCGCAACGATCGCGCGCTGGATCCAACCTGGTGGCGCCGGGCCGATCGCCGTGGCGGCAGCGTCGCGGCTCGCGACCGAGCTGCCCGATCAGGTGCCCGGCCTGGATGCGAGCGCCGGGCTTGACGCCGTGATGGGCGACGCTGTGCTGTACCGCCGCCTGCTGCGCCTGTTCCGCGATCAGCAACAGGACTTCCGCCAGAAGTTTCACGCGGCCCGGGCCAGCGGCAACGCGGATGGCGCAATGCGCCTGGCCCACGACCTGAAGAGCGGGGCCGGGCAGATCGGCGCGCACGCCCTCCAGCGTAATGCCGAGGCACTGGAGCAGGCGTGCATAAAGGGCCGCAGTGAGCCCGAAATCGCTGATCGGGCGGCCGCCGCAGCCGATGGCCTTGAGCCGCTGGTGGCCGCCTTGCGTTCGCTCGACTGAGCGGCCGGCGCATCACGCGCAGGCCCACGGTGCACTGGCCGCCCTCGCCCACCCGGATGCCAGCCACTGTCGCCCGGGGCTCAGCGGTTGCGCCAGCACGGGGCCGCGGGATCACTCCCCCTGGATGCGCTTGGCGGCGCGGTCCAGGCCGTCCTTCACGCCTTCCCGGCCCTGGGTGATGTTCTGCAGCGCGGCGGCCATCGCGGTCCAGAAGCGGGTCATCTCGGGGTTGTTGGGCATGGGGGTGCCGGACTGGGCGGCGGCAAAGGTGCCGGCGATCAGCGGGTCGGACTTCAGCTCGGCGTAGTAGGCCTTGTTGGCTGGCACGCCCAGCGGCACGTGGGCGTTCATCGCCTTCAGGCCGTCCATGGAGAGCAGGTAGTTCTCCAGGAACTCGTTGGCCGCTTCCTTCTGCTTGCTGTTGGTGGCGATCATCGCGCCCAGCACGCCGACAAACGGGCCGCCCTGCTTGCCGTCGATCTTGGGAAACGGGGCGACGCCAAAGTTGATCTTGCTTTTCTTCAGGTTGTTCCAGGCCCAGGGGCCGTTGATCGTCATCGCCACGCGGCCTTCGTTGACGCCCGCTTCGGCCTCGGCATAGCTGGCGGTCTTGGGCATCACGCCGGCCTTGATCAGCGACATCAGCGTCTCGATGCCGCGCACCGCGCCTGGGTTGTTGACACCTGTGTCCTTGGCGTCATAGGTGCCGTCGGCGTTGCGCTTGAAGGCATAGCCACCGCCGGCGGACATCAGGCCGTAGGAGTAGTAGATCTCCGTCATCGGCCACATGATGGCGCGCTTGCCCTGGGCCGAGAGCTTCTTGTCCAGGCCGACCACCTCGTCCCAGGTGGTGGGCGGCGTGGGCACCAGGGCCTTGTTGTAGATCAGCGCCAGGGCCTCGATGGACAGCGGGTAGCCCCAGGTCTTGCCACCGATGCGCCAGGCCTTCCAGGCCAGCGGGTCGATGGCGTCCACCGTCTTCTTGCTCGGCGTGACAGGCGCGATCAGGCCGGCAGAGATCCAGCTGCCAACGCGGTCATGCGGCCAGATCCAGATGTCCGGGCCCTTGCCGGCCGCGGCGGCCTGCTCGAACTTGGCGATGGCGTCTTCCGGGTGCTCGACCTTGACGGCGATGCCGGTATCGGCGCTGAACTTCTCGGCGATCTTGGCAATGCCTTCGTAGCCCTTGTCGCCGTTGATCCAGATCAGCAGGCTCCCATCGGCCGCGTGCGCGACGCTGGCGCCGAGCACGGCGGTGAGCGCGGCCGCAGCCAGCAAGGTGTGGGCCGCAGCGCGGCGGGTCAGCGATCCGGTCATCGGGAACTCCTTTGTCTCCAAGGGTGGCATTCAGACCAAGCGGGGCGGCGTGCCACAGCAGCACCGCCTTTGAGGTAGAAATATTTAAGTTAAACGCTTAATCTAGTGCGCGGATTTTTGAGCCGCTGCCTGCGCAGTGCCAATAGGGCTATCCCGCATCTGATCCAGACAGGCAAATCGCCGCGCATTGGCTTTCGAAGCTTGTCCAAATTAAACGCTTAACAATCGTTCAAGAGGATGACGGGCCAGGCTTTGTTCCCCCAAGGTGGGGACGTGCGGCCCGCCCTGCCGGCCGCACACTGCGGCCGTCCCTTCCCTTGTGGTTCATGCCAACGATTGCCAAGGAGATGCACATGCCCGCTTACGGTGAACGCGTTCTGCAAAAAGACATGAAGGGCCCGGACGTGGCCGAGCTGCAGTTGCGGCTGGCGGGATTCCGCGGCACGCTGCCGGACGGCGACTTCGGCTCGGGCACCGAGCTGCAGGTGCAGCAGTTCCAGCGAGACGTGATGAAGATGGCCAGCCCGACGCGGGTGGTGGACAAGGCGACCTTCATCGCGATCGACCAGTTCGCGCAACGCTACCCGATCGACTTCAAGCAGCTGAAGTGCCCCTGCGGCACCTGCAGCGGCTTTGGCCGCGGGCTGTTCCGTGGCCAGTACCTGCCGGGCGGCCAGGGCCAGGAGATCAACAACCTGTACGAATACCCCGGCATTCACCGCATGCTGCTGTGGGCCGTGCGGGCGGCGTATTTCTACATGCCTGAGCACCAGTTCTCGTTCAGCTCCGGCTACCGCTGCAGCGTGGACAACCAGCAGCACAAACGCACCAGCACCAACCACCACGGCAAGGCAGTGGACCTGGACATTGCGCTCAAGGCCGGCGAGAGCAAGCGCGACGACGCGGTCAAGTGCGACGCCGTGCGCGGCAAGCTGGTGGAGCTGTCGAACGCCCAGATCGGCTGGACGGCGGCCAACCGCAAGGCGCTGGAGCCTTCTTCCATCGCGCCGACCTGGGTGCACTACGACGTGCGCCAGTACGACGCGGTCTACCTGGCCGACAGCTACTTCTGCAAGGACGCCGACTCGCTGGACAGGCCAATGCCCGTCAAGGTGTAGCCAGCCCGGCAGCGCCAGCGGCGTCCAGCGCCTCAAAGCGCTCGACAAGGAAGTCCACCAGCGCCCGCACCCGCCGCGGCACGAAGCGGCCGCTGGGCAGCAGCGCGTGCAGCGGATACGGCTCGGTTTCCCAGTCGGTCATCAGCGGAACCAATTCGCCGGACGCCAGGTGGCGCAGCAGGTCCAGCTCGGAGCGCAGCATGATGCCGGCGCCGGCCAGCGCCCAGTCGCGCGCCAGCGAAGCGTCGTCCACGCTGCGGTCGCCATGCACCGTCACCTCCGTCCACTGGCCTTGCTGGCCGAAGCGCCAGCGGCGGTACGGCTTGCCGCCACGGTCGAAGATCAGGCAGTTGTGGCGCAGCAGGTCCTGCGGGTTCTGCGGCGCCGGGTGGCGCGCCAGATAGACCGGCGAGGCACACAGCACGATGCGGCCCACGGCCAGGCGCCGAGCGACCAGGCGCGAGTCCGGCAAGGCGCCGTAGCGCAGCGCCAGGTCCACTTCGTCGCGCACCACGTCGCGCGGCCGGTCGCCCACCGAAAGTGCCAGCTGCAGCCCCGGATGCATGGCGAGGAATTCGTCCAGCCAGGGCAACAGCACGGTGCGCGTGAGGTCCGAAGGTGCGGCCACGCGCAACGTGCCGACCAGCGCGCCAGCGTCCGTCGCCAATTGCGCTTCGCCCTCTTCCAGCAGCTCGAAGGCACGCGTAGCGTAGTCCAGCAGCGTCTGGCCGGCGGCGGTGAGGCGCATGGCCCGCGTGGAGCGCTCGAACAGCCGCGTGCCGAGCTGCTGCTCCAGGCGCTTGAGCGTGGCACTGGCGGCGGCGGGCGTGACGCCCAGCGCGGCAGCCGCTGCCGTCAGCGAGCCGCCGCGGGCGGTGTGCAGCAGCACGCGCAGGTCGCCCGGATTGTCAATTTTCATTTGAATATGTTAGTGCCGCCATCGTCTTATAAAGCACGCTTTGAAAACCTACAGTGAAGCCATTCCCTTCTTCACAGGACCGCACCATGAAAGCCGTTGGTTACCGCCAGAACCTGCCCATCGACCACACAGACGCGTTGCTCGACCTTGAACTGCCAGCACCCGCGCCTGGCGCGCGCGACCTGCTGGTGCGCGTCAAAGCCATCTCGGTCAACCCTGTCGACACCAAGGTGCGCCGCAACAGCCCGCCCCCCGAAGGCCAGGCGCGTGTGCTGGGCTGGGACGCGGTGGGCACGGTCGAATCGATGGGCCCAGCCGTCACCAAGTTCAAGCCTGGCGACCGCGTGTACTACGCCGGTGCCATCAACCGCCCCGGTGCCAACAGCGAGTTGCATACAGTGGACGAGCGCATCGTCGCGCTGGCGCCCAATTCGCTGGACGACACCCAGGCCGCCGCGCTGCCGCTGACCACCATCACCGCCTACGAGCTGCTGTTCGACCGGCTGCGCGTGGCCCAGGGCGGCGGTGCCGGGCAGACGCTGCTGGTGATCGGCGGCGCGGGGGGTGTGGGCTCCATCCTGATCCAGCTGGCGCGACAGCTCACGCAGTTGCGCGTGGTGGCCACCGCCTCGCGTGCCGAGACGCGCCAGTGGTGCCTGGACCTGGGCGCGCATGCGGTGATCGACCACAGCAAGCCCCTGGCCACAGAGCTGCTAGCCGCGGGCGAAGGCCAGGTCGACTTCGTCGCCGCCCTCACGCAGACGGCGCATCACTACCCGCAGATCATCGAAGCGCTGAAGCCGCAAGGCGCCATCGGCTGCATTGACGACATGGACGGCCTGGACGCGATGAAGCTCAAGACCAAGGCACTGTCGCTGCACTGGGAGCTGATGTTCACCCGCCCGATGTTCGAGACGCCGGACATGCACCGCCAGGGCGAGCTGTTGGCCGAGGTGGCGCAGCTGGTGGATGCCGGCCGCGTGCGCACCACCGCGAGCGAGAACTTCGGCAGCATCAACGCCGCCAACCTGAAGCGCGCCCATGCGCTGATCGAAAGCGGCCGCGCGCTGGGCAAAGTGGTACTCGCCGGATTCTGAAGGCTTCTGGGCAAGCGGCGGCCGTCCCAAAGTGTGGCCGCCTCACCCCCCGCATGGCAGATTCGCCTCGCCCGGGCGAATCCTATGGTTCAGCTGTCAGGACCGCCGCGCCAGCCCAGTCGCAGCGCCGGCCTCCTGATGCCCGCGGCGTCCGCCGCGGTCCAACCAGCATCAGGGGATCACCATGCGCACATTTCACGTACCCA